>CEQE01050863.1_pt1 | contig 10134 bp, 7 predicted proteins | sample 356201 | NCBI WGS metagenome assembly CEQE01 (sample SAMEA2619970, study PRJEB7988) | marine metagenome | biome: marine biome (ENVO:00000447); feature: mesopelagic zone (ENVO:00000213) & marine oxygen minimum zone (ENVO:01000065); material: "saline water (ENVO:00002010), including plankton...
CCGCCCATGCCGCTATTGTCAGTCGAGAACTCGGCATCCCCTGTATTGTTGGGGCTGAACGAGCCACCAGTCTTCTTAATGATGGGCAGGTGATTACGGTCGACGGCACAAACGGTAAAATCTATGACGGTAAGGTAACCAGAAGAATTGCCACTACGACAGTAAGTAGTATTATTCAGGAAACAATTAGAACCAAAACCAAAGTTTATGTAAACCTGGCACAGCCAGAACTAGCGGAAAAAGTGGCGGCACGCAATGTTGATGGCGTTGGCCTACTGCGAGCTGAATTCACGGTAGCTCAGATTGGTGAGCATCCTAGATACATGATGGAGCAAAACCGGGGCGACGAATTCGTCAGTAAACTGGCTGACGGTATCAGTATCTTTACTCGAGTCTTCAACCCCCGTCCGGTAGTCTACCGGACCACAGACTTCAAGACAAATGAGTACCGAAAGCTCCGTGGAGGCGAAAAATACGAAGGAGACGAAGAAAACCCAATGCTAGGCTATCGCGGAGCCTCTCGCTACATTGCCGACCTCGATATCTTTAAGCTTGAGTTAGAAATGATCAAGAAGGTACGACAAAACTACAAAAATCTGTGGGTAATGATTCCCTTCGTTAGAACGGTTAATGAACTGCGCCGTACCAAAGAAATTCTCGAAGCGGAGGGATTAAAACGCTCTAGTGATTTCAAATTATGGATGATGGTTGAAGTACCCTCTAACATCTTGCTTATGGAGGAATTCCTCGATGTTGGTATCGATGGTATCTCAATTGGTTCCAACGACCTCACCCAACTGATCCTAGGTGTTGACCGGGATAACGAAAGCCTACGGGAAGTATTCGATGAACGGGACGCTGCTGTCATGATGGCTCTAGAAAAGGCGATTAAAACTGCTCGTAGCATGGGTGTAACCTCATCCATTTGCGGGCAAGCGCCATCAGTTTTCCCGGAACTAACCGAGAAGCTCGTCGAACTGGGCATAACCTCCGTTTCTATCAGCCCAGATATGATTGGGGCAACCCGGGAGATGGTGGCTAAGGCCGAACAGAGGCTGGGAATCAAGACTTAATGATCGGTCGGCTGAATATCCGACAGGAAAGTGAGAAAAGAGAAGAGCTGCTTTCTCAGTATGCGGTGAAAAGCCGGTTATCGCGAGAACGGGTGATAACTGAAGAGCCCTGTCCCATTCGTACCATCTTTCAGCGTGACCGTGACCGTATTATTCACGCTAAGGCTTTCCGTCGTCTCAAGCACAAGACCCAAGTTTTCATCGCTCCACTCGGTGACCACTATGTCACCCGTCTCACTCACACTCTGGAAGTCTCTCAAATCGCTCGCACTATTGCTCGGGCGCTGAACTTGAATGAGGATTTAGCTGAAGCCATTACTCTCGGTCATGACCTCGGCCACACCCCTTTTGGCCATGTGGGTGAAGAAGTGCTTAATGAGCTTTACCATCTAGGATTCCGACATAGCGAGCAAAGCCAACGCGTGGTTGACCTTCTGGAGAACGATGGCCAGGGGCTCAACCTCACCTGGGAAGTGAGAGATGGCATCGTTAATCACTCTAAATCGAGGCTAAATAGCTTACAACAAAGTTGGGGTAAGGTGGGGACCCTTGAGGGTGAAGTGTGTCGAGTAGCGGATATCGTGGCTTACGTCAACCATGATATTGATGATGCTATAAGGGCGAATATCATCAATGAATGTGACCTGCCCCCCTCAACGATTATAGTATTAGGTAACTCCTATTCGCAGCGTATTAATACCATGGTCAGCGACATTATCGAGCAATCATGGGAACGCCCGGCAGTCATAATGAGCCCTCGAATTCTTGTAGCGACAGACACTTTACGTCAGTTCCTTTTTCAGAGAGTATACAACTGGCACTCGGCACAGAAGGAATCAGACAAGGCAAGAGAGGTAGTACGGCGGTTATATGATTACTTCAAGAAAAACCAAGACAAACTGCTACCGGAATATCTTCTTCATGCTGATGAAGTGGAACAAGGCGTAGTCGACTATATCGCCGGTATGACCGATCAGTTTGCTCTAAGATCGGCGGAAAAGCTGTCACTAATGCCATGAAAAGGGAGATAGTAAGCACCAGTTACCCATGAAAAAATACCCTAAATTTTGATAAAATTTTCTGTTCGCTCGGCAAAAATAGCAGCCGGAGTGGTATAATAGATAATACATGAGTGTTATTGACGAGGTAAAGCAGGGCACCGACATCGTGGCCGTTATCGCTCAGTACACCACTTTAAGTAAAGCAGGACGGGCTCTTCGCGCTCTATGTCCTTTTCACAGTGAAAAGCACCCTTCCTTCTTCGTCTACCCCGAACAGCAGAGCTGGCACTGCTTTGGCGCCTGTAGTACCGGCGGCGACGTCTTTTCCTTTCTCATGAAGAAGGAAAACATAGATTTCGGTGAGACGTTGCGGCTTTTGGCACAAAGAGCCGGTGTGACTATCCCATCAAAATTAGGAAAAGACCCCGAAAAGGGTAAAAAGGAAAGACTCTACCGAGTTAATGAAGCTGCCACTCGATATTTCCACAGTCAACTTCTCAGCTCGCCGTTAGCAGAAAAAGCAAGGCAGTATTTGACCAACCGTACTGTCCTGGACAAAGCCATTACTGATTTCCAACTTGGCTTCAGCCCGAATAGCTGGGAGGCACTGAAACGACATCTTTCGAAGATGGGTTACACTGATGATGAGCTCCTTGACGCTGGTCTAATCATCGCCTCGGCAGATGGAAAGGCACATGACCGTTTTCGTGGCCGACTGATGTTTCCCATTCGAGATGACCGCGGACATACTACTGGTTTTGGGACGAGAGTTTTGGATGATTCGTCGCCGAAGTATATTAACTCTCCCCAAACGCCTATCTTTGACAAGAGCGGTAGTCTTTACGGTATCAATCTGGCGGCATCGGCCATCAGGCAACTAAATCAAGCAGTAATTGTTGAGGGTTACTTCGATGTCGTCATCGCTCATCAGTACGGCTTTACCAATGTTGTCGCCTCGATGGGAACGGCTATCACCGACAAGCAGGTAAATATCTTAAAAAGACTAACCGGGAACCTAGTCTTAGCCCTAGATGCAGATTCTGCTGGGGAAGAGGCTATGCTCCGTTGTGTTAGCTACGAAAATACCCTGGACTCCGAACTGAAAGTTATCCTTCTTCCCGAAGGAAAGGACCCAGACGATGTCATCAAAGAAAATACCAGCACATGGCAGGAACTGGCCGGTAGGGCTACCCCGGTAGTTGATTATACTTTCGACATAAATGCCGCCAAGCTTGACTTGACCACAGCTAGCGACAAATCTTTAGCTGCTCGTCGTCTGCTACCCATCATTGCTGAGATAAAAGATATGGTGCGACAGAGTCATTATCTACAGAAACTAGCTAGCCTGATCAATGTTAGCGGGCGTAACCTCGAAGCGGAGCTAAGAAAAATAAATGGCGCTCAGGAAAAACGTTTGTCGAAACGGGAAATACTAACACCTCGGCCTATATCAGGGTCGCTGCTCTCAAATCCTCTAGAGGAATACTGCCTTACCTTACTACTCCGCTGTCCTGAGCTTAAGGAGCAGAGTGAGAGCCTTTTGCCTGAGTATTTTGATAATAGCGAAAATAGGGAGATTTTTCTTGCATGGCAGCAGGTTAATCCCGATATATCGCAATTAAGAGATAAGCTCGATGCCAGCATCCGGGAACATCTTGAGGTCATAGCCAATAAGGACATACCTGCTGGCCAAATCAAGCAGAAATATATTGGCTGTATTCTTAATCTACGGAAAAGATTTCTCCAAAATATGGAGATAAAAAGAGCCGAGGTGCTACTCTCTGAAAGAGAGCTTGGAGGTACTGCTGCTGAATTGGCAAAGCAAGAAGAACAAGGTATAGAAGTTAAAACTAGACTACTAGAAATTTTTATTCAGAAAACTAACAAAGGTTAGGCGTAAAGAGAGGCAAAATAATGGTATTGGAAAATTACGAACGCTCAGGGCAATTCCTGCCGAGTGTGGGGAACGACGAAGGGCTACCAACAAATGAAGACCTAGAGAGTCAACTAAAATCGATAGAAGCGCAAGAACCAGAGGAACAGGAAGTTGCCGATGACCCCGTCCGTCTTTATCTCCACGAAATCGGCAAGCGACAATTACTCACTGCCAAAGATGAAAGAATTTTAGCTAGAAGGATTGAGGCCTCTATCCACATCAAAGGGATTGAACAAAAATACCAACTACTATACGACAAACCGCCGACGGGCGCAGAAATCATGTTGGCGATGCTTAAGGAAATTGGGCAAGCCACACCGCTCATTAAGCTTTTACAGGAACAGCTTGGGTTGGTACCGACCGATAACTTTAAAGAGAGCATCTGTAACCGCGAACTACGGACAAGCATCCAAGGTGTCAGTGACCAGCAACTACTTCAAAACATAGCCGGTAAATTTGAGAAGCCTATATTCGAAACGGCGCCACTATTAATTAACCTATCACTGAACTGTGATCTATTACCTCGGGAAGTCTTCGAAGTCATCGATGACTTCGTGACACTTCCCGATATCGACGATTTGGTGACAAAGGACACCTTTGTCCAGTCCGTTCAAGAGCACGAGCAACAAATCAGAGTCTTCCTGGCTAGCATTCAACGCGAGGCAAACAAAGCTGCAAGGAATCTTATCGAAGCCAACCTGCGCCTGGTTGTTAGTATTGCCAAGAAACATGCGGGGCGCGGTATGTCGCTCCTTGACTTGATTCAAGAGGGGAATATCGGCTTAATCCGAGCCGTTGAGAAATTTGATCATCATCGAGGCTATAAATTTAGCACCTATGCTACTTGGTGGATTCGGCAGGCAATTACTCGAGCCATCGCCGATCAAGCCCGGACGATCCGCGTCCCCGTCCATATGATTGAGAGTATCAATAAGCTACTGAGAGTCAGCCGTCGTTTGGCGCAAGAGTACGGGCACGAGCCGAGTTCAAAAGAAATTGGGCAAAGTATGGAACTACCACCACAAAAAGTACGGGAAATTGTCAAGGTCGCCCAGTTACCAGTATCATTAGAGGCTCCTATCGGCGAGGACGAGGATAGTCACCTTGGCGATTTCATCGAGGATCGTAACGCGTTGCCTCCGGTTGACGCCGCTTCAAAACAGTTGCTCAAGGAGCAAATCGATGATGTCTTGTCCCATCTCTCCCCCCGTGAGCGCCGTGTCATTCAACTACGATTTGGGCTTGAAGACGGGCGCAGTCGTACTCTTGAAGAGGTAGGACAGGAATTTAATGTTACCCGGGAGCGAATCCGTCAGATTGAAGCTAAGGCTCTACGTAAGCTCCGTCACCCCAGCCGCAGCCGCAAGCTAAAGGATTATCTAGAGTAAGGTAACGATACTGCCCACCATTCTCAGTCCTCCAATAATGGTCCGCAGTAGTGTATAATCAAACAAGAACAAGAAGGTAGGGACCGACTATAAAAACTAACATCGCTCTGATTGGCTTTATGGGCACGGGTAAGAGTTCCGTCGGGCGAGTCTTGGCGAAAAAATTAAAGCGAAGGTTCATTGATCTGGATGCAGTGATTGAACAGAAGACAAATAAAACAATCCTCGAGATTTTCCAGTGTGAGGGTGAAAGCGGCTTTCGTGATCTTGAAATTCAAGCAACCAGAGAGATTACCTTGCAAAAGCGTACGGTCATTGCCTGCGGCGGTGGGGTTATCCTAAACAAAATAAACATTGACCGTCTCAAGGCAAACGCCCTGATAGTTTACCTTGCGGCGTCCCCAAGCGTCATCCTAAAACGGACATCCCGTGGCCAAGGTAGACGGCCTCTCCTTAAAGTGGCTGACCAGGTTTCACGCATTGAGGAACTACTTAACTTTAGGAGATCATTCTATGAGTACGCCGCCGATATTGAAATAAATACTTCGAAACTAGACATTAATGCCGTAGTTGAGCAAATAATGGGCAGGCTGCAAAAAAATGAGGGCTTCGATTTCTAGAAGTGGGATAAGCGGACGGGTAATTGCTCCCTCCTCAAAAAGTTACACCATTCGGGGGCTGCTCTGTGCCGCCTTGGCCACTGGTGAGAGCGAAATAATCCATCCCTTAGGCTCTGATGACACCGAGGCTTCTCTCGATGTCTTGAGTAAGATTGGCGTGAGCGTCTACCAGCAAAAGGACTCTTGGCAGATTAATGGTGGTAATCTCCATAAACCTGAGGAGGACTTGTTCTGTCGTAACTCTGCTCTAACTCTTAGGTTCATGACCGCCATCACTTCGATTATCCCAGGCCAATGTCGCTTGACGGCTGGCCCCTCCCTCATGCGGAGACCGATTGAACCACTAATTCAAGCACTACAACAACTTGGGGTTGATTGTCATTATCAGGTAAGTCCAGCCGGTGTCATTGTCAACGGCAATAAACTTAGCGGTGGGGTGACTAGTCTTTCCGGTAGTATTAGTTCTCAATTTATCTCTGCCTTACTCCTTATCTCACCTTTTACCGATGAGGGTATGACCATCAGGATAGCTACTCCCCTTGAGTCACAATCCTTCGTCTTAATGACTTTAGAATGCCTCAAGCTATTTGGTATTAAAGTTAAAGCCTCGGTAGACTTGAGGGAATTTGAGATCTGTAGGCAAACCTATCAGCCAACCAAATATACGGTGGAAAGCGATTGGTCTTCAGCCTCATACCTCCTTGCCCTGGGTGCGCTCGTTGATGAGGTTGTCGTCGAAAACCTTAATCTGGAAAGCCTACAGGGGGATAAAACTATAATTGATCATTTGAGAGATATGGGGGCTTCAGTCACCGTTGACCAAACTTCGATCCGAGTGAGAAAGTCAAGATTAAAAGCAATTAAAACTAATCTCACTGACTGCATCGACCTGCTACCCACTCTGTCCGTTCTCGCCTCTATAGCCGAAGGAGAGAGCCAGTTTACCGGTATTGCTCGAGCTCGACTCAAAGAATCGAATCGAATAGTCGCTATTAGGGAAGGGTTGGAAAGAATGGGCATCGAAGTTGTTGAAGAAGAAGATAAGTTAAGTATCACCGGTGCCTCTCCCAAAGGTGCCACTATCGACCCTAAAAATGACCATCGTATTGCTATGGCATTCGGTTTACTTGGTTCACTGGTAGGCGGAACGATTATCGAACAGGCGGAATGCGTCGACAAGACGTATCCAGAGTTCTGGACAACACTAAAAAGCATCGGGGGGAGGGTAAAGCTAGATGAACAATAGTTTTGGTCAGATGTTTAGTATCACTAGCTTTGGCGAGAGTCATGGCCGATGTGTCGGCGTCACTATCGACGGTTGCCCAGCCGGTCTGTCTCTCGCGGAGACGGATGTTCAGAAAGAGGTGGACCGGAGACGACCAGGGCAAAGTCCCGGGGCTACGCAGCGAACCGACGAGGAAGATAAGGTCGAAATTATTTCTGGTATCTTCAACGGACGGACTACTGGCGCCCCTATCTGCCTACTGGTATGGAATCAAGACGTCGATTCCACTCAGTACGAAGAAACAAGGATGACGCCACGGCCGGGACATGCCGATTACACCGCTTTTGTCAAGTATGGCGGCTTCAATGATTTTCGTGGCGGAGGCAGATTTTCAGGGAGAATTACCGTTAGCCATGTTATGGCCGGTGCCGTCGCCAGGAAACTACTCGGCTGCTTTGGTATTGAAATTCTGGCACATACCGTTGAAATCGGCGGTATCAAAGCTGAAACTAAGGGGCTTGATGATATCAAGCGAAATCTCGAAACTAACTCACTAAAATGTGCCGACTCGGTGGCTACCATGAAAATGATTCGAGCTATTGAGACCGCCCAAGCCGAAGGCGATAGCGTTGGTGGTATTGTCGAAGGGCAGGCACTCAATGTACCCGCCGGTCTGGGAGAACCGATATTTGATACCATAGAGGGCGAATTAGCCAAGGCTATTTTCTCCATTCCGGCGGTAAAGGGTATCGAATTCGGTTCAGGTTTCGCCGCGGCAAGAAAAAAAGGTTCGGAGAATAACGACCCATTCGTCGTCGAAAACGAAAAAATAGTCACTTCGACCAATAACGCCGGCGGCGTAATCGGTGGTATCAGCAACGGAATGGCAATCACCTTACGTGTAGTTTTCAAGCCAACACCTTCCATAAGCCTGAAGCAAACAACGATAAATCTGAAAAACCAGAAAGCCGACAGTGTGTCTATTCGAGGGCGGCATGACACCTGTGTTGTACCTCGAGCTGTGCCGGTAGTCGAATCGATGATGGCCATTACCCTCTGCGATTTTGCCCTGAGGGCGGGGATTATCCCGGAGGTTTTAGAATGAATCTGGAAGACTTAAGAAAAAAAATAGATAAAGCTGACGCCCGAATCGTCCAACTTATTGCGGAAAGGATTAAGATTGCCGAGCAAATCGGCGGGGAGAAAAGGAGAGAGGGTAAACAGATTAGCGATAATGAGAGAGAACTTCTAGTTCTAGAGAATGTCCGGAACATTGCTCAACAAGAAAAGATCAATCCAGACGATATCGAAAGCGTTTACCGGCAGATAGTGACCCTATCCCGAAGTGTTCAGGGCGTAACCGTAGCTTTCCAGGGCGAACCTGGAGCCTATAGCGAAAGGGTCGCCTTCCACCTTTTCGGACATTCTATCAACGTCAAACCCTGCGAAAATTTGGATATTGTCTTCAAGAGTGTGGAATTAGGTGAGGCACAATATAGTATCGTTCCCATCGAGAATTCCCTGGAGGGTAGTATTAGCCGGGTTTATGATTTACTCCTCGATTCAAGTCTTCGGGTCTGTGGGGAAACCGAGTTTCGCGTCAGTCATTGCCTGATTGCCAACCCGGGAACAAAGCTGGAGTCAATCAAAAGGGTCTACTCCCACTTCCAGGCCCTAGGACAATGCCAAGCTTACCTCCGCCACCTAAAATTTGAAATAATTCCTACCTATGATACGGCGGGTAGCGTCAAAATGATTAAAGAAAAGTGCATCGCTGATGGCGCCGCCGTTGCCAGCGCTCACGCCGCGGGAATTTATGGAATGGATATTCTGGCGCGCGAAATTGAGGACAACCCGAATAATTTCACCCGGTTTTTCGTTCTCGCCCAACAGGATTCACCACCATCAGGTAACGATAAGACCTCTATCGTCTTTTCGGTCAAACATCGGCCGGGGGCTCTCTTCGAGTTTCTAAAAGAACTTGCTAACCTTAAGCTCAATATGACCAAGATTGAGTCGAGGCCAACGCGACAAAAACCCTGGGAATATAACTTTTACCTCGACTTCGAAGGCCACCGTGAAGATAAGGTACCTCGCGAGGCTTTGGCTTATCTGAGAGACTTTGCCATCTTCCTTAAAGTCTTAGGTTCCTATCCCAAAGCGAGGTAAAATTCCACCGGGCATATATACTCAACACGGATCCTCATGGAGGCGTACAACCTATTGACTTCTTATTCAGCTTAGGATATATTATGCCGATAAACGGTAGATACAGATAATATAATGAAATGGGGCTGAGCGCCTTTTCGAGAAAGTCTCAGCTTTCATTATATCTGGTGGGTTTGATATTTATGAAGATTGCTATCAGCGGTAAGGGCGGTGTCGGTAAAACCCTATTGGCGGCTCTGCTTGCCAGAGTCTTTGCTGATTATGGTTATTCCGTGTTGGCGATTGATGCCGACCCCTGTCCTAGCCTAGCGGCTACCCTTGGTTTTCCTCAAGCTGAGAGCATAACCCCTATTGCTGAGATGACGGATCTGGTTGCAGAAAGAACCGGCGCCCGGCCAGGCGAAACAGTAACCTATTTCCGTTTAAATCCCCGGGTACACGACATCCCGGAAAAGTATTGGTGTGAACACAACGATGTTAAGCTCATGGTTATGGGCCAGCTCAAACGAGGCGGTAGCGGCTGTTATTGTGCCGAGAATGTTTTGTTACAAGCCCTAGCCAACCATCTGCTTTTAACTCGAAATGAGCTAGTGATTCTGGATATGGAGGCGGGGATAGAGCACTTGACACGGGCTACGGCTAAAGCCGTCGATAGGCTGATTATCGTCGTCGAACCCGGACGGCGTAGTGTAGAAACCGCTTTCAGAATTAGACAACTTGCT
>CEQE01038476.1_pt1 | contig 10132 bp, 13 predicted proteins | sample 356201 | NCBI WGS metagenome assembly CEQE01 (sample SAMEA2619970, study PRJEB7988) | marine metagenome | biome: marine biome (ENVO:00000447); feature: mesopelagic zone (ENVO:00000213) & marine oxygen minimum zone (ENVO:01000065); material: "saline water (ENVO:00002010), including plankton...
GCACAGCCATTTCATCCTTAAGTACCTCGTCAAGAATTTCCGTCACCTGAGCGTCAATGGTCACTACCCACAGACCATCAGGGCCCTGATACTTGTCCTTCACCGTAAAGGTTTTGACAAAGCCGGTGGCCTTGGCGTAGATGTTGTCAGAGAACAACACTGAATTCTTCACCACTGTCTCTGAGGACATAACGGTTCCGATACCGATCTCAACGGCGGCACGCTTCGCCTGCTCGATGGCGGCATCTTCCGTCATGCCGAAACCTTCGGCAGTGATGGTGCTGCTTTGAGAAAACAAAAAAGAGAGAAACAGGAAAATTGCGCCAAATTGCACTGTAATACGCTTAATCATTTTTGCCCCCTGATTTCATAAATACACCATTCTTCAAGTTCAATATATCTAACTTCGCCATGAATATCAATAAGAAAGGCAATTGTGTGATCTATATCAAATCTACTGGTAAAGGTATTTTTTTTCAACTCATAAGCCGTTATATTCTCTTTGTAAGGAATATAAGGAGTCATCATGAAAAAGGTTGTTTCTCTCGCACTTGTTCTACCGCTGCTTCTGGTAAGCTACAGTTGCGGACCGAAGGCCCGGTCCCAGTCTGACGTTGATACGCCAGAGTATCACTACAAGGCCGGCATGCGCTACATTGAAACTGAAGAATATTCCTCAGCCATCAAATCTTTCCAGCGCTCCGTCGACCTGGATAAGAAATTTGCTCTTGGGTGGGCCGGACTCGGTCTCGCCACCGGTCTCAACGGCGATCTGAAACAGGGACGCAAATTCATGGACAAAGGACTCGATCAGGGAAAGAAAAATCCTGACGTCCACGTTCTGGCCGGTCGCCTGTGGATCGCTCACAAGGGGGCGGAAAAGAAATGGCTCAAGGCCGCTAAAAAGGAATTTGAGAAAGCGCTGAAGCGCAAGAAAGGTCACGAAGCGGCCATCTACTGGCTCGGGGTCGCCTATCTGCAGAACTACGATTTCTCCCTGGCGGAAAATGAGTTCCGCAAACTGGTGGAACGCAAAGGCGAATATGCCGGCAGGGCTGATGAAATGTGGGCCCTTTCCCAGAAAATTGTCCGCGCACAACCGGGGACTACCGCCGGTAAGAAGATTGCCCTGCAACCGAAGATCAGCCGGGCGGATATGACTGTCATCTTCATTGAGGAGTTGAAACTCCCCGAAATCTTCGAGCGCTTCCTGCCTCAGGACACTCCCGCCTTCCAGACGCCGGGACAGATGACCGCCCAGACGAATGCGCCGCTTCCGCCTGACGTGGCTGGGAGCTGGGCCGAAGGGTGGATCAGGGACGCCATGAAACTCGGCGTGGTTGAGCCGGATCCTGACGGCAACTTCTATCCGTCTGAGACCGTCACCAGGGCCGGATACGCAAAAGCTGTGACCAGAATTCTGGTAGCCGCCACGCGCGACCCTAACCTCGAAACGGGCTACTTTGGCGAAAGTCCATCACGCTTCTCGGATGTCTCCAGCAGTCACTGGGCATACCCGGCCATGGCACTCTGCGCCGAACGGGGAATCATGAAAGCTGATCTGGTTACAGGAAAATTCGATCCCAACGGCAACGTGGGAGGAGCCGACGCACTGCTGGTCGTCCGTGCCATACAAACGTCGCTGCGAGTAACCTTCTAATCGGCATACTGACTTTTTGCACAAAAGGTCCGGAGTCTCATCTGCGGGCCTTTTTGTTTTCTGGCCCATCTCCTCCTTGCCAGGGAGAAGAAAGAGAAGTGGTCTTTGCTCTTTTCACTCTCCTCAGTTGTATCATTTCTGTCAGTGCGACCTGAAGACCAAGAACCAATATTTCTTGCTGCGAAATTCGATCCTTTAGGCGTGAAAAACTGAAAACGGTTCTTCCTCACATCGCTTTTGCCCATTCTTATATCCACAGTTGTTCGTACCTTTCAGATTACTATTGATACCATTAACGCTGTCGTTACAGGTTTCTCATCTCTCTAATAGGGGAAAACTCTATGCCAAGATCAACAGTTAACGGTTTTTTGATTGTGCTCATAGCCACTCTATGCCTGATCCAGCCGGCAAGGGCTGACCGGCCGAAATTTTCCGATAACCAGATCATCGCCATGACACCAAGCTACTTCAAGAAAATGAGACAGTCACCCGATTTCCTCGGCGCAGAGATCTATCGTCATCCACAGCGCGGCAAGGTTTTCCAGGTCAACGTGCGGGTCAATCGAAATAACCAGACGGAAAACCTCGGCTATGCATTTGACGCCATGCTGGCACTGAGCCAATACTTCAAACGGCCGCCCAAGCTGTTCGTAGCCGTCCTTCACACCGACAGCAAAGGGATAGCACCCGTGGTCTGCACCGGCGACGCCAAATGCACAATCAACCATTTCATCCATCAGCGGATTACCTATAAGGAGTGGTATAACAAGTGCATCACATTTCAGGAGCATTGATCCTTTCAGTTTGTCCCTGAAACTCACTTCAAGTAAATTATAAAATCGTGAACTCAACCATTCTCACAGGAGAGCCCCTTTACCGGAAGATCAGGCGCGAATTCATCGGTCTCGATACTGAATATACTCTCGCCACGGGTGCAACAACACGGCGAATCTATCTCGATTCAACGGCTACTACTCTCATGATGAAAGCAGCTCATGACGTCGTTGAACAATTCTATGGTCACTACGCCAACACCCACAGTATTCTGCACTTCGGGGCAAAGATTTCCACAAATGAATACGCCTGGGCGCACGATAGGATTGTCTCTTTTCTGGGTGCCGATCCGGAAAACTATACATGCTTTTTCACCGGGAGCGGAACTACCGCTGGTATTAACCGTCTGGCCCGTATCTTCCGCGATATCAGGCCGGACAAACAAGTCGCCGCCGTCTCAATCATGGAACATCACTCCAACGATCTCCCCCATCGCAAGCATATGAAAGAAGTAGTGCACATTCCATTGAAGATGAGTAACGGCAGTCCTGGATGCGTCTGCCTGGACAGTCTCGAAGCCGTCCTCAAGGAGCGTAAAGGGCAGATCAACTATGTGGCCATGACAGGCGTCAGTAATGTGACTGGTATCATCAACCCTATCAATGAAGCTGCCGAGATAAGTCATAAATATGACGCCCTCTTCCTGGTGGATGGCGCTCAGCTTGCGGCCCATATTCCCCTGAAAATGACGATCCCTGAGAATCCGCTCCAGAATATTGACGCTCTCGTTTTCTCCGGTCATAAGACTTATGTTCCCGGCTCTCCGGGCGTAATAGTAGCACGTAAAGATCTTCTCAGTCAGATTGAGCCTGAGGAGGTGGGCGGCGGTATGGTGGACGACGTCTTCGTGGACAGCTACCGGATCAAAGACTACTTCCCCGACCGGGAAGAAGCCGGCACACCAAACATCCCCGGCGCCATCGGTCTGGCGGCGGCTATCGATATTCTGGACCGTATCGGTATGACGTTCCTCATGCAAGAAGAAGAAGCACTTATCGCTACGGCACTGGCAAAGATGAAGACGATTCCAGACCTGACAATCTACGGTGAACTGGACCCTGACGTATGCCAGCGGACGGCATCAATTTCGTTCAATATCAAGGGGATGGATCACGGACTGGTGGCAGCAATCCTGAACGACTATTTCAACATATCAGTCAGGAATGAATGCTTCTGCGCTCACCCATACGTGAAGGAGATGATCATGGACGACCTTCTTGAAATGGTTGAAGATATTGAGATGGAAGATATCGAATCAGTCTACCACCTCAAGCGCGGCATGGTGCGGGCAAGCATCGCCATATACACCACAGAGGAAGATGTGGACGCACTGGTGGAGGCACTGAAAGATATCACCTCCCGCAAAGATCACTATAAATCTTTCTACCACGTTGATAAACGCGATGAATATATCCATAACTCATTTCAGATTGACCACACTTCACAATTTTCCATCGAGAACTGTATCGATCAATTTATCTCTTAGCCTTCTGCCGGACTTACCATGGTCAGATCAATCATCCTGTTTACGGTGTCGCTTTCACTTGTTCATGGCCAGGTGTCTTCCAGGGAGGATCACAGTCGGCTTGCTGATTCGCTACTGAAAAAAACTTTCCCTTTTTCGCAGAAGATTCTTCACAAAGCACCGTCACCCTTTTTCAAGGGACGTCCATACACTCTGGAGGTGTTTGTGGGTCTGGCACAAGACTCCGTGGAGTACGTCTCCCTCTTCTTCAAAACTGACACCTTCATCAAATACCGTGAGATGCCGCTGGAGCAGTACAGGGGGAGATTGCGATTCAAGTACGACCCGCAGGTTTATCCCGGGGATGAATTGCAATACTTCTTTATTGCGGTAGTGAAAAACGGGGGCATCTATGCCGCGCCTGTCAATCGCGACGGGCGGCTCACACCGGTCAAGATCAGGCCGGTGGATCCCATGAAGTACTATGAAAATCTGATACGCTGACCTTTGAGTACCATTCAGAAACAGATTGCTACACTCAGGGACGAGATTGACAGGCACAACTACTGCTATTACGTGCTGGACGATCCGCAGATCTCTGATACGGAATACGATGTACTCATGCGTCAACTGCAGCAGCTGGAGAAGGCAAATCCCCAGCTTGTAACGGCGGATTCACCTACTCAGCGGGTGGGGGCGCCGCCCCTCGAAAAATTTGGTACCGTAAGCCACCGCGTCCCCATGCTCAGCCTTGAGAACGCCATGAACGAAGAAGAATTCCTCGCCTTCCACGAAAGGACGAAAAAAACTCTTGAAGCCGCTGATGAGATCATCTACGTGGCCGAACCAAAGCTGGACGGGCTGGCCGTGGAGCTTGTCTATGAAGACGGTCTTTTCAGCAAAGGGTCAACCCGCGGCGACGGATTCACCGGGGAAGATATTACTCAGAATCTCAGAACAGTCAGGTCGATCCCACTGCGTTTAGGACAGCATCAGACAGATACCGGACAATCTGTTCCAGTCCCTTCAATCCTTGAAGTACGCGGCGAAGTGTTCATGGAGAAAAAAGGGTTCAGGCACCTGAATGCCGCACGGCTGAAGGAGGATCAAGCACCGTTTGCCAATCCACGTAACGCCGCTGCTGGCAGCCTGCGCCAGCTCGATTCATCCATTACGGCAAAACGGCCGTTGAAATTTTTCTGTTATGAAGTCGGTCATCTGGAAGGACCTGACCTCTCTTCACACTGGGATACCCTCAAGGTACTACGCTCGTGGGGACTTCCTGTTAATCCAAATATCGCCCTCTGTAGCGGCAGTGAGGAATCTGTAAGTTACTACCGCCGATGGGAAGAAAAACGCGACACACTCCCGTATGAGATTGACGGTATAGTTATTAAGGTAAACGATTTCACCCAGCGGACCAATCTGGGCGTACGCAGTCGCTCACCCCGTTGGGCAGTGGCCGGAAAGTTCAAGGCACAGCAGGCTACAACCGTTGTTGAGAATATCGAAGCTTCCGTGGGACGAACGGGCGCTGTGACACCGGTGGCAATTCTTGCCCCCGTAAATGTCGGCGGCGTCACTGTCAGCCGTGCTACTCTTCACAATCAGGATGAGATCGACCGCAAGGACGTCAGGATCGGTGACACAGTACTAATCCAGCGGGCTGGTGATGTCATCCCTGAGGTAGTCAAGATCATCCCGGAAAAGAGGTCCGCTGATGCCCGCAAATATACCCTCCCCGGCAAATGTCCCGTCTGTGACGGCACAGTACATAGACCCCAAGGTGAGGCGGTGGCCCGGTGTCAGAATGTCACCTGTCCGGCACAGGTAAAGGGACGCATCAAGCACTTCGTCTCCAAACGGGCAATGGACATCGACGGCCTCGGGGCAAAGCTCATCGACCAGATGGTAGATGCGGGTCTCATAGCTAGCTTTGCCGACCTCTACTACCTGCAACAGGAAGAACTGGCCAATCTTGAGCGGATGGCGCAAAAGTCAGCTGAAAACATTATGTATGCCATCGATGCCAGCAGGGAAACAACCTCAGCCCGCTTCCTCTACGGACTTGGTATCCGCAATGTTGGTGAGCACCTAGCGAACGTTTTGGCACGCCAGTTCAGAACGGTAGATACCCTCATGGCCGCCACAGCAGAAGAGCTGGAAACCGTGGAAGAAGTGGGACCGATCGTAGCCGATTCCATCGTAACATTTTTCGCAAGTGAAGACAATTGCCGTGTCATCGACCGGTGCAGAGCCGGCGGCATTGTACTGCAGGAACCTGAGGCAACTGAAGACCGCCTCGCCGGCCAGACTTTTGTCTTCACCGGGTCCATGGAGAGATTATCCCGGCAGGAGGCGCAAGAGACGGTATCGAAACTTGGCGGTAAGTCTGCGGGATCCGTCAGTAAAAAGACCAGTTTTGTTGTTTCCGGTACCGGTACTGGAAACAAACTGAAAAAGGCCCGCGAACTCGGCGTTGCCGTTCTGACGGAAGAGGAATTCCTGGAACTGATTGAGTGATGCACCGCAGCACGTCTGCCGCTCTGCTTATCACCACTTTACTCTGTGGATATGCTGAAGGCGGGTCCCTAGCCGAGTTCGACCGGAAAGTAACACGAATGCTCGAGGGCGATAATTCACTGGTGGCTCTCGACTACTTCATGGAAGCGCTGGCTCTTGGGTCCCCCATTATCGACTACGGCGCCACGTTTGATCTTTGGTATCCAGCACAAAACTCCCTCTATCCCAACAGCTCGCGGCTCTCCACTTCTGCGATTCTCGCCACCTACACGCTCACAGGTGTTGCCAAGTACAGCATCAGACGAAAGCGGCCGCTGCGGCGCTACAGGCCCCGACTCTGGAACACAAGGATTACACCTTCATTCCCTTCAGGACATGCGGCGTCCTCAGCACTCTTTGCCGCCATCTATTCACACTACCATCCAGAGGCGAAACTTCCTGCCGTCGCCTATGTCATTGCATCCGCTTACAGTCAAGTCTATGTGGGCAACCACTTTCTCGGCGACGTCATGGCAGGGGCACTACTGGGAGCGACACTGGGCATAATCATGACAAGAGACGATACCACGGACGAAAACAGCGTCAAGCTCGCCAGCCGGGCGCCCCCGTTCGCTTTAACCTTTGCTTTCTCCCTGCCGCCCAACAAAGTGAAATGACCGGATTCATTCGATGCCTGCTTGTAGCAAGCCTGATTCTCTCTTCTCTCGAAGCTCAGTCTCTGCGGCCATTCAGTCAGTTTGAGGTAATAACGGGTGGCGCTACCCTGCTAATGCCGCGAGAAGACTATCACAGCAAATGGGGATTGGCGTCGGTGTCACTTTCGAACACCGGGTACATAATCACAACAAACGTCGCTCTCGCCAGCGGTAATTGTATTTTCATTGGATGATCCACATCCAGATTTGATGCTATCATTATCGTGGTTATTTTCTCACAACACAAATTAATCAGATAAGGTGAGACCCATGGTTATGATGAAAATAGAAGATACGGTCAATGATATTGTGCTGGCAGTACTCCGCGAGCCGGAAATGATGGAAAGAGTCGGCATCGCTTCGCAAGATTTTTACGCCCGCGTCGTCGGATACGATGAATACGGTATCTGGCTGGAACATCCAAACTTCGAGGTAATATTCTCCGAAGATGAACGCGGCAAACCACTTCCGCCAGACAAGGTCCAGCGGGAACATATAGACGCCTCGGTCTATGTTCCGTGGGGTAATATCGCCACCCTTGTCCACTTCCCACATAGAGAAGGATTTGATTTCCCCTCTCCTTTCAGAAAACCGATAGGATTTGAAGCCGCCAGAGAACATACTGACGCCAAGGAAGAATAGACTCTCCGGCTGATACAGCCTCAAAACTTAAATTCTACGACGGCTCAACTTCTGCCAAGAGAATCGCAGGAAACTAGCGCACTTCAACCTTGCCGAACATGACCCTACTTATCAATCGTGAGAACAATGAGAAGGGCAGTAAACTCCGAAGCAGCACACTGAGGCGCGCTTGACCTCCAATGAGATAGCGGAAGCGCGGGTGCGAAGTATCGACAATCTTTTCAATGAGCCGAGCCACCACTTCGGCGTCACCGCCCAGACCCGGAGTCTCTTTCTCTAACTGTCTCCTGATTCTCTTCTGAAAGACAGAAGTGAATGGTGCATACGGGCTGTCTTCATCCCTGGCCGCCTCCGCCATTCTGCCATTCTCCGCCAGAATCTTCGTTCTGTATGCGCCGGGCTCTACAGATACTACATGAATATCGAATGGACGCAACTCATGGTAGAGCCCTTCACTAAATCCTTCCAGAGCCCACTTTGATGTGGCGTAGGCACCTAGTGCCGGGATGGGCGATCTCCCCTGAACACTGGAGATATTGATAATCTTGACGCCCCCGCGGTCCGCCGCCGTCTTCCGCATAAGCGGCAGGGCGTGCCTTGTTACCTTTTGGACACCAAAGAAGTTAGTCTCCATCTGATCTCTGATTTCCTTTTCAGACAGATCTTCAAAGAAGCCCGCGATGCCGTAGCCCGCATTATTGATGAGTACGTCCAGCCGCCCCTCTTCTGATTCGATCTGTCCCACGACGGCTTGGATACTCTCATCATCTGTTACATCTAACTGCATTAACTTAACTTGAGTATCCCGCCTCTTCGCCTCTTCAAGGAGATCATCCTGTTTGTCCAAGTTCCTCATGGTGGCGTAGACAGTATGGCCGGACGTCGCCAGTCTGACTGACGACAGCATACCAAACCCACTGGAACAGCCTGTGATGAGAATAACCGACATAGAATACTTCCGCCTGATTCGAATTTAACCCACGAGAGGACTATAGATGACTTTTTTCAATCCCCGCAGAATCGTTGAAAAAGGCACGCCACTGTTTTACCTTCGCTCCCGTGAAAACTGATTTTAAATGGTAAAAGAACGGAGAAATAGATTAATGGATCAGTGGATAATAGGCCAGCGGACTCATCGATGACGATTAGGGACATGAACAGAGGAAAAACGCTAAAACTTCTCTCTTCCAATTCTCCATTCCTCCATCGCTCAACTAACGGTTTAATATGTTACGCGCCGGCATAGACCTTGGGGGGACAAAAATTGAGGGGATCGTGCTTGACGATTCCGGCGCCGTCGTGAATCGAAAGCGGGTGTTCACCGAAGCTCAGCATGGATATGAGCAGATCATTTCGAAAATCGGATCCCTCTATAGCGATCTGACGGACGGATCTGTGGTGATTGAGGCCGTTGGCGTCTGCACCCCAGGCGCCCTGTCAAGCGATACCGAAGAATTAAAGAACAGTAATACTCAGTGTCTCATCGGGAAGCCGATCAAAAAAGATGTGGAAGCTATGCTGGGGATGCCAGTTACCATAGATAACGACGCCAACTGTTTCGCGCAGGCGGAAGCAGTACTGGGGGCGGCAAAAGGGTATGATGTAGTGTTCGGCGTCATTATGGGAACCGGCGTCGGGGGAGGAATCTGCATCAACGGCCACGTCCATCGAGGGCATCAATACATCGCCGGCGAATGGGGACACTCTCTGCTCCATCCTGGCGTAAACAAGTGCTATTGTGGCAAAAGTGGGTGCGTAGAAACTTTTATTTCCGGCCCTGCACTTGAAAAGCACTACAAGCGTTTGCACGGCAAGACAGTGCCCCTCAGCGAGATTGTACAAGATCCACCCCGGGAGTGGAAAGAAGAATTCCTGAATAACTTCGGGATGGCACTTTCCAACGTCATCAACATCCTCGACCCTGACATTATTGTGTTGGGAGGTGGCGTATCCAATATAGATTTTCTCTACACACAAGGCCCCGCTTATGTAGCAAAGTACTGCTTCAATGACCGACTTGATACACCCATTGTCAGGAATGAGCTCGGCGACTCAGCTGGCGTCTTCGGGGCAGCATATCTTCACTGATTCAGCAGGCAGTCATCCTTATTTATGCCAACAATTCGACTTAAATTGCTCTAACATGATTCCGGCTATCCAAATTAAGAACCTCCATAAGTCATACGAAGATACCATCGCCCTGCGGGGCATAAATCTCACCATCCGCCCAGGCGAGTTCTACGGTCTGCTCGGTCCCAACGGTGCCGGAAAAACAACTACAATCGGCCTCATTACAGGACTCGTGCGGATGGA
>CEQE01008526.1_pt1 | contig 10128 bp, 5 predicted proteins | sample 356201 | NCBI WGS metagenome assembly CEQE01 (sample SAMEA2619970, study PRJEB7988) | marine metagenome | biome: marine biome (ENVO:00000447); feature: mesopelagic zone (ENVO:00000213) & marine oxygen minimum zone (ENVO:01000065); material: "saline water (ENVO:00002010), including plankton...
CCGTACTGCCACTGTCGCCGAACAGGCGTTCAAAAAAGGCCCTGGGATTGTGTTCTGTTGGCAACGGATCGGTGGGGCCACGCCAGGAGAGTGTGTGGGTATACACACAGCTCAGGTTTACCGTGCAGGCACCGGCCAACGCTGGTGCATCCATGGACAGTTCCAGTGAAGACAGTTGTGTCTCCTTGCCCAGTTTATTCGCCAACAGCTGGTCGATAGAGATGTCGGCAAGAATCTCGGTCTCGTTTCTACCACCACGGGTGATACCAGTCAGAAATGAACCGCCGGCACCGGCGTGGGCAACATTCCAGTTGGCGTTGAGCCCCGACAGCACCATCATCTTGTCACGGTATCTGGCCAAGGGCTTGAGGACTGGTGTTAATTCGTAGTCCCGTCCAACACTGGTAGGCAACCAGTAGTCCATGGCCATGCCATTGGGTATATAGACGGTTTGAAAGCGATGAATCGGGGCAGGAGACTGTGCAAAGGCTGGCGTCATGGCATCCAGCATTGGCAGCGCCAGCGCGGCACCAGCACCCTTGAGCAGCGTGCGGCGGGAAAGTGACTTGCCGGTACTGATGTTTACGACTCTCTTGAGCTCTTGTTTGCCCTTATGCATTTTTCTTCCTCTCAGCAGATCAATGGGGTCAGAGACACTTGATTCCAGACCGCCTTGACTCACTCAGTCGACCGAAGGATCGACTGCTGCATTGTTATTGTTCTCAGCCAGTTGAAACGGGGCCCGACTCATCTTGAACGCCGGACTCTCCACGATTCCCAGTATGATCGCCGACCAGCTGTAATCTTCTTCCGATGCATTCCGTACGATCTGTCTTACTACGGGCTGGTCATAGTATTCGACGCGGCGCCCGAGGGCGTAGGTCATCAGTTTCTCTGTCAGTGTATGGGCAAAGCGACCGGGACGATCCAGCATCCAGTCCCGCAAGTCGGCATAACCAGCAAACTCCACGCCACCCGGATAATTGCCATTGGGATCCACAGGATTACCCACTTCGTCGAACTCACGCCAGGCACCAATGACGTCGAAATTTTCCAGCGCGAAGCCAATTGGATCGATCACGGTATGACAGGATGAACAGATTGGATCGGCCCGGTGTTGTGCCAGTCGCTCACGAATCGAAGCCGGTGCTTCACCCGAGCCCGCTTCCGGAAGAATCGGTACATTCGGTGGTGGTGGTGGTGGTGGCGTGCCGAGCATATTGTCCAACAGCCACTTGCCGCGCAATACCGGTGAAGTCCGGCCCGGATAAGACGTTACGGTTAACAGGGCTCCCTGTGCCAAAAGCCCGCCACGCTGTGTTGTATCCGGCAACCTCACCCTACGGAAACGACTGCCATAGACGCCTTCCACGCCGTAGTGCCTGGCGAGCCGTTCATTCACGAAAGTGTAGTCTGCGCCTAACAGTTCCAGGATACTGGAGTCAGTTTGCAGAGTCTCGGCAATAAACAGTTCAGTCTCGCGACCGAAGGCCTCAATAAGACTCACATCGTATTGCGGAAACAGCACCGTATTGATATTCACTTCATCGAGACGTCTCAAATTGAGCCACTGGGCTGCAAAGTCGTCTACCAGCGTCTTCACACCACGCTGGTCCGCCAGCATGCGCCGCACCTGCTGCCGGTAGATGGATGGATCGGAGAGCCTGCCCTGTTCTGCCAGCGCCAGCAGAGTCTCATCCGGTGCGCTACTCCACAGGAAGAAAGCCAGTCGTGAAGCCAATTCAAGATCGCTGAGTTCAAACAGAGCTGCAGCGGTGGTCTGCAGGGGCGCATCGTAGCTGCGGATCAGAAAATCCGGATCACTGAGCATGAATTCCAGGGCGAATTGAATGCCGGAGTCGAAGTTACCCCCCTGCTCGCGACCCTGGTTGAAGAATTCCAGCAGCAATTCAGCATCGCTGTCAGTTACGCTGCGTCGGTAGGCCTGGCGTGCCATGCGGGTCAGAATCTCTGCAGCACAGGCACTCTCTTCTGCCTGACGTTCGGGATAGCAGGAGAAGATTAACTGGCGACTGGGTGATTCTCCGAAGCCCACTTGCGCGCCGGCATCGAGGTAAGGTCCGCCGATTTCCACGGCGTGCACTTTCTGATAGGCAAGGTAGGCCTCGGAGTTTGCCGGCAGTCGTCCGCCCTGCCGGGGCTGGGGAATTTCCTCTTCTTCAACCTGCTGCCTGATGTAGGAAACTGTTACCGAATGAGGACCAGCCTGCACCGGCACGCGCACCTGAAGGCCTGCAGTTGCCTCGTAAAGCATGTACTGTTCCCAGTCGATGCTGCCAGGTTCGCCGGTGCCACTGAAGCTTAATGGCGTGGGCGTTCCCGGTGCTTCGCCGCCCACGCTAAAGCGCTCCAGCAGGCGACCGTCCAGACGTACATCGAGTTGCTGAGCCCAGCCCAGCCCTTTAACGTAATCCTGGTAATTGGTTTCGAGTTCGATCTTGATCTGGTACTCGCCATCGACGGGGAAATCGTGGGTCACCGAGATGCCGCCACGAGACCCGAATGGCATGTCTTCGGTCTGGCGCCAGTCCTGGCTCATATAAAGCGGGGTCTCGTAGGTGGTGACGCTGAGATTGGCTGGAGGCAATCCTGTTGCCAATCGTGTTACCTGCCGGGCCACCGACATGTAGCGCTCCATGTGGGCGGTTGAGAATGGCAGCGCCGCGGCGATGTTATCGAAACTACCGTCGGCGGTTGGATCGCCGGGCAACAGATCCATGACATCGACACTAAGACCTAACAGATCATTAATCGTATTGTTGTATTCATACCGGTTCATCCGATGCAGTGGAGTGACACGACCGGGATCGGGATTGGCTGCCCAGGCCTGATCGAGTTCAGATTCCAACCAACCGGTCATAATTCCGTAGGTTTCGAAACTCGGCCTTGGCATATCCGAGGGAGGCATCATGTGAGCGCGCAGTTTCTTCACTACCGCTTCAAGGATTTCAGAGTGTGCACCGGGATTCGCGAAGTCGATTTGCTGTAGCGACAGACCGCCGGTCGCCAGCGTATCGCTATGACAGGCCAGACAATAGGAATTTACCATCTGCTGCATGTCGTTGACGCCGAAGGCCTGCTGTGCAGCAGCGGAATTACCAAAGGGCTGAAGGGGATTCAGGACTCCAGACAGAGCCGCCAACAGCGTCACGATGAACGTGCCGCCCATAGCAACCCATTTCCTGCATCTCAAGCGCATAGTGACTCCTGCAACGGGGCCGGATTTCGGGCAATTCAGGCAGTTTGGCGGGTTTTTTTACGCCTGCAACAACTAGCTGCCTGCTGTGCCTCTCATTTATTATTCAACTGACTTGAAAACACTACCTCAGGCAAGTTTTTACTGCAATATCAAACGCAAACAAAGAGCAACAAAGGCCGCTCTACAGCAGCGAAAAATACCGCCTGATTCACCCCAAGACTAGGAGTCTCCAGTCTCTAGTCCATAGTCACCGCCAGACTCCAGCCAGGCTGCACAATCTGCAGGCAAGGTGCTCTCCATCGCCTGCCGATAAAGCGCGAGTTCGTCTTCGCTCAGGATGTCTTTCCAGCGACCGTTGGTGGCCTTGTATAAGAAGGTATCACTGCCGCCCTTGAACATAACATCGAACATAGGTTCCAGCACCTTCTCCGGATTCGCCTTGACGGTTTCGAACTGGCACTCATGAACAACGCTCGGCCAGCGCTCTTCTGGTACTTCGATCTCAAGATAGGCCGCCAGCACTCGCATCTGTCCCTCGAGATCGGCGCGCAAGTCGTTGTAGTGAATGAGATGGATATTCGGCAGGTGTCGAAACTCCCACCAGGTCTTGGCATGGTGCAAATGCGACCAATAAGGATAACCATCATTCTCCCACTCGAACCAGCCACGGCTTATCCAATTTTTCCAGAGCGTATGAATATCACCATCGTTCTCTGGAAATGGATCGCCTACCCGTCCCGGCAGGCCATTTATGGCCTCATAAAACTGCACCGTGTGCCCACCGTAATGATTCACCAGTGACATGAAGACATCTCTGGGGTCTCGCCCGACGACAACATATTTAAGCTCTTCGAAATAGGGCAGCCCGTCCAGTGCCAGGTGTGTCTTAATACAGCGCCGATGGGTCTGTGCTTCCAGAGTCGCCAGAGTCTCATCCAGTGGCGACAGGCGCATGTCCAGCCAGGGAGATATGGAACTCACCGACCCGGGCATGTCATCGTTGGGAAACAGCAGGTTGGTGACAATAGTCTGGGTTAGCGTAGTCCCCGCCTTGTAGGAAGTGGAAATCACAATATCACCCGATCGCGGTTGGAAATTATCCCAATGGCGTGTATCGAGGTGATGGTTTTGGTAGATGTGGCGTAGCTCAGGTGTATCAGACATTGTTTTCCCTTTTGTAATTCTTATTTCGCGCCAGGCCATTCTCTGAACAGATCCCTGCCACCGCAAGAGCCTGGGCTGGATGTCCATCAAGAATAGCTGGTCTATTGGGGCGGCGGGTACCGGTAGCGCATGGTTACATCACGAATTTCTCGCCACCTGCCATTGACATAGCTGGGACGAAACTGCATGTCCCGAATAGCATCCTGCGCATCACGACGTGCCCGGACGGTGTCGGGCACAGCCTCCTGAGCACGGGGAGTTCTCGATTTACCTACGGAGTCTATCGTGAATTGCAGGCTCACTGAAATGAGTTCCTCATTCAATGGCTCGATCAATTCCGGCATAGCCGGGCGATGCGCGAAGGGTAGCGATTCGTTCCAGGCGATGAAGTCGCCCATATGCACAGTTATGACTCTGTTTTCACCCTCCTGCTCCTTCGTGTTTACGGCGTAACCCGTTGTAGTCTGTTGTGCCATGGCTGCATCGAGTGAAAGGTAATACTCAGAAATCGGCAATACCACGGGTCGCTGGAAGAACGCGTCAATTTTAGCCTGATCTATTCCTGCCTCCTGTAACATCTCCATGGCATCGCGGTATGTACTAGCGGAGTTGCCACGGGATCTGGTCGCCACCCGCCCTCCAAATGACGAATTGCTGTATTCCCTCATCAGCAACTGGAAATCGGCAACGTAGAGCTTTGCCATTGCCTCTGCTTCCGGATTATCCAGAGTCTCGACTATTTCCTGTATACGCTCTACCACGTTAAACCCTTCTCGCAGGTAGCTAATCTGTCCCCTGGCCTCCCTTCTGGCGATATCTCTGCGTGCGGCGTGACCCAGTTCATCTGTTGAACTGAGAAAAGCCTTTATCCGATGTTGATCGACGGCATAACCGTACAGCCAGGGAATCAACTCCACGCCATTTTCGCCGAACTCCCGCTCTGCACGCGAAATGATATCTTTCTGAATTTCTCTGGATTCCAGAAAATGCGTGACGCGCCTACGCGGTTCATCGGCATAGACGGCAGCCTGATGCCAGGTCCGCAGCTCCTCCAGCGATGCTAGCCGAGTCGTCGCATCAACCTCGGGGTTTTGTGTGTGTAGCAGGTGAATGAGCTCGAAACGATCGGTGACAGAGCCCCATCGCTGCAGGCGAATATCATTGCTGATCAACTCTGTCAGCACTGTGATTTGATTTAAGGTGGAGGGTCCTTCCAGAGTATGTAGCAATTGCAGGCGCCGGTTGAGCAGGCCGCTCACTTCCTCGAAATCACCTGCCTCAATGTGCAGATCGGTTAATCCCTGCAAAGGTTCTAACAAAGCCTGATGGAAAGGACCAAACTCTGATTCCAACGCAATGATCTGTTCATCGAACAGCGCTATTTGCTGTTGCAGCCGCGTGCTGGTTTCAAGTGCAGACTCTTCACGCAATTCCTGCGCAGAAGAAGATTCTACCACTAGTACTGGTTGCCAGAGCAGCAACAGGCAGAGCGAAATCAATCCGGCGAATCGCAAGAGAGCCATTGTGATTATCCCGCTGTGAATATGTTAGTGATTATCGCCCAATCTACACCATTGTAAATGCCTGCTCTCGGTGAAAATCCACTGTTTTCTAGAGCAGAATTGGCTGTAGGCCCCTTTGGACGGGGCCATATGCTTGTTCAGAGGATTCCTAAGCTATTGAGCGATGAGTGCAGTCACCCGATGCTGCTCAGTTGTAGACCGATGATGCATGATGATGTCTTGCTTGCCGTCCTTGTTGATGTCACTCAACCATGTATATTCCTCGCCAGCCATAGCAACCGCTATCTTCTGCGGACGCCTGTCGAACACATCAGTTCCCGGCACGCCGGGATAGACCTGCATTTCTTCTTGCCCCCGGCCCACCAGCAAATCCGCGTGCCGATCGCCGTTTACTTCCCCGATCAATATAGGCGGGTAGAGTATGCCTTTCTCACCTGACACGCCGGGAGCATGGGCTGGGATTTTCAGAGAAGCATTTGGTTTGCTGGGAAAGCTGCCACTATCCATGCGATAAAACTCGAGCTGCAATGCCACGGAACTTGTAAGCACTCCGCGAGCAATCATGCTAATCATTCTAAATACACCGATCTTGAGGGTAGTGAACATCACGTCTAACTGACCGTCCTGTTCGAAGTCGAACTGCTGCAAGCCGAAGGGAACTCCACTGGATAGAATTGTGGCGCCGACATCCGGGGAAAAGTCGATACCTTGGGCTGCTAGTGCGCCGAAATGCACTTCGTAGGCAGAGTGCACGCTCCACATACTCTCGATATCCAGCGAGAAGACCACCAGGTCGGCAACGTGGTCAGCGTTTACATCGGCAAAAGAGTGCAACACCCTCCCAACCGGTAGACCAACCAGTTGCTGATCACGACGCCGTCGGTGAAGCTCCTGAGGAGCGGCAAGGTAGCTGGGATCGGCAGAGTCGAATGTCACATCGACAGCAAACGTCTCAGCAACAGGGTCGAACAATCCCTGCTCGTTCTGATAGTGAATAGCGAAATGATCATGGTTCCAGAACACCAGGTCACTGCGACTGTCCATGTTGTAGTCAAGCTCGTGAATACCGCTCTCATTCCAGGGCTTGTATCGATATCCGTCAGCCCGGTAGACCTTGTTCATATTAACGGGTGGACCCATCCTGATGGGATCGGCAAATCTGCCGCCGTCGATCTGGACGTACACCCAGGTGCCCATACCGTCTGGCACCACCAGGTCGTCGCGTCCGTCATGGTTTACATCCCGAGAGATATCGACATGGGGAATTTCATCACCGGGAGGCGGGTTGATGTTGGCATTCACTGATAGCAGTGAGCGTTCCGCTGCCGACTCTGGATCGAACCAGTTCAGGCGACCGCGCTCATAGGTGATCAATCGATCCTGCCCACCGATGCTGACTACATCGACGAACAACACGTCGCGGCGCAGGCTTGCTTCGACGAATGGCTCCCAGGCAGCGTTGTCGAATCTGAAGATACGCAGGGAGCGGCTGCCATTCTCGTCGATGTGCACCACTGCGAGATCGGCGATAGCGTTATCGAGAAGAAATCCCGTCAATACTGTCTGTTGCCCAGCGGAGCCAGTGGTAGTTTCGTATTCGTCGAAAAGCAGATCTTCGGCCGCATTCGCTGCGAATCCGGGCAGGAAAATTCCAGAAACGAAAAGATAGAACAGGCTGTGATAACAGCATTTCAAGCAGTCAATAAATGCTTTGTGCATAATTAGGGTGAGCCCGAGAAGGTGGTTATCCCGGGGAATTGTCGACGCCGGAGAGTCACATCACAACCATAACAGTAAAAGTATCGAAATATGCTACCGAAGGTGGCAGAACCCAGGCAAGGGAACCGATTTGGAGATATCATACCGGCACCTAGGTCGAAGACTGCTATGGATTGAAAATATCAGCGTTTGAAGATTATCTTGTCGCCGTAATGGTTCTCCCGTAAAAACCCTGCAAAGCCATCTATTCCCCTGACGTAGGTATTGAAGAAAGCCAGTGCGTAGGCTGCTGTTATGGTATGTGCTTCGCCTGCATCGATATACGTCAGCGGTTCATCGTTGGTGATTCGTGTGCCCGTGCCGAAGCCTCTGCCGTAGTTCGGGTTATATTGGTTGACACTGGTAAATGTCATGTGGCCGGCATCCAGAATTTCCACCAGGTAGCGTGGCCCTTCCGATGCTTCATAGTAGTTGCGATTCCTTTCGTTACCCGCAGCTCCGATCACAGAGTCTTCGGTGCCAATCACCATCATGATCGGGGTGCCTGGATTTTTTCGCTCCAATGTCGAACCACCCGGCGCCAACATCACACCTGCTTTGACCCGCGCATCCTGACTCAGGACGTTGATACTGGTTGAGCCACCGAAGGACATGCCGCTCACAGCGACCTGTTCCAGATTTACCCGCCCGGCGAAGCGGCTGTCGGTCCCGGCATTCATCTTGATCATGCTGTCGAGAAGAAAACTGACGTCATTGGGGCGATCGGTCGCCGAATTTGCAGCGCGCTCACCACCGCGTACAACCGGTTTGCCGTCGAGGAATGTAAAACGTGCATTGCCTGTGTGATCAGCCGACATAACAATGTATCCATGGGATGCCATGTGCTCTACGAAATAGATGTAGCCAAATCGAGTGCCACCACTACCGTGTGAAAACAGGATTAACGGCCATTCTCCATCACGTATACCCACATCGCGCACGGCGATATTTTCAAAGCTTTGATCCAGTTCGGCTACGGTAATTCCTTCCCGATAACCACTGAGCCCTTCTTCAGCCACTTCGATGAAACCCTCTCCTGCTCCCCGTAGAATAAATTCTGAAAACTTGTTCGGAGCCAGATCGCTTGCACTATCGTTGGCGGGGTACCATATCTCGGTGAGAAGCTGCCGTGGTCCGCCGCTTTCCGGATCCACCCGGCTGTGATCGTCGAGCTGCAGAGAAGTCACGCCAACGGGATAGGGCCCGAACTGCTCCGGATCCAGTGAATTCTGAGCCTGCGAAGGCACTGCGATGATGAGTGCAATGATGCCGAACAGGCAGCTGTTGAGGTTTGAATGTTTCATATCCGCTTTCCTCTGAAATGGTGGACAGGCCAGGATTGTGAAGGCCTGGTCCGTTCCGGCTGTGTCTTATCTATTAACTCGCAGGTTCTGTGCAGAAGACTCGCACATCTCTACAGTCGAAATACATTTTTACCAGAGCCTCGATGAAAGGTATAGCACTAGTCTGCCCGGCTTGAGCAGGCTGTTGCCTCGCAATTAACCAGCGGTTTCAAGCAGGAGCAGGTGCTTCCAGTTCGATGGTATGAAATGGTTCCAGATTATCCATGGCATCCACGGGTTGGCTGTTTACATCCCACTTGAACAGGCGCACTACGCTGCGATCCTGCAGAAAATCGACGAGAGTGAAGCCGTGCTCTTCCAGGGGTACTACCTGTTCATTCAGATCCAGATGCGCAGAGGGTGTGGAGCCGATTCCTCTCACTACGGTCGGAAAGCCGCGAATCGAAGTGCCTACGGGCCCACTCAGAACAGTCGTCACCGGGTTGGCCCTCATATCCAGACTGCCCGTGCGTTGAATTTCCCCCATGCCGATGGCGTGAAGATCGCCACTTATCACCAGCGGTGTCCTGTGTCGCATATCAGTCAGCGATCGCATCAAGCGATCATGCTGATCGAGCCAACCTTGTCGCCAGTTCGGTTTTGGAATATTTATGGTCAAGCTGCCCGTGTCGCGATCCAACACATCGGGATACCATTCACCCCACTTTCCTGCCGACCAACCTGGTGGGTTTGAAGGTGTGTGTACCAGATGACGTGTGTCATGAGATGCGGTACGTTCATGCAACCACTGCTCGACGGCGGGATCGAGGAATGCAGCGTTAAGATCGCCGACGTTCAGTGTTCGCCTGACATCATAAAGCAGTACCTCGGCCAGCTGCCCATAACGCAGAGTTCCGAAACTCTCCGACAGCTCGCCCCGTTCGCTACGCATCGACCAGGGCAGACCAGCCGGACGGGCAGAGTCTGCAAGAAATTCAGGATAGTAGAGTTGTTGTGTCGCCCGCGCCAGTTGCAACTGGAACCATGGCACTGGATAGCTCAGAGGGGAGTCGTTTTCCCAGTGGTCATGATCATCCTGCAGAAAGAACACCGGCGTTGAGCGAAAGTCGGTGCCGTATACCGGGATAATCTGCGGATCGACGGCCATCTTCATCGCCGC
>CEQE01066102.1_pt1 | contig 10126 bp, 10 predicted proteins | sample 356201 | NCBI WGS metagenome assembly CEQE01 (sample SAMEA2619970, study PRJEB7988) | marine metagenome | biome: marine biome (ENVO:00000447); feature: mesopelagic zone (ENVO:00000213) & marine oxygen minimum zone (ENVO:01000065); material: "saline water (ENVO:00002010), including plankton...
AACCTTCGCTTCAAAATTCCCGTCGAAACCTTTTCGCCCCCTTTTAAATTAAAGAATAATTCTTTATTATTAATAATAGCATGATTCTGAATTATTTTCAGAGACAATTGAACGAAGAGATCCACAGCCCAACTTCACCGCAAACACAATTCGGTATGGAAAACCGAATTGGACGATTTCCAGAGGAAAGTCGCCCGGAGGGTTGAGACCAAGGACGGTCACAATCAAAAATGAATTTACCGCAGAGTGCGCCGAGATCGCGCGGAAAATTAAAATAATGGTTATTCTCAGCGTTCTCCGCGAACTCTGCGGTGATAAGAAATAATTCCTTAATGATCTTCGTGGTTAAAAAAAATCAACCGTTTGTTAAATAAAATAAGCTTTTTGTACAATTGCAGTGCGAAGAATTAAGGTTATTAATGAGAGCTTAACAGAAAAACCTTTTCGGTAAGAGATGTCAAGCCTCGTTCTTTGAATCGCGGTAAATCTTTTAAAATTTCCTGCCCATGTAGTTTTTCAATTTTAAAATTATTTCCGTAGAGATTATTTACCTCTTCTTCACTTACGGAAAACGGAGGACCTTCCATTTCTTTCTGTTGATATTCCAGAGTTAGAAGCAGGACACGGATATCCCGCGATAACAAGGAAACAAAGTGTTTAACGTATTGTTCCCGTATTTCAGTTGGCAGAGCAACAAGAGAGGCTCTGTCATAGACCACGGCTACCTTTTCAAGATGGGACAACTGTAAATCAAAAAAATCTCCACAGAGAATTTCCAGCGTACCGTATTTCCATCGAATGAATTTACCGTCCGAAACAGAGGTCGTCTGCAGATTGTTTTCTTTAAAGAAAGTTTCTACTCCCAGGGGACTGATTTCCACTCCAAGCACAGGATGCCCCCGGGATTGAATCCAGAGCAAATCTCGGCTTTTCCCGCAAAGCGGAACAAACACGCTCTCACCTTCACTTAATTTGAGATATTGCCAATATTTTTGCAGCGGGGCGTTGATGTCCTCCTGATGAAAACCTATGTCATTTTTCTCCCAACGTTCGCGCCAGAATTCAGGATTCATTATTCTCTTAAAACTTCTTCAGGTTAACATCCTTCAGCATTTTATAATGCTTTACGTTACCGGTTAGCAGGGGTTTATTGAGAACGGACGCTGTGCTCCCTATCAGTGAGTCGGCCATTTTAATAAAACGACCTCCACGGAGTTTGTCTATAAAGTCATTGACATCAGCCACGTTATTATTATCCTTCCATATTCCAAAAAGACAGTCTTTTGTTTTTTTTCCTTCCACGGGCGTCTCCTCTTGTAAAGTATACACTACAGCGGAGTTAATTTTTAAATAATTTAGCTTATTAATGGTGCGCATCAATTATAATGAAAGAAGATAAATATACGGCAGCTAATCCATTTTTTAACTAAAAGTGTAACATTTTGAAGCCTACATAACATTATGAGAAAAAAGTTTTATAACTATCTTTTAGTTCCGCTCTTTTTATTCTCGTTATTGGTAATCCCTCAAGTTTTTGCTGAAGGAAAAAAAAAGTCAGAGGAGAAAGAGACTGAAAACATTAAAAGGCAAATTAAGCTGAAAGGAATTCGCTCAAAAGACGGCCGCTTTATAGATAATGAAAATGAAACAATTACTGATACTAAGACTAACCTTATGTGGGCGAAAAATGACAGCTATTCAGATTTGGGGAATTGCCTTGGCTGGGATGAATCAAGGAAATATGTAGGTAGATTAAGCACGGGTGGATACAGCGACTGGCGGATGCCCACCGTGAAAGAGTTAAAATCAATTTTTGAGAAATCTAAATCAAACAAAGATGAAAGTGGAAATGCCTTTCACATTGATCCCATCTTTGCCCCTGGCAGCGGATACTGGCAATGGTCGTCCGAAGAGGTTGGCACCTGCTGCGCACGTTTCATGCTCTTCAGCAATGGGGATATTCTTGAATACACTCGTGAATGCTTTTTTACCGGAGGAGTACGCGCGGTGCGCTCCGACAGGCGTTAATTAATTAACGGGTAGAGATAAATATAATTACTCCACTAGCAGCGGATAATCCGGTGTAGGATTGAGCGGACAGCTAAATAGATATTCCCCCGGTTTCAGGTCAATAATGTAATCCTGTGTCTTACCTGTTTCAAGTCCCCCGCCGGATGCAGAAGGAAGGGTCAATCTTTTTAGTCCTCTTCCCCTTACCCAGAAACCAAGTTCATAGGGTACGTTTTTGTTTTCTACCCTGAAGATGGTTTTACCAGGTTTAAGATGAAGTTTTTTGAACGGGCGTTCCTTTGAGGTCTTTCTGTTAATTCGTTCACAATCATCACTGTTTTTAACATTAAAAGTTTGTGGAGTTTTTTCCGCTTCAACTATTGTGCAGGGAGTCTGCGTTAATTTTATGACCACCGGCTCCGCGCTTAATGAATATTCGGAGGTGAAAATCACAATCAATAATGAGGCTGCAGACAGGGTAAAAGTTTTAATCTTCTTCATAACACCTCCTATAAAATCAATTATAGGTTTCCGATGAAATTATTTATCTTACAGTCTAATTAAGAATATCACGTTAATCTTAAGTGAGCAATATGTGATAACATATGTTGTATGAACTTTCGCGTTTACAAGTTATTAGCTGCATCCTGTAGGCGGCAGAGCGCAATAGCTGCGATATCGGCTACTGTAATAGCTGCTGTTGTCTACATTTTTGCTGCTGTCATAGATTCATCCTCTGCCGATAAAATGAAGTTCAGCCGGACAAACGACACCACTCCGCCGCCTATCGACAAATCTATCAGCAATGTCAGGATTAGTGACATTGTTTTTGATACCTTCGATGGCAGTTCAGTTCCTCTTTCCCGGGCATCCGACTCCCAGATCGACCGGCTTCGCGACGCAATTCGTCCTATCTATGAGCCGCTTTATGAAGGTCCTGAGGGAGGTGCCTGGTTAGCTGATAATGATCTTGTTATAGGATATGTCAGTGAAGACGAAGCATTTGCTTACCCGGTTAAAATGCTCAATTCCCATGAACTGGTTAACGATAAGATAGACGGTATTTCACTGCTTATTAGCTACTGCCCCCTCTGCGGCAGCGGAATAGTTTACCACCGCAGCCTAAATGGACGGGACCTGGTGTTTGGCAATACAAGTGCCCTGTACCAAAACGACCTTGTGATGTTCGATCATCAAACCGGCTCTTACTGGTTTCAGGTCAGTGGAGAAGCAATAGTAGGTAAGCTTACCGGGGCCAGACTAAAGCTGCTGCCATCGGTAACCATCTCCTGGAATCAGTGGAAAAAGCTGTATCCCAATACTCGCGTACTTTCCCTTAACCAAAATTTCCCCATTGGTTATAACTATAATCGCGACCCTTTTACAAACTATCCACGGAGTGTAGCCGCAATGCGCTTTCCCTTCCCGGTTGACACCAATAAAATTGGCAAAGCACTGGGGCCTGCCGATGTTGTTGTAACCGTTCATGCCGGCAACAAAGAGAAAGTATACCCGCTGTCGCGCATCGGCAATGGCGCGGTTAATGACAATGTGGGAGGTGTGCCGGTGACAGTTTTTTCACGGGCTGATGGTCCTGTCGGAAACGCGTTTTTAAGAACAGTAAATGGTCGAAAGCTGACATTCCTGCTTAAGGCAGAATTGTTTATAGATAAAGAAACAGGCACAAGCTGGGACTTCAACGGAAAAGCAATTTCAGGACCGCTCAAGGGAACCCGGCTGCGAGGTGCTGCATCCCGGCGAGCCTTCTGGTTTTCAATCTCATTAGCAATGCCAAACGCTGAAATCTATATGCCTTAGTACTTAATTTCCAAATAGAAACATTTCTGGATTCCCGACAAAAGCATTCGGGAATGACAAGTAGAAACGTTCCTGGATTTTGCTTTGCCCCGCTGAGCGTGGCTTCGCAGATTCGCTATTTGATAAAGACCATCCGTGGCCTCAACCCTTCGGGCAGCTCATTCCCCGCTGTCCAATTTTACCATCCTATTAATAAAATTCTGCAGTATGCCTACAAAGACTTGAATTAGCAGAGTTAAAAAACATTTTTTATCTTCGTGTATTATTTAAATCTGCGGCCAATTTTAACAATCAATTTTAGCAGTGATTTCTTTGGTGGAAACAACATGTTTATGCAGGCCCAACTCTTTGGGTTTGAGTCCCATAGCGAGACCCACTAATTGAGGGAGGTGCAGGATGGGTATGTCGAGTTCCTGCTTTATTTCTTTCGCGCTTTCCGGCTGGTAAGGATCCAGGTTAAGGTGGCAGAGTGGACATGGGGTAACCAAACAATCCGCGCCTTCTTTCTTTGCTGATGCAATATGATTTCCGGCCATGGTTATAGATTGTTTTTTCTTCATCATTAAATAGGGAAAGCCGCAGCATTTTAATTTTCCTTCGTAATCAATCGAAGTTGCACCTAATGCTTCCGTCAACACCTCAATTGCTGTCGGATTATCGGGATCATCTAAATCCGACAATTCAAAGGGTCTTAAAATATAACAGCCATAAAAAGGAGCGACTTTCAAACCATCCAGCGAGGTTTTTACTTTATTCCTCAAATTGCTGAGACCGAAATCCTCTGTTAAAACTGTTAAAAGGTGCTTGATCTTTACCGTTCCCTTATATTCATGTCCACCTTCTTTTAATGTTTCATTGATTTTGTTTTTATAACCTTCATCATCGTCCAGATGAGCCTGAGCCTTTTTCATGACGCCCTGGCAGGTGCCGCAGATATTTAAAATATCCAGCTCCTGTTCTTCAGCTATGGCAAAAGTACGGGCATTCAAAGTATCAGCTAATTCAGGGTTTTCCTCGGTAATAACTCCTGCCCCGCAGCAGGAGACGTTTTTTAATTCCACCAATTCTATTCCAAGTTTAGCCGCGAGGGCGTAAGTGGAGACTAAAAGTTCTCTGCATGCCCCTTTTGCCACACAACCTGTATATAAAGCGTATTTCATTTTTTTATCGTTATTTCTACAAACTAAAATTAAAAAATTTCTTTAAAAAAGCATTTAGCATCCCCTTGTTAGGGGGAATAGAGAAGGATTATTTCTCAAACTTTTTAAAAATTCTCTTCACATCATCCAGTTCTTCCATGGGATGATGGATAAGCGGCGGGTTTTTTCCTTTCAGGAACATCCTGATTCCCACCGGTATAAGACTGAGCAACCCGGGGATATTAAAGAACCCCATGGAAGCTACAGGTATTGTATTTTCATTTAAAATACCGCTGCTCTTTATCGACTTAACAAATGCCTTTGCGTGCCTCGCTCCGTAATTGTTTGTTACCCCGTTATTTAAAGCAACCGTTCTGAGTGAAACGATTCTATCAAGTGGTTTGGCCTCTGTGGGACATCTCTGGGAGCATTCGCCACAGTGAGTGCAATCCCAAATACCGGCGTCTTCACTCAGTTCTTTTATGCGGCTGATTGTTTCCACATCTCGCGAGTCCTCAACAAACCTCTGAGCTTTTGCTAATGCAGTCGGTCCTAAAAAGGATTTGTCCACAGCCATGCTACAGCAATCCGAATAGCAGGATGAGCACATAATACAGGTTGACGCCTTGTCAATTTTAAGAAATTCTTCTACAGATTGACTTCTTTCAATAGTCAGGGTTTCGTTTTCGTCCGGCATTAGCCAGGGCTTTACAGCTTCCACTTTTTTCCAGAACTCAGTGAGGTCTACAGTGAGGTCTTTTATTATTTCCATATTTCCAAGGGGCTGAACAGTGACCTGATCATTTGGCGCCACACTGCTTGCCTGTGTTTTACATGCCAGCACGGCATGACCGTTCGCTCTTACAGAGCATGAGCCGCAGATAGCACTGCGGCAAGACATGCGGAAAGTCAAAGTGCCGTCCTGAGTCCACTTGATTAAGTTCAAGCAATCGAGGAGAGTGGCGCCCTTTGGAATTTCAAGTTTGAATTTCTGGAAATAGGGTTCCTTGTCCTTCTCAGGGTTAAACCTTTGAATTTTGAATGTTGTTTCACTCTCCATTATATTTATAAAAAATAGACAGGATGACAGGATTATTTAAAAAAATCTCTCCCTGCATGATTTATTAGAATCCAGTCAATCCGGTAAATCCTGCAAAGCTGAGCTTAGCTCATGTCAAAAAAAGAATTAATACTTCCTTTCTTCCGGTTGATGTTTTGTAATAACCACCGGCTTTGACCGGAATTCTATTTCCTCATCTTTTTTAAATGCTAATGTATGGTTCAGCCATTTATCATCATCCCTTTTCGGGAAATCCGTTCTCGCATGACCACCCCGGGATTCTTCCCTTCTTAAGGCGCCGCGCGCAATAATCTCTGAAAAATCCAACATATTCCCCAATTCGATAAATTCTATCAGTTCGGAATTAAAAACAGATCCTTTGTCTGTGATTTTGCCTTTTTTAAAACGGGCTTTCAAATCATTCAATTTTTTGAGGCAGATTTCAAGCTGATCCTTGCTTCTGTAAATTCCGCAGTTAGTTGTCATATTTTCTTTTAATTCATTTCTTATGTCATTGATACTTTCATTTCCACTGGAATTAAAGATAGATTCAATCTTATTTTTAACTTTGTTTGATTCTTCCTGTTCGTTTACATCATGAAATTCCGCATTTTGAGTAAATGTCAATGCTGCTTTGCCCGCCCTTTTGCCGAACACAAGCGCTTCCAGCAAAGAATTGGTCCCCAGGCGGTTGGCTCCATGCACGGAAACACAAGAGCACTCCCCTGCAGCAAAGAGCCCCGTAACTTTTGTTCCTTTTTCATCATATAAAACATGCCCATCACAATCGGTTGGAATTCCTCCCATGCTGTAGTGAGCTGTCGGTTGAATGGGTAGAGGATCATAAATAAGATCGATGCCGAGAAAATCTATCCCTAACTGTCTCACCTGAGGTAATCGCTCGATGATTTTTCCTTTTCCAAGGTGACGAAGGTCAATATGAAGATAATCTTTTCCGTCAATTCCCCTTCCTTCATTAATTTCCGTCTGCTCTGAGCGGGAAACTATATCCCGGGGAGCTAATTCCATTTTTGCCGAGGCGTAATTTTCCATAAAACGCTCCCCTTTTCCATTAACAAGGTGTCCGCCCTCACCCCGCGCCGCTTCAGAAACCAGGATACCCTGTGCAAAGAGCCCGGTTGGATGAAACTGGACAAACTCTATATCCTGCAAAGGCAGTCCTGCGTGGTATGCCGCTACAATCCCATCGCCTGTACTTGCAAAGGCATTGGAAGTGATTTTATAAGCCCTGCCATATCCGCCTGTGCAGAAAATAATTGTTTTAGCCTGCATAACCTCTAATTTTCCCTTTTGAATATTGTAGACGACCATTCCACGGCAGATTCCATCTTCAACGATTAAAGACATTAAATACCATTCGGAATAGATTTTTAGATTTTTAGCGTGTTTGAATGTCTGCTCATGGAGGACGTGAAGAAGGGCATGGCCTGTTCTGTCCGCAGCATAGCAGGCCCTCTGTTTTGAATGACCGCCAAACCATCTCTGGGCAATCAATCCTTTTTCCGTTCGACTGAAAACGCAGCCAAAGCGCTCCATTTTCCTGATAACACCGGGCGCGTCCTTAACCATTATTTCCACTGCGGCCTGATCGCCTAAAAAATCACTTCCCTTTACCGTATCGTACATGTGATCTTCCCAGCTGTCTTCAGAAGCATTACCGAGAGACGCTGCAATACCTCCCTGGGCAGCTCCGGAATGGGAACGAGAAGGATAGACTTTTGAAATTATCGCGGTATCAAAATCCTTGCAGACTTCCAGCGCAGCCCGCATACCGGCCAACCCGCTTCCAACAATAATAACGTCATGTTTAATCATTTTTTTAACTTGATAATTTCCTGTGGACTTGCCGCAGAGTTTCTTCTAATTCCCCCTTAGGAAAGGGGGATCAAGGGGGTTGTAAGATTTAAAGTTCATTTTTTATATTTGTTCATACCTTCTTTATAAACATCGTTCCCATGAGTGTCATTGACCACAACAGCCTGAAAATCTTCCACCTCCATTTTTCGGATGGCTTCAGGTCCCAGGTCGTCATAAGCGATTATTTCAACCTTTTTAATAGACCGGGCGACTAATGCTCCTGCTCCTCCTATCGCTGCAAAGTAAATACTTTTGTACTTCACCATCGCGTCTATTACGCTTTGAGCCCGATTCCCTTTTCCAATCATCCCCTTCATTCCAATTTCCATCAACCTTGGCGCGTAGGTGTCCATTCTATAACTGGTAGTCGGCCCTGCCGATCCTATAATCGCTCCCGGTTTTGCGGGAGTAGGCCCGACATAATAAATCATTTGACCTTTAATATCAAAGGGGAGTTCATCTCCACGATCAAGCAAATCAATCAACCTCTTATGTGCCGCATCCCTCGCAGTATATAAGATACCGTTTATCGAAACCTGATCGCCGGATTTCAGGCTGTCTACAACTTCATCCGAAAGAGGAGTTGTTATTTTGATAACATTACTCATAAATTTAAAAAATATATAAGACAGGATTACAGGATAAACAAGATTAACCTAAAAAACCTTTCTATACTTACATTAAAAAATCCAGTCTATCCAGTTCATCCTGTCAAAAAAAATAACTTACAAAACCACTTCCTTATGCCTTGCGGCATGGCAGCAAATATTCACTCCAACCGGCAGCTGGGCAATATGACAGGGGAATTTTTCTATGTGGACAGCCAGGGCATATTGAGTTCCCCCTAACCCCTGCGGTCCCATTCCCAAATCGTTAATGCTTTTCAGCATATCCGCTTCCATTTCCGCTAATTCAGGGTCTGGATTTATTGACCCTATTTCCCTGAATAAAGATTTTCTGGCTAAAATTGCCACTTTTTCTGAAGAACCGCCGATACCAACTCCGACAATCACGGGGGGGCATGGGTTAGAGCCGGCTTCAAAACATCGGTTGACAACGAACTCTTTAATTCCTTCTTTTCCATCCGCCGGTTTCAGCATAGTTACACGGCTCATATTTTCACTACCGCCCCCTTTTGGCGCGACAATGATTTTCATTTTATCACCGGGAACTATTTCAGTTATGATTATTGCAGGGGTATTGTCTCCTGTATTTTTTCTGGTAAAGGGTTCACACATGGATTTTCGCAAATATCCTTCAGCATAGCCCTGTCTGACTCCTTCATTAATGCTCTCTTCTAAAGAACCTCCCTTGATATGCACATCCTGTCCAAGCTCTACATAAATAACCGAAAAACCGGTATCCTGACACATGGGGACCTGTTCATCTCTGGCTATATTCTGATTTTTGAGTAAAGCACTGAAAATGGCCTTGCCTGTCGGGGATTCTTCCTGCTCTTTCCCTTTTTCAAACGCAGCAACCACATCTTTTGCCAAATCAAAATTGGCTTCCATGGAAAGATTTTTCACAGCTTCAATAATTGATGTATGTTCTACTGTTTTCATAATGAATGGCTTATCAAAAGGTTAAATAAATATCATTCATTAGCTAACTCTGTCAAGAATTAAAACCGAATAAGAAGAATTGAGCGCACCCCAGAAGTACTTCCTTCAGGCGTAGCTTTTAGCTTCGCCCCGCATAGCGTGGCTTCGTAGATTCGCTCATTGATAAAGGCCTTCCTTGGCCTCAATCCTTTGGGCAGCTCATTCTTCGCTGTCCAGTTTTACCATCATAGTGAAATTGTGAAAAGTGCCTGTGAAGACTTGAAAAGTGTTTAGCGAGCGCATTCCCCGCAACTTGCAGAGCTACGAAGCTACGCTTGCTTTTGAGCTCAGCTTTGCTGCAGGGTTAGCGAGCAACACACTCCCTTAATTCCTACTAACAAAGTAAGACTTAGGGGGGTGTCTATACTCTACTCTGAAGCTTGCTACGGGGAATTTCAATTGACTGATTAAAATGAAAAAGAATGAATGACATTTGCCCTACGGACGGTTTTTTAGTTAAAGGCTTCCCCCGTACCGGTGTGGTTCAGGGCCTGTTGGAATTCAATTCAATGTATAGGAATTTCAATATTTATAGATTCCCGTTTAAAGCATACGGGAATATAAGTTCTTTCAATTTTTTATCAATATCGCCATATGTGCCATGGTAGTGCATCCGT
>CEQE01003936.1_pt1 | contig 10124 bp, 7 predicted proteins | sample 356201 | NCBI WGS metagenome assembly CEQE01 (sample SAMEA2619970, study PRJEB7988) | marine metagenome | biome: marine biome (ENVO:00000447); feature: mesopelagic zone (ENVO:00000213) & marine oxygen minimum zone (ENVO:01000065); material: "saline water (ENVO:00002010), including plankton...
CTATGTAGCAACTAATGTATTAAAAAAGTTTGATAGAAATACTACAGCAGTTGTTTATGTTTTTGGGGCAAAAGATGCTGATAGATTATCTGGTGGTACAAAAAAGGGTGGTGAAAAAACTTATTATCAAGATTATAAAAAGAATAAGAAAAATTTAGTGGGTCATAATAAACATGGATATATTTTAACCGCTCCACATTTTTCTATACAGGCAGGTGGTATGGAAGTAAGTGGTACTGCTATGAGACAATTACTAGGTTCACCAAAGTATGCAGATGATAGGGAACGGAGATTTAAAAAATTCTTTGGTTATTTTGATAAAGGTGTTTATAATATGATGACTAATAAATTTAGTAAATTATTTGGTGAAAATGTTGTAATAACAAAAGAACTTATAAATGAATTTTTAGTAGATGTAGATGTATCAAAATATTTGAATGAAGCAACTTTTCAGACTAATGCTCCTATAGATGATGGGCCCGCTCATTATTATAAAGGTTTTGGCGATTATAAAAAAGGATCTACTGAGTGGTTAGATTCTATTTTTAAAGAAACAGGATGGACAGTTTTAAATTATATGCTTGCTGATGAAGCACATGACCCAGCTTTTGATTATACATTAAATTATAGATTTATGCCAACACCTTCTTATGGAACTGTAGGAATAAGGGGTAGACAGAGTGAACGTAATTTACATAACAAGTATAAAGAAAGATTAAATTTTGTATTGTCTAATTTAGGATTTGAAGTTATTAAGTGGTTAGGTTTAGAAGATAATGTGTTAAAAGTACAAGTACAAGAACCAGTATTACCTGGAGCAGATGATGAAACAGAAAATACTGATTTAAAAGAATCAAAGTTGTTTTCAAAAGAGTGGTGGAATAAAGAATTGTTAAAAGAAGCTGGCGAAGAATACTGGACGGATATGTCGGTAGACGCTCAACAAGATTATATAAGTAAACATAAAACTTCTAAAAATGTAGAACCAGATAATCCATCAGGTAAAAAAGAAAGAGATGTAAAAAAGAAACAATCAGTTGTAAAACAAAAATTAAAACAGAAGCACCATAGACCAAAACATAATGCTAAACCTTGGACTGCTGCAAATTATGAAGAAGAATCTAACGAAGTTATATTAAATGTTTCTGGATTTGAAGAAAAAACTCCAGAAGAAGCAGAAGCATATATTAGAAACAATCATGAAGATAGACAACTAACTTCTGACGAATTAAAAAATATAAAGAATACTGAAGGTGGTTATGCATATAGTATAATGAATGACGAGAGTGAACAAGGGAAACGCGATGAGTTCGGAGATACGGATAAAGAAGAAAAAGTTAAAAATCTTATAAATTATCAAAATTTTGGAGATGAGGGGGAGAGGTGGGAATATACCCAAGAAGCTAAAGATGAATTTGGTGAAGATTTACCACAATACGATTGGGATGAAAAAGATGGTATTGATCCATATGATAATCCCGAAAATCATAAACGATACAGAACATTTAAAAAAATAATGCACAACCCTAAATATGTGAAAAGATTTGAGGGAGGTGAGGCCGGTGGTAAATGGAGAAATATAGAAGGACTAATTGATGCGTATCGTGGGGGCGCTTCAATACCTGCTAATCTTGCGGCTCAAGATAAAGAAGGTAATGTACAATTGGTAGGTGGTAATACAAGATTGGTGGCGGCTATGGCAGCGGGTGTTAGTCCAACGATGAAAGTTATTAATATAGATAATGTAAAGGAAGAATCAGTATTCTCAAAAGATTGGTGGAAGGATTTGATAGAAGTAGAACCAATAAATGAAAATTTAAAATTGATTTTAGAAATTGATGAAAGGATGACATTAGAAGAAGGAGTTAAGTTTAATAACTTCTTAAAGGATTGGGCTAAAAGAGGAAAACAACCTTTAGATAAAGTTAGAAAATCAATGATGAATAAAAATACTTTTTCTGTTGCTAAGTTAAATGATTTTAGTGTAGATAAAGTATTTGAGATGGCTAAGAAAGGATTTAGAGGATATCAAAAAATTATCAATTATGTTCCTGATAAGATAGCAAAGAAATTAGCAACAACTAAGTTTGGGCAAAAGAAAGAAAAGTCTTTAGTTAAATTAGATGATTACTTAAAAAATCATCCAAAACTAAAAAGAGTAATGGGTATAGCTGCAGCCGCGGCGGTAACTTATGCATGGACAAAGATGACTTTTATCGGAGACCCAGAATATGATTTAGATTTATCAGCAGCTGCATCAGCAGCGGCACTTGGAGATGTTTCATTCGCAAATTTATTTAGTGGTGAAATGGGAACTAAGTTTTTAGTATTAACTGTAGTAGGAGCATCAACAGGGTTGACTGCACCGTATGTAAAGGCGTTTGGTCGTGTTGGAACAATGGCTGCGGGTCTTTCATTTGGTGCTTATAGAGCATATACAGCTAGGAAACAAAAGAAAGCAGACGCTGAAAAGAAAACAAAAACAACTGCGCCAGATACAGTAAAAAATCCTAATCCAAAAGGAAGAAAGAAAACAGTTGGTAGAAAAAGTGCGATTCAATGGGTGGCTAAAAATAAAGGCGATAAGGCGGCTAAAAAATATGTAAAAAGTTTGTCTGAAAAAATATCAATAGTTGAGGATTTAGATTTATTAATTGAAGGTGGAGCATATGGTCACATGAATCATCCATTTGATGATAAAGATTTGACATTTGGAGATTTAAAGAAAATAATTACTGATGGATTAGGCGGAAATCTTAATAGAGAAGATGGTGTTACAGAAAAATTAGATGGTCAAAATTTAATGATTAGTTGGAAAGATGGAAAATTAGTTACAGCCAGAAATAAAGGACAATTAAAGAATTTTGGTGAAAAGGCTATGACTACTAAAGGTGTTGCTTCTAAATTTGCAGGTAGGGGTGATATTAAAAATGCATTTGTTTTTGCAATGAAAGATTTAAGTAAATCTATAGGAGCGTTATCGGATGCTCAAAAGGAAAAGGTTTTTGGTAATGGTAAGAGATGGATGAATCTTGAAGTTATGTGGCCTAAGTCATCAAATGTCATAGATTATGATAAAGCACAAATAGTATTTCACGGTACTTTAGAATATGATGATAGTGGAAATCCTATAGGACAGCCTAAAGGGTCTGCAAGAATGTTAGCTGGTATGATTAAACAAGTTAATCAACATATACAAAAACATTATAAAATTGGTAAACCACAATTTTTAAGTGTTCCTAAATCACAAAACTTTGATGCTAAGAAGAAAACTTTTTTAAGTAGGTTAAGTAAATTACAAAAAGAATATGCATTAAAAGATAAAGATACTTTAGCACTTTACCATCAAAGGTATTGGGAAGAATTTATTTTTAACGCAGAAAAACAATTTAGAGTAAAAATAACAAATAAAGCATATAAATCTTTAGTAAAACGTTGGGCATTCTTTGATAAATCATATAAAATACCAATGATTAAAAAAGATTTTAAGAAATATCCTGATTTTTTGGATTGGGTATTAACTACAGATAAGGTAGATCATCAAAAAATGGTAAAACAAAATATGAGGCCTTTTGAAGTTTTATTTTTTGCAGTAGGAACTGAAATTTTAAAAAATATCAGTGGATACTTAGCCGCATCTCCAGATGATGCAGTACAAAAAATAAGAAAGAATGTAATTGGAGCAATATCTAAAGTAAAAACAGCCAAAGATATTAAGAAATTGGAAGCATTAAAACTACAAGTAAGTAAATTAAATTCAATAGGCGGATTAGATTCTATAGTTCCATCAGAAGGAATTGTATTTAAGTATAAAGGTAAAGTTTACAAATTCACTGGCGCATTTGCACCGGTAAATCAAATTTTAGGGTTATTAACTTTTTAGGAGAAATTATGGCAGGATATAGTAAAGAAAATCTACGACAGAATGAGGCATTACAAAATATTATGGATGGGGGAAATCCTGAAAAACGAATATTTGTAAGTGGTGTTGATAAAGAGTTTAAAAAAGAATTAGAAGAAAAAGAAGCAATAGAGAAAAAAATAAAAGATGAAAGATCAGAAATTTTACAGGAAGCTAGAACGCCTTGGTTTTGTCCTAAATGTGATAGGATAATGAAAAAAAGGATTGATAGTCAGTATTATCGTAGATATAATCATTGTTTGGATTGTCAGGTAGAATTTGAGAATAAATTAGCGGTACAGGGAAAATTAAATGATCATATCAAGGAAACTGTTAGACAAAATAAAAAATCTTATCTTAAAGAAATGAAACAGTCTATTGAAGAGTGGAAAAAAGCTCCAGATACAGTTACTTTTCTTAATCAGGTTAAACCAGATGGATATTCACTTGATGAAGAGCAGTGGGAAGTAGATAAAGCCCACATTAATCAAGAAATTAAAGAAGCTGAAGAATATATAAAAAAATTGGAAGAATCAATTTAATATATTTATATATTTATAGGTGTAGGATTATATACAATAGGAGAAGTTCATGTCAGATATAAAGAAACTTAGAAATATGATACGAGAAGAAATCAAATCTATTATATCAGAAAAACAGTCAGAAGGTGGATTAGATAAACTTGATGTAAAATTACCAGCTCAAGCACAAAGATTTTTAACTAAGGCGGTCAGCGCGATAAAAGGCGCTAATTTAAATCGTAGGAAACAAATTGCAGCATTAGCTAAAATAATTGATGGTTTAGGGTTGGATAGGAAGGAATTAGCCAGATATATTACTAAAATAAAACGGGAGTTATAGGTTTGGGAAAAATAATAGCTCTAATTTTAGCTTTTTTAGGAATATCAGGCAAAGCATCATCCATAAAACGGGCAAAAGTAAAAAAGATTGATAAAAAATTAAAAGATTCTACTAAAAAGATTAAATCTATCGGTAAAAAGGTTAAAAAAGCAAAAAAAGAATCTAAAAATTTGAAAACTAAGGCTGCAGATATAGAAAAAGAAATAAAAAGTGTTAAAAAAGGCAGTAAGAAGCGTAAGGAAATTAAAGATTCAAAAGACGCTGAAGATTTTTTAAGAAAATTTGCAAAAAAATAGGAGTAAATAATGGCAACAGCAGTACAAGGATCATTTGTAGGAAGAACTAAAGCAGTTGAAACTACTCAAAATGCATATGGAGAAGTTGTAGAGACAGTAGCCGCAAGTACAACATTTTCGGCAACAGGTTCAAATTTTAGTACGGCATTTATGGTGCATACAGGAACTAACTATACTTTGACTCCAGTTAATGGAAGTGGAACAATAGTTGGTGGTACTAATCCAGTATCGGCGAATATAATCCATCCAATTGCGTTGAGTAAAGTAGTAACAGGCGGTTCTACAGTCGTAACTTTATTGAGATAATTGAAAATCTAGAATCATAATGAGATGGATATTAATATTATTAATAACTACATTTTGCTCAGCACAGGTTACACTTACTGAAGAAGAATCGAAAAAAATTGCAACAAATATTCAGAATTTGCAAGTTGAAGTTGATTCTTTAAAAAATATTCTAAGTTCACAAAATAAGTTGATATATATACATAAGGAACTTATTGCTAAGGATAGTGTTACAATTGCGTTACAAGATGAAAAAATTAATATTTTAGAAAACGATAAAAAATTACTTGAAAAGAAAACAAAGTTGGTAAAACCCTCCTGGTACGAAAATAAATGGTTATATTTTACATATGGGGCAATTTTATCCTATGCAATAACATCTACAATTAATTCTATAACTAATATTTTATAATAATGACTACAGATAAAAAACAATTAAAAGAAGCTATTCGTCTAGAATTTAAAAAATGTGCAAAAGATCCTGTGCATTTTTTAAGAAGATATTGTTATATACAACATCCACAAAAAGGTAAAATAAAATTTGATTTATACAGTTATCAAGAGAAAACTTTAAAAGAATTTGTTAATAATGATTATAATGTTCTTTTAAAAGCACGTCAGTTAGGTATATCTACATTAACTGCGGGATACGCATTATGGATGATGACATTTTATGATGATAAGAATATATTAGTTATTGCAACTAAACAAGATGTAGCTAAAAATTTGGTTACTAAAGTTAGGGTAATGCATGCTAGTTTACCAACTTGGCTAAAACAAAAATGTGTAGAAGATAATAAATTGTCATTAAGATATAAGAATGGTTCTCAAATAAAAGCAGTAGCAAGTTCTGAAGAGGCTGGCAGATCAGAAGCATTATCATTGTTAATTTTAGATGAAGCAGCATTTATTCCTAGAATTGATTCAATATGGACTGCGGCATCTCAAACATTGGCATTGGGTGGTCGATGTATTGCACTTTCTACACCAAATGGTGTCGGTAATTGGTTTCACAGAACTTGGGTTGATGCTGAAGATGGTTTAAATGAATGGAATATTTTAAGATTACATTGGTCAGTACATCCAGATAGAGACCAAGAATGGAGAGATCATCAAGATAAATTATTAGGTCCTTCAATGGCAGCACAAGAATGTGATTGTGACTTTGTAACTTCTGGTCTGATGGTAATTGATGGTAGAATTTTGGAAGAATATAAAACCACACAAGTTAAGGATCCAATTGAAAAACGTGGAGTAGATAGTAATGTTTGGATATGGGATCCACCAAATTATACAAAAGATTATGTGGTGAGTGCTGATGTTAGTAGAGGAGATGGAACAGATTATTCTGCATTTCATGTTATGGAAGTAGAAGATTGTAAACAAGTGGCAGAATATAAAGGTAGGATTGGAACAAAAGATTTTGGTAATTTACTTGTTAATATAGCTACTGAATATAATAATGCATTATTAGTTATTGAAAATGCATCAATTGGTTGGGCAGCTATTCAACAATGTATTGATAGAGAGTATGATAATTTATTCTATATGTCAAAAGATTTAAAATATATAGATACACAAAAACAAATGACAAATAAAATTTATGGACAAGAAAAACAAATGGTTCCTGGGTTTACAATGTCAATGAAAACACGACCATTAGTAGTGGCAAAATTAGAAGAATTTTTTAGAGAAAAGTCAGTAGAAGTTTCTTCTTCTAGGTTAATTGATGAATTGTTCGTATTTATATATAACAATAATAGGGCAGAAGCTATGTCAGGATATAATGATGACTTAGTAATGTCGTTTGGTATTGGATTGTGGATACGTGATACCGCTTTACGTTTAAGAGCGGAAGGAATAGAAATACAGAAGAAAGCTATTTCTGGTATATCCATGAATCCAGCTATATACACGCCGACTGATAAAAATGATAGTTGGACATGGGAAGTTGATAGTAAAAAAGAAGATTTAACTTGGTTAATTAATAAATAGAGGTAAAAATGGCTGATACAAGCTTAAGAAGTAGATTAAAGAGATTATTTTCAACTAACGTAATTGTTAGGAATGTTGGAGGACGACAATTAAAAGTAGTTGATACTAGTAAATCTCAATATATGCCAACTAGAGGGTTGATTGATAGATATAAAAAGATTTATTCCACTGGTGGTGCGGGATTGTCTGGTTATTCAGATAATCAGTTAGTTAAATCGTTACGCTTAGGGTTATTTAGAGATTATGAATCAATGGACGGTGATGCTATACTTTCTTCTGCATTAGATATATATGCAGATGAATCTACGATGAAAAGTGAGTATGGAAATGTACTTGAAATCAATACACCCAATGATAATATTTTTAAAATTTTACATAATTTATATTACGATGTATTAAATATAGAATTTAATTTATGGCCGTGGGTTCGTAATATGTGTAAGTATGGAGATTTCTATTTAAGATTAGATATTGATGACCGTTTCGGTATTAGAAATGTAGAACCTTTATCTGTTTATGATGTAACTAGATTAGAAAACGAAGATCCAGAGAATCCAGAATACGTAAAATTTAAATTAGAATTAGGAACTTCTGGTGGGGCTGCTAAACATTCTATTAGCAGTAGGATAGAAGAATTTGAAAATTATGAAATAGCACATTTCAGATTACTTTCCGATTCAAATTATCTTCCTTATGGCAAATCAATGATTGAAGGTGGTAGAAAGACTTGGAAACAATTATCTCTTATGGAAGATGCTATGTTAATTCACAGAATTATGAGAGCACCTGAAAAAAGAATATTTAAAGTTGATATTGGTAATATCCCTCCTGCAGAAGTTGATAATTATATGAATCAAATTATTGATAAGATGAAAAAAGCACCAGTTGTAGATAAGGCTACTGGCGATTATAATCTTAGATATAATATGCAGAATATTACGGAAGATTTCTTTATGCCAGTTCGTGGTGGAGATAGTGGAACTCAAGTTGATTCTTTACCAGGATTGACATATGAAGCAGTAGAAGATATAGAGTATTTAAGAAATAAATTATTGGCTTCATTACGTATCCCAAAACCATATTTGGGATTTGATGAGAATGTTGGGGAAAAGGCAACACTTGCGGCAGAAGATGTAAGATTTGCTCGCACTATTGAAAGAATTCAAAGAATTGTAATGAGTGAATTAATGAAGATTGGTATTGTTCATTTGTATGCTCAAGGATTTACAGATGAAGAATTAGTTAATTTTGATTTAGAATTAATGAGTCCTTCTACAATTTATGAACAAGAAAAAATTTCTTTGTGGAATGAAAAAACTTCACTTGCAAGTTCTATGTTACAAGATGGTTTACTTTCTTCAGAATGGATTTATAAGAATATATTTAAATTTACAAGTGAAGAAATTAAATTAGAAGATGATAAGATTGTATATGATTACAAACAAAAATTCCGTCGTGGCCAAATTGAAAATGAAGGTAATGATCCATCAAAGAGTGGAGAAGCTACAGGAACGCCTTCAGATATGGCGATGGGAAGAACTGGACATGAATTAGAAGATGAAATCGGTTCAGAAGGTGGAAGTCCGGAAGGTGGATGGGAAGGTGCTGGTAGACCAAAAGAACCATCACATTATAAAAAAGACAGTCATGTTAGGGGCAGAGACCCATTAGGGGCGCATGAAAAGAAAAAACAAGCATCTAGTAATCCAAAATACGGTAAAATTATGGCTTTAGCACATTTGGATAAGCTTAAGAATACTTTAAAACGTAAATCTGATATAACCCTAATAAATGAAGTTGATGAAATAGATGAAGAGTATAAAGAAGATGTTAATAATAAGTAAAGTTAATCAATATTTAAGAAGTTTTATATTTATTTATGACAAACTATATTGGAGTGATTTATGTCTAAACGATTAAGACACACTAAGATTAAAAATACTGGTGTGCTATTTGAAGTATTGACCCGACAGGTGACTGCGGATATAATGGAAAATGTAGAGTCAAAGGCAGTAGCTTTGATTAAAAAGCATTTTCATAAAAATTCTGCTTTAGGAAAAGAGTTAGAATTATATAATATACTTACTACAGAAACATATAAGCGTCGTGATAAGGCTGATAGATTGGTGGACGCAGTAATTAAAAGTAGACAAAGACTTTCAAATAAAACACTTAGATCAGAAAAGTTTAATCTTATTAAAGATATTAAAGAAACTTATGACGTAGGTGCTTTATTTTCTACTAGAATGCCAAATTATAGACGATTAGCATCTATTTATAAATTATTTTTATATGAAACTACTGGGAAAGATATAAATCCGAAAGAAATTGTAGATTCTAGAGATTATATAGTTGAATCGCTAATTACAGAAACTTCTAAACAGAACCCAAAAAGTGAATTAGCTCAAGAATATATTGATGAGTCTAAAGATGTTAAATTATTAGCCTATACTTTAATGGTAGAAAAATTTAATAAAAAATATAGTACATTAAGTCATGCTCAAAAAGAAGTTTTGAGAAAATATATTAATAACGTATCAAATACAAATTCTTTATCAGAATTTATAGATGGTGAAGTAGTTAATATTAAGGGCGCTTTGAAAAAATTGGTACCTGGTGTATCGGATGATATTACTAGTATAAAACTAAAAGAAGTAATTGCTCAGGCTGATACTCTTTCAGAGAATAGTAAAGGGACTGAAAATAAAGTAATTACTTTAATGCGATATTATGAACTTGTTAAGGAATTAGAAGATGTCACGAGAAAATCTCAGAACCTACATTCG
>CEQE01106649.1_pt1 | contig 10124 bp, 8 predicted proteins | sample 356201 | NCBI WGS metagenome assembly CEQE01 (sample SAMEA2619970, study PRJEB7988) | marine metagenome | biome: marine biome (ENVO:00000447); feature: mesopelagic zone (ENVO:00000213) & marine oxygen minimum zone (ENVO:01000065); material: "saline water (ENVO:00002010), including plankton...
TAGTTTTTGCTCAATCCGCACAACCCATGTACCATCGCAGATACAATCCTTCATGGGAATTTGCATTGGCCCCACCAGTTGCGGCCCATCAAGGTGATTAGCCCGATCTCTTTGTGAGCCCTGCGCAGGCCAGACCTGTCAGAAGTGGGTAACGATAAGGAGCTTTCTGAAACATGCAGACCATGATGAAAGTCAGTGTAGGGGTTGTGACGTGTGTGCTCTCGCTACTGGAGTGTACCGCGGCAACACCGGCTGACCTCGACCACATGATCTATGCCCAACGAATTCTGAGCCCGGCACCTGGAATGGAAGAAGGACGCGTCTACGCGCTGCAATACTGCCAGCGCTGTCACTTGTTCGTTGAGCCAGAGGCGTTGCCGAGATTCATCTGGGAAGACTTTGTCATTCCGCAGATGGGTGGCTTCCTCGGCATGCACCATGCCGGGTATCGTTATTCCGGTAGCGTGGAGCTGGGGAGATCCGAGGAAGAGGCACTCATCATTCGAGAGGCCAATGTCTATCCCGACACAGCAATGGTGCCCAAGGAGCATTGGGACAAACTGGTCGACTATTTCGTGTCGAATGCGCCCTCGAGCCGTTTACCTGAAGCAGACAGGCCTGATATCCAAGTCGGCCTGGACCAGCTAAAAGCAGTACAGTGGCCCTTCCGCGAGGTCGCCACGACCACCTTGGTGAAGATCGATGAGGACAAACGTGAGCTGCTAGTGGGCGATGCCAGGCGCCAGAGCTTAACGATCTTCTCGCCAAAAGGTGAAATCAAACACGCAATTGAATGCCAAGCCATTCCCGTTTGGGTGCGACGTACCGGCAACGAACTGTGGATTACCGGCATTGGCCGCATGTTTCCATCAGACCTTGCGAGGGGCGACCTGCAGGTATACGTGGAGACCAACGGGCGTTACGAATTCGCCTCCAGAAAGTTATCCGGTCTCCGGCGCCCGTCCTATACGACATACGCTGACCTCAACATGGATGGTGTCGAAGACATCATCATGTCCGAGTTCGGCAACCAGGTAGGTCAGCTAACGTGGTACGAAGGAAGCGGGAATGAGTTCGAACCGCACGTGCTCCATGCCGAACCTGGCAGCATGACGACGCATCTATATGATTTCAACGAAGATGGTCGACAAGATGTTGCCGCCGTTTTCGGACAGAACCGGGAAGGTGTTCACATCTTCTACAATCTTGGTGACGGGAATTTCCGCCGCTCCTACGCATTGCAGGCGCCACCTAATTACGGGTCAGCCTACTTCAACATGTATGACTTCAACGGTGATGGACACGTCGACATCCTGGCGATGCACGGCGATAGTGGCGACTACACGCCGATTCTCAAGAGATACCACGGGTTGCGCATCTACCTGAATGACGGCAAGAACTATTTTGAAGAACGCTACTTCTTCCCAATGCACGGTGCATTCAAAGCAATGGCCGAGGACTTCGACGAAGACGGCGATTTGGACATTGCCGCCATCGCCACTTTCGCGGACTTTGGGCGTCGCCCGGAAGAGGGATTCGTCTACCTGGAGAATAAAGGAGAGTTTCAGTTCGAAGCGTACTCGATCCCCGAAGTCGGTGAAGGGCGCTGGCTAACCATGGACGTTGGCGATCTGGACGGCGATGGCGATAAAGATGTGGTTCTTGGATCGTACGTTGAGTTCGGGACACTGCTGCCGCCGGGCCTCAAGGACAGGTGGGACTCGCTAAAGCTTCCCGTGCTCTACCTGGAAAATCAGTTGAGATAGTCGCACTGAAGCTCACGCATAACCTAACCAGTTACGGTCATTCGGCAGCCACTCACCCAACGCCATCTGCGTCACGCACTCGAATGGACGTAATGGCTGAGAAGATCTCAGTTGTTAACTGTTCCCTCATGGCGCGCGGATACCAGAACGACATCACCACCAGCTTATTATCACTGATCAGGTTGATCACAATCACATCCATCTCTTCCGATTCCACCTTTTTCTGAAACCTGAAGACCCAGGATGGTTCGACATTCAAACTGACGGAGTTGACTCTTTCAAAGATGCAGCTGCCATGGTAGTCAGCAACTTTTCCGGGCTCGCAATCAACCCAATCCTTGTACGAGATTGCAGGCGCAAATGCTTTTGTCGGTCCAACACGTGGCAGCCAGACCGTCCCTCGCCGGGGCAAGAACGCTGTCACGCATTTCAGGCACTCAGCTACCCCAAGTCTGGTCTCAAACGGCGGTTTGTCCAGCGTGTCTTTTGTCAGATCTAACAGTTCCGCATCATCTTTGAGCGGAACTGCCCAAACGATGATTTCAGGCATGTATCGCTTACCACCATACAACAATGGTTTATGTCCCCAACGCTGAACCAGCCTCCCTCGAGATGTCGTGGATTCCTCGACGTCGTGAAACCAATCTTGCGCGATATTGAATGACAGACCCACCTCGGACAGGACGGCCTCTTTGGCCAAGGCTGGGAAAGTCAGACACACCGCCAGGATCAGTACCAGGCTGCAGCCTTTTGGTCTTGTACCGTTTCGGAAGAGATGTCTGGTCACGCAGTGGTCTCCTGACGGGTTCGGGCCATAGCGACTTCGACAGCCATTTTCTTGCCAACGAGCGTTGTACGTCGCCCACAACCAGCACCCGTAGTTGTGCGTTCAATATTAACGCCTAAGGACTGTAGAGAATAGAGATTATACAGTTATTGCTTGCTCACGACCGGTTTCAGTCTTGTGCGTACATCACTTCCGATCGGCGCAGGAAGAACACAGCGCCCGCCAGTCCGACCGCTGCCAGCGCAACCAATGCCCAGATCGAAACCCACGCCGGCGGCGGCTCGATGATGATCGCCAGCGGTCCCTCATCCAACGGGATCGGCAGCAACCCCTTCAGATAGTGGATGATACTGAGCGCCTTGAGCGCAGGCGGCAAGACGAAGTGCAGCACCTCCCAGCCGAGCAGAATGGCAACGGCGACGACCGGATTACGGAACGCGATTCCGAACAGCATGAACAGCGCCCCATAACCGAGACATCCAAGCACGGTGACTCCGAGGTACGCTGTCATCTGGTCAAGTCCAACGCCACCACTCATGTCGGCGATGAGATGAGCACTGCCGTAGGGCAGATAGAGAAGTAGGTAACAGACGATGGTGGTAGTGCCGAACAGACCGACTGCCGCCACCAGACCCGCCAGATACTTGCCGATTGCCAGAATCTCTCGCCGCACCGGCGCCAGCAGGTAGTAGTGAAGGCTGCGGTCCAGAATCTCACCACGAAACAAACTGGTGAAGATTACTGCACTGCCAAAAAACACCACTGACCCTAGAATAAACCCGGCGTAGATCCTGGAGAAGAACTGTTGTGCGTTTGCCACATTGTGGGCAACGGGCTCTCCCAGATGGTCCAGGAGCGCAATCACAAGGAGCAGCATAATGGGCATCAAGGTCAGAACGTGAACGGGCAACGAGCGGCGCGAGAACATCACTTTACGGAATTCAATCGCGACGACCACGCGGAGCTGACGCAGCCAACGTGTGACTGTCTGCTCGCGATCGGTCGGGCTGCGCTCAGTCGGGCCGTGATCAGTCGGGCCGCGATCGGTGGGGCTGCGGTCGGTCGGGCCGCGATCGGTCGGGCCGCGGTCGGTCGGGCTGCGCTCAGTCATGTTCAAACCGTCAGCGCTCATCGACCTACCGCCTCATCAACGACCAGGTGCTGGTACACCGCCTCGACAGTCTCGTCAGCAGGACCGATAGCATCCAGATCCCAACCTTCACTCAGCACCAATTGATTGAACGCGAGAAAGAACTCATCTGCGTCACTGGTTCTGATGAATAGACCGCCGTCGTCATGGTGAAGCCGCGCCTCGATGACGTGCTCGAGACCGAACACGCGGGCGGCGACCTCCGCGGCCTGAGCGCAGCGAATAAACACCTGCATGGGTTGCCCCGTCTGGCCCTCAATCCCGGATACGTCACCCTCGGCGACCACATAGCCACTGTCCAGGAACACGACGCGATCGGAGATCAGGTCTACTTCGTGCAATATGTGGCTCGACACGATTACATGCGCCCCGGTATCGGCAAACTGCCGGAATAGACCTATCACCTGCGCCCGGGCCATCGGATCGAGCCCGTTCAGCGGCTCATCGAGTACCAGTACCCGCGGTTCGTGACCGATTGCCTGCGCCAACTTGATGCGTTGCCGCATCCCCTTGCTATAGGCCTCAATGCGACGTTCGCTGACGTCGGTGAGACTGACTCGTTCGAGCGCCAAGTCGGTGAGTTCGCGCGCTCTTCGCTTGGGATAGCCATGTATCTCAAGGGAGCTTTGCACGAACTTCCGGCCAGTTATTCTGAGCGGAAAGGAGTCATACTGCGTGCAGTAACCGATGTGCCGATAGAACGCGTCCGGCTCCGCCGGGGTCTGACCCATCACCGTGATGCGCCCTCTGTCGGGTCGCAACAAACCGGTTATGAGGTGCATCAGCGTGGACTTGCCGGATCCGTTAGGGCCGACAAGACCGGTGATCCCGGGTTGCAGCGTGATGTCAACACGATTGACGCCGAGGACCTCACCGTAGAATCTCGATACATCTTCGAGTTCTATGACGCTCGAGTTCACGACACCACCTCATAGCCACGGATGCAGCGCGCGAGCAGCACGGTGGCAATCGAGCTGATACCCAGCAACGAAACCAGCGCAGCCCAACCGGGCGTGCCGACGTCCACGCCCAATCCGAACAGTGATACCACCGAGGCTATGTACAGACGGAAGAGATCGAAGACGTCACCCACCCAGCCGCCAAAGACCGCGTGAATGGCCTCGCCGAAAGCAGCACCCACGAAGATCAGCACGAAAAGGTAAAGCCGCGCGCCCGAGGTCCATTTGACCCACGCGGACATGGCCAGCGCCAGTATCGATAGAGTCAATATGCAAACGAGTGACGACGCGACGATGGCAAACGGAATGCGCAGGTTCTGCAACAGCCAGCCGTCTTCGGCTAGAAAAGCCTGAAAAAATACCAGCAGAAGCCCGGGCACCCAGGTGACCGCCGAACCCAGGCCGGTTAGGGCGAGCATCTTGCCGACCATGTAATCCGCCCTCGACAGGGGTCGCGACAGATACAACGGCAGCGCGTTGTTGCGCAGATCCGGTGCCACCATCGCCGGTCCAATAAACAGAATCATGAGTGACACCAGTACGGATTGCGGTGCCTGCACAAAGGCCACGAAGAAACGCGCATCGATCGTCATGAGTTCGTCGAGCGACAGGTCCAACTGCGCCAGCACCTCCAGATTGTAGCGCAGGTAAATTGTGCACATGGCCAACAGGGGTGGTACAAGACAGACCACTAACCAAGCGACGAACAGCCGTGAGCGAAACAGGTCCGTCACGGCGTAACGGGCGATCACCAGCGCGCAGTGCATTGCGCCTGTGATCTCCCCTTCAAAGCCGTGATAGGCCCGCTGGTAGACTGGCATCTAATCCTCCATCGCTCGCAGGAAGATATCCTCGAGCGAGTCGCGCTTGTAGTCGAGGAGGCGGATCTGCACCGAAAGCTGGCTCGCCAGCGAATAGACGTCGCGGACGTCCACGCTGATTGGCAACACGGCCCTAAGTCGTCGTCGATTGGGCGTCGCCACTTCACAGCCGAGCTCGCGCAGACCATCGGCGAAGCGACTCTGGTCGCCCTGTATCTGCAACAGCAGAAACTTGCGATTGGTGCGTCGCTCCTCCTCGAGGTTGCAGTAGGTCGCAATCCTGCCTGCTTTCAGTACAAGCACTTCGTCGCAGCACTCCTCCACATCACGCAGCAGATGGGAGGAGATCACGATGTGGGCTTCGCCGGAATCGCGGATCTCGCGTATCAGCTGAAGCATGCGGGCGCGTGCCGGCGGATCGAGACCGTTGGTGGGCTCGTCCAGAAACAGCAGGCGCGGTCCGTGCACGATCGCCTGAGCCAGCTTGACCAGCTGTCTCATACCCACCGAGTAGCTTTCCAGTTGTCGATAACGTGCTTGCCCCAGCCCCACGTAGAAGAACGCCTCGTGGCTGCGTTCCAGGGCCGCGTTGGGTGAAAGTCCGGACAGCTCCGCCAATTGTCGCACGAAGCGCACGCCCGTCATTCCCGCTATAAACGCGTCCCGTTCCGGCATGTAACCCACCAGGCGCCGTACCGCCTTGCTGTCACGCGTGATGTCATATCCAAGCAGGCGGGCCGTGCCCGACGTGGGTCGATAGAATCCCAGCAAGGTGTTGAGCAATGTGGTCTTTCCCGCACCATTTGGCCCCAGCAGGCCGGTGCAGCGACCACGTACGCTGGCCACCAGCTCTTGCAGTACGGGTCGATCGAAGTGAACGCTCAGCTCATCCAGCTCGACAACAGCGGGGCCGGATTCCGCCCCGCCGCTGCGCTCGTCGCCGGACGGTTGCTGCTGCTCGCCGGACGCGGCCGGAGCGGAGCTGCCCGCAGCGTCGGTCCTCTTGTACTTATTTGCCGTTACTGCCAAGGGCTGTCACCCACTTCCGCCTCGATGGTCTCGCGAATCAGCTCTCCAATCTGTGACTGCCCGGATACCGCCGCCATGATCGAGTGCAGACCCAACATATCCGAGAAGCCGAACAGGTCGGTGCCGCCCTTCATAACGAAACGGATACTGTCTACTTCACCATACACGCAGGAGATTGTCGGCAGGGCGTTGGCGCTGATCTCATCGAAGGCTTGCTGCTGCTCGGGAGTAAGGTCGCCGGGCAGGTAGGCGGCGAATTCGCTGGTGAGCTCGCCCATCCGGCTGTAGGCAATGCCGGAGAAACCGAGGTAGCCATCCTGCGGCAGCAGCTCCCACAGCGTGTCCGATGTCAGCAGCGTTGCACCTGACTGGTAGTGGCCGATGGCGCGATCGATGAGGGCGTTGCTCGGCGCTGCAATCAGGTATCCGTCAACGTAGGCATAATGCAGCGACACGAATCGTGCAATCTGCTCCGCTTGACTGTCCGGCTCCGCGACGGCCTCGATCCGGTAGCGTGAAAGGTGATCCAGGTCGATCTGCGATAGCTCGAGCTGGAATCCAGCGTCACGATTGGCCTCATCTTCGTTGATTCGATCCACTAGCAGTTCGATGTTTTGCTGCAAGCGCGACTCGTCATACACCTCGATCACCACTTTCCAGGACGGCTCGGGTAAGGCGGGGCCGTCGAGGCCGATGGCAAATTCGCCGCCCAGAGCAGCCGCCACATCACTAAGACGATCCAGCGCTTCGACATCGGTCAGCGCTTCGCGCTCATCGAGGACCGTGTCCACAAGCTCGCTCAGGAGATCCACCGGGTCCTTTATAACAAACGCCGTAGCAAGCATTGTATCGACTGAAAAGAACTCGAGTGCACCCATAGGCGCGGGCCTCGCCAGCCACGAGGCCATTCCTCGGCGCTCACCATCGAATCGCAGGTCCGCCACCGCGGTGGTGCGGTCTCCCTCCTGACGACGTTCGACGATGAGGTAACGGGCATTGTCCAGACCCACGATCTCCATCGCTTTCGAGTCGGGCTCGGACACGTGACTGAACATCTCGGCCAGATCGACCGCTGCCAGGAACTCGGCGCCAAGGTCATACACATCCAGTAACTCCGTGTGAAAGTCGCTGCCAACGAATCCACTCGCCTGCGCAAGCAACTGCTCGGAGAAGCCCACAAGCGCCACTGCATCCGTAGTCGCGATGAGCAAGTCATCATACAGCCAGATTGACAGCACCCCGTCTTGCGCCTCGCTGGGATCGTCGATGATGGAGAACTCCAAGTCGTGATCCACGCCGGCTGCCGCCCAGCTCTCTCGAAGCTGCGCGAGATGCACCTCGAACGTCTCGCGGAACCCCTCGGCGTCGACCTCGGAGAATACCATTGGCACCACCTCGAGCACGACTTCGCCGGTCACGTCGGTCTGTTGGTCGTCCGAGTACAACGACAAGGTCATGACTGTCTCATCGCCGAGATGATATCCGACCTCTCCGAGCCAGGCCATCAGATCCTCCAAGTGGCCATCGCTTCCCGACTGCTCAAATTCTGTCCACGTCTGCTGCAGCAATTCGCTTTCGAACATGCGCATACGCAGCAACTCATAGGCCTGTACGACTTTTGCGGTGGCGTTGGGGACGGCTATATAGACGACTGTGTCGGCGGGCGCAAGATCCAGCAAACGAGTCGAATAGCGCGGTTCGGTCGTCATCAGGCCGGCGATCTCCTGCTGCAGTGCACTGACTTCCTGCAGCATGTCCATGTAGCGGTCAGCGTCGCTACTCCACGCGATTTCCGCCTCGATGGTGAGTGACTCGAGCGTCTCCCGGGTCCCGAGTTGCTCGCCCGAAAACAGGCTGGTAATCAACCCCAGGTGATTGACCTCCACTTCGCCCTCTATAACGGACACACGTGAACCTTTGGCGCCGTGCCCCACCTCGAAGATGGTCCCGGTCACCGACACCAAGAATTCTGCGGTCATCACGTCCAGCGTGCCCGCGCCTTGCGGAGATGCGCTAACGATGATCTGACCACGCTTGACGTTGATGAGATTACCGAGCTGCCGGCGCAGAAATCTGAGCTGCGAGCGTTCGTCGACCTCGATACGAGAGCCGTCGTCGAGCAGCAGCACCGCCTTGCTTTCCTTGGCGGTGCGCAGGTCCCTCTCGCCGTCCACCCATATACCCGGCTCAAGCGGGATCATGCCGCCTTGGGAGATCTGGTACAGGGCGCCATCCACCGATTCGATCTGCACCAACCGCGACTGGTCGAGCGCCGGCAATTGCGGTAACAACAGGGTCATCGTGAGCGCGACGATGGCGACGGCCGCAGCCGCTGCTAGCCATCGCGGCCATGTTGCCCCTGCTCTAATAACGTCGCTCGACCCATGGTCCGAAGGCTTCTCTGCGGCGCCTGCGCGAGCATCATCCAGCGCCCGCCGGAGGGCCACGGATCGTTTCAGTTCTTCCTTGAACAGCAACAGCGTTCCTGGGGCCAGGCGGCGGGCAAGATAGTCAGGAATGAGGTCCACATAGCTTTCGATGGAATCGAGTGGCGCACCCTGCGCTGCAGGCGGCACGGCCTCCCTTTTACGAGCGTCGTCGAGGGCCCCCCAAGCACGCTGGGACGCCTCCTCGGTTGCTACACGGCTCGGGAGATCCTCACGAACCGCATCGATGGCCTGGTCGAGAAGTTGCTCCCGCTCAGTTCTGGTCATGGTCCTACTCCTTCAAGTTCGCGCAATATTTCTTGCAAACGCTCGCGCGTTCGGGAAAGCGTGACGGCAATGGTGCCGCTCGTGGTGCCGAGCATATCGGCGATCTCCTGATTGTCGAAACCTTCGAAATAGCGCAGTGCGAAGACCTCGGCGGCGCGTGGCCTGATCCGTGACAACGCTGTGCGCAGGACGTCACGTAGCTCTGCCTGATGAACTTCGTCGGCTGCGGAAGGCGCGTTCGCCACATCGGGCTCGCCGGCGAGATTGCGATGTCTTCGGCGTCAGATGTGCTGCCGGTGACCCGGTAAGCGGCGCTGTAGATCTGCTCGTGATGCTCGCGAAATAGCTCCGCGAGGTTCGATGAAGACCTGTTAATAAATCTGGCTGCGAAACGTCTAAGGTATATGTGCGAAACTTCTGACGTATATGGGAGAATGGAGTGCTGACGTGTTGATGAGCGTTGACCAGGGAACCATGCCGACGGAGAGCCAGACGGACAGAGATAGCTCGCAGGTTTCCTCGCGAAACTCCCCTCCCACGGATTCCCCTGGCGTCTGAGCAGGCGCAAAAAGACGCCCTGCAGTACGCGCGCCGCGGTCAATGCCGGACTCGATATCCTGAGGACGAAGAAGCGCGCCCACAACCTGGCTACGCAATATGTGAGGCGTCTCGCGGCCCGACTGAGCGCAGCCCGACCGATCGCGGCCCGACTGAGCGCAGCCGACCTATGCTCAATGCACGTCAGATGGGACGACTCACGTTTCGATGATGGTAACGGGTTGGTCCGGTGAGTTCACGCTCCCGGGCCGCGCGGTGAGATGGCCGGCCTGCGACGACCGTATCAAATCCGTCAGAGTAAATATCCCCCGGCCAAGCCGGGGGCTTTATGTGTGAGCCG
>CEQE01073504.1_pt1 | contig 10112 bp, 9 predicted proteins | sample 356201 | NCBI WGS metagenome assembly CEQE01 (sample SAMEA2619970, study PRJEB7988) | marine metagenome | biome: marine biome (ENVO:00000447); feature: mesopelagic zone (ENVO:00000213) & marine oxygen minimum zone (ENVO:01000065); material: "saline water (ENVO:00002010), including plankton...
ATTAGAAGGTGAGCTTGGAGAAGCTGCATGGTCAATGGCAGCAGCTATCCCAATCATAGGTCAAATGGTTTCAGGTAGAAGAGCTGCTAAGATTGCAAAAGACTCTGGTGAAAAGATGATTACTTTATATAGGGGGAATCGGAAATGGGCACCAAAGGAAATGGTTAAAAATAGAAGATTTGTAGGTCCGGAGACTGTTGGTGGTCACACTGTAAGCGTAGCACATAAAACAGCTCCGTCTAAGTCATTGTTTGTTTCAACCGACCCCGTTTATGCGGCAGGAAGGGCAGAAGGGGGATTTTTCTCTATTAATGCGAAGCGTATATTAAAGTTTATGAAAAAAGAAAAAGCATATTATGATAAACATGATATGATGATATACCCAAATAATCCACATTGGAATAAAAAAGATTTTAATAAAGCTATTAAAGAGCAGATGGATAATATAGCATCTATAAAACGTCAGGCAAAATATGAAAATAGAGCAGGGCAACATGTTTTAGAATTTCAAGTGCCTCAAAGCTGGGTAGAAAAGTATGGCAAGACATCAGATGCAATAGGTGGAGCATATGAAGGGACTTTTCTATTTGATGAAGGACTTCCAGTGGCTTTTTTGAAAAAGGTACATAGGAACTAAGGAAACGTAAGCGTGGCAAGAAGAGGAAGACCAAATAAAGCTGAGATAAATAAGCAACTCTTTGGTAAGGCTAACAACTATTACAGGAAGAAGTGGTTTACTGATTCTCAGAAGAGTATGGATTTCTATTTGAATGAACAACTCTCTGCCCAGGAGAAAGAAGACTTACGTGAGGGTGGAATGCCAGATTTTATTATCAATAGAATTACTCCAGCTATTGATATTATGAAATACTTTGTAACTGCAAATAACCCCAGGTGGCAGGCAATAGGAGCAGAAGGAAGCGATTCTGATATAGCTCACGTTCATAGTATGATTTCAGAATATTGCTGGCACCTATCAAATGGTAAGAGTTTATTTGGTGGTGTAATTCAAGATTCTCTTGTTAAGGGTATTGGTATATTCAGAGTTGATGTTGATCCTGATGCAGATAGAGGTGTGGGAGAAGTAGTCTTTCGTTCAATTGATCCCTATGATGTATATGTTGATCCAATGAGTAGAGATTTTCTATTCCGTGATGCGAATTATATTATAGTCCAGAAGAATCTTAGTAAATCATCTCTTATTAGTATGATGCCTGCGATGAAAAGGAAGATTGTAAGAGCGACTGGTTCAACAGAAAGTAAACAGTATTCAATGAGGGATGTTCATGACTCGGAGACTATCCAGCCAGGAGATGTAGAAAATGAGGCTTATACTCTTGAAGGAGAGCAGGATGAGATTTTAGATTATTACGAAGTATACACGAAAGAGAGAGTTCCCTACATAAATGCATGGATTCGTCAACCTCCCTCTGCACAGGAACTTCAAATTATAAGAGATGAGGCTCGTCAAGAAGCAGAACTTATTGCAAAGGATATAGAAGTTTCTCTGAAAGAGAGAGAAGTAGAATTTTCTCAGTTAGTTCAAGAAGGAGAGATGCTCCCTGAGAGAATGGAAGTAGAAATGCAAAAAGCTGAAATGGAAGCTAGTGCAAAGATGGAAGAGCGGGAAGCAATCCTTGAGGCTAAACTTGTCGAAGCTAAAACTAAGACTGTGCAAGTTGTGATGGAAAAGTCTGTTTTTGATGACCTGATGAAAGATAAAGAATACGCTGCTAGCGTTGTCGAAGCAATTGATTTCTTTAAAACAAAGGTAAAAGTTTGTGCATCGGCTGGAGATATGTATTTATATGAAACGGAACTTCCATTGAGTGAGTATCCTATTATTCCTGTGATGTATAATTTTACAGGGACTCCTTACCCAATTGGGGCTGTTGTTCCAATGATAGGTAAGCAAAGAGAGATAAATAAGGCTCATCAGATAATGCTTCATAATGCTAATCTTGCTTCTAACCTAAGATGGTTATACACAGAAGGTAGCATTGACGAGGAAGAATGGGAGAAGTATTCTAGTTCACCTGGTGCTCTTTTAAAATTTAGACAAGGATTTGAAATTCCAACGGCCGTCCAACCTCTTCCGATTAACAATGCATTCTATACTATCACACAGGAGGGAAAAGAAGATATAGAATATATTAGTGGCGTAGCTTCTCAGATGCAAGGGGTAGGAGAACCTCAACACGAAACCTATAGAGGAATGTTAGCCCTTGATGAATATGGAACTCGTAGGATACGACAGTGGGTTAATAATGTAGTAGAACCCGCTCTTGAACAGATTGGAAAAGTATTCAAGGAGATTGCTCAGTTTACTTATAGCGCCCAAAAAGTATTTCGTATTGTTCAACCAGAAGCGGGAGCATCAGAGGGTGAAGTACAAGAAGCATCAATTAATATACCTATATACAATAATTTTGGTGAAGTTATAAAAAGGTGGAATGACTACCAATCCGCAAGGTTTGACATACGCATTGTTGCTGGCTCAACGCAACCTGTGAACCGATGGGCATTAATGGATGAGTATTTCAAGTGGTTCCAGGCTGGGCTTATTGATGATATTGCGATGTTGTCTGAGACAGATATTAGAAATAAGAAAGCAATTATACAGAGAAAGAGTATGTACGCACAAATGCAGGAACAAATATCTCAGATGGAAGAGGCGATAGACGATAGAGATGGAACAATTGAAACTCTTGAACGTCAAGTAGTACAAGCAGGCATACGTGAAAAAATTAGTCAAGGCGAGAAAGTTGTGAATAAAGAAATAACACAAACACAAGCCGAGCAAAAACTTCTGCAACGCATGATGAAAGGCGAAGCAGACTTAGCAAAGAAGGAAATGAAACTTGACAAAAAGAGTGTTGCAAGTGACAGGAGTTAATGATTAAATTAGAAGGAGTACAACATGAGTGAACAGAACCAGGAAAACCTACTCGCAGATGATTCAGAAAAGGAATCTGCAGTAGCCCCTGATGATTCACTGGCTGATACAGAGAATTTTTTCTCTCAGCTTGATCGACAAGTTATGGGTGAAACGCTAGACCAGCCTACAGTAGAAGCTCAATCGCAAGAGTCAACTTCCCCACAGGGGAACTCTGTTGCAGAGCGAAATGTCTCTCCCGATGAGGGGGTGGCGAATCTAGAAAAAAGGTACAGTGATTCTTCTCGCGAAGCAAAACGACTTAACAATCGTTTGAAAGAGATAGAACCATATATGCCTATTTTAGATGCTATGAAGGAAGACCCTAATTTAATTTCTCATGTGAGAGGTTATTTTGAGGGTGGAGGCTCAGCTCCTAAGAATATCAAGGAGCAACTTGGATTAGATGAGGATTTTGTCTTTGATTATGACGATGCTTTGTCTGACCCAGATTCATCATCTGCGAAGTTGTTTAATGCGACTGTAGATGGTGTGGTGCAAAAGAGGTTAAATGATTTTGCTAAACATCAATCAGAAAATGCTCGTAAGGCATCAGAGGAAAACTCCTTTAAGGAGAAATTCAATGTGTCTAATGAGGATTATGCTGAATTGATGGATTACGCAAAAGAACATAGACTGACTTTGGAAGATGTTCATTATCTCAAGAATCGGGACCAGAGGGATACGAGAGTAGCCGATGGAGCGAGGGAAGAGGTAATTCAACAAATGAAGAATGTAAGGTCTATGCCTACAAGCGTTGCATCCACTGGTAATACACATCGTGAAGAAAAATCAACCGATGATCTTATCTTTGATAAGTTGCTAAGTGAAGGAGCCGGGCTAGCAGAGTTAATGTGAACTAACTAAACATAGGAGTTTAGAAAAATGGCAGATACAAGCTATCCAAGCACGACGCCTCTTTTTCTGGCTACTTCTACGGGTTTAAGTGAAGGCTATGGAGCCTCACAAGGTTCATCTCTTAGCACTGGCGATTTACGCAGACGATATGATTTTTCTGAGAGATTTTCAGAACTATCGATTGCTCAGACCCCGTTTTTTCGGTTAGTCTCCCAAATCGCTAAGAAGCCTACGGATGATCCTGAATTTAAATTCACGGAAAAACGCCAGTCATGGATGAAGCGTTATGCTTATGTTGTAGGATACCATAATGGTAGTGCCGCTGTTCATAACAATGCCACATTACATGATACTTCTAACGATGCTATTGCAGCGGGCGCAGAAGTAGCCGTATATATGGCAGCCGATTATGAATCAGCTGGTAATATCCAGAATGTCTACAACAATGCAAATACGAAGATTGCCGTAGGAGACACGGGGACAGCCCCTGAGTTTTTCCAAGTCAATCAAATAGTCCGAATCAATACGTCCGCAGAAGCGGGGGGTGTTATTAGTGATTACCTTCTCATGCGTGTTACAGAGGTTGCGGCTCAATCCGCAGCTGATCTTTCAGGTGGTGGTGGAAGCGCCACTGCGGAAGTAAAAAAGGTAACGGGTAAACTTCTTCGCTCTTCATCTGATTCAGAGCTTGGTTCTTTTAGTTCTAGTAATGTTCCTATTTGTGAAGTGTACGATAGGGAAATTCATAGCCAGCTAGAAGGACAGAGGGCATACGTTGTTGGTAATTCTTATGAAGAAGGATCTGGATTACTTGGGAAAACGTGGAAAGACAGTCCTTACAGTACTGGTTATGGGCAGACACAAATCTTCCGTAATGAGTTTGGAATGACAAACACAGCCCGTGCTACGGTTCTGAAATATGAGCCTAACGAATGGGCACGTGTTTGGAAAGACAAATTGATTGAACACAAATGGGACTTAGAACAAGCAGGCTTGTTCAGTAAACAGGGTTCATCCGATTCCGTCGCACACACTCAGGGCGCAGTTGATTATGTGATGCAATTTGGGAATACATTCTCGTGGTCTACTAGTAAAACAGCAGACGACTTCTTGGATGATATGTCCAAATACCAAGACCCGCGTTACAATCAGGACAAGGCAACCGTTTTCTTTTGTGATACGGCAGTTTACAACTGGTTACACAAACTAGGTGGATATTTTAAACAGAATATCCAAATCGGACAAGTTGCTAAAGAATCGCAAGCCGATACGCAACTTTTCGGTGCAGACCTAGCTGTAACAGGTCGCAAGAAGGTTATGGGATTAGACATGACTACTATTAGTACTGTCTACGGTGACATTAATGTGACTCGTTGTATTGCTCTCGATGGTTCTCCCGTCAAGATTCTTGGTGTCAATTTGAATAATGTCAAATACCGTCCATTGGTCGGTAATGGCGTTAATCGTGATACTTCGATCTACGTGGGAGTTCAAACACTAGAGAACTCTGGTATCGACAAGAGAGTCGATATGATTCTCACTGAAGCTGGCTTCGAATTTATGATGCCAGAATCACACGCTATCTGGACTTAATAGTAGGTAGTGTAAATTGCAGGTAAATCTCCGTAGGTCTTTCCTCCTTTCTCCCTGCGGAGATGACCCTGTTTTTTAAGGAATAGAATGAATAAGCTTTGGGAAAAAGTAAATAATATAACAGGAAACGATACCAAGTCTAGGTATCTTGTTGAGTATATTAATGCTGGTTCTAAGTTTATTCTTTCAGCTTTACCTGAAAAATTTTTATGGACAATAGCAAGTGAATCAGAGATTAGTGGATGGGATGCTAGTGGGACAGATGTAATAGGAGATGGTTCTAGTATTGCATACGATAAAATACTTGCGGTATATAGATATGATAGTGGGAAAAGAAGAGTAGCTGCTGAAGCTCCAGATAATAGTATTCATATCTTTGATGAAGAGGATAGTCTTCTTAGGGCGACTGAGATGTTTCCTAAGTTTTATAAGTTAAGTGGAAAGATTTTTATAAAGCCTGATCCTGATTATAATTCATCTGGCTCTCAACAAACATACACTCCTCTTGGTGGAAGCTCTACGGATGTAGGTGCTGGTACTGGAGATAAGGGAGTTATAGTATATTCAGCCCCTCCAGTAATAGATGAGAATACAGATACTTGGATGTTAGTTGAATATGAGAATATAGTTATACTATATGCTGCTTCTCTTGATTTTATGAGGTTATCTCAATATTATAGGGGTCTTTGCAAAACAGAAGTAGATAGAATATTGTCAACTACAATTCCTTCTTTTACATCTAATCTTCCTAGTTCGTATCCAATATTTTCCTTTTCAGGGAGTATCCCCAGTGCATTTAGTTTAGATGAAACGATACCTAGTGATTTTACTATTACAGGATCAGTACCAGTAGGATTCTCACCAACTACTACTCTTCCTAGTGATTTTAGTTTAACAAAATCTATTCCATCATTCACTTTTGTTGGTAGTTTACCTTCTGAGATTTCATTATCTAAGACTCTACCTGATGGATTAGTGTTATCAAGATCGCTTCCCAGTGCTATTTCTGTCGGGGCTACTTTACCAACATTTAGTTATACTGATTCTCTTCCAGTCCCAATTAACTTGTCTTCTTCATTACCTAGTGCTTTTAGTATATCTTCAAGTTTACCTGATAATATTGTAATTGCGACATCCATTCCATCCAGTTTCAATCCTACACAAGCCCTATCAACAGGTTTTGTCATGAATACGAGTTTACCATCATATCCAGTTTCTGTCTTATCAACCGATATAACAGCTACAGTTGCTGATGTTGTGGATGCTGCAAAAGTACTTGAAGGTGATATGGCATCTGATGATAATAGTACTAAGACTAGCTTAAGTGCCATCCATTGGTTAGAAGATGAAGATACTGAGATGTCAAGAGCAGTTTCTGAGATTTCTCAAACTGAGCTTGGTATTGCACGATCTAGGTTAGAGAATGAGAAATTTAAAATAGAAGAGTTCGCACAGAAGGTAAATGCTAATTCCGCTGAATTTTCTAGTAATTTGAATAAATTTTCTCAGGAAGCTCAAGAAGAATCTCAAAGAATAAGCTCTTCTGTGGCTATACATAATGCTGATGTGCAAAAAGAACAACAGAGAATAGCTGCTGAGGTGTCAAAATATCAATCAGAAGTTCAGAAAGAAGGAACAAGATTTAATAATTCAATATCTTCATATCAATCTGAAGTCTCCAAAGAGCAACAACGGATTAACTCAGGCTTGAATATTTTTAAGAATGAGCTGGACAAAGAATCCCAAAGGTTTAATGCTGATCTTCAGAGTTGGGGTCAATCTCTTGCTAAATCGACTACGAGCTTTCAGAGTGATTTGGCTAAGTTCACAACAGAATTAGAAGAAGAGACAAGTAAGTTTAACACTGAAGTATCAGCTTATCAGGCAGAATTAGCTAAAGTAAGTGCGGCGAAGGGAATTGATGCCTCTAATTTTGAAAAAGAACTTCAAAAGGAAGTCCAGAGAATCAATACAGAAGTTAGCAAATTCCAAGCTGAGTTTTCAAGAGAAGCTAAAAAGTTTGATAGTACATTATCAGCATTTATGTCTGAGGTAGAAAAGGAAGGAAGTAGAATACAGAGTGGTTTAGGGAAGTATAGTGCTGAAATTGGAAGGGAAACGTCTAGAATTAATGCTGATGCTGTGAGGTATAAGGCTGAGATAGATAAAGAAGCCCAAAGGATCACAGCTCAACTAGGTATTTTTCAGGCTGATGTGCAAAAGGAAAGCCAGCGTATTGCAAATGGATTACAGATATATGCAGCAAAGTTAAATGAAAGCTCACAAAGATTTACAAGTGATTCAACAAAATTTCAATCAGAAATGTTAAAAGCAAAGTCTTCATTAGAAGAAGCAGGGATTAGACTCCAAACAGCTGGTGCTTATACGAAAAAGAGTAATGACTCTGTACAAACATCTGCTATCTACTATCAAAGAGCTTTAAGTGAACTTCAGGGAATCTCAGGTGCAATAGCCGCTCCTGAGGAACAACAACAGTCTCAGAGAAGAGAGCAGGGAGCTACTTCCTAATGACTATATTAGAAATGATGGAAAGAGCCAACTCCCGTGATACAAAACTAGTTATTGCTTTTGTTAAAGATGCTATTATGAGAATTCAATCAACAACTGAGGAAGTTACAAAGGTAGATAAGCAGAATATCGTAGAAAATACGCGAGATTATAATATCCCTGTTGATATGGTCGCAATAAAGAATATTAGCGTTCTTGATACTGAAGACGATAATAAATATAAGTTGATTCGTAGACTTGCAAACGAGCCAGTTATTACTGAGGATACAAATCCATAATGAGTTACGATACTCATAGAACATATGCATATTTCCATCTGGGGAAGCAACTTCGTTTATACAAAATTGTACGAAGCTCTGGCAGAGTAGTAGATTCACAGGGTAGGGTTAGCGGTGGGGCATCGGATGATCTTATTTACCCTGATGAGGCAATTACCAATGGTTTAAGGATAGAATACACGGCTATTGAGAAACCTTTTGTACAACAAGACCCAGAGACGACTTCTTATTCGAGTTTAACAGAGGTATCCTCCCCCGCAGAATCCACTCATGTTAATTTGAATAGGATGCTCTCTCTGGCAGTTGTAGATTTTATTAAAGCCGCAATGTCTGAAAGAGAAGGTAACATCCAGTTAAAAGAGTATTATATGAAAGAGTTTTACAGTAAAATTGCTGATAACGAGAGTAACAAAAACAAAGTTTTCATAGCACATGCTATGAGACCATTCGCAGTGAAATAGGAGATAAGTAATGAGTGGAAGAATTGATTATTCAATAAGTATGACAGCTATACAGGATGGTACTTTTGACATAACCTATGACCAAAGTCAGCAGACCAACGTATCAAATGCTGAAATGGATTTTATAGATACTAGTATTGGTAAAAGCCTTGGTGGTGGAAAATCAAATACAACTTGGGGTGCTAACTCCGTAGGTGGGTGGTCGTCTGGTACCCATACTCATATAACATCAAATGGAAGTACTGGGACAGATATTACTGTAGCCTCTGGAGATGATGGATTATGGATTAAGCACACTGGATTTAAATTTGACAGTGGGCTATCTACAACAGTAGAAGATACAGGTAAGGTTATAGTATATGCAGTAGGGGGTAGTACAGAAGTTTGTAGATTGTCAGCAGGTCAAGCTATGTTTTTCCCAGAACCTAAAGATGGGGATTGGAAAGTTAAAGATGATACTGGTGGCGAAGTTATTGCAGTGGAATATGCAATTTTAACCTAAATAGGAGAATAAGATGCCAAAGTTACCAAAGGGAATACTTGATTACTCAGCCCAAGAAAGTGTGGCTCCGTATATCAAGGCAGTGGTTGCCACTACTAGTACGCAAGATGCTTGTCGAGCAGTTCATATGAAGGGAACAGCAGCGGATGTAACTTTAACGATTGGTGGAGACGATATTGTCTTTCACTTACTTAAAGGACATACATATCCAATATGTGCGACAAAGTCTTCTTCAACTAGTGTAGTACTTTTATATTAGAGATTTAATATGCCAGAAGCAACTCGTTCATATGCTAATATAGAGTTTTTACAGGGTGCAGATTATGTCCTTGTAATTACTATGGATTCAGGCACTTCTTTTACGAATAAAACGTATAGAGCTACGGTAGTAAGAGATGCTTCTGGGACGGATTTCACTGGGAGTACGTCAACTGGGAAATTAGAAATCACAGAAACGGAGACATCGAATGTAGGGCAGGTTATCACTGCTGGAGGGGGATCATCCACTCCTACAATAACAGTTAAGTTTTATGGAACTGTAACAGATGATCTTCCTGATGATTTTGAAGGATATTGGGATTTAGTAGAAAAGGATGTAAGTTCTACTACGGCCGGTCATGCAGCTATATACACAAGGCAAATGGAGGGAGATGTAGTAGTTAGAAATATGGCTACTGCACCATTCTAATGGCATCAGAAAGCACAAATGTAGCAAGTAAAAGTTTTAGTACTCAGACGGCTATAAAGTCGTCAGAGTCATTCACGATAAATTCGGCAAAAATTCCTCATACATCTTCAAATATTAGTTCAACTAATGTAAAAGATGCTATTGAGGAAGTTGCAACCCAAGTTGCAGTAGGTGCGTCAGCCCCAGTAACGGCTGTTACCGAAGGTGATTTGTGGTACGATACAGATGATGATATTTTCTATGTAAGAAGAGATACTTCTTGGATTGA
>CEQE01097813.1_pt1 | contig 10104 bp, 12 predicted proteins | sample 356201 | NCBI WGS metagenome assembly CEQE01 (sample SAMEA2619970, study PRJEB7988) | marine metagenome | biome: marine biome (ENVO:00000447); feature: mesopelagic zone (ENVO:00000213) & marine oxygen minimum zone (ENVO:01000065); material: "saline water (ENVO:00002010), including plankton...
CTTTGAATAAGGAATTTTCATATCCATTCTTTTTGCTGAATGGTAAAATCTGTCTGTATGTTCTTCTAATTTAAATATCTCTCCATTATAAACTCTTAATCCTTCAAATACAAAACTACCGTAATGTAATCCATGGCTTAAAACATGAAGCCTTGCCTCCTGCCAGTCTACAAGATCATTGTTGTACCAAATTTTACCTTCTTTTTTATCGTAGGGTATCATTAGATTTTTTTTCCAAAAAAATATCTTTGTATATATAATATGTCAATATAACTTACTAATATGAGTGAACTTTTATATTTAAAAGACGACCAATTGAAAGAATTTATTGAAAAACTCTTTATGAGTTACAGAGAGTCTTTTGCTGATGCTAAAAAAACTTTAGACAAATATTCATTAGGAATAGCTCATCATAAGGTTATTCATCTGCTATCCCTTTATAAAGGTATTACAATATCAGAACTATTAAAAAAATTAAAAATCACAAAACAAAGTTTAAATAGAGTTTTAAAAGATCTTATCAAACTAGATATAATTTTTTTTAAAAAAGATAAAAAAGATACTAGATTGAAACATATTTTTTTAAGTGAAAAAGGAGAAAAAATTTTTAGTGAAGTTTTTTCAATTCAGAAAAAAAGAATATACAAAGCTTTGCTTAGCTCTACTTCTGAAGAAGTTTTATATTTTAATAATGTTTTAAAAAAAATAATTCATGAATAAATTTGAGGCTCACATACTTGTTGTTGATGATGATGATGGAATTAGAGATCTGCTTAAACAATATTTGACTGAAAATAATTACTTAATTACTACTGCAAATGATGCTGGGGAGGCAAGAGAAAAAATTTCAATAATTAAATTTGATTTAATTATTCTAGATATAATGATGCCTGGTAAAAGTGGTCTAGAATTTACTTTAGAAAATAAAAATACGATTAATACTCCTATTCTCTTATTAACAGCAAAAGGAGAAGCAAATGAAAGAATAGAAGGTTTAGAAACTGGTGCAGATGATTACTTGCCAAAACCATTTGAACCAAAAGAACTAGTATTAAGAATAAGAAATATTTTAAATAAAACAAAAAATAAAAGTCAAAAAAGAATTATTGAATTTGATAATATAAAAATAGATTTAAATAAACTATTAATCATTCACAATGAAAAAGAATTAAAAATAAATAATACTGAAAAAATTATATTAGAAAAAATGATTAATGCTCCTGGTCAAACATTTTCGAGAGAAGCTATGGGAAAATTAATAGATTTAGATAAAGAAAGATCTATTGACGTTATAATCACAAGATTAAGAAAGAAAATTGAAATTGATCCAAAAAATCCAAAATATTTACAAACAATAAGGGGTAGTGGCTATGTTTTATGGATTGAATAAATTTGTAAAAAATTTGTTACCAAAAAGATTATTTTATAGAGCATTGCTAATCATTGCAGTTCCAATAATTATTTTACAATTAACAATAACTATAGTTTTTTTTGATAGCCTTTGGATTAAAACTAACAAAGGAATGACTAGAGCTTTGGTTGGTGAAATAAAAACGTTTATAGATGCATATGATAATGAAGAATACAATAAAGATTTGCTTACCAATCTTTTCAAAGAACACTTACATTTTAATGTAAAATTTGAACCAAACAAATTATTACCCGATAAAGACCAAGAAAGATGGTTCAGCCCGATGGATAGAACATTAAGAAGAGAATTAAAATCTAAATCATTAAATTACTGGTTTGATACAATTTTATATAAAGATTTAATTGATTTGAAAATCAAATATTCAAATGGATACTTTCAATTTTATATTCATAAAGAAAGGGTAACAAGTTCTTCGGCAAGAATGTTTGCTTTGTGGATTACATTACCAGCATTTCTACTAATCACAATCTCACTAATTTTTTTAAAAAATCAAACTAAGCCAATAACTAATTTAGCAAAAGCTTCTGCTAAGTTTGGACGAGGAGAAGAAGTAGACGAATTTAGACCTTCTGGAGCATTAGAAATAAGACAGGCTGGATATGAATTTGACAAAATGAGAAAAAGAATAATACGACATTTAAATCAAAGATCAGAAATGTTGTCAGGTATAAGCCACGATTTAAGAACACCTTTAACAAGAATAAAATTACAATTAGCTTTTATAAAAGATCAAAATATTGCAAAAAAGTTATCTGACGATGTGCAGGAAATGGAAAAGATGTTAAATGAATATCTACAATTTGCAAGTTCCACCTTTTCTGAAAAAACCGAAAGGTTTGATATAAAAAATTTGATAGAAAATATTATTAAAAAATATGAAAATAAAAATATTACTTCAGAATTATTAAAAGATGTTTATATGAATGGCAGAAAAAATTTAATTAGAAGATGTCTTAATAATCTAATTGATAATGGTGTAAAATATGCAAATAAAATCAATCTGCAGATAACAGAAAGTAATAGCTATATAGTTATAACAGTAGATGATAACGGCCCAGGTATTTCAAAAGATGAATATGATAACGTTTTCAAACCTTTTTATAAGATAAATAAAAGTCGTGGAGATTCAAAATCTAGCGTCGGACTAGGTTTATCTATTGCATCAGATATTGTTAGATCACATGGAGGAAATATTACTTTGGATAAATCTCCACAAAATGGTCTTAGAGTTAAAGTTTTGTTCCCCTTTTAGTTTTTTTTTTATGAAATTTTTTTTCAAATTTTTGAAATTTTTTTTCTAAATTTTCAACTCTTTTATTTAAAATTTCCGTTTCTTCTTTACTAGTTAGTTTCATTTTAAAAATTATTTCATCTCTTTTTGATCTTAATATATTTAAAATTTCAGAGTATAAATCCTTATAAGATATTAAACCCACCTCAAATAACTTTGCTAATTTATCAATTACAAATTTTGATTTTGACATATAATTTTTTATAAAAATAATATACTCTACATTTATTATTATATAAAAATGTTTATTAATAATTTTGACCCAGTTGCTTTTCAAATTTTTTCTATAGAAATCAGATGGTATTCATTGGCCTATATTTTCGGAATTTTATTTGGGTGGATTTATTGTAAAAAAATACTAATTAAAGATCAAAGAATACTCAATTTATTTGATGACCTTATAACATACTTAATTATTGGAATAATTATAGGTGGAAGATTAGGATACGTAATATTCTACAACTTTGATTATTATTTAAAAAACTTTCTTGAAATTATTATGATTTGGAAAGGTGGTATGTCCTTTCATGGAGGACTAATTGGAGTTATTTTGACTACAATTATATTTAGCAAAAAACATAAAATTAATTCATATATTTTTTTAGATTTAATTTCTTTAGCTGCTCCGATTGGAATATTTTTTGGAAGAATTGCAAATTTTATAAATTCTGAACTTTACGGAAGAGAAACTGATGTTGTTTGGTCTGTCAAATTTACAATGATTGATAATATTTCAAGACATCCTTCACAAATATATGAAGCTATTTTTGAAGGTTTGATTTTATTCTTTTTACTAAATTATTTTTCTAAAAAAGATGAATTTGTCAAACCGGGTTTAATTTCGTCTATGTTTTTAATTTTTTATTCATTATTTAGATTTGTACTAGAATTCTATAGGGCACCCGATACCCAAGTCGGCTATTTCTTTTTTCATTTAACTCTTGGTCAAATAATAAGCGTTATGTTTTTCCTTTTAGGAATGTCTCTTTTTTTTATAAAAAAAAAAAATGAAAATTAAAAAAAACCAAATTATAACTATAGATAAATATATCAACGAAGCTCTTTACAATAACAAATTTGGTTATTACATAAAAAATAACCCATTTGGAAAAAATGGTGATTATATTACTTCTCCGAATATATCTATATTTTTTTCTGAAATGATTGCTATATGGATAATCTCTTTTTGGCAAAACTTAAAATGCCCAAAAAAATTTAATCTTATTGAATTGGGTGCAGGAAATGGTGATATGATGAAACAAATTTTAAATACATTTGATAAATTTCCGTCTTTTAAAACTTCTTGTAAAGTGCATATTTTGGAAAAAAATGGTTATTTAAAAAATATTCAAAAACAAAACCTTAAAAAAAAAAATATTAAATGGTTAAAAAATCTAAACAAGCTACACAATAAACCTAATATTTTCGTTGCAAATGAATTTTTTGATGCACTTCCAATCAAACAATTTATAAAAAAAAATAAAAATTGGTACGAAAGAAATGTTAAATTTTCTAAAATAAATGAGCCAGAATTCATAGATATTTTAACAAATATTAAAAAGTTTGAGAAAAAAATTGGATTTAAGATTTCACATAAACAAAAATTTATTGAATTTTCACCTTTAACAATAAAGTATCTTAAACTTATTTCAAAAAAAATTAAATTTAATGAAGGCGGATTGTTGATTATTGATTATGGCTATTTAGACAAAAATATGAAAAATACTCTTCAATCAATATCCAATCATAAATATAACAATGTGTTAGATAATTTTGGTAAAGCTGATATTGCTTACGGTATTAATTTTAAACTTATTGAAAAAATAGTTAAAAAATTTGATTTAAAAGTAATCGGTGTTACTAGTCAAAAAAAATTTTTAACAAATCTTGGAATTTTAAATAGAGCAGAAATTGTTTCTAAAAATCTACCTTTTTCTAAAAAAGCTGATATTTATTTTAGAATAAAAAGATTGATAGATAAAGATATGATGGGAGAATTATTCAAAGTTATGCTTGTAACAAAACAAAATAGTAAATTTCAAATAGGATTTGAAAATTGATTAAATCAAAAAAACTTTCAAAAATTAAAGAAATAAATCATGGCTTCTTTAATAAAAAAGGAGGAATATCTGTTGGAGTATATAAAAGCTTAAATTGTGGGATGAGCTCATTGGATAGTAAAAAAAATATTTTAAAAAATATAAAAATAGTTTGTAAAAAAATAAATTGCTCACTTCAAAAACTTATTTTACTAAATCAAGCTCATAGTAATAAATTTCACTTTATTGACAAAAATTATAAATTTAATAAAAAAAAATTAAAAGGTGACGCTTTAATCACAAATATAAAAAAAATTGGCATAGGTATTCTCACTGCTGACTGTGTTCCAATATTAATTTATGACAAAAATCTAAAAATTGTTTCTGCAGTGCATGCAGGATGGAAAGGCGCTTATAAGGATATAATTAAAAAAGTTGTACATTTTTTAATTAAAGAAGGAAGTAAAACTAAAGATTTAGTCGCAGTAGTCGGACCCAGCATTTGTCAAAAAAGCTATGAAGTAAAAAAAGATTTTAAATATAGATTTTTAAAAAAAGATAAAAAAAGTAGATTTTTTTTCAAAATTAACAGGGGCAAAACATATTTTAGCCTCAATAAATATATTTACTATCAATTGAAAAAATTTGGTATTAAAAACCTAGAAATAATAAATAAAAACACTTTTGATCCTAAAAATAATTTTTTTAGCGCAAGACGATCTATCAAAAATAATGAATATGATTATGGTAGAAATATTTCAATAATTATGATTAATTAGAGAATCTCAATGAAATTACTAACTTGCAATAGCAATAAAACATTAAGTAAAAAAATTGCCAAATATTTAAAATTAAAACTTGTAAATTCAAGTATAAAAAAATTTGCTGATGGTGAAATTTATATAGAGATAAATGAAAACATTAGAGGAAACAGCATTTTTATAATTCAATCTATATCCTCGCCAGCAAATGATAATTTAATGGAATTACTACTGTGTATTGATGCTCTTAAGAGATCTTCTGCAAAAAATATTACTGCTGTGATTCCTTATTTTGGATATGCTAGGCAGGACAGAAAAGTCGTGCCAAGAACTTCTATATCTGCAAAACTGGTCTCTAATTTAATTACAAAAGCAGGAGCTGATCGAGTGGTTACTGTTGATTTGCATGCTGGACAGGTTCAAGGGTTTTTTGATATCCCAGTTGATAATTTGTTTTGTACTCCAATATTCGCAAGACATGTTAATAAAAATATTAATAAAAAAAATATTATTTGTGTAGCTCCCGATGTAGGAGGAACTGAAAGAGCCAGAGCACTTGGAAAATTATTAGATGTAGGTTTAGCAATTGTAGACAAAAGAAGACCATCACCAGGTAAATCTCAAGTAATGAACGTAGTTGGAAATGTTAAAAATAAAACTTGCGTAATAGTTGATGATATAATTGATTCTGGAGGAACAATTGTAAATGCTGCTGAGGCTCTTAAAAATAGAGGAGCCAAAGAAGTTTATGTTTATATAACTCATGGAGTTTTAAGTGGAGAGGCAGTTAAAAAAATTGAAAAGTCAGTTATTAAAAAATTAATCATAACAGATAGTATCGATAACAACGAAAGAGTTAAGAAAGCTAGAAATATTGAAGTTTTAACAATTTCAAATTTAATGGGAGAAGCTATCAAAAGAATTTCTAATTCAACATCAGTTTCGGATCTATTTAAATAATTTTCTTGAGTTATTAAAGAACATAAGATAAAAAACTTTGTTTTTATGAATTCGATTGAAGTCAGTATTAGAAATACAAAAACCAGAGGAGAAGTTAACACTCTCAGAGCTAAGGATTTTGTTCCAGGAATAGTTTACGGTGGCAAAGATAAAAACCAAAAAGTTTCAATTTCAAAAAAATTGGTCAAATCTTTATTAGATAAAGAAAATTTTCTTTCAAATATTATTACATTAAATATTGATGGTAATACTCAAGACGTACTACCAAGAGAAATAAAATTTGACATAATGACTGACGAACCAATACATGTTGACTTCTTAAGAATAGTTAAGGGGTCAAAAATAATCTTAGAAATACCAGTTAAATTTATTAATAACGAAAAATCACCAGGCTTAAAAAGAGGTGGTGTTTTAAACATAGTTAGAAGAAAAGTAGAATTAAAGTGCCCTACTGAAAATATTCCAAATGAACTAATTGTAGATCTTGAGGGCTCTGATATTGGAGAAAGTCTTAAAATATCATCCATTAAATTACCTCAAAATGTTGTACCAACTATTCAAGGAAGAGACTTCGTGATTGCTACCGTTGCAGCACCAACAATAATTAAAGAACCTGAAAAACCTGCTGAAACAGAAGAAGGTGTTGAAGATACAGAAGCTAGCGCCGAAGGTACAGAAGGAGCGGAAGCTAAGGAAACTGCTGGTGGGGAAGATAAAAAAGAAGGTGATAAAAAAGAAGGTGATAAAAAAGAAGGTAAAAGCGATAAAAAAGAAAACGAAGACAAAAAAGCACCAGCTGAAAAAAAATAACCAAAAAATAATAGTGAAATTTTATAGTTCTGAACATAAAAAATTATGCTTCTATTTGTAGGCCTAGGCAATCCAACTCCTGATAGTAAAAACAATAGACACAATATTGGTTTCAAAATTATAGATGCAATAAATCAAAAATTTAGCCTTTCAAAACAAAAGCCGAAATTTAAAGGATTGCTCACTACTGGAAATATTAATAAAAAAAAAGTTTATGCAATTAAACCTCTAACGTTTATGAATAATTCGGGAATATGTATTCGTGAATTAATAGAATATTTTAAAATCAATGCAGAAGATGTAATTGTTTTTCATGATGACCTTGATATTAATTTTGGTAAGGTTAAAGCAAAATTTGGTGGATCAAGTGCAGGACATAATGGAATAGAATCAATTGATAAATTTATTGGAAAAGATTATTCAAGAATAAGAATAGGAATAGGTAAACCAAAATCTAGAGAAAATACAACAGATCATGTGCTAAAAGATTTTGATGAAGAAGAAATGCAGCAGTTAGAAAAAATTACAACAAACATTACTGATTCTTTATTAATTTTAATTGACAGAAAATTAGATCTTTTTTCTAGTACAGTAAACAATAAATAATGAGTTTTAAGTGTGGGATTGTAGGTTTACCAAATGTTGGTAAATCAACTTTATTTAATGCTTTAACAAACTCAAATAAAGCACAAGCCGAAAATTTTCTTTTTTGTACTATTGATCCAAATATAGGTATTGTTGCCGTACCTGATAAAAGGCTAGATGAATTGGTTAAAATTTCTAATTCTAAAAAAAAAATATACACTACAATATCTTTTGTTGATATAGCAGGTCTTGTAAAAGGTGCTTCTAAAGGCGAGGGATTAGGAAATAAATTTTTATCACATATAAGAGAAGTAGATTCAATAATTCACATGATTAGATGTTTTGAATCTGATAATATTCAAAATGTCAATCCAAATATAGATCCTGTAAGAGATTTAGAAATTATTGAAACCGAAATGATGTTGGCGGATTTAGAATCTATTCAAAAAAGACTGGATAAAAAGACTAAGAAAAAAATTGATAATACGCAATTAAAAATATTAGAAATAGCTCTAGATTGCATTAACAATAATAAAAATCTTAAAATTTTAAGCGAACAGTTTGATATTAAAATATTGAATCAGTGTGAATTATTGTCAATAAAGCCAAAAATTTATGTTTGCAATGTTGATGAAAAAAGTGTTCAAAATGGTAATAAATACACCGAAAATTTTATAAGCAAATTTGGAAATGAAAATACATTAATAATATCGGCTGATATTGAAAATCAAGTTAACAAGCTAGAAAACGAAGAAAAAGAAAATTATATGAAAATGATTGGATTAAAAAAAACTGGATTAACACTGTTAATTCAAAAAGGTTACAAAGTATTAAAACTGCAAACCTTTTTTACATCAGAACCCAAAGAAACTAGAGCGTGGACTGTTCAAAAAAATTGTACAGCTTTAAAAGCTTCTGGTAGAATTCATTCGGATTTTAAAAAAGGTTTTATTAGAGCAGAAACAATTGCTTATGATGATTTTATAAAAAATAAGGGATGGTCAAACTCTAAACTGAATGGAAAAATGAGATTAGAAGGAAAAGATTATATTGTTAAAGATGGAGATATATTAAACTTCAGATTCAATACGTGACCACAGTTTTTTCATACCTAAGTAAGCAAAAATACTTAAAATTACTAAATATATAATCACTTTAAAGCCAATTTTATGTCTTTCTTCAAGGTGCGGTTCAGCAGCCCAGACAAGAAAAGTTACTACATCTTTTGCCATTTGTTCTTCTGTTGCTTTTGTTCCATCATTATATTCTACTAATCCTTCTGATAAAGGGTTGGGCATCATTATTTTATTTCCTGTCATATAGGTATTGTAATAAACACCATCATCTATAGTTACATCATTAGGTGGATCGTCATAACCAAGTAAAACAGAGTAAACATAATCAGCTCCACCTTTTCTTGCTTTTACTAGTACCGACATGTCGGGTGGGTAGGCACCACCGTTCGAAGCCATAGCTTCTTGATCATTTTTATAAGGTTTCACCAGTTTGTCCGAAAGTTTTGCTGATCTAACAAACATTTCTCCATCACTATCGGGCCCATCCGTTACTTCAAAGTTTCCAGCTATAGCTTTTGCTTGATCTTCTGAAAATTCTGGACCACCTTTTTCTGCTAAATTTCTATAACTTAAATACTTCATTGAATGACAAGAGGCACAAACTTCTGCATAAACTTGGTAACCTCTTTGTAATGAAGCTCTATCAAACGTACCTGTAAATCCTTTAAAACTCCAATCTGTAGTTAATAGTTTTTTTGTTTCTTCAGTAAAGGCTTTATGACAGAAAAAACTAACCGAGATAAATATAATACAAATTAATTTAAAAATATTTTTCACTGATTTAGTTATAAAATTCTTTTTTTGATTTAATCATATCTGGATTGGAAGAGCCTCCCAATACAGGTTCTGAAATGCTTAATGGTAACGGTGTTGTTTTTTCTTTACTGCCAAGAATAGGTAGTATTATTAAAAAATGTATAAAATAGTATGCAGTAGCTACTCTTGCTATTATTAAATATATACCTTCTGGTGGCAATGCCCCCATGTAACCTAACAAAATAACATCCAAAACTAATATCCAATAAAACTGTTTATATAAAGGTCTAAAAATTGCCGATCTAACTTTAGAAGTATCCAACCAAGGCAATATTACTAAGACAAATATTGAAGCAAACATTGCAACAACACCTAAAAGCTTATCAGGTATTGA
>CEQE01050480.1_pt1 | contig 10102 bp, 8 predicted proteins | sample 356201 | NCBI WGS metagenome assembly CEQE01 (sample SAMEA2619970, study PRJEB7988) | marine metagenome | biome: marine biome (ENVO:00000447); feature: mesopelagic zone (ENVO:00000213) & marine oxygen minimum zone (ENVO:01000065); material: "saline water (ENVO:00002010), including plankton...
TCCCCACAAAGCCCCAACCCACGTTTCAGAAAAACCCGCGTCAGGAAACTCCTCCGCAAAGAAGCAGAGAAGTCCAGACCTACCTGAATTTTATTGAAGACATGGGAAACAAATTCATTGAGCTGATCAAAGAAGGATGGGACCGCCTACTGGCCCTGATTCCCTAGCAATAAAAATAAAATCTCTCCCCAGCCTATTTTTTTAAAGGGTTCTTTGCGTAACCCAGAATTTTGGGGAGCGCTCTGCTAAACAAACCGGAAGGAAATTTTTTCGGGGATGATTCTGTGCTCATGGCAAAGGTTGCTGAAATGGGTGAGCCCATTCATCTCCTCTGCGCCCAGGTCGTAGCGGATTTTGTTTTCGAGATAATCCTCCAGAACATGAGTATCGACTTCGGCTAACTCCGTGTGAGTACGCACAATCTCTTTAATCCGCTCCCGGCCTGCACTCTTTGCCTGCTGGATAAAGTCCTGCCTGACGCGGTCCAGATCGACTCCCTGACGCACCGCCACCACTGCGTGAACAAAAGGTTTGCCTGTCTGCCGGAACCATTCCTCACTAAGGTCGTAAACGGTGATGCCGGAACCCAGATCGCCTAATGTCAGCGCCCGGTCCCCTATAATAAGGGCGGCGGAGTGTTCAGCCAGCATTGACCCGGGATCAGGAGCAACGGGATGAATTTCAGTATTCGCAGGGAAGGGAAATAAAATTTTAAGAAGGGCGATCGAGGTTCGCGAACGAAGGTCTACCGCAACTGATGTGATTTCGGTCAGTGGTTTTTTCGCCAGCAGTAATACGGTTCCCACCGGGCCGCGTGAGGCGATGCACACATCCGGTACCAGACGATAGTCATCCGCCGACTTAAAATATTCTACCGAAGGGATCATTGCCAAATCCACATCGCCGGATTTAAGTCTATCCGCGAGTGCGGAAGGCGTGTCGGTCACTATTTGGAAACCAGCAGTAGACGCTTTTTCCTTAAGCGGCACAAGAAGAGGGCAGGCGTTCAGGAAATCGTGGATACCAAATCTGAATATGGGTTGAGTCGCCATGGAAATAAAAAAAGGGGCGAAGGGCGCATCGGCCCTCCACCCCTTTAAAGAATGATCTTAGCAATAAGTGCTCTTATCAGATAAACATGGGTGCCAGTACCAGAGAAACGATGGACATCAGTTTAATCAGGATGTTCATCGCCGGTCCGGAAGTGTCCTTGAGTGGATCGCCCACGGTATCGCCAACAACCGTTGCGTGATGGGCTTCGGAACCTTTGCCGCCCAACTTACCACCTTCGACATATTTCTTGGCATTGTCCCAGGCACCGCCGCCATTAGACATGAAGAGTGCCAGCAAGACACCCGTCAGTGTCGCACCCATAAGCATCCCACCCAGAGCCTCGGCTCCCAGCGCAAAACCCATCAGGATTGGCATGGTGAAGGCAACCACTCCCGGCATAATCATTTCCCTGAGAGCCGCCTGGGTACTGATGTCGATACAACGAGCGCTGTCTGGCTTTCCTGTACCTTCCATGAGACCAGGAATTTCCCTGAATTGTCGGCGAATTTCCTCAACCATCTGGAAAGCGGCCTTGCCTACAGATTTCATGGTCAGTGAAGCCACAAAGAAGGGAATAATACCGCCAATGAAAACCCCGATGACCACCTCAGTCTGGGTAATATCGATAGATGTGATGTTAGCCGCCTGGGTAAAAGCTGAAAACAAGGCCAGCGCAGTAAGAGCGGCGGAACCGATTGCAAAACCTTTTCCGATAGCGGCAGTCGTGTTGCCAACCGCATCCAGTCCATCAGTGATCTTGCGAGTGTCATCACCCAGTCCGGCCATTTCAGAGATACCACCCGCGTTATCCGCGATAGGTCCGTATGCGTCCACCGACATGGTGATACCCACCGTAGCCAGCATTCCCACCGCGGCCAGAGCCACACCATAGAGTCCTGAGAAGCTTGCGCCAAAGTATATTGCTATCGCAATGATGACGACTGGTATAACAACGCTTTCCAACGCAACCGCAAGGCCGGTAATCATAACGGTAGCGACACCGGTTTTACTCGACTCTGCTATTTCTGTAACCGGAGACCCCGCCGTGTAATATTCCGTAACGAGTCCAATCGCGATACCGGCAAAACAACCAACGGCAAGTGCGATGAACACGCCTGATGGCAAACCCATAACCTTGATAATAAAGAACGCGACAAACAACATCGCGCCCGCGCTCACGAAGGTACAATTACGAAGTGCCGCTGAAGGGTCCTGATCTTCCAGAGCATCCATAGCCCGGATACCCATGATCGAAGCGATCAAACCCACCATGGCAACAATGATCGGAAGCGCCATGTACTCAAATTTCATATTGGCCATGCCCGCACCAATAATAACGGTAGCAATCATCGAACCGACATAGGACTCAAAAATATCCGCGCCCAAACCTGCGGTGTCGCCAACACAATCGCCCACGTTGTCGGCGATAACACCCGGGTTTCTAGGATCGTCCTCAGGAATGCCCGCTTCGACTTTACCCACAAGGTCAGACCCGACATCCGCTGTTTTAGTATAGATACCGCCACCCACACGGGCAAAGAGAGCGATGGAACTGGCACCCATGGCAAACCCACCGATAGCAGAAATCGAATCGCCTCTGGCGAACAACAGGAAGAGTCCGCCAACTCCCAGCAATCCAAGACTGGCGACACTGAGTCCCATAACCGCACCACCATTAAAAGCTATATTGAGCGCCTTCGCCTGTCCGCCATCTGCGGCGGCCTGCGAGGTACGTACATTAGATGTTGTTGCGGCATTCATTCCGAAGAATCCAGCGAGCATGGAACAACCTGCGCCCAAACCATAGGCAACAGCCGTCCACAAACCTATCCAGAATCCTTTTTGCGAGGAAATAACTATCAGGAGCAGAATAAAAACTGCGCCCACAAAATAACCAAGGATTTTGTATTCCCGTGACAGAAAAACCATCGCGCCTTCATGGATGGATTCTGCAATTTCTCTCATTTTCTCACTACCATCAGATTGTTCGTCAACCTTTTCATAAATTTTCCAAGCCACGATCAAGCCGAAAAAACCAAACACGACCGCAAAGTATGAATAGTTCTGCGACACGTCCAGGGTAGCCATGAAAATATAGCCCACCATAGCGATGATGAGAAATATCAACTCTCCTTTATACTCCTTTACCATTCTCCGTTTTCCTCCGTTTGATGATTGCGTTTATTCATTTCCGCGAGCGTTTCTTCGACTTTACGCACCGCCTCTTCGACGACCTCGTTGAGAAGTTGGGTTTCCCCTTCCGTAAACGCGGTCAATACATAATCGACGATATCGTCCGGGTCCTCGGGTCGACCGATTCCCACGCGAACGCGGAAAAACTGGTCGGTTCCCAATCGTTCGGTGATAGACCGAATTCCTTTTTGACCGGCATCGCCACCCTTAGTTTTCATCTTGATCTTGCCCAGCGGCAGGTCTATGTCGTCATGAACCACAAGAACCTGTTTGGGCAAAATCTTCAAAGCGGAAACAAGCGACTTGACCGCCTGCCCGCTGTTGTTCATATAGGTCATTGGCTTGGCAATCATGACCTGACAGCCCCCTATTTCTCCTTCACCATAGAGAGCCTTGTGCTTGTTCCGGGCGAGCTTAACCCGGTATTTCTCTGCCAGATTATCGGCAACAAGAAAACCGATGTTATGACGCGTTAACTCGTAACGCGGACCGGGATTGCCCAGGCCAATAATTAAATACGCCTTGGATATGGTCAGCCCTCTTTCTTAGGCGATTCTTCTTTGGCGGCTGGCTCATCACCTTCAGCCGCTGCCTCACCCTCTGCCCCTTCTTCTTCTTCAGCTTTCTCTTCCTTAACTTTTTCAAGATAGACGCTGACAATAGCCTCCGTGGGCCGGTGCAAAACTTTTATCTTGTCCGAAAGGTTAAGGTCAGACATGTGAATCACCTGTCCAAGCTCGACATTGGTCATATCTACGTCAACAGACTCCGGAATATCAGCCGGTAGACATTCTACGTTGAGGGATTTGGTCACCTGATTGACCAAGCCGCCCATTTTTTCTCCGGCAGATTTTCCAATCAGGTTCACAACAACGCTGACCTTGACCGCTTTGGTGACATCCACTTCCAGAAAGTCCACATGCACCCAGGTCTCCCTGAGAGGATGGCTTTGATATTCTTTTATAATGACTTTACGTTGCTTGTCTCCATCTACATCAAGATCGATCAATGCGTTTTGCCCTTTAGCACTTAATATAGTGTCCAGACTGTTAGGACAAATCGACAAAGAAAGATTATCTTTTAGTCCATACAAAACAGCAGGAATCTCATCTTTTCTTCGCACCTCTTTAGTCGCCGTCTTACCCGTTTTCTCTCTTACTTTTCCACTCAATACATCAGACATTTTTCTCTACTCCCTCTAAATCAAATAATGAACTCACCGAGGTTTCGCGATTAATTCGCAAAATGGCCTCACCCAACAAGGGTGCCACGGATAAAATTTTAATTTTCGCATTGTTTTTCATTCCATCACGCACCGGAATCGTGTTGGTCGCTACGATGGACTTAATTTCTGATTTGGCGATGCGGTCCAACGCCGGGCCAGACAACACCGCATGGGTGCAGCAGGCATGAACTTCACGCGCGCCTGCTTCCAGCAGGGCGGCGGTACCCTCCACAAGAGTACCCGCAGTGTCGATCATATCGTCAATAACAAAGCACACCTTACCTTGAACATCGCCAATGATGTTCATCGCCTTGGCTTCATTGATCGCTTCCCTTCGCTTATCAATAATCGCCAGGTTCACTCCCAAACGTTTCGCAAAAGCCCTGGCTCGCTCCACACCTCCCGCGTCCGGAGAAATAACCACCATATCATTTATGTTTAAACCTTCCAGATAAGGGATCAATACCTTCATCGCAAATAGATGATCCACCGGAATGTTAAAGAACCCTTGTATCTGCCCCGCATGAAGGTCTACCGTCAACACGCGATCTGTTCCCGCAGTCACCAGCAAATCTGCCACCAGCTTTGAAGTGATGGGAACTCTGGGCTCGCTTTTTCGATCCTGACGCGCGTAACCGTAATAAGGAATCACCGCTGTAATGCGTCGAGCTGAAGAACGCCTGAGGGCATCTATCATTATCAACAACTCCATCAGGTTGGTGTTTCCCGGATGACATGTCGGCTGAATTATAAAAACATCTCCACCGCGGACATTCTCTTCAATACGCACATAGATTTCTTCGTCGGAGAAATCCTTGATCACTGTGCGACCCAACTCAATGTTCATGTACCTGCAAATATCTTTTGCAAGCTCTTCATTGGCCCGCCCTGAAAAAATTAATGCCCTGCCGTTTAAATTCTGGTCCATTATGATATTTGGTGGCCTTTAAATTAAAAGTAACCTGCGTCATTATGGCTGGGGCGGGAGGATTCGAACCTCCGTATGCAGGCATCAAAAACCTGTGTCTTAACCGCTTGACGACGCCCCAATTTGTATTCTTTCTAAGTACCCGATCAATCCCGCGCCCAACAGTCTGACATGCCCTGTCAAATTTTATCCCTATGCTCTTTTCCGGCCCGGCCTGAAATCTTACTCACGGTCCGCCGTAATTCGATACTGATTGAATTTAAATAATGAAAAACTGAGGAGGAGTTGGGATTATTAAATCTGTTTGACCATACACTCGCTATCGCTCGCAATTCAGAGTTTCCAAATCAGCTACCAGAGTTACTGATAATTCAGAATTTCCTCCGGAAAAAACTCGGAAAAACTTCCAATTGTTTCTGTAACAACGCACTCCCATTTCCCTTTTAAATCGTCACATGCAACCCTGACTTCATCGGGGTCATTAAAAATTCCAAACACCGTAGAGCCACTTCCGGATAAAAGAACACCTAATGCACCTCGAGCCTTTAGCTCGTCCTTGATGATTTGAATTTCAGGAAACCTTTGAATAACAACTGGTTCCAAATCATTTTGTAGCTGAGACCCTAAGCTTGCGATGTCCGATTGGGATAGGATTTTCCGCAAAATGCTAATCTTATTTTCCCGTTTTGTCAACTTCAATTTTAGGTTCTGGTACACCCAGGAGGTGGCAATGGGAAATCCCGGAAAGACCAACAAAACCTGAAATTTAGCGCACGACGTCAAAACCTCCAACTGCTCTCCACGACCCACCCCCAGCGCACAGGGCGAAGTGAGAAAAAAAGGGACATCGGAACCCAGTTCAGCGGCCAGAACCCCCAGCTTCTCCCGGCTCATATTTAAATCCCACAAACGGTTCAGGCCCATGAGCACACCCGCGGCATTGCCACTGCCCCCTCCCAGTCCGGCACCAAATGGAATATTTTTTTTCAGGCGGATACGCACTCCCAGATTTTCAACCCGGCAGGTTTTCTGCAACAGCAGGGCCGCCTTACACGCCAGATTAGTCTCGTCTATGGGAATCCCCGGCGTATCGCATTCCAACTCGACACCGGAGGACGATGACTCTAATTCCAGTTCATCGTACAAAGACACCATCTGCAAAATCGTTTCCAGTTCGTGGAATCCATCTTCTCTTTTTCTAAGAATATGCAAACCCAGGTTGACTTTGGCCGGAGTTTTAAAATGTAGCTTCATAAATGTTGCCCTTGACCAAAGTTTTAAAACTTCGCTTCACATTTGTTCACATCAGTTCACTAATTCCGATGCTAACTGAAACGCATCGGGGGCCAACCCTTGATTAATAACAGGGTCTGAATATTTTACTAAAACCGTTTCATCCCTGTCTTTAAGTTCGATTAAAATCTTGTGGGCAAAATTCAATTGGCCCACTTTCTGGTAATCGTCCCAACACACTTTATACATTTCTTGACTGCCCCGAAACCGTGTTATCGATTTGGGCAGCAGTGTGTAGGCATCGATTTCAATATCCACCCGTTGTTTGGTTTCCCGGTCTATCGTCTCAATTCGGTAAACCGTTTTATCGGTATCCCATTGTGCGTCCTTTACCTGCAAGTGGGGAAAACGGGGTATACCTCCTGAAAACACGCTGATGTATTCTGTGAAGTTAAGGTGCGTCCCCAGCACCCGGCGCATGATGTCCCAAACTTCTTGTCCGTAAACAACCCGATTTGCTCCAGGGTCATACATTAACGTCTTTCCATCTTCATAAATCAGGACGCCCAGAACCTGACGGAACAAACTATAGGTATCCACCCGAATTGCTTCGTTTCCTCTGACTAACAGCGCCTGACGGAAAGATTGATTTAAACGTTCTCCGGAAATTTTTGTGCGGACAAATGCTTTTACATCATGAATAGCCGATTGACGTGCCTCAAGTTGCGAAAACAGTGCGGGAAGAGATGGCATTTCCGGTTTCACTTCCGAAGAAATGGGCACCCTCTTGGACTGGCATGAAACAACAAAAATCAGCGCGCACCCTGTTACGCACAGGTATCGGGAAATTCGCATGGACATATTGGGTTTCAGATAAGGTTGAGGCAGGACCCGCAGTTTTTTTAAATTTTACAAGTTGCTGAAATGGTAACCTTCTCTTGCCAGGAATTGGTAATCACAGTTTTAAAAATTACCGATCATCAGAAAAGTTCTTTTAATTTTTATTCAGGAATTCTCGCGCCTCGCGAATCTTTTGTTCCAGATCTTTTGGATCGGGCAACTCACCGCTGGTGTCATTAATTTTTCCCCTGGTAAGAAAAAGGCTCGTCTTCCATGCCTTGCCAGCTTCTGAATAATTTTTCAAGGAAAAATGAATATCTCCCAAGTGGCTGTATAAAACAGGGTCGGGAGCGGTGTACACCATGGCCTTCTTTAATTCGTCAAGAGCTCTTTGCGATTCACCTTTCTTAAAGTAAATCCAACTCAGACTATCAAGGAAATATCCATTCCTGGGTTGAATGGAAAGAGCCTTATTTAAATGCCCGATCGCCTTGTCCAGTGATTTACCTTGAATGGCATACATGTAGCCCAGAAAATTATGCGCATTGGAATGCATGGGATTAAGCTCTATGGAACGCTTCATATTACGTATTGCCTGTTCAAATCTACCGGTCCGCTCAAGAAGAGCGCCCAACTCGAAATAATAGGAATCTTTCTTCTCGTTTAATGAAATAGCTTTTTCAATTTTTTTGATCGCTTCATCCAACTTATCAACGGACATATAGGCTAGAGCCAGGGAATGGTAGAGGGTGTCATTTTCTGGCTCTAAAGTTATAGCTTTCTCAAGCAACCGAATCGTTTCTTCGGGTTGTTCGTTCATGCTGTAAAAGCGGGCCGAATAAATCATCAGGTTCACCGACTCAGGCTCTAACTCCAGGAGAATGTCCATTTCCTCGATGGCTTTGTCAACTCGACCAAGAATTTCATAAACACGCCCAAGCACCATAAGAACTTCTTTGGTTTGCTTTCTGGCCCGAATCAACTGAAACTCATCAAGCGCTTTCAGGTAAAGTGCCTGCTCGTAATAAACGGCTCCAATCCTCATATGGACTTTTGGTTCGCCCAGCAGATCTTCCGCCGCTAGCCGATACTGGCTGGTACCCACATCCACTGGCGTCATTGAATCTCTCATACCGGTGATGCGCTCATGAATTTTTTTGTTTAAAGGGTCCAGCTTTAAAAGAATTTTATATTCTCTCGCGGCCTCAGTGGCATTTCCCAGCTTCTCCCAAACCCAGGCCAAAAACTCGCGGGTCCGTAAAAGATTGGGGCGCAATTCCAGCGTCTGGCCTAAATGGTTTTTCGCTTCTTCCAATTTGCCCGAAAGGATATTCATCCTTGCCAGATAGTGGTACCCCAAAGGATTTGCCGGTTCTACCTGAACCACCTGTTGGTACATATCCGCGGCAAGGTCGTGTTTTTTGAGTCGCTCGTAAATCGTACCGCTAAGAAGGAAGGCTCTCGCTGAACCTGGCTCGGATTGAATAACGCGCTGATAATGCGTGAGCGCCCTTTCGTACTCTTCTCGTCCATCAAGAATATCTCCCATCATCATATTCAGTTCAGGGTTTGTGGGGAAGTGGTGCAAAGACTCTTCCAAAACCTTGAACGTTTCATCCATCTTTCCGGCCCGAAGCAGATTCATTGCCAGTTGCCCATAAAACTGAGAGTCACTTCTATCAAACTCAACCAATTTAAGAAAATTGTCCGCCGCCCTCTCAAACTGATGCTCGCGAATTTCTTTCAAGGCCATCAGATAATGATAATAAGATCGCGGGTCCCGAGCCATACCCGATTGCTTCGCTGACATCTTCTCGGCCGCCTTCACTGCATAGGAACCTGACAAGTCTATATTTCCAGAACCTTGCTCTACCGGCAAAGTCGTACAATTGGAAACAAACAGCAACATCAGTGCGAGTGGAACGATCTGAAATTTTTTACTAATGCGGTCAAGAATATCTCGCAAGCTTTCATCTTCTGCCATAGCTTCGGTTCCTTCTGTTTTCTTTTGTTCCTGAGAACTCTGTTTCCGTACCACGGGAACACCCTTATCAGCAACAGGACTGATGACGGTACCTTCCTGAAAAACAATTCTGGTCAACAGGACTGATCCTGCACTCTGATTAATCTCCGCAATAATTTTTTTGCGAAAAGATTTCAGCGCAGGAAACCATTTTTTATCGGACACGGTAACAAATAAGCTTTTCGCCGACAATTTATCAACCTGCGTTACAGCCGTCAGGTCTTCACCGACTATAAGTTTCCATTGAAAATCATACCATCCTATTGATTGAGGATCTTCAGAATCGGGCCGGGTCAATGAACCTCCCAGCACGGAGCGAATACTTTCCCAGCTTTTTCGTTTCGTTTGAATCATCAATCTGAACGAGTAAAACTTTTTATGGTTTGAATCCTTCTCTTATTTTAGCTATGTTAATTGATAATATAAAGATATTTTTCAACGTATCACAATCCACTAACTTTTCCCGGTTAGCAAGGAAATGTGCTTCCTTTTGCCCCGCAACAGGTGAAATGGCTGATAGCAAAGAAGAAATTACTGAACTGAAAGGAACGAGTCACCCAGCTTGAAATCTGCTATCAGGTCACTTCGCTTCTCAATTCGGAACTTA
>CEQE01008888.1_pt1 | contig 10080 bp, 3 predicted proteins | sample 356201 | NCBI WGS metagenome assembly CEQE01 (sample SAMEA2619970, study PRJEB7988) | marine metagenome | biome: marine biome (ENVO:00000447); feature: mesopelagic zone (ENVO:00000213) & marine oxygen minimum zone (ENVO:01000065); material: "saline water (ENVO:00002010), including plankton...
CAAAGGTAGAAAATTTTATCAATTATTTAAAAAGCTTAATGCAACACCATCTCAACTTAAAGAACTTTCCGATATAGTTGGAGAGTTTTTTTATACTGATGAAAAATATGACAAAGAGGAAGTAATATCATTACCAAAAGAATATATACCTTTATGGAATGATAAATCTAGGAGTATATTAAAAAAACATGCGTTGTCTTATTTGAATAAACGCAATATATCTTTTGGAGATATTATAAAGTATCAAATTGGGTATTGTGATGAAGGTTTATATTCCAATAGAATAATAATACCATCATATGATGAAAATATGAAATTAAATTATTTTATAGCAAGAGATTTTTATTCCAGTTATAGTAAATACAAAAATCCTCCAGTATCTAAAAATATTATAGCTTTTGATTCATTGATAAATTGGGATGAACCAATTATATTATGTGAGGGTGTATTTGATGCAATATCTATAAAACGTAATGCTATTCCGTTACTTGGTAAAAATATACCAAGAGCGTTGTTAGAAAAGATAATTAATAAAAATATTGATAAGGTATATTTAGCTTTGGATGCTGACGCAAGATCAGAGATCATAAAAATAACAGAAATGTTTTCTAAGTATAATATAGATGTATTTATAATAAAATTAAAAGAAGATGCAGATCCTTCTGATATAGGTTTTGAAGAAATGTTAACTTATGTAAAAAATTCGAAAAGTTCAAGTTTTACTGAACAAATTAAGATGAAACTTAATAATATATGATAAATGAAATAGTTAAGGTTCCATTTAGAAAATTAAAATATATCCACCATATATCGGATATACAAATTAGGAACTTAATACGCCACAAAGAATATAGAGAGGTATTTGAAGGTCTCTATGAAAAAGTAAAACTTCAAAAAAATAATGCTATAGCATATATTGGTGGAGATATTGCACATTCTAAATTAGATATGTCTCCAGAGTTAATAGATATGTTATCTAAATTATTTAAAAACTTAGCAGATATCTGTCCTACAATTATTATTGCAGGTAATCACGATTGTAATTTAAATAATTTATCTCGTATGGATTGTTTATCACCAATAGTAAATAATCTTAAGCATCCTAATTTACATTATTTAAGAAAAACAGGTGTATATAAATGTGCAGATACTTCATTAGTAGTGTGGGATGTGTGGGATAAAGAAAAAGATTATATTAAAGCAAAAGATGTTGAGGGAGATACTAAAGTAGTTTTATATCACGGTACTGTTGACCAGGCAAGAACTGATTTGGGATTCAAGTTACCCTCAAAAGTAAAAATTGATTTATTTAAAGGTTATGATTTAGGATTGTTAGGTGACATTCACAAAAGACAATTTATAAATAAAAAAGAAACTATTGGGTATTGTGGCTCATTGGTTCAGCAAAATCATGGTGAGGATATTGGTAAAGGTTATTTGTTATGGGATGTTCCTGCTCGCAAATCTACGTATGTAGAAATACCAAATGATTATGGTTATGTAACTTTAGATATTGATAAAGGAGTATTACCTGATATATCTAATTTACCTAAAAAATCTAGAGTGAGAATGAGAGTACGTAATACTTCAGCCGCGGAAGTAAAAAGGTTATCTACTTTAGTTAGACAAAAATATCCTAAAACTCAAGAAATAACAATAACTAGAACTGATGCATTTGATAGCGCTGATAGGGTTAGAGGACATAAAATTAATATTGGTGATATAACTGATATGGATTATCAATATCAACTTATATCAGAGTATTTGGATAATAATTTTGTGGTAGATGAGGAAACATTATTAAAGATAAAAGATATTAATAAAGATTTAAATGATAATCTTCCAGAAGAAGAAGTCTATCGTAATATAAATTGGAAATTAAAAAAGTTTGAGTTTTCAAATATGTTTAGTTATGGTGAAAATAATGTTGTAGATTTTACAAGACTTAATGGAATAATTGGAATGTTTGCACCAAATGCTAGTGGTAAATCGGCATTGCTAGATGCGTTATCTTTTACTATGTATGATACCTGTAGTAGAGCATTTAAAGCAGATAATGTACTTAATAATAAAAAGGATTGGTTTTCTGCTAAAATAAACGTAGAAGTTAATGGTCAAGATTATTGGATCCAAAGGTATGGTAAAAAATTAAAAAGTGGGCATGTTAAGGTTAATGTAAATTTTTATACTTTTGATGATAATGGTGAAAAAATTTCTATGAATGGAGATCAGAGAAGAACTACAAATGGAAATATTAGAAGGATTTTAGGAAACTACGATGATTTTATTTTAACAACTCTTTCATCTCAAATAAATAATACTGTTTTTATAGATAAGACACAAAAGGAGAGAAAAGAATTATTACAACAATTTATGGGAATAGGAATATTTGATAAATTGTATACATTAGCTGTAGATAATATGAAAGATGTTAGAGCTATACTGAAATCTTTTAGAGATAATGATTATGATACTGAATTAGTTGATATAAAACAAGGTAAGAAAGATGTAAAAAGTAAGTTAGTTGATGTTGAAGAGCAATTAAAACAACATACTGATAAAGAAAATGTTATAGATAAAGAAGTTAAGAAATTGTACAGAAAATTAAAACCAGTAGATGAAAGTGTTACTGATATTGATGGTATGAAATCAGATAAAGAAAAACTAATGAAAATAATTTCTGGGTTTGATATTGAATCTGCTGAAATAAAAAGCAAATATGAAAATTTATCTTTTAAATTAAATGAAACAAAATCTAAAATAGAATCTTATAAAGAACAGGGTATAGAAACTCAATATGCAGAATTAGAACAATTAGAAAATAATAGACAAGATACTAGAATAGAAATTGATAAGTTACAGATTTCAGTTAGGTCTAAATTGGATAAATTAGAAAAGTTACAGGATTTGGAATATGATCCAGATTGTAATTACTGTATGAATAATATTTTTGTTAAAGATGCTATAAAAACTAAAAAAGATTTAGAGACTGATAAAGTTTTGGCGGATAAATATGTTAATTCTATTGATGGATTAGATAATAAAATTAAAAGATTATTTCATGTAAAAAATCATAAAGAAGATTTTGATAAGTTGATAAAAGAATTGAAAGAAATTAATATTTCTTATAATAATAATCAATCTAATATGACTATTGTAGATGAAAAAAAGAAAAATGTAATGTCTCAAATAAAACATTTACAGGAACGAATTAGTAAGTATTATGAACAAGAGCAGGATGTTATTTATAATAATGAAATAAATAAACATATAGATGATTTGGTAGTAGAACAAACAACTTTTAGAAATAAAATAAAAAAATTGAATAATGAAGTTAAAGATTTTTATGCATCATTACAAGTATTAGAAAATAAACGCAGAACAATTGTAAGAAATATTAAAAAGATAGAAGATTTAGAAAATGAAAATGTAGCATACCAGTATTATTTAGATGCCATTAAACGTGATGGGGTTCCATATGAACTTATTACAAAGGCACTTCCAACCATAGAAGGTGAAGTTAATAATATATTGTCTCAATTAGTAGATTTTCAAATTATATTTGAAATGGATGGCAAGAATATTAATAATTATATTGTTTATGATGACGATAATGTTTGGCCATTAGAAATGAGTAGTGGGATGGAAAGATTTATAAGTTCATTAGCTTTAAGAGTTGGGTTAATGAATGTATCTAATTTACCAGCATCTAATTTTCTTGCTATTGATGAGGGTTGGGGAACGATGGATAGTGAGAATATTAATTCAGTATATCAATTATTTCAATATTTAAAAACTCAATTTCAATTTACATTAATTGTATCACATATTGATTCGATGCGAGATGCAGTAGATACATTATTGGAAATTAAAAAAGATAAAAACTTTTCTTCAATATCCTTCGCTTGAGTCAGATTTTAATAGATTTTCTCGCCACGGCAACATTTGTAAATTAGAAATATCTCCTATAGTGTATGGAGATATTTTTTTGCGCCAACCATGTGATATTGGGATAATATGATCTAATTCCCATTTATATTTTCCACGTTTTTTATGGTTAGGAAGAATAGTTATATCCTGTTTTTTTGTTATACTTATTACTTTAGAATAATATTTTCTTTTTAATTCTTCAATATATATTTCATTTGCATCTTTCCAAAAATTTAGATTTAAATCCCAAATACTTTTTTCTTTTCCAGTTATAAACTTTCTAATATACCAATCCCAATCTGTTGGAAATTTACGCCATCCACATAAATGTTTAAGTATTTTTCTTTTTCTACGTCTATTCATTATGTATCATATTCACTTGTTAATAACTTTCTTTTAGGAAGATCGTATGACTTACAGTTAGTCTCTATAAGTTTTTCAACATACGCATACATTTTAAATCCATTAGCTTTACAGTATTCTTTCAATAAATCTCTATACATTGGTCTAATTTTTATATCAACTCTTTCCATTATAATCTCCTGTTAAGTAAACATACAAAAGTCATACATTTATCATACAATAAATAGTTAGAATTTGAATTTTTGATATTTATAGTTGAACGTTCATTAATGGAATATAATTTATGGCTGTAATTCGTAGAAGAAATAAAAAACAATTTTTAGCAGATATACCTACGCTAATATCAGAGGAAGGGATTGATAGTAAGTATTTCCAAATTTTTGGAATGCCAGAAGAACTTCCAACTGGAAAAAGTAGCTTTATAGTAGGTGGTTCTCCATTTTTAAAAAGTGGTGTTAAATTAAAAATAGAAATAATAGATTCTCAAGGTGGGGTAGTTTATACTGAACCTGTATATGGATATAGAGATGGAGTAAATCGTAGAGTTTCTATTGAAATTTATGATACCAAGCAGGTTGGAGAAGCTATACTTACACTTCTTGGAGAAATAGATCCAGTTAAATCAGATGTACCTATTCCTACAGAATGGCAAGGAGTATATAATGTAAAATATACTAGACGACTTTCAATAAATCCAACACTTTTGAATGTACAGCCAATAAGATTTCATAAACAACCTTATGTCAATATAGTACCTCTTACTAATGCTTTTAAAGAATATATTCAACAACCAGAAGAAACTAGAATATTAACTGCAGAGTTAGCTTCAAGTAAAACTGCAGGTACTTCAGCCCAAACTACTGATGTAGTAACACAAGAAGAAAGTTATCCAGTAGAAGAGCAAGCTGAAAAGGCCTTCGATTATATGGCATTATATAATTCTGCAGCATTTAGACAATCTAGTTTTAGTAATTTTAGAATGCCTTTTACATTTCAATCATTTTCACCACCAACTGGAAATGCAAATTTAATAGTTTCTAGTGGAAGTTTAGATGATGGAATGATAGGTGAAAATATTATTATAAATGACCCACAAGTAGATACTACTTCACCAGATATTCCAACTACTTATACAGTTCCTTCTCAATACTCATCTTCTATTTTAGATATAACTAATGATACTACTTTAAATTTAGCAAAAGCTTTTTATGTAACTGGTGATGATGGTAGTACAAAATATCCAGTAAATTTATCATCTAATCAATCATTTACTTGTAGTTTTTCTCCTGTACCAACTGAACAAGATTCAGTTATAAATTATTTTGATTTAGCAGATATACGGTTGAGTAGACTTAGGACTTTTAGTGGAGATGTAAAATATGTACGTGTTTTTGGTATATCACAGGGGTCGCAAACAGAACAACAATTCGATTTTCTGGGGGAATTTCCATTAGAATCACAGGAATTATTATTTGATTATAATAATATTAAAAGTGGTCGTACTGGGTTTTTCTTTAATCAATCAAAAATAAATTCTTATTGGAATGCTTATGGAGGAACTAGGGCAACTACCGCTAGCGGAAGTGGTGAGCCAGCAAATAGTATTCAGTTAGCACAAAATGGATCGGTTATTAGATATGCTATGGATATTTCTGGATCAAATGCTGATTTGAATCAAGAAATTATGGCTCAAACATCTCATTCCTTTTCTTTATCAAAAAATGTTCCGTATGAATTAAGTTTTAAAGTGTATGGATCAAGAACTCCTAAAACTACATCTACTGGAGATACAAATACAGCTAGAATAGATTTTTTAATATCTGGTAGTGATTTTAAACCAAATCATGAATTTGGAGGAACTTATGGTAGAAGGATTTTATCTATAGATTTTGATGATTCTGATGAATATCCAGAGTTGAGAGGTTTACAATCGTACGATTGGAATAAAACTTATTTGAGTGGAATGTTTATCCCATTAACTTCGGGGGTAGGTAAATTACAAATTAGGGCTTCTTCAGGACGATGGCATGTTTCTGATGTTTCTTTAAGACCAGCTGCAGATACTAATTTTAGTCCAGAGGAAGCTAGAATATTTTCAGAAATGCCACCAAGTAGAAATAGACCTGAAACGGTTAAATTTTTATTGGAGTTTGTAAATAATGATGGAAAGAAAGCAGACGCAGTTATTATATCACCAGATGTTGTGTTTCCTGGAGCAAACTTTGCTATACAAGGAGATAATAATGTATTGAGTGGTTCTATGTTTATCTCTAACGCTGTTGGTGAAGGTATTGAGATGGCAGGTGTTGGTTCAGCTTTTTTAAGAACAATAGGATGGGAAGGTTTTACAAGTGCATCGTCAGGAACTGGTAAAGGTGGATTTTTTCTTTATAGTGGTTCAGTATTGTCAGATTCTCCAGATGATTATATGGGTGCTGGTTTAGAAATTCATGATGGGAGAAGTGGTGCTAGTGAACGATATTTTCAATTTAAAACACAACATGGTGCGAGTAGTGAATCAATTTTTAGAGTTAAGACAGATGATTATTTGTTCGGTATTTCTGGGTCTGGTGGAGTAGAATCTTATATAAGTGGAGCTGACGGTAATTTAGAAGTTTCGTCATCGAATTTTGCTATATCTAATACTGGTAATGTTTCAATGACTGGAACTGTTACTGCAACTGCTGGTAATATAGGAGATTGGACAATATCAGGTGGAGATATTGTAGGTTCTAATATTACTATGGATGCCGATGGTTCAAGAATTTATAAAACAGACAGTAATAATGACATGACTGGTTATTATATGGATTTTACTCCAGGTTCAAATTATTATGTAAGATTTGGAACTGATTTTGCGGTGTCATCTTCCGGAACTCTTATTGCAAGTGGCGCAATAATTGAAGGTGTTGTAACTGCTTCAGAGGGTTATATAGCTAATTGGACTATTGCACCGAATACAATAAATAAATTGACTAGCGGTACATATACTGGAATGTCATCTACTGGGGATGCTAGATTTTTTGCTGGAGCAGCTAATTTAAATGCTGGCACATCTTCTGCAGTTTTTAATGTAAAGAGTGATGGAACAGTTTCAGCTAGCGCGGGTTGGATTGGGGGTTGGAGTTTAGAAAATAGTAGGTTATATTATAATACTGCAGCCAATCACGCTGTATATTTACAATCAAATCCTTATTCAAGTGGTGGACAGACATTTTATCCTGGACTTTATATTTTAAGTTCTTCTAATGCAGAATCACTTGGTGATGGAGGCGTTCAATTATATTATGATACTGATCAGAGTAAAGCTAAATTTTATGTTGGAGATGGTTCTAATAAGCATTTGAAATTTGATGGAACTGATGTCGATATAAAATCTGCTAAATTTGAACTAGATGCAGATAATATAGAAATATCATCAACTCATAAATCAATGTCGTTAGGTGAGGGTGCTATAAAATTAGTGGGCGCCGCGACTTCTACAGTATCAGTAGGGTCAACTTCAGGTAAATTAATTAACATTACTGGTTCGAGTGATAGGGGAATAATAAATACTGGCAAAGAATCTTTAACAGATACTACTGCAGGATTTTGGTTAGCCAATGTAAATGGTACACCACAATTTAATGTAGGTGATTCAACCTCGTTTATAAAATATACTGGTACGGATATGACTATTAATAGTAGGGCATTTGAATTAAGTGCATCTAACTTAGAAATATCATCTACTAATGCATCTATGAGTATTGGACCAGCTACAAGTCCTTATATTTTATTAGATGGTACGAGTGGTGTATCCGCGAATGAATCCTATATATCAGTAGGTAATCACGCTACACAAAGAATAAATATTTCAGGTAGTGCAATAGCAGGAGTAATAAATACAGGTAAGGAAAGTGTAAATGATACCACTTCAGGATTCTGGTTAGCAAATAATAATGGAAATGTTGAAGTTAATATTGGCACTTCTGATAATTTTTTGAAAATGGCATCTGATGATTTTACTCTTAATGTAGATTCATTAGATATAGATGCAACTGATATAGAGATTTCATCTACACAAAAATCGGCTTCTTTCGGACATGATACTGATGTGGGTACATTAGTAATAGAAGGAGCCCCATCAAGACTTACTGTAGTGAGTGGTTCTATATCGAATACTACATTTCAAGGAAATTCAGCTGCAGGTGGTTATCATGGTGAAATATTAAAGATAGGTGACATCACAGATAATGATGGTGGTGATAAGTTTGGTCTTATGATGTTTGATGGAAAAGGCATCGATGTAGAGGATAATAGGATATTATCTCTAGGAGATAGAGGAAATGTAATAGGTGGATGGGAAATAACAAAGAATCAAATTAGAGGTATTCCAGATGATGGTGTTGGTGAAAATTATGGTACAAATGAAGTAAAACTTATTTTACAATCTACTGGAAGTTTGGAAACATCTAATTTTGTAAGTGGATTAAAGGGGTGGAGAATTTCAAGTGAAGGGAATGGTAGTGCAGAATTTGAGAATATGAGAATTCGTGGAACTCTACGAACAACCGTATTTGAAAAAGAATCTGTAAATGTTGTTGGTGGTCAATTGATGGTTGCAAATTCGACTACAATACAGGCGTTAAAAAGTGGAAGTTTCGTTTTAGCTGGCGCCGCATCCATGTCTGCAGCATCAACTACTATGAGTGTAGAGAACGTATCTGGATTTTCAAGAGGAGAAGTATTAAAAGTAAAATCAATTACTGATACTGGATTTTCGATGGAATATATGACGGTAACTGGTTCTATGAGATATACGGAATCAGGATCGGCTATTTCAGCATCATTAGCTGGATATGATTTAACTACTATAGACCCAGATGGATTATATGGTGAACTTTATGTGGGTAGAGCGGCAGGACAAGGCGAGGTAACTAAAAGTATAGCGACAACAACTAGTGAGTCTATTAGCTTATTGTTGGATAATGGAAGTCCTAACCTGGGAGCCACAGATATAATTTATGTAAATGATACTGGGTCATTATCACCTCAAACTGTTATTGAGATTGATGAAGAGAGAATGAAAATTACTGCCGTAACTGGAAGTATTCCTGTGTTGGGCCCCGCAGGACAAGCTCAATCTGGATCATTATATGTAATTAGGGATTGGCATGATACTGTACCGTCTGTACATAATCATGGATCAACGGTATCTACGGTTAAAGTGGAGAGTGAATTTTTAGTGGGATTAGTTTCAACTGCACAAGAGTATAGTGAGGGTCAGGTTGTAGTTTCAACTGGAAAATTTGCTCAAGGTACTAATTTTAATGACGCGTTCGGGTATTCTGCCAATACTTCTGATGCTCCAAACGCCAATGGTGAGTATAGATTGAAGTCAGCCGCGGGATCTCATTTAACTACATTGCCGACAATAACGACTGCAACTCAATTAGAAATATATAATACTGATAGAGATTCTATAAGTCGTGATAATTTTTATAGTTTGTTTGACAAAGGTAGTTATATAGTTTTATTAGTAGATGGGACAAAAGAATGGGTTAGGTTCGTAGTAAATGGAAATCCATCTAAATCTGGTAATGTTCATACATTTCCAATTAAATTAAACCAAGATTTTTATAATGCTGGATCCAGCACTTCAACTACTAGTTTAAATGTTGATTTCTGGTTTATGAGTAATATCCAAGATGTTTCTTCTGGTTATATATTAATGAATGCAAATCCGAATGATTTATATAGTCCATATATGGATATTGTTGAGAGAACTGGTAGTGGAGTTTATGATTT
>CEQE01129663.1_pt1 | contig 10076 bp, 13 predicted proteins | sample 356201 | NCBI WGS metagenome assembly CEQE01 (sample SAMEA2619970, study PRJEB7988) | marine metagenome | biome: marine biome (ENVO:00000447); feature: mesopelagic zone (ENVO:00000213) & marine oxygen minimum zone (ENVO:01000065); material: "saline water (ENVO:00002010), including plankton...
TTGCCGAGCAAGTGTTGGCGTTTTTCGTAGTTCAGTTCGAGCCGCGTTTGCGCCCGGTTGCGCACGATGACAAATATAAGGTGTCACATTGATTGAGCAAAAGGCGTCGTTTTCAGTACAAATAGGATCGCGCTCATGCTATAGCCTCCGGAGGCTTCTTTCGGAGACGGGAAAGGAAAACTTTCGATGAACCCCTTTCACCTGATTCGGCGTCTTTATGACTGGGTGCTTTCCTGGGCTGACAAGCGAACAGGATTGCTCCATTTTGCCGCGGCGATACTGAACGCAACTTCGGCTACTGCGACTCACTCGATGCATTCGGAGTGCATGGTGAGGATGGCATGATTGGCGCGCCCGGAGGGATTCGAACCCCCGACCACCTGGTTCGAAGCCAGGTACTCTATCCAGCTGAGCTACGGGCGCATTCTTGATCCGTTAATTCTAGGGAAATCCCGCAGTTCCCTCAAACGGTATCGACCGAAAGATCGCGCACCGTCACAAGACAAATGTGCTACCTTGTGTGCCCATTTGCGGGGAGGGAGTCATGGCGCATTCAATCATTATCGGCCCTGGGGGTCACTGGTCAGGCGTGGTTCCCAGACGCGAAGCGTTGACCATTGTCGACTTGAAAGGCGGGCAGGGCGTTGATTTTCTCTGCTACAACGCTGATCAGCCCGAGGAGCGGTATCACGCGCCCAACACTTTAAAGGCGGCGCTGACCCTGAAGCTGACGACGGGTCACCTGCTTTATTCCGATGACGCCCGGCCGATTTTCACAATCACCGAAGACACCTTTGGCGGGCATGACACCATCGGCGGATGTTGTAGTGAAGTGAGCAACGAAATGCTTTACGGTGTTAAGGGAACAACCGGATGTCGTGAGAACTTTCTCAGGGGACTGGAATCATTCGGGCTCGGCCGGCGGGACATCGTGCCCAACATTAACTTCTTCTGTGATGTCCCGGTTAATAAAAGCCGGGTGCTGAGCGACACCGTATTTGTCCCCAGCAAAGCCAAAGTAGGAGCCCTGGTGACCTTGCGGGCTGAGATGAATGCGCTTGCGGTGATCTCTAACTGTCCGCAGGTGAATAATCCTTGCAATCACGGTAACCCGACAGAGATAGAAATCAGGATAACTGCCTCAATCTGAGCCGCCTGCCGTAGATTCTGCTTCGACGACCGGAGATCGATATGCCACGAACTACACTGCGCCCGAAGAGTCTCGACTTTCAGCCGAGGCCGACTTATCCCTACTCGCCCGGTACCCGGGGCGGGGGCATGATCTTCACAGCAGGTCAGGTGGCCTGGGATGAAACGGGCGAAGTGACAGGAATCGGAGATGTCGCTGCCCAGACCCGGCAGACACTGAAGAATGTTGTTGCGGTGCTGTGCGAGGGCGGCGCATCAGTTGACGATGTCATCAAGTGCACCGTCTACCTCGCGGATATCCGTGATTTTAAGGCGATGAATGCTGAATTCGCCAAGCTGTTCCCGACCGATCCGCCAGCCCGCACGACAATCCAGGCGAAGCTTGCCGAACCAACAATGCTGGTTGAGATTGAAGCGGTCGCCTGGGTGGGGTCCTAGGCAGGGTCCTCGTAGCCAAACCACGGCTGCTGAGTTACTGATCTTTCTTGAGAAGGTCTGCAAGGCCTGCCAGTGCCTTGTGGGTAACGGCAGCCGGCTTTTGATTCTCGATACCGGGCACGGCATCCACGTAGCGGGCGTGTTCATTGTCGTGACAGTAAAGACAAAGGTTCTCCCAGTTACTGCCGTCAGGCGGGTTGTTATCGTGATTGTGGTCTTTGTGGTGTACGGTCAGTTCGTGCAGGTTCTCCCGCGTAAATTCACGTCCGCACCGTCCGCACACCCAGGGATGGATTTTGAGAGACTGTGCCCGATAATCACGCTCGCGGGCTTCGCGGTCTTGGACCGCCTTGGCAACTACGGCGTCCAGTTTTTTATCGTCTGTCATCTGGTGGGCCAGGCTCGCCTTGCCGGCTAGTCTAACCCAGCAGGCGCTGGTAACTGAACCCAACTAAGGAGGGACACTTAAAGATGAGCAATCCCATGCTGGCGGTAGCCACAACTCTGATCGACAACGAGCAGGTCCGGGTAACCCGTTTTGATTTTGTGCCCGGCGCGAAGACCGGCTGGCATCGTCATGAGCACGACTATGTCATTACGGCGATTACCGATCTTTCGATGCGCCTGGAGGAGCCAGGTGATATAGAGCGGGAAGTCACTGTCAGTGCGGGCGAGGCGTACTATCGCGAGGCAGGGGTGGAGCACGATGTCAGCAACATGGGATCAGTGCCCATGTCCTTTATTGAAGTGGAACTCAAGTAGGTTCGGCAAGCCCGTGCAAGAGCTATCAAGCCACTGGCATTTACGAAGATCCCGTCCGGGAATGTTTCATTGCAGCATAGCGCCTGGGCGCCGCCAGGAAGAAACAGACAAAAGAGATCAGAAAACTCAGCGCGGCGAAAAGAAACGAGTAGTGATACGAACCTGATACGTCAAACAGCACGCCTCCAAGCCAGGGGCCGAAGGCCCCGCCGAATCCCATCCCCCCAGTGACGATACCGCAGAATAGACCAAAGTTCCGGCCAAAAAAGATGTCGGCCGCGCCGACAAATACGCAAACCGCGAATAGTCCCGCGCCAATACCAAATAATACAGAGAAGCTGTACAGGGGAAGCAGGCCTGAACCAGGTCCTAGGAACATCAGGATTATGGTGGCGGCACAGGTGAAGACAGATGCCACGAAAATAGTCGCCTCTCTGCCAATATAGTCCGAGATGAAAGAACTCGCCTGTCCGAGCACCATAAAGATCCCGAAGGCGGCTGTGGTGGATGCAGCCACCGCTGGAGGGTAGCCAGCATCAATCGCAAACTTCACCTGATGGGCCAGAATCAGGTAGCAGCCGGTGCCCCAAAAAAGCATATTCGAGACAAAGAGCAACCACAGGGGCCGACTTCTTAAGCCGGATGCCCGGGTCCAAAGTTCCACATTCGTCTCATTAGGATCTTTCGAAGGTGCATCGCGCGCGTCTGATGCTTTGCCACGAGATCCGATCGCCCGCAGGCCGCGCTCTTCGGGCGAAAAGGCATAGCCCAGCAATACGATAGGGATGAGAACAGCAACGGTCAGCAATCCCATAATGACGTAAGCTGTGCGCCAGCCGAAGCCTTCGATAACAAATTCCATCAGGAAGACAAAGACAAAACTGAGACCGCCCCCGGTTTGCGCCAGACCCAGCGCCATCCCGCGGCGCTCGGCAAACCAGTTCATGATCGTGGGGTTAAGGATGGGTGAGCCGGCGCAGGCAAGTCCTACGGGCGCGAGCGCACCGAACAGGATGTAAAAATGCCACAGCCGGGTCGCGTAGGAGCAGGCGGCAGCAGCCAGTCCCAGCACGACAATGCCGAACAACAAGAGTGTTTTCGCCGGCAGTTTGCTTAGGAGCGATCCCGCAATCGGAGCGCAGATGCCGTAGACAAGAAGATGCAGGGAAAACATCAGCGCCGTGTCGCCGCGTGTCCATCCATACTCGTCGAGAATGAAGGGGAAAAATACAGGAAACGAGTGCCTGACCCCGTAGGCGAGCAGCATCACCAGAAAGCCCACGGCGAGGATCACGGATGCGGCGAGGATGACGGGATTTCTGAAAAGTGGCATTGGTAACCGGATGATCGAAACCGCAATGGCGCGAAAGTATAGTCGCTGACCGATAGGGTTTTGCTCAGTCGTCTATATACTGAGTGGGGAGGTGAGGTCCGGGAGTAGATTCGGGTCCGGGTATCTGTGCCGGTGATGTGCACCGGGCATGGCAGGATGTTCTGGACCGCTATGGACTTACCAAGGAAAGCCGGATCGGCTACAGCATCGGGGTGGGCTATCCCCCGGACTGGGGTGAGCACACCGTCAGCCTTCGTGCCAACGAGCAGACAATCCTTGAACAAAACATGACTTTGCACGTGATGCTCGGTATGTGGATGGATGGCTGGGGGATCGAGTTCAGCGAGACGGTGGCCGTTACCGCGTCCGGAGTCGAGAGCCTGACGCAGTTCGTGCGCGAAGTCGTTGTCATCTGACTCGGAAGCCGATCAGGGTGTTTTCATCTGCGGGTCAATTCCCCCACAATTTCAACCCAAATTCTCTCGCCCGGGTGCGGTCTTTTTACAGAGTGGCCGCAATTCAGAGCAGCTCTCACTGACCATCTCGGCAGCAAAACCCACCGCTCGCTAGACCGGCACGCAAGACCTTGTATTCAGGGGTTCTTAGGAGTACTGTGTTATCGCACTAGAACATAACTGCAAAACAAGGAGGAGAGCATTATGTGGAAACTCACTATTGCGAGTAGTTTTGTCTTTGCTTTATTCGCGCTGCCCTCGGTAGCGGATACGACATCCCAGCAGTGGATGACCATCGTTGAAGTCAAGAAGACCGGGGATCATTGCGTAAATGATAGTAACTGCTTCAACCGCTATCACCCGAATATTCCAGCTGTTGCGACAGCCAATGTGGGGGATATGATCGTGCTGCATACCCGGGATGCCCTGGACTCTGAGTTTACGATTGATTCCGTCCCGGCAGACCTTGCCACCGTGGATCTCGGACTCGTGCATCCGATGACAGGGCCGGTGAGTATCAATGGAGCCAAACGGGGAGACGCGATTGAGGTTGAAATTGTAGATATCGCGCCCGATCAGTATGGTTACACGGTTATTGCCCCAGGATTTGGATTCCTGAGAGACATCTTTACGGAGCCGTATATTGTGAACTGGCACCTGACTCGCACGGGAGCCGTCTCGCCAGAACTGTCGGGCGTCACTGTGCCATACGAGGCGTTTCCAGGTTCTATTGGTGTCATGCCGGGTGAGCCCGAAATACAGATGATCAAAGCCCGTGAGGCGGATCTGGCCGGCGCCGGTGGCGTCGTGCTTGGGCCCTCTGCTGCGGGTGCCTTGCCGGCCTCCGTATGCGGAGAAAGCGGCAGCCATAAAGACGATTGTCTGCGCACGATTCCACCTCGTGAAAACGGCGGAAACATGGATGTCCAGCAGATGCAGGTGGGAACCCGTGTTCTCTTCCCGTGCTTTATCGACGGATGCGGAGTTTTTGCGGGGGACATTCATTATGCCCAGGGCGATGGAGAGGTATCGGGTACCGCGGTCGAAATGGGAACCGTCACCACGCTCAGGGTGAAAAAGATCCATAAGGGAAAAGGATCATCCATGGACATGCCGGCGACACTGGGCAATGATCAGATCATTGACATGGAGCCGACACGTTTCTACCAGACTGTTGGAATTCCCAAAAAAGGAAAAGGTGAAATCCCACCCTCACATGGATATCTGGGTGGAGAAAAGATCGCCAACCTTGAAAACCTCAATGAGGATCTCACGGTAGCGGCGCGGCACGCCTTGCTCCAGATGATCGACTACCTGGTCAGTGAACATGGCCTGACCAAAGAGCAGGCCTATGTTTTGTGTTCAGTCGCGGTGGACCTCAGGGTGGGGCAGGTGGTTGATGTGCCGAACTATGTGGTAACAGCGGTACTGAACCTGGATGTTTTCGATAAATATCGATTCTAGATCTGTCTGCTTGGTATTGGGCGAGGGACGCGCAGTGCGCGTCCCTCGTGCGTTCTCGCCTTGCAGATGGCTGGTGCTCGTTTTGGTTATGGCCATCGGCAAGGCCGAGGCGCACTCACCGTGGAGTCAGTACCAGGTTTATCGCCAGGAGCATCTCATGATCATGAGCACCCGGGTCGATCAACCGACCTACGAGTATTCCCTCCTTTTGATTGACGCTATTAATGAGATCCTCCCGGAGGCAAGTGCCCGGCCTGCCCGGGCCAAAGACTGGGTTCGGGTCCATAGTCTGTTCAAAACCAAACAGATCCCGCTGGTTTTGCTGTCTTCCGACAACGCCAATGGGCTGATATCAGGGTCAGGACCGTTCTCCGGTGAGCCTGCAGTCAATGCGGTTGTGCTTTACCGTTTCGGCGACTTGATCCTTTTAGCTCACCCTGATTTTCCAGAGGGTCACGCATGGCTTGTGACCAACGCCATTATGGAGCAGCGGGCGATCCTGCCGGGAGCGGCAGACCCTTCAGCGGTTCAGGAACTGACCAATCTGCACAACGGCGCCCGCTCGGCGCTTGCGGGAAAACCGCTAAGTCCGTAGCACTTCACGATCGCGGGTATGAAAAGAAAACCCCGCCGTAGCGGGGTTTCAATGAGCGCATTGTGGCGCTGGCTTATCGTTTTTAGGTTTTCGAGCGGATTCTTGACCAGCCGAACAGCAGCAAAGCGGTGAGTACGGTAACGATGCCCGCATCGTCAATGATGGAAACCTCAAGATCTGCCGTGAAATGCTGATGCCAGAGGTTAAGGAAGATACCTATCTGGGCAATGATCAGTGCCGTAAAGAAAGCCCCGGTTCCTGCCAGACCGTTGATAAAGGTCCGAATCAACACAACGACAATGCCCAGCCAGGTAAGCCCAAGTACCCGTGCAACCGGGATTGCTTCAGCCCCTACGCCGTTGGCGCTTAGCCAGGCCTCGGTCATGAAAATCAGTTGGGCTACGTAGAAGACGGCCCCCAAGGTGAACAGTATCATCGCGATTGCAGCAGGTGTATCTTCGTATTTCTGCATGGATCTAACCCCTTTTGTCCCGTGAAAGGAGCCGAATAATAAGCGATTTTGCTGTCTGAGGCCGGAGATGCATGGTCTAAAAACACTTTAATAATAGGGTTTTTAAGAGCATAAGGCCAATAATGGGCTTGATTGTGGTGTATTGAGACAAGTTTGGCTAAAGTTTCCTGGCCAGTCGTTTTGATCAATTGTAAGGAGGATACAACTATGGCTATCTACAGAATTACCCGCTTCACCAGTTCGGATATACAAAAGGCGATTGCAATGGCAGAAGATGCGCGAGATGAGGTCGCTGCGGCGGGTGCAGATTTTATCGACATCGCGGCCGATGCCGATGGCAACGGTGTCGTTGTTGCCAAGTACCCCGACGCCGCTACGATGGAGGCGGCTACCGCAATCGCACAGAAGGTCTTTGGTCAGATGGTGGCCGGCGGGGTCATGAACGGAGACTCGATCGACATCTGGTCGGGAGAAGTGGTCAACTCGATGTAATCCGGCTAAAACTTATGCGCCCAGGGTGTTGTCACCAAGAGGAAGGGTGCGAGGAATCCGTTAAGCATCGGCGCGCCCTAGGGCGCGCCGATTTTGTGCGCTTTCACCTCAATCTATTGCATCCCCCGGGTCACCCGCGTGGGCCCTTCAATGACGCCAAAATCCTTGGAACTGATGTTCGCCAGAGCCGGATTTCCACCGACAGCTGCAAAAAGTTCTGAAGCGATAAAGGCCTCATAGGCATCTTTGGATTCGAAGATATACACCCCGCCGTAGGTGTTGGTGTCATCATCCGCCAGCCAATGCTTGGAGATGAGCCCGGGAACATCAGCAAAGGTTTGGGCAAGGTCATCACAGACCTGGTCGTATTCACCACGGCTGATGCCGTCAAGATTAAAATTGATGATCTGGATATGCATCTGCTGTCCTCCGACAACGTTAACCGAATCGCTGAGGGTAGCACAGCAAGTTGTCCTCATGAAGTGTGAGACCATCTCAGCAGCTAAACCGGATCTCTTCACAGTCAACAGGACTTGAGATGTCGCACGTATTTCCCCGTCATACCAAAAGCGCGCCGCCCCTGGCGGTGACGGGAGAGGGCTGTTACCTCATCGATGCCTCGGGCAAGCGCTATTTCGATGGCTCCGGGGGCGCCGCGGTATCGTGCCTTGGCCATGGTGACCCCGAAGTTATCGCCGCGGTAAAGGCGCAGGTGGAACAACTGGCTTTTGCCCATACGGGATTCTTTACCTCACAGCCCGCGGAGACGCTTGCAGATTTACTGGTAGAGCATGCGCCGGGAGACCTGGAGCGTGCGCTTTTTGTGTCAGGCGGTTCGGAGGCCAACGAGGCTGCGATCAAGCTCGCACGGCAGTACTTCGTTGAGCTGGGTGAGACCAACCGACGCTACCTCATCGCGAGACGGCAGAGTTATCACGGGAACACGCTCGGCGCACTCGCGGTGGGTGGAAACCAGTGGCGCCGTAAGCAGTTTGCACCGCTGCTGGTAGATGTCAGCCACATATCCCCGTGTTACGAATACGCCGATCGCAATCCCGCTGAATCGGCTTTCGACTACGGGCAGAGGGTCGCCCAGGAACTCGAGGACGAAATCCTCAGATTGGGCTCAGATTCGGTCATTGCTTTTCTGGCGGAGCCCGTGGTCGGTGCTACTGCTGGAGCGGTACCCGCGGTTGAGGGGTACTTCACAAGAATAAGAGAAATCTGTGACCGCTATGGTGTCCTGCTGATCCTGGACGAGGTGATGTGCGGCATGGGTCGCACGGGATATCTCTTTGCCTGCGAGGCGGAGAACATTACGCCCGACATTGCCTGTATTGCCAAGGGCCTTGGGGCGGGTTATCAGCCGATCGGCGCGATGCTGTGTACCCGTGAGATTTATCAGACGATCGAGGAGGGCTCGGGGTTTTTCCAGCATGGACACACCTATCTGGGTCATCCGGTTGCGGCAGCCGCGGGCTGCGCGGTGCTGGAGGCCATCATCTCCCGTGGCCTTGTCCCCCGGGTGCGGGAGATGGGAGAACGGTTTGACCAGGCGTTAAGAGATGAGTTCAGTGAGCACCCGCACGTGGGGGATATCAGGGGAAGAGGGTTATTCCGCGGCGTAGAGCTGGTAGAGGATAGATCCAGCAAAACGCCGTTTGATCCGGCGTTACGACTTGCAGGCAACATCAAAAAAGCGGCTTTTGAGCAGGGCCTGATCTGTTATCCGATGTCGGGTACCCGAGACGGCGTTAATGGAGATCACGTCCTGCTGGCGCCGCCCTTTATTCTCAAAGACAACCATATTGACGAGATGGTGACCAAACTCAGCGCATCCATTTCATCCTGCCTGCCCTAGACTGTTGGTTAGTCCGGAATTTCTGACTCGGCCTTAAATCAGCGGCGCCTTTATCTGTGTCCGTTATCTCAGCCTTAGTCCTTATCCCGGTACGCTGGCCACGCGTTTTGATGGAGACAATCCGGTAAGATAGGCGCCATGATGATTCGGACCTTCCTGCTCGCGGCCGGGCTCGCCTTTACGGTTAAGAGTCTGGCTCTGGCTCCCTGTCCGGAAGGGTCGAGCCACCTTTTCGATAACTGTTCAGGCTCGCATGTCTACGCTAATGGCGATGCGTATGCCGGTGAATGGAAGGCCGGCAAAAAGCATGGCCAGGGAACCTATATGTGGGCAGACGGCGAGCGCTATGAAGGCCAGTGGGACAGCGGTACGAAATCAGGCGTCGGCGCCTATTTCTGGAATAACGGTGACCGTTACGAAGGTCAGTTCGTTAACGGGATTTACCATGGTGAGGGAACCTTCACCTACGCAACCGGCAGATCAATCTCTGGTGAATGGGATGTCGGCAAGCCCTGGAATGCAGTTGCCCGCGACCCGTCTGGTGAAGTAACCCATGGGTTCACCGACGGCGTGCCCCAGTGCAGAAAGAACTGATCTGATTCGCGTCGGCTTAGCCGAGGATCGATAACACTACCTTGATGAAGACGCAAGGTGTCCGCGGCCAGTTATCGCAGTCTATTGCCAGCATTCAACGAGGTAGGTATAGCGATTGGCATCCGTAATGATCGTGGCGCTGTCTAGTGGACTGGTAGAGGCGCGAATGTCGTAGTTCACCCTGTTGGCATCTAGAAAATCACGAACCAGTGAGGATTTCAGGGCGAAGTTAACGTTCTGTGGAATCTCATCATGAATCTCCATCATATGTATCGCATCGAGTTTGCTGGTAACTATGCCGATAACGTTACCGCTATAGTCCAGCAGTGGGCCGCCACTGTTGCCGGAGTGGACCGGGGCTGATATCTGCATAAAGCGTGAATCGTTGTCCAGTCCAGCCAGCGAGTTGATCATGCCGCGGGTAGGTTTAGCTTCTTCTGAAAGGAGTCCCTGGAGGGGGA
>CEQE01032326.1_pt1 | contig 10072 bp, 7 predicted proteins | sample 356201 | NCBI WGS metagenome assembly CEQE01 (sample SAMEA2619970, study PRJEB7988) | marine metagenome | biome: marine biome (ENVO:00000447); feature: mesopelagic zone (ENVO:00000213) & marine oxygen minimum zone (ENVO:01000065); material: "saline water (ENVO:00002010), including plankton...
AGTTGGTGCAGTGTCGCGTGACGAGTACGCCGGCCATGACGACGTTGGTGCCCGGCGTACACAGGTTGGCCGTGGGGCGCTCGCCCTCGCCGGTCCCGCCGAGAAACTGCACCTCGATCGACACCGGGAAGTCCTGATCGAGCGCCATCTCCGAGGCCGGCTCGCCGTGCAGCATGACGCCGCTGTTGCGGATCGCCCACTCGGGTCCGCCGGGTGCCTGCTCGCCGACGAAGCGGTATTCGATCCGCAGCAGGTAGTGCGAGAACGACTGCTCGAAGAAGAGATGCCCGAAGCGGCCGGCGAAGTCGTCGTACTGGTCGTACGCGACGGTGAGCAGGCCGTCCGCAACGCGAAAGGTCTCACCGTAGTTGTCGCCGAGTGCGTAGCCGGTGATCTTGGGCGTCCAGCCGGTCAGGTCGCGGCTGTTGAAGAGCTGGATCCAGTCGGACTGAGCCGGGCTGGTCGGGCGCGCGCGGTCTTCGGCGAGGGCGATCACGCTCACGGCAGCCACGATCGCGGGAACGCCAACGAGGGTGAGCCAGTTCGTTGATCTCATCTGTCGGGAGGCGTCTGGAATCGCCTGATTATAGGGGAAGCTGACTCGTTCGGCCCGACATGCCTCGCGCTGGCGGGGGTGTCGGGTGTATATAGGTCATGATTCTTCGTTCGCAGGAGACCATGCCTCGTCATCCCCCCAATCGGCGAGCCAGGCCGGTCACTACCTTCGGTGCGGTGTCGTGCGTGGCGGTAATCCTGCTGGGCGCCGGCGTGGCGGGCAGGCAGGACGACGCGAATCGGGGCAGGCAGGTCTTCGACGACGCAGGGTGCGCGACGTGTCACGGTCCTTCAGCCAAGGGCGGCACGGCACCGGAGCTCGTGGGTACCGACCGACCGTATCCGGATTTTCTGAGGGTGGTTCGCGAAGGGATCGGCGAGATGGAGGCGCAGGCCGACGGCGACGTGCCGGACGAGCAGCTTTCCATCATCTACGAGTGGCTCGTGCAGTCATCGTCGAATCGGATCGCAAGCGACGGCGCGACGGACACGCCGTGAGCGTGCGGACCGGCAAGCCAGAGGAGTCTCAGATGGATCGGCGACGCTTTGTGAAGACGGTGGGAGCGAGCGCCGGGACGCTGGCGCTCGGGGGAACGAGCGTTCTGAGCGCGGCGGCCGAGGACGTCGAATCTCTGGCGTTACAGCCGGCGCAGCCGATGGGCAGCGACGTCACCGTGGACGTGGCGGTCATCGGCGCCGGGGTGATGGGCAACTGGACAGCGCTCCACCTTCGGGAGATGGGGCTGTCGGTGGCGCTCGTCGATCAATACGGTGTTGGCAACTCGAAATCGAGTTCCCCGGGCGAGATTCGAGGGATGCGTCTCACTTACGGCGAGGACGAACACGAGATGCTCTGGGCGCGCGACGCCTGCGAGCAGTGGAAGCTGCGTGGGGCGGAGTTCGGTACCCAGATGTTCTACCAGTGCGGCGGTCTCTCGTTCAGGCGCGAATGGACGGCACGCAACACGGTGGAGCGCGCGTTGTTCGACAAGCACCAAGTGCCGTACGAGGTGATTCGCTACGACGAGTTGGTGCGGCGGTGGCCGCAGGCGCCGCCCCCGAGCGAAGAGCACTTCGGGTTCTATCATCCGTGGGGCGGTGTGCTGTCGCCGCGAGACGCCAACATGGCCGTGGCGACGTCGTTCAAGAAGAAGGGCGGCAAGTTCTTGCTCGGGAAGGCGGCGCCCGGCGCCCGTGCCGGGGGCTCGCTCCAGACGGTGACCCTGTCGTCCGGCGAGACTGTGAGCGCGGGAGCGTTCGTCTTCGCGCTGGGGGCGTGGCTGCCCAAGGTGTTCCCCGAGGTGATGACCGGAAAGTTGTCCGTGCGGAAGGCGGCGTACAACATGATCGGCACGCCGCCTGGCGACCATCGCTTTGCCGTGCCGAATCTGCCGAACACCGGTCTCGGACTGCCGAGCATCAATGGCGCCGGCTTCGGGCTGCTGATCAACCCGACCGACGAGGTCGACCCCGACGAGTACGAGCGTCTGCCGAGCGCGGACGAGACGGCCAGAGCGAGACGGACACTGGCCACGCGTTTTCCGGCGCTCAAGGACCAGCCGATCCTCCACGTCTGGACCTGCCAGACCGAGAACTCGGTGGACGGGCAGTGCATCTTCGATCTCCATCCGGAGATGGACAACGTCTGGCTCGTCGGTGGGGGCTCCTGGCACGCGTTCAAGATCGGCCCCGTGATCGGCGACTACGTCGCGCACCGGGTCATCGGTGAGGAGCAGGGGATCCCAGAAGCGAACCTGAGCGGGCCGGAGTTGGCCGCGCTCTTCAAGCTGAAGGCAGAGACGTTCGCCTGAGGCCCTGAATCCTTGACACGATCTCCCCGTCGTGCCATTCTCCCATCGATAGACGATGGGAGCGACTGACAGTTCTGACCTCCTACCCGGCACGCTGGATCTCTTGATCCTGAAGACGCTCACCCGCGGGGCCCAGCACGGCTACGGGATCGCGCGGCACCTCGAGACCGTCTCGAATGACGTCCTCCAGGTGGGGGAGAGTTCTCTCTACCCGGCCCTCCGGAGACTACGGTTGAACGGATGGGTCAAGGCCTCGTGGGGGGTCTCGGAGAACAAGCGTCGGGCGCGTTTCTACGCCCTGACTCCCGCCGGGCGCAAGCAACTGCAGCGCGAGCGTCACGAGTTCGGCCGGATGATTCTCGCGATCCACAAGGTGCTCGGCGCGACCTGAGGGCGAGTTCTGATGAGAACAGTACGACGACTCTGGTACGTGTTCCGGCGAGCCCGCGAGGCGCGCGAGCTCGAAGCGGAGCTGAAGTTCCATCTGGAGATGAAGCAGCAGGAGCTCGAGTCGGATGGGCTCGACCGTCGCGAGGCGGCCGTCGCGGCCCGACGCACGGTCGGCAACACACTGTTGACCCGCGACCGCGCGCGGGACGTGTGGATCTGGCCATGGCTGCACGATGCCGTGCAGGACGTTCGCTACGCCCTGCGCATGCTCGGCCGCAATCCGGGGTTTGCCAGCATCGCCATCCTGACGCTCGCGGTCGGCATCGGCGCCAACACGGCCATCTTCAGTGTTGTGAACGCTGTGCTGCTGCGACCGCTCGCCTATCGGGCGTCGGAGGAGTTGGTCCGGATCCATACGCGGTTCCTGCCGGAGTCGGGCCGCGACGTCCCCAAGTTTGGCATCGCACCCGCAGAGGTGCTCGACTATCGTGACGCGAGCAACGCGATGGCGGACGTGGGCTACTACGCTGTCAACGGCGTCACGCTGCTCGGCAGTGGCGACCTGCCCGCGAGAGTGCGTGCGCTCCAGGCAGACGACCGACTCCTTCCGCTGCTGGGCGTGGAACCGGCTATCGGCCGTTGGTTTGGGCCAGAGGAAGACGAGTCTGGCGTGAGTTGGACGGTGCTGCTGGGTCACGCGCTTTGGCGCACCCGTTTCGGAGCCGACTCGGCGGTGCTCGGCCGCACCATCTCACTCAGTGGGGCGGAGGCCGAGATCATCGGCGTGATGCCCCAAGACTTCAAGGTGCCTGGGGAAGACGTCGATCTCTTTGCGCCGCTGCGATATCCGGAACACTCTCGTGAAGAACGGGATTCGCACAACCTTTCAGCCATCGGGCGGTTGGGGCCAGGGCACACGCCGGAATCCGCTCGCCTGGAGTCGGAGGGCATTCAAACCGGTTGGGCCGAACAGTATGGCCATCCAGGCCCCGGTCACGTCCTTGTGTTTGCTCCCCTGCAAGACGACGTGGTGGGCTCGGCCGGAGCAGCGTTGTGGATACTGTTCGCGGCAGTCGCCCTCGTCCTCGTGATCGCGGCGGCGAACGTTGGCAACTTGCTCTTGGCTCGCGGCGAATCACGCATGGCTGAAATGAGTATCCGCGCGGCCCTGGGGGCGAGTCGTTCTCGAGTGCTGCGCCAGATGCTCACCGGAAGCATCGTGTTGGCCATTCTGGGCACCGCGATCGGCGTGGGAATTGCGGCCTGGGGCGTTGGCGTGGCGCGAGCGATGGACCCGTCCACGCTGCCTCGGGCGAGCAGTATCGCGCTCGATCTGCCGGTTCTTGTCTTCACCGCGGGCATGGCGCTGCTGGCGGCCGAGGTGGCGCTTTGCGTCGTCGTCTTGGTGGGTGCGGGGCTCCTCGTCCGCAGCTTCGTGGCACTCGTCGGGGTCGACACTGGACTCGAGACGGAAGGCCGTCTCTCGTTCGAACTCGCCGTGCCGGCCAGCCTGTACGAGAACGGCCAGAACGCCCCGGCCATCATCAGTCGAATTCGCGAGCGGCTTCTGGCTCTTCCTGGTGTGACGGGAGGGTCCTACACCTCCCTGCTCCCGTTCTCCGGCATCCGAGGGCGAAGAGGCTTCACGCTTGAAAACCGCCTCGAGCCCGCACAGGGCGACACCGCCTGGAACGCCGAGACGGCATCGGTTCGATCAGGCTGGTTCCAGACACTGGGGATCCCGCTCGTGAAGGGCCGCGCCTTCCGGGAGAGTGATGGCGCGGAAACCGAGTTGGTGGCTGTGATCAGCGAGGAAATGGAACGGTTGTTCTGGCCCGAGGAGGACCCGATTGGAAAACGACTTGGATTCGAGTGGTGGGCCAGTGCGCGAGGAGAATCGATCGCGTGGGTCACGGTCGTTGGCGTCGTAGGGAATACGCGTACACAGAGGCTCGACGGAGGATTTCAACCTGAGATGTATCTTCACCACGATCAGGCCTACCGGGTGCACGGTGATCCGGGCCGCAACGGCTCATTCGTGCTGCAGACGATCGGCGACCCGCTGGCGCTGATGTCCGCAGTGCGTCGAGAGGTTGCCGATGTCGAGCCCCGCCTGGCCGTCGCCGATGTCAGCACGCTGCGGGCGCGCATCGACGGCAGTGTCTCCCAGCCGCGCCTCGCCGCGACGTTGATGGGCGGCTTCGCGGCCATCGCCCTATTCCTGGCGACGGTCGGCATCTACGGGGTCGTGTCGCACTCGACCGTTCGGAGGACTCGGGAAATCGGGATACGGCGCGTGCTCGGCGCGGACGGCCGCAGCGTCGTGGGCATGATGGTGCGGGAAGCAGCGGCGCCTGCCGTGGTGGGGCTGGCGGTGGGGCTGTTCGCCACGTTCGCTCTCGTGTCGTTGCTCGAGACGCTCCTCTTCCAGATCAGCCCGCGCGATCCCGGCACGTTTGCGGCGATTGCCGCCATGGTTGCCGCGGTGACGCTCGTCGCAGCGTGGCTCCCCGCCCGGAGGGCGGCTCGTGTCCCGCCCGCCATCGCGATACGATTGGGGTAGAGGACCGATATGGTGCCGGGACTCCGAGCCCCTTTTGCATGCGATGATCACGGACAAGCAGTCGCTCTCGAGTGGTGAACCCTGGGCGAGCCTTGCGGCTCGCAAGATCCTTGTGCTCGGCCTGTTCCTGAGCCTCGTGTCCATAGCGAGCGGAGCGGCCGGACAGGACGCCCTTGAGGACGAAGTCCGTCTTGACCTGGAAGAGAACGGTGGACTGTTCCTGCCGGACGGGTTCGAGGCGCAGGCGCTGATCAATCAGCTCGAGGGCCGGGTTCGCCACATCGCCGTGGATGACGAGGGTGATGTGTACGTGAAGCTCCGCGATGTCCACGAAGAGCAAGGCAACGCGGTCTTGCGCGACACGGACGGAGACGGGCGAATCGACGAGGTCGGATACTTCGGGAACTATCCGATCTTTGGCCGCTACGGGACCGCCATGCGGATCCACGAGGGCTACCTGTACTTCAGTTCGCAGAAGACGGTCTACCGCCAACCGCTGCGCCCTGGCGAGTTGGTGCCGGCGGGGGAGATGGAGGCCATCGTCATCGACCCCAACGAGCCGCCCGCACGCGAACACGTTGGGAAGCCGATCGCGTTCGACGACGAGGGACATATCTTCGTGCCCTTCGGCGCGCCGTCCAATGCCTGTCAGGATCCCAAGCGCACCCCGGGACAGCCAGGCGTGGATCCGTGTCCACAGCTCGAGCCCTACGGTGGCGTCTGGCGATTCGATGCCGACACGCCGAATCAAAGCCAGGAAGATGGCGTCCGACTCGCCACCGGAATCCGGAGCCTCGTGGGCATGGATTGGAACCCGGTGGATCGCACGCTCTACACCGTCATGCACGGGCGCGACGATCTGGTGCGGATGTTCTCCAATCATTTCAACGCGTGGGAAAGTGCCTTGTTGCCAGCCGAGGAATTCCTGCGAGTCACGGAGGGCACGGACTTTGGCTGGCCGTATTGCTACTACGACCAATTGCAGGGCAAGAAACTACTGGCTCCCGAGTACGGAGGAGACGGGCAGATCGTCGGCCGATGCAGCAACTACGACCTACCCATCAGGGGCTTTCCGGGCCACTGGGCGCCCAATGACATCGTCTTCTATCGAGGCGAGCAGTTTCCTGCACGCTACCGAGATGGTGCGTTCATCGCGTTCCACGGCTCGACCAACCGGCGGCCCTATCCGCAGTCGGGCTACATCATCGGGTTCGTGCCGTTCGAGGACGGTGAGCCCAGTGGCCCGACGGAGGTCTTCGCTGATGGATTCGCCCGGGTCGACCCGATCGTGGCGGCTGGTGACGCGGTCTTCCGCCCGATGAGCATCGCGATCGGACCCGATGGCTCGATGTATGTTGGCGAAACCGAGCACGGGGCGATCTGGCGGATTCGCTTCACCGGCGACGCGGCGACGTTTGGGGAGGCCGAACTGGCGGCGATGAAGGCGCGCGAAACGCTGAGCCACATCCGCACCCCCGATCCCGTGGCCGACAATCTTTCGCCCACCGTGCTCACCGGAGGCGCGCTCACGTACGAGTCCTATTGCGCGACCTGCCATCAGGCCGATGGCGAAGGCGACGGTGCCCGCTTTCCGCCCATCGCCAGAACCGAGTGGGTGAGTGGCGACAAGAGCCGGCTCATCGATCTCACCCTGAATGGGATGGAGGGAGACATCGACGTGAACGGCGAGAGTTACAGCAACGTCATGCCGCAGCATAGCTTCCTGACCGATGAGGAGGTCGCGGAACTGCTGACCTACATCCGGGCGGGGTTTGGCAACAACGCCAGCGGGGTCAGCGAAGAAGACGTGCGTCGGCGCAGGAACGGCGCTCGATGACAGCAAGGGTTGCTCGAGTCGGATTGGTCCTGGCCTTGCTCGGCGCGCTTGGCCTTGTCGCGTGCGAATCGGGAACGTCGTCCCCCGAGCCGGGTGCGTCGCCGCCGGCCACAGCCTCGATCGGGCTTGCGGAGCTGACTCGTCTGGATCATCTGCCACGGTTCAAACGCTCCGCGACGGTCGGGTCGTTTTCGAGCTACGACCGCACGGGCGGCAACGACGACGGCTTTTCCGGGACGTACTCGTTCATCCGCCAAAAAGGGGAGGGGCTCGTGCTGGCGGAGCTCGACGGTCCGGGAGCGATCTACCGTATCTGGACCCCGACGCCGACGGACGATGTCTTTGCCTTCTACTTTGATGGAGAGACCGAACCGCGGCTCGAGATCCCGTTCAGGCAGCTGTTCACCGGCGAGCGCGAGCCGTTCGTCTCGCCGGTCGTGGGCTACGGAGCGGGTGGGTTCTACGGCTACCTGCCGATTCCGTTCGAGCGCTCGATCAAGATCGTGGCCCGGGCTGAGACGATTCAGTTCTACCAGATCAACTACGCCATCTACCCGAACGACGTCGACGTGCGGACCTTCGACGGGTACGAGACGCCCGAGTCACGCGAGCTCCTGGCGACGGCGGTCGAGCTATTCGAATCCGCGGGGGAGGATGTCAGCGCCAGCGCGGCGCCTCCGGGCGCCGAGTTGAGAACCGAGCGCAGGTCGGTGTCGCTCGCTCCCGGGGCATCGGCGAGGCTGTTCGAGACCGACCGACCGGGACGGATCGCTGGCCTGCGGCTCGCTCCGGCATCGGCGTTCGCCGGAAAGGGACGCGACGTCGTCATCCGGATGTTCTGGGATGGCGACGAGGAGCCCGCCGTGCTCAGCCCCGTCGGTGACCTGTTCGGCTACAGCTGGGGCGATCCGGCGATGCGATCGGTCGTGGCAGGGACCGCCGGCGACACGAACTACCTCTATCTCCCGATGCCGTTCGAGCAGTCGGCGCGGATCGAGCTGACGTTCGAGCGAGACGGCGGCGCGCCGGTCGAGCTGGAGGTCGAGGTGGTCTGGGCCGAGATTTCAAGGATGCCGGACGAACGACACTTCTATGCGCTCTGGCGGCGCGAGAATCCGACCAGGGAAGGCGAGCCGTTCACGTTCCTGGATACCCAGGGCCGTGGTCACATTGTCGGCGCCGTGTTGCAGGCGCAGGGGTTCGAGTCGGCGCAGACCGGGTTCTTCGAAGGTGACGATCAGGCGATCCTCGATGGCGAGCTGGTCATTCATGGCACCGGCTCCGAAGACTTCTTTAATGGCGGCTGGTACAACGTGACGGGGCGCTGGATGTCACGTGTGTCGTTGCCGCTCAGCGGGTGCCTGGACTACAAGAATCCGCTCGGGCGGAGCGCCGGATATCGCTTCATGCTGACCGACGCCTATGCGTTTCGCACGAGTGCTCGGCTGACGATCGAGCACGCGCCGACGGAGAACCGACTGCCGACCGACTACGCGTCGGTTGTCTATCTCTACTCGGAGGAGCGACCGACGATGCCCTGGGAGCTTCCCGACGTGGCCGCACGGCGGGTCGCCGATCCCGATCGCATCGTCTTCCGACCCGGCTGGAGCGTGCCGATTGACTCTCTGTCGTTTCAAGGCATGACCATGACGAAGCTCGAGGAGTCGATCGACGGCGTGAATACACGCTATCTCCAGGTGAACGCCGAGGGCGAGGATGTGTTCGGACCCCACAGCGTGGGATTCCGCTGCGAGTTGCCGGAGGCGGGCACCTACGCGGTGTCGATCGAAGCGCTGGCCGGGCCCGGCCAGGCAACCGTGCAGATCTTTCGGAACGAGCGAGCCGAGGGCCAGGCCGTCGACCTCTATCGGGAGACGCGCCAGCGGGTCGGGCCGATGCGTTTGGCCGAACTCGGGTTCGCGGAAGGGGAGAACGTCGTTCTGCTGAAGTTGGTCGGAACGAATCCGCGATCGTCCGGCCAGGGACTCGATCTGATGAGCCTGGTCTTCGAGCGGGTGCCGTGACGCGTGAGTGGGGAAGGAGAGGAGGCATGGAGAGGCCGAGGACGTTTGCGTGCGGAGCGGCCGTCTTGGCAGTCGCCCTGCTGGGCGGTGGCGTGAGCGGCCAGCAGATCGGCGGCGCCGTTCCCACGTTCGAGGTCGAAGACGTGCCGGCGACCTACGAGCGGTTGCGGGAATCGGGCGTCGACTTCTTCACCGAACCGACCGCCGTCGGCACGGCGACCATCGCGATCTTCGACGACACTGGCGGCAACCTGATCCAGATCTACGAGACGCCATGACGGTCTCGCGTTTCGTGTCGACTATGCTAGTCTCGCGCTGAGCGGGTGGGCCGGAAGCCGGGAGGACTCGATCATGAACACCTCAAAGAAGACCAGCGGGGCCGCGCGGTCCGATCTGTCGCGGCGGACGTTCCTGGGATCGGCGTTGGCTGCCGGGGGCGTGATGATCGTTCCGCGACATGTGCTCGGCGGGACCGGCTACCAAGCCCCGAGCGACCGGCTCAACATCGCCGGTGTTGGGGTCGGCGGCCGAGGTGCCGGCGTCCTGCGCGGGGCCAGTGGCTACACCGAGGAGACCGGCAAGACCCTCGAGAACGTCGTCGCGCTGTGCGACGTCGATGACGAGCAGGCCGCCGTCACCTACGAGCGGTTTCCTGGCGCGACGCGCTACAAGGACTATCGCGTGTTGTTCGACGAGATGCCGGACGGCATCGACGCCGTGATGGTCGCGACGCCGGACCATATGCACGCGGTCGTGGCGATGGCGGCGATGCAATTGGGCAAGCACGTCTACGTCGAAAAGCCGTTGACGCACGATGTCTACGAGGCCCGCATGCTCACCGAGGCGGCCCGGCGCTACGGGGTTGCCACGCAGATGGGCAACCAGGGAAACT
>CEQE01324385.1_pt1 | contig 10065 bp, 7 predicted proteins | sample 356201 | NCBI WGS metagenome assembly CEQE01 (sample SAMEA2619970, study PRJEB7988) | marine metagenome | biome: marine biome (ENVO:00000447); feature: mesopelagic zone (ENVO:00000213) & marine oxygen minimum zone (ENVO:01000065); material: "saline water (ENVO:00002010), including plankton...
ATTTGCGGCAGGCACGGGAAATCCCTACTTTTCCACAGACACTGCAGCCGCACTACGAGCGATGGAAATTGGTGCAAGTGTTTTTTTAAAAGGCACCAAGGTTGATGGTATCTATGACGCCGATCCACTGCTCTACCCAGATGCAAAACGATTTGACGAACTTCCCTTTTCCGAAGTACTCAACAAAGGACTGAAAGTTATGGATGCAACTGCAACAACCCTGTGCATGGACAATAATCTTCCTGTGGTGGTGTTCAAGTTGAAAGATCAAGGAAACATTAAACGAATCATCACTGGCCACCGTGTAGGAACCTTCATCCAAGGAAAGATAGAGCTTCAACTCCAATCATAGTAGGCACATGGACATTGCATTTGAACAACAGATAAAGAAAAAAATGGAAGACGCAGTTGAGCATTTGGTTGCCACCTTAGCACGTATTCGCGCCGGGCGAGCATCGATCGCCATGCTGGATCACGTCAAAGTGAATTGCCATGGAGTACCATCACCACTACAACATGTGGCAACCCTTGCAACTCCTGAAAGCCGCCTGATCACTATTCAGCCTTGGGATTCCACCCTTATCAAAGAGATCGAACGCAGTATTGCTACGTCAGATTTAAACTTAAATCCAACCAATGACGGAAAAACTATTCGTCTTCCCATTCCTCCCCTTTCTGAGGACCGTCGCAAGGACTTGGTAAAATTGCTTAAAAAGTACGGCGAAGAGGCCAAGATAAGGCTTCGGAATGTGCGGCATGAGGCGAACGATACCCTGAACAAAAAACACAATCTCACGCACCAAAACAAGGAGAGCATACTCTCGGACGACGAATGGAAAAAGGCGAAAGCTGACATTCAAAAACTTACAGATTCCTATATCTCAAAAGCACAAGATCTGATGACAAAAAAGGAGGCAGAGGTTCTCGAGATTTAAAGAAATAGTGGAAAAATGTGTGGTGCGTAGAATGTACAGAATTTCCAAAAAATCAGTGGGAACGTATTGTTTTCATCATTTTTTAGCCACTCGCGTCATCTTCACTACAACCTCAGCGACCACAAACAACACAGGAACCAACCCCCGAAAGCTATTTCTCTCCCCCCACTGAGAAAAAGAGACCAAGAATATTTTCCTTAAAAGTATAAGCCTAAAGACTAAAGCCTTAGGTATTTTAGCCTGCAATCTCTTTTCACCAACGCTCGATGGTTAAGTTGTGCTACAATTAATTTTTTGTGTGCTAATTCCTATATATCCACAGGTTTTACGGAGTAAACTATAACTAGCTGGGGTTTTTGCCAGTAGATGTTTCTTAAACAGTACCATTTAAGTTCCTATTTTATAACAGTAAAATGTTTTCGTATCAGTTGAATTGACATAATCAAGGCTCCGTGGTAGAAACGTATACGATCTATTTGGTCGCCGATCTATTTGATCCGACATTAGTTTCTGCGCTGCTACTGTAGCGCTACGACACCGCGTAATCGACCGGCATTTTTCGAAAGGGGAAAAATTGGAAGCAAGAACAGGAATCGACTTTACCCCAGGCGCATTTGACGACCACGATGAGCCTTTACAGTTCTTCCTTGCAGAAATGGGGAGAGTTCCTCTCCTGACCAGAGAAGGCGAAATTAGGCTTGCTAAACTCATTGAGGAGGGGAAAAATAAACTTGCATTCATAGTGTTTACTATGCCCCTAACTCTTCAGCGGCTCCATACCCTTAAAACAGAGCTCAAAAATGATGAGATTCGGCTCCGCGATCTCATCTGCATACAGGACACAGCAGAAGGAGAGGAAACAGAAGAGGAGGTTCAGGGACAGGATGTAGAGGAACTTCGGAAACGCACCATTCAAGAGTTAACTGCAATCCAACGATCATTTCGAACACTAGTCACAGTAAGCGCCACACGGCGCTCTGCACGCCTGCCGCGTGCAACACGAGAAAAAGCGGACAAGAAGTATAGAGCAGTATGCTCTCGCATTGTAGAAAAAGCCACGTTGCTAAATTTTACTCCCAAAATCAAAAACCACTTTCTCAATCATCTCAAAAGTGTCGGAAAAGAACTCAGCGAATGTGAGAAAGCGCTTGAAAAGTGTGCCAAGAGAATTAGAGGAACTACTAAGGATCTACAAGAGATGGCACGAGACATCACAACATTCGATAAGATCAAAAAACGTACAGGCTACTCTACCTCAACATTGAATACGATTAAAGAAATATTCATCACCTCACGAAAACAAATTCGGAAAATTGAATCTGAAATTGCAATGATTCCCGCAGGTGAATTGAGGGCTGCTTTGTCTACACTGGAATGTGTAGAAACCGATGTCAATCGAAGTAAGGCTGACATGGTAGATGCAAACCTCCGTCTCGTTGTAAGCATTGCAAAACGATATCGTAACCGTGGGCTTGCATTTCCTGACCTCATTCAAGAGGGAAGTATTGGATTAATGCGGGCTGTAGAAAAATTTGAATACAAGAGAGGATACAAGTTTAGCACTTACGCTACATGGTGGATCCGTCAGGGTATTACCCGTGCAATTGCTGATCAAGGTCGTACAGTCAGAATTCCTGTACACATGATTGAAACCATTAATAAGCTTCGAAGCACCACGCAGGAACTGGTCCGTAATGGATTACGCGAGCCTTCTGCCGAGGACATAGGAGTGAAAATGGCCATAACACCCACAAAAGTTCAAGAAATATTAGGAATTGCACAACATCCCATTTCAATGGAAACTCCTATTGGGGATGATGAAGACCGCCATTTTGGAGATCTCATTCAGGATAAAGATGCGATTTCTCCTCTTGATACAGCAGTCCAGTTTGACGTCCAACGACAAATTGCAAGCGCACTAAAAATGCTAACATCACGCGAAGAAGCCGTGCTGAGAAAGCGTTTTGGAATAGGAGAACCTTCAGACCATACGCTTGAAGAAATAGGGCAGGACTTCGCAGTCACCCGCGAACGCATTCGTCAGATTGAAGCTAAAGCCCTTCAAAAACTGCGGACAGCAGGATGTCGAAAAACACTAGAAAATCTCGTTGAATCATTGTGAGTTCTCTCTAGAATGATTTGAGAAATTTTAGGGAGTTTCTATTTCTCGTGGTATTGCCTCATTCATTAGTCAACTCTACTGAAGAATACTCAAGCAAGTGCCTGTCTCGATCTTCAATTGGTTCTAGGCAGACGAATCCATTGGCGTGAAAAGTTTAGCAAGCGAGAGTGAGATAACAACAGAACAAAAAGGCCCCACGGGTAGACTGTTTGAGCACCCTCTTAGGGCTCTCCTGTCTAATCATCTCCACCTCACTCTCTCGGCAACTTTTCCATTTTTTTGTAATTGTCGGCACTTGCATTAGCGTTGCCTTTCCTCTCGGCTCGGATGGTTTTATTCTCATTGTCCTCAGTGTGCTCCTCTCTAAAAAATAAAAGCATTTGCCGGAAATTTTCCCAAAGCATGTCCCCTTCTATTCGGCAGTAGAGAAAATGAAAGAGGATATTCAGAAAACGAAAACACAACTCATAGAGGAACTTGGTTCACTGCGCAAAAAACTCACTGAATGCGAAGAAAAGGGTTCTATGTTACTCCCTGTAGAACAAGCGTTGCGTGATGGGCAAGTACAATTAGATCGGATTATGAGTTCGGCCATGGATGCGATCATCAGCATAGATGAAGATCAACATATTCTTTTCTTTAATGCCGCCGCAGAAAAAATGTTTAGATGTTCTAACGCTGAAGCACTCTGCCAACCACTTGAACGGTTTATCCCTGAACGGTTCCGCCACAAACATAGCCAGCATGTGGAAGTCTTTGGGGAGAGACATGTGACTAATAGACAGATGGGACAACTCGGCGTTGTATATGGGTTACGTGGTGATGGAACCGAATTTCCGGTTGAAGCTGGGATTTCTCATGTTGAAATATCAGGAAAAAAAATCTTTACGGTAATACTGAGAGATATTACAGAACGAACACTTGCAGAAGAGGTCGTACAAAAACATGAGCAGGCCTTAGTTCGCAATCAAGAAGAACTCAGAGCGCTGACTGCTCAACTTCTGACGGTTCAAGATGAAGAACGTAGGCGCGTCTCGCGAGATCTTCATGATGATGTCAACCAACGTTTGGCAGCATTAGCAGTTTGGATTCAAACGTATCAGAATACAACTGCTGCTGCCGGACACGATACCGAACCCATTCAGTCTCTCCATCAGCAGGTTGTGACACTTTCCGATGACATTCGCCGTCTCGCATATCAACTCCACCCCTCAATTCTTGATGACCTCGGGTTGCCCGTTGCGCTGAGAGCGTGGTCCATTGATTTCTCTAAACGAGAACCCCTAGCAGTATCATTTTTGACTCGAAATGTGCCAAATGAAATTTCTCAACCCGTGGCAGCATGCCTCTATCGCGTTACACAGGAAGGTATTCGTAATGTAGCGAAACATGCAAAGACAAATCACGCATCTATCCTTCTTGCTGGGACAAAACGAAGTATTGGCCTCTGTGTTGCTGATTTTGGAGAAGGGTTTAGTCCCACCGATACAAGAAATCGACGAAAAGGTTTAGGCCTAGCAAGTATGGAAGAACGCGTTCGCCTCGTAGGAGGGAACTTTAGGGTCAAGTCCCAACGCGGACGAGGAACACACATTCACATTCTTGTCCCTCATTCGCGCTGAGCCACCCGCGGGGGAGCCGCGGTTAATGAATTGACACGGATGACGCATGTGCTTCGACAGAATGTAGAGGCCTCGCGTGTCCCCCTGCATTGCGTCGTCGATACTGATTGTCCACGAAACAGTGGAGTCGTTTTTCATCAAGGATCCTGACAAAACGGTTACCTGTAGCTAGAAGGCGAGCCTCCTGAAGTTGCCCTAAGACAATACTCACCGTCTCGCGTGTTGTTCCAATAATGTTGGCCAACCCTTGATGAGTGCATGAGATTTTAAGGTCAGATCTATCCGAATACGAAGATTTAACTGGCCGGATTAGATCCAGCAAAAGACAAGCTAACCGTTCAGGCGCATCGAGAAAAACAAAGTGCTCAATGCGTTGCTCCACTTGCGCCATCCTAGCTCCAATCAATCTGGAGAGGTTCAAACAACATTGTGGTTGGTATTTCAAAAAACGCTCAAAGTTCTTCTTACTTACGACTCCTACAACTCCACCTTCCATAACCTCTGCCATCGAATCTCTAGGATGCTCTGCAAGCACGTCGACTTCTCCAAACGTTTCTCCAGGTCCTACCGTCGAAATAGTGAGTTCTCTCCCGTCATCACCAATTCTCGAAAGTTTCACGTACCCTGAGTGCAGGACGAAAACGGAATCCGCAGTATCCTTTGGCATAAATATAATCTGCCCTTTGCGATACGACACCAATCGCATAACATCGCTTAACAACTCAACATCGCGATCACTAAGGCCATGAGAAATTTTTGCATGCTTCAAGTATGCGACTTTACGTCCATTTGTTTCCATAAGCACTCACCTCCCACCCCCTACCTAACGTACCCAACACGTCCTTGGTTGAAGCCATCAACATACGGAGATGTTAGCAGCCTATATAATAATTTGGACACTAGGTAATGTCCGAGTTTCGCCGATAAAACTCCCTAGGCAAACAAAAAAAATCACATGTTTTTTTTAAAAAATCCTAGTCACTGTCAACATCAGGAACAATATCTCTTGCTACAATACGCACCTAATTGACAGCTATAGATTTTCAGCCACAATATATGGGTAGTATTGATTGCACGCATCAACCATTTTGACCATGGTAATATCACGCCTTACCATATTTTTTTTCGTAGTCATCTGATGTAGCGGTGATACCTCTTTTATCGTCCTAGGAACAGTCCATCGAGACGTCAAATTCAAGTAAATTCAGATTATTCTAGGGAGACTTTGCATCATAACTAGGGTTCTACCCAGTATCACTTATAATGTCTACGGATTTAGAATTACTCTCAGAGGGGCAGGTGTGAAGTCCCTACATATTTCCATGGCAATTTCCAGGAGAATTAAATGGTTCGATCACGCATTCTTTTAGCCGATGACCATCTCCTAGTGATGGAAGGTCTTCGAAAACTACTGGAATCAGAGCACGATCTAGTTGGGACGGTTGAAGACGGGATAACTCTAGTTAACATGGCGTTTGAACTCGATCCAGACATCATTCTCCTCGATATCTCAATGCCAATGCTCAATGGCATCGAGGCAGCAAGAAAAATCAAAAAAAAACTTCCAGCCTGTAAATTAATTTTCATCACCATGCATGGAGATTCCACATATGTTATTGAAGCCTTCCGTGCCGGAGCATCAGGATATCTCCTTAAACGATCTGCTGCCTCCGAGTTAAGTCAAGCCATTCAAGCAGTGCTCAATGGACAACAATATCTCTCTCCACTGGTCACAAAGGATGTGTTAAATCCCCTTCTAGAGACATCGCACAACATCCCATCAAAAATGGGAACACTCACAACTCGTCAAAGAGAAGTACTCCAACTTGTCGCAGAGGGGCGTTCAGCCAAAGAAATCGCGACAATTCTTACAATTTCAGTGAAGACTGTAGAGTTTCATAAGGCTCAGATCATGGACCAAGTCGGCCTCCATACGACTGCTGACTTGACAAAATATGCCGTTAGCCATGGCATTGTAAGTTCATAACTTCTTCTCTCCTATCCCTCCCTCCAAATATCCCTACACATTGCAGAAGGAAAGATTACAGTCATTTTCTCTTTTGACATCACCATGCTACATCTCTCCACAAAACCGCCGCCTTTTCATCCACAAAATTCTAAGACCAGCCGCCAGATTCACACATCATCTTGATGCAACGCATCAGGTGGCACACCATATCATTCACCTAAGTAAGAGAAGCTTGTGGTGGGTTAGTGGAATAGGGGATATCGTCAGTGTGCTTTGCCTCATTGCTCTTGCAGTGCCCTCTCGCGAAAACTCTCCACGTATAGTGAGGAATCATCCTAAAAATCTCTAGCTGACTGACAGGCTTACAGCTATCTCACTGCCACTGGGGGCAAGCAGTATTCCTCAGCTCTCAGACGTAGGATATGACAGCACTGCAGGGTGGGATAGCAATTCTCGAAGTGTTGGTATGATGCAGTGGTTGCTATAATCATCAGTTTTTTTTTCACGGTCGAGGTGCACGGCATGTAGCCCTACTTTGGTTGCCCCTTCAATATCGTCACACCAACTATCACCAACATGTATTGCTTCATGTGGTTTAATGTTATGTTTAGCTAAAGCCTGATGAAAAATATTTGAATTAGGCTTTGCAGCCCCTTCGCGACTGGAAATCGTGATGGAGCTAAAAAAATTCGAAATTTTCAAGTCTTCACAAATCAGTGTTAGGCGAGAGTCAAAATTTGAAATAATCCCAAGCGGAAACTCTCTCTTTTGTAATTCTTCCAATACTTCAATGACTTCAGGATACAGTTCCCATTCATCCGAACCTTCAAATGCCTGAAACAAGTCTTGAAAGAGAGCAGGAAATCTCTCAGAAGTTTTGTCGATCCCAATGTCACTAAATGCATCCTGCACTACGTTCATCCACCACGCCTTTTCCTTTTCGATCAGTTGATTCTCTGGAGTACCCGGAAAAGCGAGAGGAGGAGCATTTTCAAAGGCCTTCCGAAATGCTCCATTGATGTTTCTAGGATTGATCGTGAATCCGTGCCGCTTGGCAGTCGTCGCATATACTTCACCAACTGTTCCCTTTACCTTAATCAGAGTTCCTCCCGCGTCTAGAAATATAGTCTTGATGGCCATTAGGATTTGATCTGCATGCTACGTGTATTCACAACCCAACATCCCCACTTAAAAAGGAAAGGTTAGAGGCAAAACTACTAAAAAGGCTCGTCAGGAAAATCCACATGGAATTTCGGCGTAAACAATATGAGAGGCACACAGCAATCACAACAACGGACTAACAACGAGGCTAACAGCGTTTTTCAAGAGTGTCCTAGAGTTTGGCGAGGACGCCTTGATTGACCTCCAGCATTTTCTCTGTACCCACTAGACATTCCACGAGCGCAAACGCAAACTCCATGGCAGTCCCTGCTCCCTGACTTGTAACAAGGCGCTCGTCAATTACAACACGCTCATCCTTGTAAACTGCGTCCCCCAATTTATCTTTCACACTTGGATGGCTAGTAACTGTTCTTCCACTGAGGAGACCAAACGCAGCGAGAACCATGGGTGCAGCACAAATTGCTGCGTTAATGCCATTGTTACTATCAACATGTTTAAGAATACGCTTGATTCTCTCATCTTTTTGAAGAAGTTCGGTCCCTCCCAAACCTCCTGGGAGTACAACCACATCAAAATCTTTCGGATCACGTGTCTCAATTGCAGTCAAAGAACAATCTGGAGCAACCTTAATGTTGCTTCGCCCGGATATAGTTCCATCTGGCCCGACGTCTCCAGCAACAGTAACCATTATCCCTGCACGTCGAAGAATATCAATGACAGTAATAGCCTCAATTTCTTCAAAACCCGTTGCCAAGGGGACCAGCACATGTTTCATGGTTATAGCCCTACAATGTTTGAGGTTTACATGAAGCAGCGAAAGCGAATTTTATGGAGTACATTGGTGTTTGTCAACGACAACAATGCGCAAAAGAAGCCTGTTCTATTACTACATCCACAGCACCTCAAGTTTGAACCAACTTCTTCCTTCACCTCAAAAATCTGAGGTGCTCTTCAATGAAGCTGCCATAGCTATGCACGCTACAGAGAGATCCCGAACATTGAAATGACAAAATTGTTTCCTTCTTACCTTCAATTTCTTTCTCCTCCAGGTATAGGTACTCAACTTCTAAGCATGCCCACTATTTAGGCAATCCACTAAACTACTCTCCAGGCCTAACAACTTTGCTCACTTTCACAGAGTTATCCCAAGCATTCTGTGGGTAACAAATTTCGTGTCAGAACCATTAAGCACGCAAACTCCTGTATTTACAAGTAAATAGCGAGAAGAGTATCATAAACACCTAGAGAGAAAGGGCAATGAGCAATTTACCACTCAAATTCCAATAAAATAAGTCTCATATCATGCAAGACATTTATCAATTAAAAACAAATTTTATTTTTTACTAATCACACATTATCCACAGGAAACATTGTATCAGATGAGATACACGAGTATCAGTTGGGATACTTATTCAACTATGTTAAATCATGATCTGCTGCAATTTGTCTCCCCAAAAGAAGGAAAATCATTGGCAGGCACTGAGTTTCAAAATGGCTTGAAACATCACAATACCGTGATATTGAAAGGGACCTGAGAGTCTCTCGCCTGGGCTTTGAATCAGCCAGATAACGTTTGTGTCGGCATTGTGCGAAGGCGAGCCAAACGTTCTTTGACAACAGTGTACCTATGAATCTCATACGTGTGTCACGGTGAAGGGAGGCCAATGAACTGGATCACTACCATGGGTTTTGTCGCTGGGATTTGTACAACATCAGCATTTCTTCCCCAAGTTGCTAAAATATTTATAACAAAAAAAACGCAAGATATCTCGCTGTTCATGTACATCATTCTAACCACAGGTGTACTGTTATGGACAATTTACGGACTCATTAATGAGGACCTCCCATTACTACTCGCGAATGGCCTCACATTGATATTTGTTTGCAGCATTCTCGTTCTGAAACTACGGCATGGGTGAGAACGAATGTACATAAAACACATATAGCAATCAGCCGAATGTTCTCGCTACGACAATACGACTCCGCCTACAATACTGCACTGTTCCCTCACAGAATCCAGGTGCATTGGATACATCGCGACAGTATAATACTCACCCACGAGTAGGAAGAAAATCAATGAATACCCATCACATGACACTCTCCCAATCACATCAAACAAATTTCAAACTGCACATCGATCCGACATTCTTCTCTCCTCCTCTCCCCGTCATACGGAAAAGATTGAATCGTGTTCCAATGGCGCGTACACTTCATCAGCCACGATGATACGAGTAACCCCCAAAACAACAACTAGGAGCAGAGTGACACCTGTCATGCTCGCCCTGTTGCTACTGT
>CEQE01019093.1_pt1 | contig 10063 bp, 18 predicted proteins | sample 356201 | NCBI WGS metagenome assembly CEQE01 (sample SAMEA2619970, study PRJEB7988) | marine metagenome | biome: marine biome (ENVO:00000447); feature: mesopelagic zone (ENVO:00000213) & marine oxygen minimum zone (ENVO:01000065); material: "saline water (ENVO:00002010), including plankton...
GCAATTTCAGGAGCAATTCCTGCTTGGAAAGCTTCAAAAACAAATGTTGTAGATGCCTTAAGATATGAATAATCAAAAACGTCTTTTTTCCTTTCTCTTAGATCTTGTATAGATAAAGTATATAATAAAAACAACAACTAAAAAAATAATAACATAAGTTAAAGAAGATCTTTTTTTCTCATCTTTTTTTCTCTCTTCAAAAAATGTAGGATCAAAAGAAACAACTTCATTTGCAGTTCTTCTTTCATCAATTATATCAGTATAGTGTAAAATTAAATTTATATCTCCTTTTGTTGGAATAGCTTCAAACTCTGCAGTTGTAAAATCGTTTGAATCTAATCCTCCAACAATATTTTTGTTAGCCCCCTTAATCATGATATTTTTTTGGTTTGGAACTTCGATTGTAAGTGCTTCAATATCACTACTTCCTATGTTTAATACCTCAAAGGTAATAGTGTTTGTAGTTATCTCATAATTTTTTATATGAATTTCAAAATCTGCTTTAACATCTTCTGCATAAAGATTAAATTGTTTTAATTTGAAAACATCAGCTTCAATTAATCCTGAACTAAATTTAACCTCTAAAGGATTATCTCCATCTAATGCATTAGAATCAACTCTAACTTTATAAGGAACAATTAGGGATGAAGTAAAATTCTTAACAAAAGTCCCGCTTTTTACTACAACTTTAGAACTGGTATTTGGATCAAATGAAATAGGATATTCTGGAAGCAATTCAAAAGAAACATAACCACAGTCGGGATTTTCAATTCCTGTTACTTGAAAGATTAATCTTACATAATCTCCTGGTACAGCAGGGTAAGGATCTTGATTAATCATTACTGCATCTAAATCACAAAAAGCAGATAAAAAAGATATATTTACAAATAAGACTATTATAAAAATACTTAATACAATTTTATTTTTTTTATCCATAATTCTAATCAACATCAATTCTTTATAAATTTTCCTAATACAATGTACGATGTCTTTATTATGTAGGGGAAATATCAGGATATTTTATGGAAAGAGACAAATGTAGGGAATATGTAAGGAAATTACTAGGTGAAAAGAGTTATTCTAAAACCGAATTAACTCAGGAAGTAATGAAGTATTGTTTAGAACAAACATTGTTTTATCCATAATGGGGCAATGAATATTGTAAATAAGTTTGGAGAAATGACTGGATTAGAACGTAAAAAAGTTACAGATAATCCTGTAAAAGATTTAAAAAGATTATTTATTTTAAGATAAATAAAATGAAGAATTATATATTCCTAAATGGAAAAGATGCAGTGGATAGGATGAAACAACAACTTTCATGGTATGAAGATCGAAAAGGAGAAGGAAGTATAAACAAAAAAATTTTAAAAGTACATAATGAGATTTATCTTAATGCTAGAACACAGGCAATAGATTTAAATGAAGATGTTTTAGAGTATCCAGAGAATCTACCAAACTTTTAAAAACTATTTTTCTTTTCAAATAAAAAAGATGATCAAAAAATGTATTTATTGTAAAACAGATGTTCCTAAAGAGAGTGTTATTGATGTTTGTGATAAATGTGGAAAAGGAGCATGGGGAGAAAAAATGTTTAATACAATTGTTAAGAATATGGAAGACGCAAGAGAAAAAGGAGATTTATGCCATACAAATTAACTAAAGAGAAGTTTTTTAAATAGATTATTTCTGGTTTATTTATGAAGAAAAAGCTAGTTCGAACAAAAGGAAAATTGCAGCTTAGTAAGTACTTTCAAGAATTTGTTAAAGGAGATAGTGTAGCAGTTGTTAGAGAATTAGCAGTTTCTGCAAGTTTTCCAAAAAGACTTCAAGGCAAAACAGGAGTAATTGAATCTAAAAGGGGAAAAGCATATATTATAAGAATTAAGGATATAAATAAGGAAAAAAGGTTTTTAATTGAGCCAATACATTTAAAAAAAATAAAACAGATTAAATAAAATGATAAAAAACATGCAACCGATAAGTATGGCTGAAGGTCTTAAATATCTAAAGAAAAGCGAAACAGAAGGATTTATAAAAAAATTTATAAAAGTAGATTCAAAAGATGCAAGTGAATTAAAAAATAAACTAAATTCCCTTGATTTAATGAAACTAAAAGAAGAACATATAGCTAAAATAATTGACATTTTCCCAGAAAATACAGAAGATTTAAATAAAATTTTTGTAGGGGTTAGTTTAGATGAGGATGAAACAAAAAAAATACTTGAAACAGTCAAAGAATTCAAATAAGAAAAATGGAAAAAGAAGAATCTGCAATAGTCTTAGAATATTTACCAAATGGGTATCCTTTAGAAGGGAAAATGATGCCTATTGCTCAAGCAATTGGAGAAACAAAATTAACTCTTTTAGAATTAGTTCCTAGAAAAGGAGAATCTCTTGAAATTGGAGAAAAAGTTTATATTGGAGAAGGTAAAAGGGATAAGATCTATTATATTCTTGGAAGACTTCATAAAGAAAAATTAACAGAAGCTGCAAAAGAGCAATTAGAAACATTTATTAGTAAAATAGTAAAAGAAAGAGAAAAAGAATTTATTGAATTTTTTAATAAGGCAGATGCAATAAATAAAAGACTACATCAATTAGAATTGCTTCCGGGTTTAGGGAAAAAATATATGCACGAAATTCTAGAACAAAGAGAACAAAAAGAATTTGAGTCATATGACGATATAAGTAAAAGAATATCAAATCTTCCTCATCCAGAAAAAGCAATTGAAAAAAGAATAATTCAGGAATTAACAAATATAGAAAGATATAATTTATTTACACAATAAAATGGAACAAAAAACAGAATTAGAAAAAAAACATGAAGAAAGAATAGTTAGAATTTTATCAAAAGATATAGAAGGAAAAATGAAACTTTATCCGGGACTTGCAAAAATAAAAGGGGTTTCATGGGCAATGTCTAATGCTGTTTGCAAAATATTAAAATTTGATAAAAATAGAAAGATAGGATCTTTAACAGACGAAGAAATTAAAAAAATTTCAGAATTCATAAAAAATCCAAAGTTACTAAGACATTTAATTAACAGAAGAACTGATTTTGAAACAGGAGAGGATAAACATTTAGTTGGAGGCAATTTAGATTTACAAACAGAATTTGATATTAAAAGACTAAAAAAAATTAAAAGTTATAAGGGATATCGGCATATGTCAAATTTGCCAGTAAGAGGTCAAAGAACAAGAAGTAATTTTAGAAGGAATAGGCGTAGAGGTGCAGGAATTAAAAAGAAAGGAGTAAAGAAATGAAACGAAAACATAAATCCTATTCAAGACCAAAAAGACCATTTGACAAAGAAAGACTTGTTCAGGAAGAATCAATAAAAAAAGAATTTGGATTGAAAAATAAAAAAGAAATTTGGAAATCAGAAGCTAGAATTAAATCTATAAGAGAAAAAGCTAAAACATTAATTTCTGCAAGTCCAGAAGAACAAAAAGCATTATTTAATAGACTTAAAAAAATAGGATTAAATGTAAATTCAATTGCAGATATTTTATCTTTAGAAAAACAAGATTATTTAAAAAGAAGATTGCAGACAATTCTTGTATCAAAAAAATTTTCAACAACTTCAAAAAGTGCAAGGCAATTAATAACTCATAAAAAAGTTTTAGTTAATGGAAATATTGTTGATAGTCCTTCATATATTGTCCCAATAGAATTAGAAGGAAAAATTTCTTTAAAAAAGAAAGCAAAGAAAGAAAAAAAGCAAGAGGTTAAAAATGAGGAAAATCAAGAAGAAGTAAAAGAAGAAACTCCTGTAAAAGAAAATAAGGAGGAAATTAAAAAATGAAACAAGAATTAGAAACTAAGGAAAAACTAACAGATATTCAAAAAAAACCATTTAAAGATATAGAAGCAATTGTTAATATTTATACGTCATTTAATAATACTCTTGTTCATGTAACAGATATGTCTGGAAAAACACTTGCAAAAGTTACAGGGGGAATGGTCACAAAACATGATAGACTTAAAGCTAATCCCACAATTGCAATGTTTATTGCAAAGAGAATATCCGAACAAATAAAAGAATTACATATTAAGTCATTATATGTTAGAATAAGAACAAAAACAAGAAATCCTGCACCAGGTCCAGGAGCACATGCAATAATAAAAAGTTTATCAAGAGAAGGGTTTAAAATACTAAATATTTTAGATACTACAAGAAATCCAAGGGGCGGACCTAAGAAAAAAGGTGGAAGAAGGGGAAGACGACCTTAAAAATAATATAAAATGAAACTAATAGAACAAAAACCAAATCAAATTGTATTTAGTACAAAAATAGAAGAAACTCTTGCAAATGCTATAAGAAGATACTTAAATCAAATACCAATTCTTGCAATAGATGAATTAGAAATTTCTAAAAATGATTCGCCTTTGTATGATGAAACAATAGCTCATAGAACAGGTCTTATTCCATTAAAAATGGATAAATTAGAAAAAACACCTATTAAACTTAAATTATCTTCTAAAAAAGAAGGAATTGTTTTCTCAGGAGAATTAAAAGGTAAGGCAAAAGTTGCTTATGAAAATATTCCAATAACTTCTTTAAATAAAAATTATGAATTAGAATTTACTGCAACAACTAAACTTGGAAAAGGAAGCGAACATTCAAAATTTTCTCCTGGATTAATGTTTTATAGGAATATCATTGAATTAAAAATAGATAAGGATTGTCCAAAGGAAGTAATTGAAGCTTGCACACAAAATATCTTAAAATCAGAAAATGGGAAAATAGTAGTTGACGATAATATTAAATGTGATGATTGTGAGGCTTGTATTGAAGTTTGTCATAAAAAAGGAAAGGATTCAATAAAGCTTATTCCAACAGGTGAATTAATGATAACTTTAGAATCTTTTGGACAGTTGGATGTTAAAGAAATTTTTAAGAAATCTATTGATGAATTAAGAAAAGGTTTAAAAGATGTTTCTAAGAAAATTAGTAAATAGTTCTATTTTAAAAAGTTCAATATAATAATATTTTTATGCGAGAGTGCCGGAGTGGTCAAACGGGGTAGACTCAAAATCTACTGGCTTAGTGCCTACGAAGGTTCGAATCCTTTCTCTCGCATTTTTATTCGAATAATGCAAAAAATATATAAATAAGATTATTTTTAAGATAAAATGAATAAACAGGCAATTATTGCAAGTATTATTACTGGTGCAGGAACTGTAGATCTTTTTATCTCTAGAACTTTTGATATTACTTTTTCTCTTTTTTTAATTTGTTTTATTTTTAGTATAATTTGGTTGTATAAATCAGATAAATAATTAGATTTCTAAATTACAATAAACTAAATATTCCTTTTTGAATAACTAAAACCCCTAAAATAAAGTTTATTGCTGTTGGAATGTTAATAATTATTGATAAAAGAAAAATTATACCTACTAAAAAATCAATCCAACTACCAAAATTTCTAAGTAATCCTAAGGAAGATTTAGCAAGAAGTATTATTCCAAATATTATTAATATTTGACTTGACAAAGCTAAACTTTTTTCTAATATTAAAACCAATCCTGCAACTATGTCAAATATACCAAATACTCTAAGTAACATCTTTTTTAAACTAAATTACTCTTTAAAAATTTAATCTATAACACTTGTAGCTTAGAAGGATAAGGAAATATTTAAAAATAATAAATGCTTTAAAGATTAATGAGATTATTAATATCAAAAAATTCTAGAAGGATTTTATTTAATTTTTTTAAAGAGAATTATAAATCAAATAGTTTATCAAACTTATCTAAAAAAATGATGATTTCTAGAAATACTTTGGATGAATGGAGATATAATTATAAAAGATATATTCCAAAAAAATTAATTCCTAAAGAGATTTTTAAAGATTTAGAAATCTTAGATAAACAAAATAATAATTGGGGAAGAGCAAAAGGAGGTAAAAAGACTTATAAGGTTCTTCTTAAAAAATATGGTAGTGAAGAAATTAGAAAACGGCAGTCAAATGGAGGGAAAAAATCTAAAAGAAAATATATAGAACAACTTTCTAAATTAGATTTAAAAAATTCTTTATTTTTAGAGTTTTATGGTATCCTTCTTGGAGATGGATGGATTGGGATATATCATCATAAAAACAAAACTATTAATTTGATTGGAATAAGTGGTCATTCAAAATTAGATAGAGAGTTTTTTTTATATTGTAAAAGAAATATTAAAGAATTATTTAATAGGAAAGCTTATCTTAAAGAAAGACCAAATTATAATAGTATTGAACTACAAATAAGTCATAAAGCATTGCTTAAGACATTAAATAAAGAATTAGAATTTCCAATAGGTAAAAAAATAAATTTAAAGATTCATAAAAAAATCTTAAATTTAGGATTTAATAGTTTAAAGTATGTTATAAGAGGAATTTTTGATACAGATGGTTGTTTTTACCTTGATAAAACTCCAGTAGGTAATCCTTATCCCTGTATTGCAATTGAAATGAAAGCGCCAATTTTAATTAAACAGATGAATGATATCCTTAAAAAAGAAGGGTTTAAAGTTATATATAAAAAAGATAGGAATGATAGTAAAAAAGGACAAAGTAGAATAACTTTAAAAGGAAGTATACAATTAAAAAAATGGATGAAAGAAATTGGATCATCTAATCCAAGACACCTTAATAAAATCAATGCTCTCGTGGCGCAATCTGGATAGCGTAGCAGATTCCTAATCTGTAGGTTGCAGGTTCAAATCCTGCCGAGAGCGTTTTAATTAGTAAACTTTAAAACCTATTTATGGATAATTATTTTATGCGTGGATAGTTTAGCGGTAAAATCACTGGCTTCCAAGAGTTTAATTGAAGAAACCAGTTGTCCTGGGTTCGATTCCCAGTCCGCGCATTTCATACTTTAAAAAAAATGGAACAACAAAAAAACTGGCATGATAGATATTACAAATGGTTATTATTAATACCGTTAATACTCTTGATTTTCTCTATATTTTACATGAGTGTATTTTATTCAAAAAACAATGATTTTGCCTATAAGGATATTTCTTTAACAGGAGGAACAAGTGTTACAATTTATGACAAGGTAGATATACTCAATTTAGAAAAATTTCTTGGAGAAAATCTTGAAGATGTAAATATTAGGGAAGTTTATGATCTAGTCACAAGAGAACAAATAGCACTAATTATTGAAACCAAATCAGACGAAAATGATGCAAAAAAAATACTTGAAGAATTTTTAGGATATGAACTAATAAATGGAGAAAATGCTAGTTTTGAATTTACTGGTTCAAGTTTAAGTGAAAGTTTTTACAAGCAACTTTTAATTGCTATTTTATTTGCATTTATTTTAATGGCAATTGTTGTATTTTTTATTTTTAGAACATTTGTTCCGTCACTCGCAGTAATTATTGCTGCATTTGCAGATATTTTGATGACATTAACAATGATAAATATTTTAGGAATGAAAATTTCAAGTGCAGGAATTGTTGCATTTTTAATGCTTATTGGTTATTCAGTTGATACAGATATATTGCTTACAACAAGAATTTTAAAAAGAGATGAAGGAAGTTTAAATGAGAGAATATATGGCGCATTTAAAACAGGACTAACAATGACATTAACCTCATTACTTGCAATAACTTTTGCCTTATTTGTTGTAAAATCTTTTTCAATTGTTTTAACTCAGATTTTTACTGTTTTAGTTATTGGTCTTGGTTTTGATATTCTTAATACATGGATTACAAATGTTTCAATACTTAAATGGTATGTGGAGAAGAAGAAATGAAATTAACTTGGAAGATTTGGTTGTTAATAGTTATCTTAGTTTTGTCTCTATTATCTATTTTTGGATTTCCCCCTCAATTTTTTCAAAAAGGAGTATTAATTACAAGTGTTGAAACAAATTCAACTGCATTTGAAGAAGGATTAAGACAAGGACAAATAATTATTGGAGTTGATGGAAAGAAAATAGATAATTTAGAGGATTTTTCAAAAATTATGAAAGGAAAATATTTGTCTAATGAAAGTATAAAAACAATATTTAATACAAAAAATTCTGAAGTAATTCTATTTTCAAAAAATGCACCAGAAATAACTGTATCAGTTATTCCAAAAACAAATATTAAAACAGGACTTGATTTAGCAGGAGGCTCACGTGCTTTAGTTCAAGCACAAGATAGAAAATTAACTTCGCAAGAAATAAATGATTTGGTTGATATAACAAACAACAGACTTAATGAATTTGGACTTACTGATTTAAAAGTTCTTCCAGTATCAGACTTATCCGGAGATCATTTCATGTTAGTTGAAATTGCAGGCGCAACACCAAAAGATTTGAAAGAAATACTTTCTAAACAAGGAAAATTTGAAGCAAAAATAGGAAATGAAACTATCTTTATTGGAGGAGAAAGAGATATAGCATCTGTTAGTAGAAGTGCTCAAGAAGCATTTATTGAAACTTGTGATCCTTCAAGTGAAGGATATTTTTGTAGATTTAGATTTTCTATTTTTTTAAGTGAAGATGCTGCAAAAAGACATGCAGAAGTAACAGGAAACTTAGATTTAAATGAAACAAATCCCGAATATTTATCTGAAAAATTAGATCTTTATTTAGACGATAAACTTGTTGATAGCCTTTTTATTGGAGAAGGACTTAAAGGGAGAATAACCACACAAATATCAATTTCAGGTTCAGGATTTGGAGAAACACACGATCAGGCATATAATGATGCAAGTGATTCAATGCATAAATTACAGACAATATTAATCACAGGAAGTCTTCCATATAAATTAGAAATAGTTAAATTAGATACTGTTTCTCCCTTACTTGGAAAAGAATTTATAAAATCTATTTTTTTAGCAGGTATTGCATCATTATTAGTAGTATCAGTTATTATCTTTTTTAGATATAAAAAATTTAAGTCGTCATTAGCATTATTAATTACTAGTATTTCTGAAATTATCATAATCTTAGGAATTGCATCTTTTATAGAATGGAACCTTGATTTACCAAGTATTGCAGGAATTTTAGCAACAATTGGTACTGGAATAGACCAGCAAATTATTATTTTAGATGAATCTAAACAAAGTAAATTTTTAAGTATAAAACAAAGATTAAAAAGAGCTTTTACAATTATCTTAGGTGCTTATTTTACAGCTTTAGTTGCATTACTTCCTTTATTATGGGCAGGGGCAGGTTTACTTAAGGGATTTGCAATAACAACTATTATTGGAATAACAGCAGGAGTATTAATTACAAGACCCGCGTTTAGTGATATGATAAAGATGATAGAAGAGGATTAATAATTATCTCTCCTTAAAATTTAAAAACCCCTTCCGTTTAACCTTAAAATGTATGTACAAAGCCATTTAGCATTAGGATTAATTTTCGCATTGATTTTACTTGCAATTTTCCCACAAATAGGATTAATTGGATTTTTATTAATTTTTTCTTCAACTGTTTTAATTGATGTTGACCATTATATCTACTATGTTTATAAGAAAAAAGATTGGAAAATAAATAATGCTTATAGTTGGTTTATCAAAAAAACAAAAAAATTCCATACTCTTTCAAGAACTCAAAGAAATAAAGTATATGGTGGTTTTTGTTTTTTACATGGAACCGAAATTTTATTAGTTCTTTTACTATTTACAATATTTTCAAAATATTTTCTATTTATTTTTATAGGGTTTACTTTTCATTTATTTCTAGATATAACTTATAGTAGATTTTTTATGGATAGAATAGATAGAATCTCTTTAGTACATGATTTTTTTAAATTCAAAAAACTAAAACATCTTTAATTTTTCTATAATTCTTACATAATATTTATAAACTAAATCTAAATTCCACTATCATGCAAATTTTACTAATAATTCCTAGATATAATTTAACTAATAAGGCAGATTATCAGTATGTTTTTCCACTAGGATTAGGGTATATTTCATCTGTTTTAAAAAAAGAAAAATATAATGTAGATTGCTTAAATTTAAATCATTTTAATGGGAAAATAGAAGATTTAATTACAAAAAAGTTAAATCATAAAAAATATGATTTTGTATGCACCGGCCATATTGGAATTGGATATGCAATTGT
>CEQE01082962.1_pt1 | contig 10061 bp, 9 predicted proteins | sample 356201 | NCBI WGS metagenome assembly CEQE01 (sample SAMEA2619970, study PRJEB7988) | marine metagenome | biome: marine biome (ENVO:00000447); feature: mesopelagic zone (ENVO:00000213) & marine oxygen minimum zone (ENVO:01000065); material: "saline water (ENVO:00002010), including plankton...
ACAATTGAAGCATCTTTCATCATTTTCATGTGTTCAATAGTAACAATATCTTTACAGCCTGTAGTGGTAACAAAGATATCTCCCTGGATAGCCGCGTCATCCATGGTAGTCACTTCATACCCTTCCATAGCCGCCTGAAGAGCGCATATCGGGTCAATTTCCGTTACGATAACCCTGGCGCCAAAACCTTTCATAGATGCCGCGCATCCTTTACCGACGTCTCCATATCCTGCCACAACAACTACTTTTCCTGCGACCATAATATCAGTTGCTCTTTTTATCCCATCAGCGAGGGACTCGCGGCATCCGTAAAGATTATCGAACTTTGACTTTGTAACAGAGTCATTAACATTTATAGCAGGAACTTTCAGAGTTTTTTTCTCCAACATTTTTACAAGTGCGTGCACTCCGGTAGTTGTTTCTTCTGTTATTCCTTTAATGTCTTTTAAAAGGTCAGCTCGTTTGTCATGAACAAATGCCGTCAGGTCTCCCCCGTCATCGAGGATCATATTTGGTCCCTGTCCGTCCGCAAAAGTCAAAGTCTGTTCAATACACCACCAGTATTCTTCTTCAGTTTCCTCTTTCCAGGCAAATACAGGGATTCCGACCTCAGCCATAGCTGCGGCAGCATGATCTTGAGTAGAAAATATGTTACAGGACGACCATCTAATTTCCGCACCTAATTCGATCAATGTTTCCATCAGCACAGCCGTCTGTATTGTCATATGCAGACACCCTGTAATTCTGGCTCCTTTTAGAGGTTTCGAATCTTTATATTTTTTTCTCACAACCATCAGGCCTGGCATTTCCTTTTCCGCTAATTCAATTTCCTTTCTTCCCCATTTTGCAAGTGTGATGTCCTTTACCTTAAAATCAGCCTCTACCGCTACAGTCATTTTTTCTCCTTAAAAATAGTACTTTGTTAATTATTGTACATTTACTTGCTGCAAATTTAATTATAAATAAAATATCCATTTATAGTCAAGGTTTGTTATGATTAATGCATGAGTAAAAAGAAAATCATATTGGGGCTTATACAGTCGTCTGTCACGAAAGATATTATCAATAACTTTCAAATGACCACAAAAAAAATAGAGGAAGCGGCTAATCAAGGAGCTCAAATTATATGCCTTCAGGAATTATTTAAAACCACCTACTTTCCGCAAAATAAAAATATTGATGCTTCAAAGCTTGCAGAGTCAATTCCAGGTAGCTCCACACGAGTATTATCAAATTTAGCTGCTAACCTTAACATTGTGATTATTGCTCCTTTATACGAAAAAAGTTCTAAAAGAAAATATTTTAATACGGCTGTTGTTATTGACGCGGACGGTAAAATTTTAGGCAAATATCGCAAAAGTCATATTCCGCATGACCCTTTTTTTTATGAAAAAAATTATTTTACTGAGGGAAAATCACGTTACCCTGTTTTTCGCACAAAATACGCTTTAATCAGCGTGTTGATCTGCTATGACCAGTGGTTTCCTGAAGCCGCGAGAATTTGCGCTCTCAAAGGCGCTGAAATAATTATTTATCCCACTGCAATTGGATGGATAAGAAACTATAATACCTCTGAAGGTGACTGGAAAAAGTCATGGGAATTAATTCAGCGATCCCATGCCATAGCTAATGGCGTGCATGTTGCCTCTGTTAATAGAGTAGGAATAGAGAATAAAATTGAATTCTGGGGAGGATCATTTGTTTGTGACTCTTTTGGAAATGTTTTGAAAAAAGCTAACCATGACAAAGAAGAAATCCTTATCTCGGAAGTTGATCTGAGCATGAATAAAAAAATCCAGGCGGACTGGGGTTTTCTAAAAAACAGACGACCGGATTCTTATAAACGAATATGTGGTCATTAGTTATGAATCAATGGATTTCAGATTTTAGATTGAAAATTGGTAATTGATAAATGACCGATGACCATTTCTATAAAACTCCTTCCTCCTCAGGATACAGGATGCCGGCAGAGTGGGAAAAGCATGAAGCTATATGGCTGAGCTGGCCTTATGATACCACGGACTACCCCAATGGACTCGATAACGTCCACAAAACGTACATTCAAATAATAAAAGCCATTTTGAATTCCGAAAAGGTAAACCTCATCGTAAAAAATAGCCCTGCTAAAAAAAATGTTGAAGAACTATTAAAAAAAGAAAACATTGATAGAGAAAAAATTACTTTTCATTTTTTAAACTATTTGGATATCTGGATAAGAGATTATGGCCCAATTTTTATTGTGAATCAAAATGAAAAGAAAATGGCCATGACCCACTGGATATTTAATGCATGGGGAGAAAAATACGAAGAATTGAAAAATGACACTGTCATTCCATCCCTCATAAATCAATCATTGAAAATTCCCTGCTTTACACCGGGAATTGTATTAGAGGGCGGTTCTATAGATGTAAACGGGAAAGGAACACTGATAACCACGGAACAATGTCTATTAAATAAAAAACGAAACCCTAATTTATCCAAAAAAGAAATAGAATTCTTCTTAATGGAATACCTTATGGTTAAAAAAGTAATATGGCTCAAAGAAGGTATAGCAGGAGACGACACGGACGGCCATGTTGATGATATCGGGCGCTTTGTTGACCCCCTTACCCTACTTTGTGCTTATGAAGATGACAAAGATGATGAAAATTACGCAATTCTAAAAAACAATTATGATATTTTAAAAAACTCAACCGACCAGGATGGAAACAGATTTAATATACTCAAACTACCAATGCCAGGATTTGTTGCTGATAGGGAAAGAAGGTTGCCGGCAAGTTACGCAAATTTTTATATTGGGAACGACGTAGTATTAGTTCCTGTTTTCGGTCATAAAAATGATCAAAAAGCTTTAAATATTGTTCAAGATTGTTTTCCAACCCGGAAGGCAGTCGGTATTCATTGTTTTGATCTTGTCCACGGACTTGGCACAATTCATTGTGTTAGCCAGCAGCAACCGGCAATATGACAGTGCGAGCTTTGGTCGCAACTAAAAACTTCAGGCACTTTTCACTTTTTCTAATTTCTTTATCGTAAAAAATTAACTTTCAGGCTTCTTTTGTTCTCACCAAGGATATTTATTTTAATTTCGCAGCGAGCCTGAGGAATGTATTTAACAATTTTTTCAGGCCACTCAATTAAAGTGACTCCTTCTTTGCCGGAAAACTCCTCAATTCCAAGTTCTTCTATCTCCTCTACAGATTCAATCCGATAAAAATCAAGATGATAAACAGGTTTTTTTCCAATGTATTTATTTATTATAGTAAACGTGGGACTCCTTACATATTCGTCAGTTAAACCCAAGCCATCTACTATTCCTTTAACCAAACAGGTCTTTCCTGCTCCCAAATCACCATAGATAAATACGACATCCTTTTCTCTAAGCTGTTTAGCCAGGTTTTGGCCGAACTTCCTGGTTTCCTCTTCGCTCTTTGAAACGAACATGTTTTACCTATAAGAAAACATTTTTTGTAGAAAGTGATAGAGGGGTATTAAGATGGAATGAATTAAGCTGAAAGGCTAATTTTTCTACCTTTCTGCTCTTCAACAGGATTATTTTTTTTGAAGGGATTTTGATCTCTTAATTCCTGAACTTTCTCTTTTACCACTGCTTGTTCCGCTACCTTTATTTGCGCTGACTGTTTCCTTTGGGCAATGCTCGTTGAAATCTTCGAAGAGAAGCTTTTTAATTGATTCGGTTTAAAACTTGCGATCTTTTGTAAAGAACTTTGGTTTTTTGATGCTCCCCGATTATTTTCGGCATTTACTACAACATCTAAGCTGCCGGTTTCACTGCCATTCCTAAGTTTTTGATCAACCTTTGAAACCCTATTTAATGAAATTGCTGATATTAAAGATTCTGCCACTAGCGCCCCCTCTATAGCCCCTTTTAACTATAATTTAGACTATTATTGCCTGATTTGCAAGAAATTTTTTAATCATAAACCTGAAGTTTGCGGATTGCTCGAGCTTTTCAGAAGCGCCGAGATATTGTCTTTATCTTTAATTTTTCTAATCAACTTCAGTGCTGATTCTCTATCGGGAAAACCTTCCTTCAGGAAAACCCGGTACCATAGACCCCTACTCGAAATTTCAGCAGATTTGATTGAGACTTGATAACCTTTTTTATTTAACATAGCTGCAAAAGATTCTGCCCGTGATTTCTTTTTAAAAGATCCCATCTGGACAGAGTATTTAGGCTCCACTGGGGATTGTTGAGTTTTAAGTTCTTTTTTTTCTTTTGATTGAGAAGATTGAGGCTTTAAACTACTTTCTTTTTTTTTATTCAAGGATGCCTCGGGTATATTTTTTTTCTGGTCGTCCAAAGATGAATATTTTTCCGGTTTACTCAATGTATCAAAAAAAGTAAACTCTATTTCCTCCTCTATATCTTTTTCTGAATGAACCGTGCCGGTATTGGTCTCCCCTCTCACATCTTCTTCAACATTTTCGGAATCAGCAACATAGGGTGAAAAAAAAATTTTGAGTTCCGCAGCAAGAACAACAATAACTGAAATTAAAGAAATAATAAGAATAAACTTTAATGCGTTGTTGCTGCTTGAGGATTTGATCTTATCCCTGGGGTAACGTATTCTGGCACTCATAGTTAAATGCGGCCAAGGGACCGCAACCATAATTGAAGCTCCCTGTCGCAGAGCTTCAGTGTAGAGTATGATTTTATTTTAAGTTCACTCGCTTAACATTTTCGGCGAGAAACCGAATTTAAGTCTTCGCAGCTATTCTCCATTGGGCGAATCTGCGGAGCCACGCTTAGCGGGGCGGAGCTAATTGGACGGTTTCCGAAGGAAAGCCGCCCGAAGGCTGAGGCCATGGATGACCGATAATCAAATAGGGCTAACACCCTGGAGAACTAATGGAAAAATCTTCCTAAAAAAGAAGCTTTAATAGTGTAATAGCATAATTTACATACTTTTCGGGGCATTAATCCCAAGTAATTCTAATGCGTTTTTCAGAACAATTTTAACACCGGTTATCATAGATAATCTTGCATGAGTTAATTTGATATCATTAGAAATAATCCGGTATTTATTATAATAACTGTGAAAGAGATAAGCTAATTCCTGAAGGTAAAACGGAATGAGATGGGTCTCTAATGTATCGGCACTTTTGAGCACTACTTCAGGAAATTGAGATAGTGATTTAATGATAGCCAGATCCTCTGGCAAGTCTAATAGGTTTAAATCAACATTTTCTATAACAAAATCATCAACCCCTGCCTCTTTTGCCTCTCGTAAAACACTACAAATGCGAGCATGGGCATACTGAACATAATAAACAGGATTTTCAGGAGATTGCTTTTTTGCCAGTTCCAAATCAAAATCCAGGTGACTGTTTGAGCTTCGCATTAGAAAAAAATACCTTGCCGCATCGCGTCCTACTTCATTGAGAACATCGCGTAAAGCGACAAACTGCCCTTTCCTGGTAGACATGGAAAGTTTTTCATTACCTCTCCGCAAACTTACTAACTGAACCAGTATAACCTTGAAAAAATCTTTAGAATAACCAAGGGCTTCTATCATTGCCTCCATTCGGGGCACATATCCATGATGATCTGCCCCCCAGATATCTATCACTAAATTAAACGTTCGTGAAAATTTATCGCGATGATAGGCAATATCCGATGCAAAATAGGTATGCGCGCCATTTTCTTTAATAAGCACCCTGTCTTTTTCGTCTCCGAACAAACTCGATTTTAACCATGTTGCGCCGTCTTTTTGATAGACAATTTTTTTCTTATTTAACAATTCTAATGTTTCCTCAACCTTTTTCTCTTCAAATAGACTTTTTTCACTGAACCAGCAATCAAACTCTACCTTAAAATCAAGAAGATCTGATTTAATTCCTTTAAGGATTCTGTTAGCGGCGTGATCCGTAAAAAATGAGAGGGCTTTCTCCACTCCTTTTTCTGCAAAAGTATCCCCTTTTTCTTCTAGAATTTCTGTGGCAATCATCTTAATATAATCACCCTGGTAAGAATCTTCCGGAAATTCAACCTCTTTCCCCATAAGCTGCAAATACCTGAGGTAAACAGATTTTCCCAGAGTTTGCATCTGGTTTCCAACATTGTTAATGTAGTATTCCTTCTGAATGTTGAATCCCACGGCTTTCAATGTACGTGCAATAGTATCTCCAATAGCCGCTCCTCTTCCATGTCCCACATGAAGCGGTCCCGTAGGGTTAGCGCTAACAAATTCCACCTGTACGTTTTTGCCTTTTCCGTAATCTGAATTTCCATATTGCGAATTTTTTGAATAGATTTCTTTAATTTCATCACGCCATGTTGCCGGCGTAAGAAAAAAGTTAATAAAACCGGGACCCGCAGTCTCCACCTTCTCAATTATAGAGGCATCTTTGTTAAGGTTGGAAATAATGGACTCACTGATTTTACGGGGGCTCATCCTTACTTTAGAGGCCAGGGTCATTGCAACGGGTGTAGAAAAATCACCGTTGATCTCATCATTTTTAGGCCGCTCTATGACTATCTCGGGAGTGGAATCTAATCGCCAACTTTCTTTTTCAATGCATGCAGTTAAGGCTTCTGCAATAGTTTTACGCAATGTATTAGTAATCATGCTTTATAAAAAAACCACAGGTTTTATCGCTGGGCTAGAAACTTAGAAGACGATTATTTCTTGCAAAATTTTCGGAAACCGCCCAATTCGGTTTCCTTGCCGAAAGTGTTTAGCGAGCGCTGTCGCAGCTAGCTGCGGAGTTCGCGAGTGAACTTAAATAAATCATACTCTACACTGAAGCTCTGCTACGGGGAGCTTCAATTGTGGATTTGGCCTCTTGGCCACGATTTGGTTTCAGCTAATTAAATTATTTATAAATTTTTTTTGTTATATTCTGTGCCAGTTCGTTATATTTTCTGCTTTTTCCCTTGTTTCCCAGGGATTTGTAGATCTCACTCAGATTTTTATAATCTTTTAATACACGATAGACGTTTCCTGCTTTCATATTTACTTTCAGTGCTCTTTCATAATAATCAATGGCATCTTCGTTTTTTCCCAGTGCCCTGTAGAGAGAGGCCATGTTGTTAAGATCATTGGCGATGCCTTCATAATAGCCAATCTCTTTATCAATCTCAAGAGCCATTTTGTAGTAGTCCATGGAGATGTTTAAATTTTCTCTTATTTCCTCAATTACTCCAAGATTGCTAAGATTACCGGCAATTCCCCTTTTGTAATCACTTTTCCTATTTATTTTTAATGATTCATTATAATAAACTGCCGCCTTTTCAAGATTTCCCGAATATTTATGTACCAGACCAATATTATTTAAAATGACTGCAATTCCTCTCTTATTGCCAAGTTTTCGTTTAATAGAAAGACTCCTTTCAAAATATTGAAGCGCTCTTTCCATATTATCCAGAGACATATAAGCAGAACCCATATTAACAAGGTTATCGGCTTTCCCTTTCAGGTTTCCAAGTATGACATTTTTTTCTAAAGCCTGCTGGTAATAATTTAAAGCAGTGTCAATATCCTTCACTGCAAAATATACACTACCAATATTATTAAAATCATCCGCTACACCCATCAGATCATCATTGATAATGTGAATGTTTAGAGACTTTTCAAAGTAGATTAATGCGTTGCTGAACTGACCTTTCTGATAGTAATCGTAGCCTATCTCGCTAAAATTCTCTGCACGGTAAAAATCCTCTGAATGGTATTCCTTTAGACTTCTCCCCGCGCAGCCCAACAAAACCATTGGCAATAGTAAGGATGTAAAGACTGTTGACCTTATGATAGTTTTTAATCGCATAAATTAACCGTAGTGTTAATATGTCTCTTCTTCATCGGTAGTCTCCTTATAATGACCGTCTCTCATATCAACAATTATTGGTTCCTCTTTCTTTTTCCTCTCAAGAAACCCTTTGATAATCCAATTTTTTTCTGCTCCTACAACAATCCTCGTAATTTCATCGATATTTTCCTGAGAGACTCTAATTAAGTCAGGCAGTTCTGATGAGGTATTTTTAAAATCCTCTAAAATCTCACTTATTCTCATTATCTGTTCATTGCTGTCACGAATTAATTTATTAAAATCATTCGAAGAATTTTTGACATTTGATATAACTTCCTGTCCATCAGACAGTAAATACTGCACTTTTTCAGTACTTTTGTTTATTTTCGTCATTGATAATTCCGCATTATTAATAATTTTTGGAAACTGTTGTGACGCCAATTCAATATTATTGACCGCCTTCTCCATGCTTATTAAAAGTTTTTGGCTCGACCTCACCACATTTGTCAGGTTTGAATACAAACCTTTATCTTTCAATAGGGCTCCAATATTTCCTTTTCCCATTTTTATTTCTTCGCTTACTTCATCAAGATTTTGAAGTATATGCTCAATCCTTACTAATGGTTTATCTAAAATATCGGTTAAATTAATGATATTGTCTATAGCTTTATTGGCTTTCATTAGGATAGGATTGATACCGCCGATGATTCCATCGGTTTTCGAAATCCCTGTACCACTAATGTAACCACCATCCTCCAGAATGGGTACAGAAAGGGAACCTAAGGTTATCGATAGCCCTGCATTACCCATCAAGCCCTGGCTGACTACAGTTGCAACGGAGTCTGTCCTGATTTTTTCTTTATATTTTTTTTGAATTTCTGCTGTGACATCAATTTTGTTTTGTGCGTTAAAACGAATCGATTCAATATTTCCAACCTCAAGCCCTGCTATATCTACAGGGGAACCTTCGATTAATCCGAATCCCCGGTTCAAGGCTATATGAATTTTGTATCGTTTGTTAAAAAAATTCTGTTGATTATCAATATTTAAAATCACAATAATTAAAACCCCCATCGCTGAGAATACAAAGAGCCCTATAATTCTTGCCAGGCTACGAGTTCCAAGTTTGTGAACGTAATGCAGCATTTTTTTTCTCTCAAGTTAGATTTCTCGCTTGGCTCGAAATGACACTTTCGCACCGCCATTCCCAAACGTCTTAGCATGTCATTCCCGATAGGCTTGTCCTCGTGAAAACGGGGAAACACTCGGGAATGACAAGACAGCGCATAGCCAATAGTGACATGGTCATGGAGCCAGGTTTTTTTATTTTTTAATAGACATTGAAATTCCTAAACATTAAATTATTTCTATTCGTTCGTTTTTTATTACGCCAACTCTATCGACCAGATTTTTGTCGATGCTTTTATCCTGTGACACGACAACCGGTGTAATTTTATTTTCTTTTGTCAACTTTTTAATAAGGCTAAGAATGCAATTTGAATGATATCCACCAAAACCGAAGGTCAATTCATCACAGAAAATAATGCTGGGTTCCAGAGCTAAAGCCCTTGCAAACCCTCCCCTTTTCATGCACTCCTCACTTAACTGGGCTGGCAGTTCAGCCTCGTATTTTTCAATACCAACAAAGCGGAGCTTTTCTCTCGCGGTCTCATAAATCTTCTTTTCTTTAAAATTTGTATGGTATCTCATGGGAAGAGCAACATTTTCTATGAGGGTCATGTTATTCAGCAAAGCGCCATGTTGAAAAATAAAGCCTATTTTTTGCCTAACCTTCATAAGTTCATACTGAGATGCATTATGAATATCCATGTCAAATACTTTTATCATGCCTTTTAGCGGTTTTATTATTCCTGAAACCAAACGCAAAAAAGTTGTAAGCCCGCTGCCGCTGTCGCCAACAAGCATAAAAATATCTCCTTGAAAAATATCCAGGTTTACCCTCTCAAACAAAGCCTTTCCATTAAATGAAAAGGATACATTTTTAATATTTATAAGCGGTTTATTTTCCATTTTTTTATACTCGTCTACTTTTGTATAAATAATTCATCTACTTGTATACTTTCTTATTTATAATTTAATGATCAAATATAAAACATCATCGTCAACGCACTGCTGAACAGGAAGCATATCACGATAGAGCTTATAACTGCTTTCGTGGTTGCCTGAGGCACCTCTGTAGCATAACGCTTAACTCTCATCCCATGATAACTGCTGAGAATTGCGATAATGATACCGAAGATAGCGCTTTTTATAAGAGAAACATATATATC
>CEQE01110028.1_pt1 | contig 10059 bp, 9 predicted proteins | sample 356201 | NCBI WGS metagenome assembly CEQE01 (sample SAMEA2619970, study PRJEB7988) | marine metagenome | biome: marine biome (ENVO:00000447); feature: mesopelagic zone (ENVO:00000213) & marine oxygen minimum zone (ENVO:01000065); material: "saline water (ENVO:00002010), including plankton...
ACAAAAAGTTTATAAATATCCTCTGAATTTCTTGTTCCACCGTGTGCTAATAAAGAAATATTACATATTTTTGAAGCTTTTTCGTATAAATTTAAGTCGAAACCTTTACCCGTGCCTTCGTTGTTAATTGAGGTCAGAATAATTTCGCCCACCCCCATATCTTGCACTTCTTTGATCCATTCAAAGACATTAATATTTGTTTCTGTTCTTCCACTATCAGTGTAAACCTTATATTTTTCTCCAACTTTTAAGCTTTCTATTGTTATTGTAATTGTTGAGGATCCGAAAACCTTTACTGATTCTTTAATAAATTTTTTATCATTTACAGCAGCAGTGTTAATTGAAACTCTATCCGCTCCATTAACCAGTGTTTCTTTAATATCATTAATATTTCTTATGCCACCACCAACGGTAATAGGTACAAATATATTTTTTGAAATTTTATTGGTAAGTGAGCTTAGTTGGTTTCTCTTATATAAACTTGCAACAACATCTTGGAAAATGATTTCATCAATATTTTCTTCAAAATATTTTTTAGCGAAAAATTCAGGATATCCAAGTATCCTTAATCCTTCTAGATGCATACCTTTAACTAAAAAGTTATTTTTTATATCCAGTCTAGCTATTATTCTTTTTATCAAATTTATTTATTCTTTTTTTCAAAATATTCCCAAGGAGGATTTTTCAGTTCCCAACGATTTGATTTTCTTTCCCATATGTGATCGGGTCTAAATTTATCACATAATTCATCAAATTTTTCCCTAGTCATAGAAATATATTCTAAAAAATCTTTTTCATGTTTTTTGGGAAACTCCCCGTCAAATTGTTTTATCAATCCAAGCCCTTCTTCTTTTGTTATATGTCCATTCCTTACTTCCATTGTAGAATCCGACATTGCTCTTCCGTAACCAAATTTTATATGTGCGGTATAATAAAAAAAACCTTCAATTTTATCATCAATGCCTGCATATTTTTGATAAGTTCCCTCTACTCTTTCATTGTTTACCTGAAAACCTGTATTTTCAACTGCATAGTAAAAATTTTCTTGTGGTACCCATTTTAGATAGTAGCCCAAGAAATGTGTTTCAATTTTTTTTTCTTTGAATTTGTTAACATCCAATGGAAGGAAACACTCAAAGTCATTTATATTATAACCTTGTTCAATATGAAAAGATATTGGATCTCCTCCTAGCTTTACATCTTTAATGTTCATTGATGATATGGGGTCTTGTGTGAATCCCGGATGAGAATCCTCAATTTTTGTTGAAAATTGTTTTGCATTACCTAGCTTGGTTCCATAATCTGACACAGACTCTCCATAAAAAATCAAAGGTATATTAAAAGAATAAGCTAATTTAGCAGCAAAATTTTTTTGCCCAATAATAAAAGGTTGATAAGGATGAAGAATATTAATCGTTGCTCTTCTAGTTAAATATCTGTGAATTTTTCCATTTGGAGTAAACAAATAATTATCAAAACCTCCGATGTTAATCCAGTTTTGGAAATTTTTCCATCCTATATCAGTATAAACATGTGGAGCCCAGGTAACAGTTAGTGGTCGCATTCCATATTTATATTTAAGCATGTGAGACTGGAATGCACTATCTTTTCCACCACTTCCTCCTACTAAACAATTGTACTGACCTTTAAAATTTTTATATCTATCACAAAGCTCTATTAATTCTTTTTCTCTTTCTTTCCAATCCACCGCTCCTTTCCATTTTTCTTCAATAACTTTACAAGCGTAACAAATATTGTTTTTATCAAAGTTTATTGGTATCTGAAGGGTATCCCTATCATGTTGATACTCATTTATAGATGTTGGTTTTTGATTAGTAACATTGCATTTTTCGCAATATTTAACCTCTAATGGTAAACCATATCTCCCTATTTGTTTTTTATTTTTCATAAATATATTTATTCCAAAACACAAAAATTATCTTTTTTTAATACATAAGGATCTTTAAAAATGGATAAATCAATTTCTTTGGACATATTAATTTTTTTATTTAAAAATTCTTTCACAACTTTGTCCGTAAATTCTACTTTTTTTGAATATCTAAGTTCTTTTGACTTATCTTGTGCTTGCCCCTTGATTTTAAAAATAGATTGATCTTTAATTCTAGATAAAAGGGAGTAAAAGGCTGACTTAACGGTAGACATTGAATAAATAAATGGGTCAGAAACTTTTTCTGATAATGCATGATATAACATTGAGCCACTATCCAATCCTTTTGATATTAAATGAATTGTAGAACCCACTAAATGCGAATTGCCATCATATAATGCCCAAAAGTTGCAGTCAGTTCCTCTATAGTATGGTGAAATGCCCATGTGAATATTAATCGCTTTATTTTGAACTAAAAAATCAACTAACTTACCTTTAATGTAACTCGAACCAAATACTATATAAACATTACTGTCTAAGAAATAATTTAATATTTTTAAAGAGCACCTATTTAACTCTCCAAATTTAAGTGGAAGAATTTTTATTTTTTTATTTTTTCTTTTTATGTCAGGGTTACCAAAGATTTTTTTTTGTGCATTCGTTACATTTAAAAAGTACTTTTTCATTGTTTCTGTATTAGGATAGTTGCTGGGAATAGTGCCAGATGCAATTGTCATATTTTCTTGAACAACAAAAAGTTCGTCAGATATATTTGATAATATATTTATCAAATAATTGTGTCTTGATTGATTTGCTGTAAATACTGTAATTTTCATCAATTCATCATTTCCATAATTTCTTTATGATCCTGACGTGCTATTTCGTATTTTGAATTATTAATTTTTTTTTTATTTGCATTTAACATTGAGTGTCTAAAACCTATTTTCATACCTAAATTTTCTAAAATATTTAATGTATTGCCATCATATGAACCGCTGGGATGTGACATAGATACAATATTAGATTTTTTACATTTTAAGATATTAGAAACTATATTTAAATTTTTTGTGTATTGTTTCTGTTGTTCAGAATAACTAAATTTTTTCAAAGTCATGGGATGGGTATGAGAATGTAAGCCTATTACATGACCAAGTTTTTGTATCTTAATTACATTTGATTTAGACATAAATAAAATATCATAAAATTTTTTTGGACTAAATTTTTTTTGTTCAAACATTTCAAACATAATTTTTCGATATTCATCTTTATTTAAAATCTCATCTCTAACTAATCTAAATCTAATATCATTCAATGAATAGAACGGAAACTCTTGTTTTGTTTTCTTAATTATATTTTTCTTTTCATTAAAATAATTGTTTAAATTTTCGCCGTAAACTTTGAAGAAATCTTTATAAAATTCTTCAATATTTTTGAAGTAGTTCATTCTGAAATATCTATAAACCTCAAATAAATCAGGATCTTTAACAAAAATTGACGAATAAATAAAAAAAAATGCCTTGATATTTAAATCTTCAATCACAGGCAAGGCGATATCGTATTGACATCTCAGGGCATCATCAAAAGTTAAACACAAACTTTTATTTGTTAACTTATTTTCTTTATACCTTAATAAAAACTCATCAGCGCTGAGTATATTTTTCCTACCAAGAAATCTGATTAGTCTACAAAAATCACGTTGTGAAATTGAGCCTTGCCCTCTTTTATGTATTTTATCATCGTGAAAATGATGAAACATAATGCCATGAAAAAAATTATTATTTTTTGAAAAGTACATTCGCCTTATTAATTATTATATTTCAAAAATAATTATTAACTACGCCATCTCATCCTGGTGGGCACTTTTTGATAAATCAACATTAGATTTTGAGTGAAAATCAAAATCTCCTAAATCACCACGTGGGTTAGCATTGGGTTTAGGCATATATTTTTCTAAAAATTCCTCTTTTAAATTTTTGTATATTCTATTTCCTTCATCATCCTCTTTTTCAGCTCTTTCAATTTCTTTCCATCTGTTTTTTGGAAACTTCACATATAAATTAAAGGTTCTTATTACTTCTTTAATTTCATGAGGTGGGTATTGGGGCATATTTATCTGAGTGTCATCAGTAGTAACACATGTTGTTACTGTTTCAGGTTTAATAAGTCCTAAATCCTCACAAGTTTTTCTAAGTGGTGTTCCGTGAAAAGGAACAAAAGTAAATATATTTTGATTATCAGATTCAATATGTCTATTAAGTTCTATGCTATCAAATGCTAACTTCTTAGTTTCGTATGGAAATCCTGTTATATTGTTTACACTGAACTTTACTCCATATTTATGTGGCACTTTAAGCGATTTAATAATCTCTTCATTTTTCCATCTTCTATCAAGAACTTCTCTTCTAAATTTTTCATTTCCATGTTCAACTCCAAAAGATATTCTATCAAGTCCAACTTCCGACAATTTTTTTATATTGTAATCATTGACTGTTTCTGGTCTAGTTTCTATCCAAAATGGAAGTTTTATCTCAGAATATACATCGCAAAACTCTTCAAACTCTTTCTTGTTCATAGCTAAAAAAGTGTCAGCCCAAAAATAGAGGTACTCGACTCCCAAATCCTCTTTAAAATGCTTCAATTCTTTTGAAACTAAATCCATTCTCTTTTTTCTAAAAAAACTTGCTCCGGTTTGCTGCTTATAAAGTCTTTCTTGATCTGGTGAATTGCAGTATCGACATTTAAAAGGACATCCTCTAATTGTCTCAACCGGAAACATCTTGTACACTGTACCGCCCATGGGTCTATAAAGCCTATTTCTTTCAAACAATCCTATGTCAAGAATTGGATTTTGATTTACATCTACAGGATTAGATATCGTATTTTTTTTAATTACCTTTCCATCTTTTTTAATCCAACAATTGGTAAGAGATGTATAATCTTCATTATTTTGGATTTTGTCACAAAGATCTATCAGCGCATTTTCACCTTCTCCAACACAAGCCAAATCTACAAGCTCTTCTTTACTAACTATTTCAGGAGCAAAAGTAGAAAATACACCTCCTGCTATAACTGGAATATTTTTTTCCTTTTTGTAATCTTTTATTTCATGTAAAATTTTTACACCCAAATTCCACATATCTTCTGTTACGGAAAGTGCTATTAAATCAGGTTCAAATTTTCTAATTTTTTCTTTTACGTCTTTTTTCCAGTCAGAAGTTTTTAATCTTATACCTCTCTTTGCCATGTTATAAGGAACAATTTGTAGTTTTTCCATTTTACGTCCGTCCGAATCCATATCGTGATCAACGGAGTAATAAGTTGTATCGAAAATTTCTGTTTTATGTCCCCTTTTTTTTAATATAGCCGAGAATAGAGCAATTGCTGGAGGCAACATGTTCATCCCAAATGTATTTGGATAGATAAAAAAAACTTTTATTCCCATTTTTCTTCTATATTGGTTGCTTTCGTATTTTTTATATTATGTTTACAGCAAATACCTTAAATTAACTACTAAATACTAGGATGATTGTAATGTTGGATTATCAAAAAGTACAGCAGCAATGTTCAGTAATTGAACAACTAAATATTTCTTGTTACAAACGCTAAAAAATAAATGTTAAATAGATGATTCAAAGCAATAGGAGTTGTTTGCTCCATAAAAATAAAGGTATTACGTTAGGACTTATTGCGGCAAGAAAAGGGTCTGTTGGTTTAAAAAAAAAAAATCTAATAAAAATTCAAAATCAAACAATAACAAAAACTGCTCTCAAATTAGCTATAAAATGCTCTGCTATAGATAATGTAATTTTATCAACGGACAGTAATAAAATTTTGAATTTAATAAAGAAAAATAAAAAACTAATAAAACTAAAGAGAAAAAAAAGTTTATCAAAAAACAATACCACTATGTTGTCTGTAATAAAGAATGCAGTTACTTTTTATGAAAAAACAAAGAAAAAAAAAATATCAAAACTTGTAATTTTTGATCCTACGTCACCATTAAGAACTATGGAAGATATTCAAAGGGCAATAAAAATTTTTAACAAAAAAAAGCCAAACCTTTTATTATCTGTTCATGAAGCACAACACAATCCATACTTTAGTATTGTAGAAAAGAAGGAAAAATATTATAGATTATGTAAAAACCCTGAAAAAAATCCTGGAACACGACAGGAGGTTTCAAAAGTTTACGAAATCAATACTATAGTATGGATTTATTCCAGACATGCTATTTTTTCAGAGAAAAAAAGGATTCCAAAAAAAACACTGATTTTCAAAACTCCTGTGGAAAGATCAATAGATATTGATACCAGCGATGATATTGATAGAATTTATTATTATTTAAATAAAAGTAATAAAATATGACAAAAAGTAAAAAAAATAATTTTGATTATAAAAAAATTTTTTCAATGAAAAATAAAAAAGTGCTAATTTTTGGAGGAACTGGAAATTTAGGACTAAATTTTTCTCAAATATTATCGAACGCTGGTGCAAAAGTTTATTTATTAGATAAAAATAAAAAAAAAATAAATAATGAAAATATTATTTTTCAAAAATGTAATGTAGATTTAAAAAAAAGTATTTCAAATAATCTTAAGAAAATAATAAAAAAAGAAAAAAAATTGGATGTATTAATTTATAATGTCTATTCAAAACCGAAAAATTATTATCAAGTCTTTGAAGAATATAATCTGAATACATGGGAAAAAGTTTTAAAAACAAATTTAACAGGAGCTTTTTTATCTTGCCAGTTAATGATAAATCACTTTAAAAAAAAAAAAATTTCTGGCAATATAATTATTGTATTATCTACCTATGGTATAGTCGGACCTGATCTAAGTATTTATGAGAATTTAACAAATAAGAGAAACATTTATGGTGGAAAATATTCCTTAACAACGCCAGTTTCTTATACTTCAACAAAAAGTGGTTTGCTTGGATTGATGAAATATTTAGCTACAACTTGTGGAAAATTTGGAATAAGGGCTAATTCTTTAACTCCTGGAGGAATTTATGATTTTCAAGAAAAAAAGTTTGTTAAAAAATATATAAAGAAAGTTCCACTTGGCAGGATGGCTAACTGGTCAGATTACAATGGATCAATATTATTTTTGGCAAGTGATGCGTCAAAATATATGTCTGGCTCAAATTTGGTTATTGATGGTGGGTGGACGGCTTGGTAAAAAAAACAACAAAATTATTTGAAGATAAGGTTATTGTTATCACAGGTGCAAGCTCTGGCTTAGGGAATAAAATAACCAAAGAATTTATTAAAGAAAATGCAAACGTTTCAATATGTGCTAGAAGATTATTTAAGTTAAAAAAAATTCGAAAGCACAAAGCAAAAGTTTTTTTTCAAAAAGTAGATGTTTCTAATGAAAAGGCCATAATAAAATTCATAAAAAAAACTGTTAAAATATTTGGGAAAATTGATGTCTTAATAAATAATGCGGGAATAACACGGCAATCAGAAATTGAAAATATTAATTATAATGATCTAAAAAAAATATTTGAAGTAAACTTATTTGCTCCTGTAATTTTTTTAAGGGAAACATTGAAAATAATGAAAAAAAAAAACTATGGAAGAATTATCAATATCTCGTCTGGAGGTTCAACAAATTGTACTGAGACATTCTCCGCTTACAGTGCATCTAAAGCTGCATTAAATACTTTGGCAAAAACACTATCTAAAGAAATAAAAAATTATAATATTAAAGTTAATACGATGAGTCCCGGTCCCTGTAAAACGGAAATGTTTCCTAAAAATAAGTTGTCAACTTCATTATCAATGCCAACTATAAAATATTTATCATCCCTTTCAAAAACAGGACCGTCTGGCAAATTCTTTTGGTTTATGAAAAAAATAGAGATTATTCCTGACCTTTCGCACATTGATTGGTCAAATCCAAATTATTTTAAAAAAAAAAATAAATGAGTTCAGAGATACTTTTTGTTTCTTATAGAGAAATTAACAAAATTATAAATTTGAAAATTAATGATTATGTAAAGGCTGAACTCCTTGCGTTGGTTAACAGATTAAATACAATTTCAATAATTAAAAAAGCTGGATCCGGCCATATTGGAACAAGCCTAAGTGCTATTGATATTTTTATATGGGTAAAATTTTTCCAATTCAAGACATATAAAAAAGATATAAAAAAAAAATTTAGAAATATTTTTTTTTCATCAAAAGGTCATGATGTCCCGGCCCTATACAGCGTTTTATATTCTCTTGGAATAATTAACTTTAACAAAATTTTAAAATTGAGAAAAATTGGAGGATTGGATGGCCATCCAGATATTTCGGTACCAGGCATAGATGCTAACACGGGCTCATTAGGAATGGGACTATCTAAAGCTAAAGGCATTTTATGGGCAAAAAAATATTTAGGAAAAAAAGGAAAAGTAGTAGTCGTTACTGGAGATGGGGAATTTCAAGAAGGACAAATATTTGAGGCCTTACAAACGATAAGTCATCAACGTTTAAATGAGATAATCGTAATAATAGATCATAATAAAATTCAAAGCAGTCAATTTGTCAAAAAAATTATTGATTTAAAAAATTTAAAAAAAAAAATTGAAACTTTTGGATGGTATGTTCGTAGATGTGATGGACATAATTTTAAAAAATTAAATAAGGTCTTTAACAAATTTTCTAAAATAAAAAATAAACCAAAACTTTTGATTGCAGATACAATTAAGGGTAAAGGAATTTCTTTCATGGAACATACCAAAATTATGAGAAAACAAAAAAATTATACCTGGCATGCTGGTGCACCAAATAACAAAGATTTTGGCTTAGCCCAGGAAGAGTTGATTAAAAAGATAAAGTTAAAATTTAGTGAAAAATTATTACCTTTTCCCAAATTTATTAATATAAATAAAAAGAATGAAACAAAATCAAATAATAATTTGATTGAAATTCATTAAATGAATAATTCTAAAAAAAAAAATAATTGGATTACCAACTCATTTACAGATTGTTTAATTAAGCAAGCAGAAAAAAAAAAGGAAATTATTCTGTTAGATGCAGATCTTTCTGATGATGTAAATTTGTTCAAATTTGCAAAAAAATTTCCGAAAAGATTTATTCAAAATGGAATTGCAGAACAAGATATGGTTTCTATGGCTGGAGGTCTAGCATTAATGGGACTTCTTCCAGTCGTAAATTCTTTTGCATCTTTTTTAACAGCAAGAGCAAATGAACAAATTTATAATAATTCTACTGAAAATACTAAAATTATATATATGTGCTTATACGCCGGCATTTTACCTGCCGGGGCAGGAAAATCTCATCAAAGTTTAAGGGATATATCTCTTTTATCTAGCATTCCAAATATGAAAATTTATCATCCATATAACTTTTTAGAGACAAGAAAAATTTTAAAATATTGTATAAATATAGAGAGAAATAATTGTGCAATAAGACTTTCAATTGGCCCACCACCCACAGGTTCATTAAGTCTGCCAAAAAACTATAATTTTAAACCTAACAAAGGTTCAGTAATGACAAAGGGCTCTGATGGAATTATTTTTTCGTATGGTCAAACAATGATAAATCAAGCATACAAAGCATATCAAATATTATTAAAACAAAAGATTAAACTGAAGTTAATTAATATGCCATGCATTAACAGTTTTGACAAAAAATGGTTAAAAAAAACAATAGGAAAAATAAAACATTTATTTTTTTTGGAAGACCATAACATTAATGGAGGATTTTCTGATTTAATAATATCTTTTATGATGAATAATAAAATTTTAAATAATCAAGTTTTACAAAAATTTGGTCCAAGCGAATTTCCTGCTTGTGGGACCCCAGAAGAGGTTCTTAAATATCACAAATTAGATCATATTAGCCTTGCATCACAAATAAAAAAAAAATTAAAAAACAAATAATGATTAAGATAGGAAAAAGAATTATTTCTAAAAATTCAAAACCTTTGATAGTTGCTGAGATAGGCATAAATCATTTTGGATCTCTAAAAATCGCAAAGAGCATTGTTAATAGTGCAAAAAAATCTGGAGCGGAAGCTGTGAAGGTACAAATACATTTACCCGATGAAGAGATGAGTGAGGAAGCCAAAAGAATTAAACCTGGAAACTCCAATACAAATATTTACGAAGTAATTAAAAGTAATTCCTTATCTTTAAAAGATGAAAAAAAACTA
>CEQE01079024.1_pt1 | contig 10058 bp, 6 predicted proteins | sample 356201 | NCBI WGS metagenome assembly CEQE01 (sample SAMEA2619970, study PRJEB7988) | marine metagenome | biome: marine biome (ENVO:00000447); feature: mesopelagic zone (ENVO:00000213) & marine oxygen minimum zone (ENVO:01000065); material: "saline water (ENVO:00002010), including plankton...
AAATATAATATTTTCCAGCCTGATTTTTTAATTCGAGCACATAAATCAACATCCTCATAATAGAGAAAATATGCTCGATCAAACCCTTTAAATTCCCTGTAAATTGAGCGTCGAATAAACAGTGCTGCACCGCTAACCCAATCTACCTCAAAATATTTGAGGTTATCAACCTTTCGTTTTTCATAAAGTGACCAAATAAGTCTACAATACAAATTATAGAGATGGAAAAATTTAAAAATCTCTTTAATAAAATTAAAATATTTGCCATAAGAACGTTGAAAACTTAAATCGGTATTTAACAATTTAGGCCCAACAACACCTACATCAGGATTAACTTCTATGAAAGTTATCAAAGTTTTCAGTGAATTTTCTCTAAACAAAGTATCTGGATTTAATAATAAAATATATTTGCCACTTGATTTATAAAAGCCATAATTATTGCCACCACCATATCCTAAATTCTCTTCTAGCAAATAGAACTTTACAGATGGGAACTTCCTTGGTAATTTTTCACATGAACGATCTGGTGAATTATTATCCACCACAATAATTTCATATTCTATTCCAGTAACATGTTCCAAGATGGATTCTATGCAAGCTTCTAATAAATCCTTCGTATTGTAATGCACAATTATAATTGATACATCCATTTGCTACTTTATTGATATTTTAATATTTTCCACAGAACTTTCACGTGTCCAAAGGTTCCATGTTTTTAAGGTTTTATCATCATCAAATGCAAACATGTTATGTTTTCATTCAAGTAATTGATTATTTTTACTAGCTGAAGCAATGAATAAAAGGAAAATAAAATAAAAAATCATATCCTTTTTCACTTATGTATTCTTTAATACTTGATTATAAACATTTAATGTTTCTTTAGCTGTCTTTTCCCAGTGGAAATGCTTAACACGTTCAAATCCCTTTTCGATTAATTTTTCTCGCAATGTTGAACTGCTTAATATATTTCCCATAGCTTCAGCCATTTCTTGTATATTATAAGGATCAACTAAAACAGCAGCATCCCCAGATACTTCAGGAAGCGATGAAATGTTAGAAGTTATTACGGGGGTCCCGCATGCCATTGCCTCAATCACAGGCAAACCAAAACCTTCATAAAGAGAAGGATAAATGAACAGATCTGCAAAACTATACAATCCTATTAGATCTTCATCTGGTATAAATCCTAGCTGTTTAACACAATCTATTAAGTTCAGACTCTCAATTAAGTTGCCGAGTTCTTTATTATAATCAAGAACTAATCCGGTTAGTAATATCTTATGAGGTATTTGTTTTTCCTTCTTTAATATGCTAAATGCCTTTAAAAAGCGATGGATATTTCTTCTTGGGTGGATGGAGCCGACAAAAAGAACATAGTTCCCTTTGAATTTATACTTGTCTTGAAGATACTCATATTTATTTTCATCCTTAATTGGATGATAAATACTATCGGCAGCTAAATAGATTACATGTATTTTGTGTTCAGGGACTTCTGTCAGATGTAATACTTCTCTTCTTGTTGCATTAGAATCAACAATAACAGCATCTGAATACTTGGCAGCTATTCTAACTAGGTGCTTAAATCGTAAATATTGCCTTTTTGAACACCATTCTGGATGATTTGCATAAATTACATCATGAATGGTTACTACAGATTTGCATGATGTCATCAATGGTGCTGTATATGAGGGAGAATGAACCAGATCAACTTTATCAATTGCCAGAGATATCGGTAAACGGATATGTTTCCACAATAACGTTGGTGATTTTAGCTCCTTCATAAGGATACTGGAATTATGTTTAAACATTTGATTGTTATCTGAGTCACTTACGTAAAGGATGTAATCATTTTTTCTATCTTCAGTAATCAGCATATTACTAACTAAATTAGAAAGATAGCGTCCAACACCTGTCTGCTGGCCAATTAGACATCGGGCATCAAATCCTAATTTCATCTTTATACTAATATTTTATTATAGATTGATATTACTTTGTTCATGCTATTTTGGATACTAAAATTTCGTTCAACTCGTTTTCTAGCTTTTACCCCCATTTTTTGGGCTAAATCATTATTTTCTAACAATATTAATATCTTCTCAGCTAGTACATTGGCGTTAGCTGGAGGAACAATAAATCCTGTTTCTTCATTAATTAAAGCTTCCGTTACACCGCCCACATCGGTTGCAACAATCGCTTTAGCCATAGCCATTCCCTCAAGAATTACTCTTGGGAAAGGATCCTGTAATGATGCCAAGACTAGTATGTCCACAGCAGCTAAAACTCCAGGCATTTCTCCAATAAACCCAGTAAAGATAGTTTTATGGTGTATACCAAACTGTTCGGCCATATTTTCCATTTCCAAGCGATACTTACCATTGTTTAGTAAATCGTCTCCTACGACAAGAAAATTTGTATTGGGCATTTTTTTGTGAATTTGTTTAGCGGCCTGTAAAAAATATTCATGTCCTTTTCTTTCACAGACTTGTCCTATGATAGCAACGAGAGGATTCCTATTTTTTATGTCGAACTGTTTCCTAAATAATGTTCCATTAATTGAACTGTCAAAAAGCTTCAAATCAATCCCGTTATGAATTGTTACAATTCTTTTTTCATCAATCCCTTCGTTTATAAAATGATATCTTGTTGCGTCTGAAACTGCTATTATTTGATCAAGTTTATTTAGAAAATAACAACTGGCTCGTTTTAAATGTCGAATATCACGAATATGTCCTATTACAGGTATATTTGCAAGTCTAGCCGCAAGCGCAGTATCAATTGATGACCTCAAGGAGTTTGTATGAATGAGATCAATTTTATTTTTTTTTAATAACCGTACTAATTTTAAAGTATAAATAGTATAGGATATTAGAGAAGGTTTTTCAAAATGTTGCTCTCGAAAATTTAAGTAATGAACTTCGGTATTATCTTCACTAAGCCTTTCACTAAATTTTCCTTTTTTAGGTAACAATAGACTTATTTGAAAGCCTCTTAAGTGTGAATGTTGAACAAGCAGGTGTAAACTGTTTTCAGCACCTCCTATATAGGAACTGTCATTTATATAAATAATGCGCGTTTTGTTCATCTTACCTATTGTATAAAAATCGATTATTATTCATCTATTTCATAAGACTAAACAATTCGCTAGCATATTTTTGCCAAGTATATTTTAACACGGTAGTTCTAATATCTTTATTAGTTTGGGTCAAACCCTTATCAATAAAATAAATGATTTCATCGATGTTATTATTCATAGGATCAAATATAATTCCATTTTTATCATCATCAATAAGATCCTCTGCAAAACCAGTATTGCTAGCAACAGGGTAAACATTTGACATCATAGCTTCAATAAGTGGAATTGGCCCCCCCTCTACAAAAGATGGTGAAAAAAAAACATTCATTCTAGAAAATTGTTTAGGATAATCTTTATATGGTATTTGAATATATTCAAAATTATCTAAATCTTTTATCTCTACAAAACGTTCATATTTCTCCCAATCTTTCCCAATAAGAAGAAAATGACAATGTGGCATTTGCTTTATTACTTCTACTATAAGCTCGGGATTCTTTCTCTTATAATAAGCAGAGCATAAACCCACTACATTCCCTGCTCTCTGATGAGTGGGAAATATCTCAGAATCTGCGGCCCCCAATACAACCTTAAGTAGTTCTTTTTTAATTCCAATTTGAACAAGTGACTCTTGAATATGACTATTCATAATAACTATTTTTTGGCATCTGTTCATTGCAAAAACAATCTCCTTTTGAGAATGTTGTGGAAATATTTTTGGATGAGTATACAAAAGAACAGAATTTCTCCTAAATAGAATAGGATTCCTCTTTAATGCACTGATATATAAATGATAATAGGGGAAAAAATAGTTTCTTGCTTTTGGAAAAGGACCATTGCCATAGTAAAATATATGTTTACCTTGAAAATATGGAACAATTTCATTACAAATTCCTTCTAGAATCCAACCTCTCATATTCTTATCTAAAATAAAGGCTAAATCATAATTATCTTCTTCGAGGTGGTATGTTTTTATTTTACTTAATAGATAGCTTGGTAAGTATTTTAGCCAATAGGGAGTATTTAATTTGATTAATTTTGCAATCACTTTTCTGCAACAATTAAACATGTCAAATAATAATCCTTCTTGCATAATCTCTTTAATATCCTACTTAATAATTTTACCTTACTAAACAATTGTAATTGCAGAGCTTCTATGATGAAATACGAAGGATTTATTGGATTGATATAGTTATATCATTTATTAACCATTCACAAAGAATAATTACTTTGAATATTACTTTTAAAAAGATTTTTTCACTCTCGCAAGATCTGATTCAACCATTAATTGAACAAGCTCTTCAAAGGACATATTAGGAGACCATCCTAACTGCTGCTGTGCCTTTGTTGCATCACCAATCAATTGTTCAACCTCTGCCGGTCTGTAAAATTCTGGATTTACTTTGACAATTGTTTTACCGCTTTTTCTATCAATACCAACGGTCTCTTCTGCTTTACCTTCCCAAATAATGTCAAAACCAATGCATGAGGCTGAAGCCTCAACAAATTCCTTAACGGAATGATTTTCGCCAGTGGCTATTACATAATCATCTGGTTGATCCTTCTGTAATATCAACCACATTGCTTCAACAAAATCACCTGCAAATCCCCAGTCTCTTTTTGGTTCCAAATTACCCAATTCAAGTATGTCTTGAAGACCATTTTTGATACGTGCGAAAGACATAGTAATTTTACGGGTAACAAATTCTTTCCCGCGCAGGGGAGATTCATGGTTAAACAAAATACCATTTGTTGCAAATATGTTATAGGACTCTCGATAATTAACTGTCATCCAATGTCCATACAGTTTTGCAACTGCATAAGGACTACGAGGATGAAATTGTGTTTCTTCCGATTGGGGGAATTCTTTAGCCTTGCCAAACAATTCTGATGTTGAAGCTTGATAAAATTTAATTTCAGGGGCTACCTGCCGTATGGCTTCCAATAATCTGCAAACACCTAAACCAGTAATATCTCCAGTCATTGTGGGCACTTCGAATGATACTCCCACGAAGGATTGTGCAGCTAAATTGTAGACCTCATTCAGATCATACTTTTCAATTATTCTAAAAATATTAGTGAATTCTGCTAACTCGCAATCTGTGATTTCTATGTCATCAACAATTCCTAATTCTTCTAAGCGCCATAATGACCCTCTCGCTGTCCTTCGATCACCTCCAATAACCCTATATCCTTTCTCAAGTAGAAATTTAGATAAATATGCACCGTCCTGGCCCGATATTCCTGTTATTAATGCTGTTTTACTCATTCTTACACCCTTTATATATTATTTGTGAATTAAATAGATGGATATTTAATTGCTTCAACTATGTCCCATAATATAGCACAAACCCTTATTATCATATTAATAGTCTAATATTTTTGTCTAAACACTAATTAATAAATTCAATATAAAATTCTCAAACAAGAAACACTTAGTTTGATGTTTTAAATCCAAAACATTCTTTCGGATAGGTATTCAATCCTTTGATCGCTATGATTATTTATCATTTGCGATAGTTGTAAAGTCAATATTCTTAAGGTATTATTGCTGTATAAGTCTTTTCATATTTTCATTCAAACCATGTTAATAACAAACATACGATTGAGAAAATAAAAGGAACCGGAATGATTAACTAACTAAAAAAAATCTATTATTTTTTCTTTTATTTCTTGAGTTTCTTTTACACGTAAAACAAGGGTTATAATAAAATAAGACACGATTCCTACACAGATTAATAATATCATCACAAAAACGTTTATTGAATAGAACGACAGCAAAATATATTTAATGACAATTCCCATAACCAAGCTTGCAACAATTAATTTTGAAACCCTTGAAAATAATCCTTTCATAGAGTATCGGAAATTTTTCATTATAATTCGATAATATAAAATAATGGTTATACATGTTGCAGCAGATGTCCCCATTGCAATTCCATAATGATTAAAATAATGTGCGAACACTACACTAAAAACAATATTAAGTGTCATACATGTAAAGCTTAATAGAAAAACAGTTTTAATGTCTTTTCTTGCATAGAAAAAACTGGTGAAAATACCTCCCACTGTTAATGCAATAATTGCTCCAGTGTAAAAGAAAAGCGTATTAGCAGTAATGACCGTTACCTCGTGTGTGAAGGAATTTCCCTCAAATAGGAGTTGAATAATAGGAATTCGTAGAACAATTAACCCAACGATAGTAGGGATAGTAAAATAAAGTGTATACATCAAAACTTTGAAAAAGATATTCTTTACCTGAACCCAATCTTCGTTGACTACTTTTTCTGATAAAGCAGGTAATATTGTTCTTGTAAAACCTTGTCCTAACATTGCAACAGTAAGAAGAGTAATTTTATAAGAATAGCCTAAATAAGAAATACTTCCCTGGGGTAAATAGGATGCAATAAATCGGTCAACCACCATATCTGATTTGTAAAACATAGCTCCCAGCAATAAAGGAAACATTAATTTCCCAACTTGAACAACACCTTGATGCTTATAGTTAAAACTTAGATAATAATTATCCTTAAAAATGGGCATAAGTATTATCGCCCTTAAGATTGCACCTCCCAATATTCCATAAACAAGGGCATAGATTCCCAAATTATCTTTAAATAGAAAAACTACAGCAAAAACAAACAAAGAATTAACAAAAGGTAAAATAGCAGCTAGTGTAAAACGACTATGAGCAAGATGAACACTTAAAAACAACCCTGATATTCCATTGAATAACATTGAAACAAACAAAATTTTTATCAGTTTAGAAGCAAGACTATGAACCTCCATGCTGAGACCAGGTGCAATACACGATAATAACAATGAGCTTTTAATAATTCCAATTAAAGCAATAATTCCAAAGAAAATAAACGCAATGTTTATAATAATGCTTGCAATTGCCCAGGCCTCACTACTGTTCCCCTTATTTTTGTATTCAATAAAAACAGGTATAAATGTGACATTAAACGCTCCGTAGAAAACCATTGTCATTAAAATAGGAAAAGAACTCGCAGCCAGAAATGCATCCATTTCAATATTAGCACCAAATTTTTTTGCTAATACTATTTGGGTGATCAAACGAATTCCAACATCCAATATTGCAAAAACATTAATGAGCAGGGCTGACTTAATCATTACTTTTAGACTACTGTCATTTCATATCAAAACAGGTAGATTGTAATTAACACAACGGGGAAATGGAACCTAACTATAGTTCAATCTAGTTTAAACTGATTGAGTTATTATATAAATGTCCTAAGTTTATCTCAGGATTGATTATAATGGAACATCTGGGGAAAAATAATTTTATTTGAGACATATTTAGATCTTTCTCGACAATAGTTTTTCGATAATTAAGGTTTAGTAAATATTAACATTAGTTATTTTAAGTTTAGGCATTACCTTTTGTTCATCCTCAATAATTTTTTGTACTACAATAACAAATCCAAAAAGAACTGCGATAATTGGTGTAATATTAGGATATTGAAATCCAGGCTGTAAAACTGAACTGAGTCCTATAATGACGAAGCAAAAAGCAGCTCCAAAAATCATGCCTCTTAGAGTTTGATTTTCTATCAATTTATGTAAAACAATAGCTTTCCGGAAAAAAGAAATAAGCAATATTATTTTTAATCCAACTGTTAAAAGCCCCATTTTTACTGCAATAAATAATAATCCACTGTGTATATAAGTTGTATCGGCCATTTTATTTTCATAAAGAAAATCAAATGATCGAAATTTGTTCCCCAAACCTATTCCAAACAAGGGGTTCGCCTTGATGGCCTGCCACCCAAAATAATACTCGCTTGCTCGCTGAGTCACCGATATGTTACCTTCATCTGTTACCGTGCTTATTCTTTTCCCCAATTGGCTAAACACAGCACCTCCGTTTAACGTTTCGGAAACAAAAACCAGACTTCCAAAGAGGATTATTAATACAATTCCATTTTTCCTATATTTTCTAGGGATGTAAAAAAGCATTACAACTAAAGCTCCAACGAAAGCTCCAATTTCTGTACGGCTTAATGACATTATAAAACCAATCGTAGCAAAAAATATGATTCCAATTAAAATGGTGCGGTAAGACAAAGAGGTTGTGTATATAAATAACCCTAACATCACTACAATTAACAATGCAGTATATAATGGTGTTATTTCCATGGATCGATATAAACCAGAATAAAACTCTTTTATATGACCTCCTGTGAAAAATATGTAATATTGATATAACAAACCAATTAACATTAAAAAACAAAAACCAGTAAAAATTTTAATTAATTGTTCTTTGTTTCTTATTCTAGACAACATATAGAAAAAAATCAAATAATATGTAAATGGACGTAATTCCCTCAACACCGTTGTGGGAGAAACATGACGAACAAACATAGCATATAGCGCAGATAAAATGCATAGACATAAAAAAGATAACAAAAGATAGATTAATGGCGAAGTATAAATTTGAATTTTACGTTCATAAAGTAGTTGGGACAGCCATTTGAGAATAATAAACATGTAAATAAAATCATAGACTACGAAATAAAGGCCTGCAATATTGATTGTAATTCCTTTATCGACGAATATAAGGACACAAAAAAGGATAAAAAAATCAACTTCGCTTGATGAAATTTTAAAAAGAATAGCCAGAAGAACAACCCAAAGTGCGATTACCGAAAAAACTGCTATCAAAGGGGAAATAACGAAGCCTAGCAATAGAAGTTGAAGTTCTAAAATAATAAGCAGCACTAAAAAGAATTTTACTTCTCTCTGGCCAATAGATCGTTCTGAAGACACAATATAATTCGTCATATCTATTCGATGATTAGTCGACACATAGTCTCTATAATAATTTCGTTATCAATATGACATCCTGTTCCTTTAAATTTTTTGATTTATATCTAACTGAGCAAAAACAAAAGAACCCAACGCACAGGCTACCTACCTTATACAACCTTGCAATAAGAAAGGTAAATAGGTAACTGGTTCTCAACCTATTTCGTGTCTAATGTGGTTTTCCCTTTAAATTCTTAATATTCTATTTACTAAAATTCTCATAAAAAATAATAATCGGTATTGAAACAAATACACCACAAAATAACGATAAAATTACAATCAATTTTCTTTTTGGTTTTTCTCTTTTTACTGCTGGTTCAGCCGAATCCAAAATATTTACTAATAGGTTTTCTTTTGCCTCTTCAATTTTGGCCATTTCATGCTGTTGACGCAGCGTAATATATACGGCCTGATTTTCCTCTATATTCCTTATGAAGCGCCCTCTTGCTAATTGCAAGTCAGGAGTATCCAAGGCAATAGGATGCTGTTTGCGAAATTCAGCCAGTTCCTCTTCTGAATGCGCTAATTCTTCCTTTGCCTGCATCTGTTGATCGTAAATAAACGCTTTATTTTTCACTGCTTCCCTGTGCTGTTCAACTGAGATAAAATCTTTTACAAATTCAGCAATGTAGTTAGCAATGCCTGCTGCAAGCCCTGGGTCTTCCATCAAAACTGAAACAATGATTAAACCAGAATCTTCTTCTTCAACTGATATCAATTCACTCAGTTTTGCAATGGCTGTTTCAATATATTTATGATACGGATCCGCTGAAAATCCACCGGCCGGAAATAGTTTAGATATCCATTTACTTGGTGCAAACCGCGTTGGTTTATCAATTTCCCAATATTTGATTAGACTTGACCCGTTCGGATAAAGACTGTTGGTCCATGACTTTAATACAACATCTTTTTTCAGACGTCTGCTATTGATTATATCAGGAATGTTATAGGTTGGGGCCGGTCCCAGCCTTCCTATACCAAATGATTCTGCTAACCCCTTAAGGTTTCCTCCAAAACCAGAGTTGGTTTCACCAATTTCACCTGCAGGATACAAGGAAATGGTGGATTGAAAATACGGAGTGGCTAACAATGAATAAATAATCCCAATAGCCGTGAAGAAACTGGTTATTTTAAAAATGGACCATTTTTTTTGAAGCAG
>CEQE01042749.1_pt1 | contig 10050 bp, 4 predicted proteins | sample 356201 | NCBI WGS metagenome assembly CEQE01 (sample SAMEA2619970, study PRJEB7988) | marine metagenome | biome: marine biome (ENVO:00000447); feature: mesopelagic zone (ENVO:00000213) & marine oxygen minimum zone (ENVO:01000065); material: "saline water (ENVO:00002010), including plankton...
GGCTTCGGCTCGGAGGTCTTCGAGGAGGTGGGGCCCAACGTGGGCATTATGGACGCGGGGACGAGCATGGCCATTGCGGGCCTCGTGGATGGCCTGGGAATCCATTCCGGAGAGGTGCCAAGGGCCATAGCCATGCTCATGGAGGGGTTCAACACCGGCCGTGTGACGCTGGAAGATACCGACGGCATTGATCTCACCTGGGGAAATCATGAGGCGGTTATCGACCTTCTGTACAAGGCAGCCCACCGCGAAGGCATCGGCACAATCCTGGCGGACGGGATGCGAGAGACGGGGCGAAAGTTCGGGATTGAAGACCTGGCGGTCCACATGCGGGGAGTCGGTTTCCAAGGGCACGACTTTCGCCACCATCCGGCCGCGCTTTTTTCCAAGCATATCGTGTCGCAAGCGGGATCGGCCCCGCAGTTCCCTTCAAGCTTCTACCGGAGTTCCTCCAGCCGCGCCAAAGACGGCGAGCCGGATATTGGCTACCCTCAGACCTTCCCTCTCGACATGGTCGAAGGGGTCGGTGAGCCCATGGTTCAGGGCCAATGTCTGAAGCTGTGGAGGGACTGCATCGGCGTCTGCGAGTTCGCAATGGCCGGCGTTGAGGGTAACCTGGACCTGAACTTGGCGGCCATCAATGCCGCGGCGGGATGGGCGCCCCTCGATCGGGCCGACGCGTTGTTGGTCGGGGAACGCATCGTCAACCTGCAGCGCCTCATCTCCTTTTTCCGGGGCTATCAACCCGAATCGGACTTCGACATCAGCGAGCGTCTCCTTTCTATCCCCAGCGGACCTGCCAGCGGCAAGGCGCTCCCTCTGGGCCCGTACTTGGGAAAATGGCGCGGGGAATACTACCAGGCTGCCGGGTGGGACGCTGAGACCGGTCAACCCAGTTCTGAAACCCTCCAGCGGGTGGGGCTGGCCGGCTTCAGATTTGGCCGGCGGCAACTTTCTTGACCCTCACTCGGGAGCCCGGCCGGGTGAGCCTGTAAGAACGCCCTGCCTGGGCTTTGCCTCAAAACTGTCATTCCGAGGAGCGAAGCGACGAGGAATCCGGGGCGGGGTTCCTCCATGGCAGCCTAGACTCACCACCCCAGACCCCTCGCTTCACTCGGGGTGACACATTTCAGGATACTTTTGAGGCAAGAGCCCCTGCCTGTGGTACATGAAATGGGGCAGGACGATAGATAGTAGGTGGACTCTCGCTTGAACACCTGTACAGTCTTCCGGGTCCACCTCGCTCATATTCAAATTTCAATGGGATGTCTCACTGCAACCGCTCGCGCACCCCGAAGGGATAAGCGTGAGATGGTGCGCTATGCCACCGAAATGGGCGATGCTCGAGACGGTCCCCGCTAAATCCGGTTGGGAGGTAGACCCATGTCCCAGGTATCCAAGCAGCTAGAGGGTTCCACGGCGGTCCTGACTCTGGAGGGACGCACCGATCTGAACCTGCTGGGATTGGAGCTTTTTCAAAGCCTGAGCAAGGGGCTGGATGAGGTGGCGGCAGAAGCCAACATCACGACTTTGGTGCTGCGGGGCGCCGGAGAGCGAGCGTTCACCGCGGGGGTTGACCTATATGAGATGCGGAAACTGACGCCACAAACGGCCGAGGAGTTCATACGCACCCTGCACCAGGTCATCCGCAAGGTGCTGACCCTGCCCATCCCGGTCATCGCCGCCATCAACGGCCTCTGCCTGGGCGGCGGTCTAGAGCTGGTCCTGGCCTGCGACATGCGCATCGTCTCGGAAGATTCCGTACTTGGCCTGCCCGAGGTCGTGGCAGGGGTGCCCTCGGTCATCGAGGCGTCCCTGCTGCCCAGGACCATAGGGCTGGGCCGGGCCCGGCATATGATCATGACCGGCGATTCCGTAACGTCCCAAGAAGCCCTGGACATGGGGCTGGTGGACCGGGTGGTCCCCAAGGACGCCGTGAATGCGGCCGCCTTTGAGGCCGCGGGAAGGTTCCGGAGAATCAGCCCACAGGTTCTTGCGGCCCAGAAAGACATCATCGTCAAGTGGCTGGAGCTGGGTGATGAGCAGGCCGCGGAGTATAGCATCAAGGCCTTTGCCCTGGGCTTCACCAGCGGCCATCCTCAGGAGGCCATGAACGCGTTTCTGGAGAAACGGGAGCCGCGGTTCAGCTCCTGAGGATGTGAACATCTGTCCGGCAATCGACCTGAGCGTGGTCGACCGGCATTTGGTTGACCCCCAATTCGCCGGGTTCAAGATCGGATGAACCGCTGGGACCGTCGGCGATAACGAGACACAATTGGTGATGCCTAGACGCGAGAGCGGGGAAGTTGTGCCGGGGAGGCCCGCGATGTATGCTAGTACCAAAATACGGTGATAGTGAGGGAAGTGACATGACATTGACGCGTCAGGAGATGCCAGCCATCCCCGCGGAGGCCCGCCGGATATTCCGGGAAGGTAAGTGGACCCAACGTACCACCGGCCTCTGCGTTGGCTACACCAACGCAGCCGTGGCCATCTTACCCCGGGACCTCGCTTTCGACTTTCTCCTCTACTGCCAGCGAAATCCCAAACCGTGTCCGTTGCTGGAGGTTCTGGACCCCGGAGACCCGATGGTCATGAGCCTGGCCGGCGGCGCCGACATCCGCACCGACGTGGCCGGGTATCGCGTAACGGTCAGGGGTGAGGTGGTGGACGAGCCCTCGGACATACTCCAATACTGGCGGGAAGATCTGGTGACTTTCCTCATGGGGTGCAGCGGCACCTTCGAGAGCGCCCTGGAAGGGGCGGGAATTGTGCCCCGGTGGCGACAGGGAGAGGAATCGGGGTCGGGCATCTACCGCTCGAATATCCCCACTGTTCCCGCCGGACGTTTCAGCGGGCCTTTGGTTGTCACCATGCGCCCCATACCCAACCACCAGGTGTCCCGGGCAGTGCAGGTATCCTCCAGGTTTCCCGGCCATCACGGCGCCCCAATTCACATAGGCGATCCCGCGGCCATAGGCATCGACGACCTGTCGAAATCGGAGTGGGCGGCGGGCCCCAAAATTCTGCCCGGAGAGGTGCCTGTGTTCTGGGCCTGCGGCGTGACGCTGCAAACCGTGGTCGAGGAAAGCAAGCCGGACCTGATGATTACCCACCTACCCGGCCGCATGTTCATAACCGACATCCCATCGGAACAGCAGGCCGTCATGTAGAACGTCCGGAACTTGGGCTCCGGATATGCCCTACTCTGGTTGAGTTCGCCCGGCTCAAACTCCAACTACAGCCCTACAAGTTGCCCCGGGACCCTGGATTGCTCTCTCCGCTGGTGGTGACGTAGTCGTTGATCACCAGTTCGTTTTCCATTTGGATGCCCCGGCCGGCGAGAGCCATGGTTCAGCAAGGAAATCAACAGAATTACGTCATGGCGGTCGACCAGGGCACCACCGGGTCGGCCGCTTTGATCTTTGGCCGCGATGGCCGAGTGGTCGCGTGGGCCGAGCGTGAGATTACCCAGTACCATCCGGAGCCCGGTTGGGCCAGCCACGACCCGGAGGAGATCTTTCAGTCGACCTTGGCCGTGTCCCGAGAGGCCATGGCTTCGGCGGGTATCGAGCCCCAACAGTTGGCGGCCGTCGGCATCACGAACCAGCGAGAAACCACGGTGGTCTGGGACCGTGTTACCGGGCAGCCCGTGGCGCCGGCCGTTGTTTGGCAATGCCGCCGCACGGCCCGGCTATGCGAGGAGCTAAAGCAGCGGGGAATGGAGCCGATTGTCCGGGAGCGGACCGGGTTGGTAATCGACGCCTATTTCTCCGCCACCAAAGTCCGCTGGCTGTTGGACCACACCCAAGACGGTCAGCGCCGCGCTGAAGCCGGCGAATTGTGCGCCGGCACCATAGATTGCTGGCTCCTTTACCGGTTGACCGGCGGCAGGGTCCACGCAACGGATGTTTCCAACGCGTCGCGCACGATGCTTTTCAACATCCACACCCAAGATTGGGACATCGACCTGCTTTCGCCTTTGGGAATCCCTCGGTGCATGTTGCCCGATGTGCGGCCGTCCAGCAGTATCTTTGGCGAGACGGACCCCAGTTTGTTTGGCGCCGCGGTCCCTATATCTTGTCTGATCGGGGACCAAAGCGCCGCTTTGTTCGGCCAGGCATGTTTCCATCCGGGGATGGTCAAGAACACCTACGGTTCCGGGTCCTTCCTGCTCATGCAGACCGGCGAGCAGCCGGTCCCACCGCCCTCTGGTCTGCTTACCACCATCGGTTGGCGGCAAGGTGGGCAGCAGACCCAATACGCACTGGAGGGGAGCGTCTTCATCACCGGGGCCGCGATACAGTGGCTGAGAGACGGTCTGGGCATCATCGAGAAGGCATCTGACACGGAAAAGATAGCGCAATCGGTCTCGGATACGGGCGGGGTGTACTTCGTGCCGGCCTTTGCCGGCCTCGGCGCCCCCCACTGGGACATGTATGCCCGGGGAACCATTGTCGGCCTCACCGGCAGCACGGCGCGGGCCCACCTTGTCCGAGCAACCCTGGAGGCGATAGCGTACCAGGTCCGAGACGTGCTGGAGGTCATAAGGCCGTCCACCCAGTTGGAGATACCCCTGCTCCGGGCCGACGGCGGCGGGTCGGCCAATCGGTTCTTGATGCAGTTTCAGGCGGACCTACTTGGCATCCCGGTAGAGGTCCCGGAGATTGCTGAAACCACGGCCTTGGGCGCCGCGTACCTGGCGGGGCTGGCTGTGGGATTTTGGAACAGTCAGCAGGAGTTGTCCGGGCAGTGGCACTTGGATGCCCACTACGAGCCCCGAATATCTCGGGAAGAGGCTAACAAGCTTTACGCTGGCTGGCAGCGGGCAACGGAGCGGGCCCGGAATTGGGAAACGCCGGGCTGAACCCGGTTTGGACCGACAGCGGGGGCGAGGCTCCGCCGAATTGCGGCTCTGTTGGCGCACACGCCGGAACGGCTAACACTGTCGGCGCATAGTGATGACGCCATAGCCATGGTCCTGGGTGATGATTCTCCCCCTGCCGGTAGTGGGCCTGGCGGCGGCTCATCTTCGCGGCGGCGATGGCCGCTGGCAATCGTGCCGGCAGCTTCTAGGAAGGTTCTTTTACGAGAGTTTTCTTGGCCTTCTCAACGTCATCCGAAGAGCCGGAGTCTGAGCTATCTTTGTCGGCGTCCGAAGAGTCGGAGGCTGAGCTATCTTTGTCGGCATCCGAAGAGCCGGAGCCGGAGCTATCTTTGTCGGCATCCGAAGAGCCGGAGCCGGAGCTATCTTTGTCGGCATCCGAAGAGTCGGAGGCTGAGCTATCTTTGTCGGCGTCCGAAGAGCCGGAGACGGAGCTATCTTTGTCATCATCCGAAGAGCCGGAGCCGGAGCTATCCTTGTCGGCATCCGAAGATCCGGAACCGGAGGTCTCCTTTGTTTCCGCCTTGTCCTCCCCACTCTCCTTGTCCTTGCTGACGGCCTGGCCTTTGGCTCCGCCGGCATCCGTTCCGGCCTGGTCCTTTTGATCTGAAGCCTCCTTCTCAACCTCCGGCCCCTCGATCTCACGAGCCAGATTCACCCCATCACTGACAACGCCTTTCACCTTGATTTCGTCGCCGGCCTCAATGCTGCCTTCCAGCTTGGTGAGGTATTCCGCGACGACCTCCATCCCGTCTACCACCAGCCCCACCAAGGTTCCGGCATCGTCCCGCTTCACCACCTCGACAGTGCCTTTGATCTCGAACTCCTCAAGTTTGTCCTTGGCCCGCTCCGTTTGCTTGGCCTCCACCTTGCTGGCTTGAAGCACACCCCCCGCGTTGGTCGTGTCTATCTCGATGAGCTGTCCGACCTCTAGAGGGTCTTTCGGCTTGGCCAAGGCCCCCAGCGCGACCTGAAGGCCGTTGACCTCCACGCTGATCACCCTGCCCTGGTTGTCCTTTTGGAGGGCGTCGATGGCGCCTTCCAGCTTCACCTCGGCCGCCTTCGTTGGCCGGGCCTTTTTTGGCTTCTCGATCTTGCTGGCCGAAAGGGCGCCATCGCTCACAACGGCGTCGATCTCAACTTCGGTGCCGGCCACCAGGTCGACTTCCCCTTCGGTCAGAGCTTCTACATCCACCGTCAAGCCATCGACCACCAGGCTGGTCACCAGGCCGTGCTTGTCTCGGTTGACTTTCTCCAGCAATCCCTTCAGCTTGGCTTCGCTGACCGGTCCGGACGGCCGGCTGCCCCGGCCCTTTACTTCGCTGGCGATCAACGTTCCGTCGGGTCGGAGCAGTCCCTCCAGCTTGACCGGTTTGCCGGCGGCCAGGTCTCCCCGTATGTCCGAGAGGGCGCTGACGGCCACGGTGATACCGTTTACCACCAGGCTGCCGTCCGGGTTCACCGTATCGATGATGCCTTCGATCTCCACCTTGCTGGGTTCGGCAAGCTCGTCTGCCTCCGTGGCCGTTGCGGCGTCCACCTCGCGGGCGATCAGGGTGCCGTCGGCTCGGACCAGGGCGGCAACCTTGACCAGGTCTCCCACCTTGGGCGTCTTGCCCAGCTCGGTCAGGACGCTGAGGGCCACGGTGATGCCGCCTACCTGAATTGTGCCGTCGTCGTAGACCTTCTGTATCGCGCCACGCATTTCGGCTTTGTTCTTGGGCTTGAGGATGTCCTTCTCTTCTCCCTTTATCTTGCTGGCCAGGAGAGACCCGTCTTGCCGGACAACCGCTTTTACTTTTATCCTGCCGCCCACCGCCGGGGCGCCCTCCAGGCGCGTGAGAGGGTCCACGGCCAGGACGGCGCCGTTGACGATCCAGTTGCCGTGTTCATCTAATCCTTGGAAGGTGCCTTCCAGCTTGGTCTCGCCCGGTCCGTCCGCCTCAGGTTGGGACTCATCGCCCAGGTTCTCGATCTCTCGGGCCAGCAGGGAGCCGTCTTCCTGAAGCACGGCCTTTACCTTGACAAGTTGGCCCTCGGCCGGCACTCCATCGGTGTCTGCTTCAGGCACCACGGCCACCGGGGTGCCACCGATGATCCAGTTTCCGGTCTCCTGGTCGACTCCCTGGAAGGGGCCCTCCAGCTTGGTTTTTGCGGCCACCACCAGGCTCGTGTCTTCGGTAGTTATGGTCTGAGCTAGGAATGCCCCATCCTCCTGGATTACAGCCTCCACTTCCAGCACCTGGCCGACAACCAACCCCTCACCGATCACGGTGGCCTTGTCCACCGCCACCGGCGTGTCACCGATGATCCACTGTCCTTCGGGATTCACGCCCCCGAAGACTCCCTGGATTTCTGCGCTGGTCTGCGGCTCCGGGGCGACGGCCGGCGCCGGGTCCCTGGCTTTACGGCCCGTCACGTTTATTTCCAATGCATTGACCCCAAGTGCCCCGGTGGAGGGGTCCCGGGCGGCGCCGACCACCACGAAAGACCCGACCTTTGCCTCGGACACATTTCCGTGGACACGTGTCACGGTATCTGCGGTCAGATTGAAGGCAATGGGCTCCGCATGTTTTCCCGGTGGTTGGACGGTGATTTCTGTATCGGAAATGGCGATCACCTCCCCCGGGATGTGACGGAACTTGGTCTTGCCTGAAACAAGGTGGACCTTGCCGGCCACCAGAATGCCGTCTACTTCATCCAGGGATACGGCGACGGTATCTCCTTGAGCAAGGTCGGAGAGGCTGGCGTTGGGAATTCGCGGCAGGCGAATCTTGGTGTCCTCCGAGGTTGCGACTTGGATTACCTCGCCCTTGGTGTTGACTTCGAGAAGTCCGGCGGAGACGGAAACCACGGTGCCGAAGAAGTCTAGCTTGGGCTTCGGATCGCTAGACGGGGCAGGCGCGGGAGGGGGTGCCGCCGGCGCGGCCGAGGCGCAGGGCGGCTCAGACACGAAGCTGAGCAAGCCGGCAATCCGCCCGCCCGGTGCCGAAGGGTATGCCAAGTCGAAGGACAACGCCGTGACGTCGATTACGATCTCCGGCGAGCCGAATTCGTTGGTCACCTCGTCCACTAGGGGGCTGTCGAAAGAACCGATCTGGTCAAGGTCCAAATGGCTGCCGGTGACCAGCTGTTCTATGGGCTCGGTGCAGGCCACCTCGCCAGGAGGCAACGGGTTGTCCCGGCTTAGGAAGGCGCCGCTGTACAGGAACTTATGGGGTGTGTCCTGAGGTACGAAATCGAATCCCACCGCCGCCGCCGATATGGGCGACGGGCCGGTGTTTTCCAGCACCGCCACGGCCGGCGCGGTGGCTGGAACGTCGCAGTCCGGCCCGGTCTTCAGCAGAAGGAAATCCCGACTCCCGAACAGCGTTCCAGTCCAGCCGGCCAGGATATAGCCGCCATCCTGTGTCTCCTGTACGGCGTAGGCCCCTGCCGACTCCCCAAGGGTCTGGTCCCAGACCAGATTGCCTTCATCGTCAACCTTGACCAGCAGGAAGTGGTCGCCGGGCGGGAAGGACTCGGTCCAGCCGGCCATCACATAGCCGCCGTCGCAGGTTCGGCTGATGGCGTGGGCCGTCTCACGGGTCAAACCGCCGAAGGTTGTTTCCCACTCCTGGTTGCCCTCGGGGTCTGTCTTTACCATCCAGAAGTCGGAAAAACCTTCTCCGGACGAATTGGTGAGCCCGGTAAAGACGTAGCCGCCGTCATCCGATTGCAAAACGTCGCGGGCCATGTCGATTCCCGCGCCGCCGAAGGACGCGCTCCACTCCTCGTTGCCGTCGCCGTCGGTCTTGAGCAGCCAGGCATCGGTGGTATCCCCACCGGAAGGGCTCATGGTGTCTCCGGCCAGGATGTAGCCACCGTCTGAAGTTTGCCGCACGGCGCTGGCTTCGTCGTTCCAGGTGCCCCCGAAGACCCTTCTCCACTGCTCATCGCCCGCCGGGTCGGTCTTGATCATCCAGAAATGGTTGGAAGGGAAAGGCTCGCCGTCCAGACGCAGAAAGGTCCAGCCCGCCATAACGTAGCCGCCGTCGGCGGTCTGCTGCACCGAGCGGGCCACGTCGGAGGTGGGCAAGCCCCCATCGATCATGAGAAGCACCCGGTTGCCATAGGCGCGCGCCCAAAGCTGATTCCCTTCAGAGTCGGTCTTTATCAGCCAAAAGTCGCTGAATACCGCCGTGTCCTGGTCGTCGGTCCTGAACGAGTGAGTCTTGCCGGCCAGGATATAGCCCCCGTCGTCGGTCCTTTGGAGGTCGTAGGCCACGTCGTCGTTGGCGCCTCCGAAGGTGGCGCTCCACACCTCGTCGCCGCCGGCGTCGGTCTTCACCATCAGAACATCCCGGCCGCCGGCGCCCAACGATTGGGTCTCGCCGGCTATGACGAAGCCGCCGTCCGTGTCTTGAACCACTGCGTAAGCCGCGTCATCGTCGCCGCCGCCAAAGGTGGCGCTCCACGCCTCCTCCGGGTCGGCGAGGACCTGACCCGTGGAGAAGACCAGCCCAAAGACCAGCAACATGGCGACGCTGAGCAGGGCAACGAACGGCCTCCGTCTCATGGGGTTCTTGATTGTTAGCTGCATAAGTTGCCTCCCGGCAATCGGACCTAGTCAAGACTGGTTGAACGATGGTGCCCCGGCTTCCGTTGCTCTCGGGGTTGCTTCAAATCCCATGCCACGTACGTCTCACGGCCGGAATATGACGGACACGACGGCGCTCAAGACTCGCCCGTCATTGTTGGTGGCCACGACGTCGACAGAGTTGGGCCCGGGTTCAAGGGTGATCGTGGTGGCGAATATTCCAAACTCATCCACCGAAACGGGGACGCCGTTCACGCTGGCCACCGCTTCGGGTCCGGTGCGGCCGGAGAGGCTGACGGTCCCCTGGTACACGACGCTCTGGTCCTGGGGCTCCGTCACCAGCAGCATGAACGGTTGAGAGGGAAGCACCAGGGAAGTGACAGACAAGACCTGGGTTGCCCGATTTCCCTGGGTGTCTATCGCCACTACCTGGATAGAGTTGACGCCGGGCGCCAGACCGACCTCCACCTGAAATCCGCCGTCCGGCTCCACGGCGACGCGTTCGTCGTTGATGCCGACCAGGGCGCCGGGGGTGGTGAGCCCACGGACCATCACCGAGTTGCCGGACACCCTGGCGCCGTCGGCC
>CEQE01019126.1_pt1 | contig 10044 bp, 10 predicted proteins | sample 356201 | NCBI WGS metagenome assembly CEQE01 (sample SAMEA2619970, study PRJEB7988) | marine metagenome | biome: marine biome (ENVO:00000447); feature: mesopelagic zone (ENVO:00000213) & marine oxygen minimum zone (ENVO:01000065); material: "saline water (ENVO:00002010), including plankton...
TGAGCAAATACTTCTCTAACATTTGGCTTTCCATCACTACCCTGCTTACAGGCATGAGGGTGACACTGGGCCATGTATTGCGAATCCGGAAAGGATTTGTGACACTCCAATATCCGGTGGAAAGATGGCCTCGCCCCGAAAGAAATATTGGATTTAACGAAGACAACTATAATATTATTCGCTCCCGCCTTACCGTAGATATTGATGATTGTATCGGTTGTATGAAGTGCGAAAGAGCCTGTCCTGTAGGATGTATCAGGATCAATACAGAAAAAGTAGAGAAGGGGGAGGACATTACGGAGGCAAAACATCGTGGGGTAACCTCTCACGGTACACAAAAGAGACTTTTGGTTACCCGCTTTGACATCGATTTGACAGAGTGTTGTTATTGCAATCTCTGTACTTATCCATGCCCTGAAGAGTGCATTTTTATGACGGGCGGTCCAAATTCTAATCGGCATGGCATGGAGTATGAATTTTCCGAATATGACCGTAATGATTTGATTTTTAGGTTCTCTAAAGTACCGGATGATATAGTAGAATCTTATGCGCAAGAGAAATTGAAAAAAGAAGCAGAAAAAGCCAAAAAAGCAGAAGGAGCCGAATCGTGAGCCTCTCGGATTTAACGTTCTTTTTTGTAGTAGCATTGACAATCGGTTCTGCGCTTTATGTTGTCACTTCTCAGAAATTGGTCTATTCAGCCATGGCACTCCTTTTTCACACTTCTTGGCATTGCGGGACTGTTTGTCTTCTTAATGGCTGACTTCATTGCTGGTACTCAGATTGTTATTTATGTTGGTGGGATTTTAGTGTTGATTGTTTTTGGCATCATGTTGACAAACAGAATTTCGGATGTTCGTTTATCCCATACCAGTATGCAACGAGGTGTGGGAGGAGTTGTAGTGCTGTTGATTTTCGCCGGTCTTTACAAAATGATTTCTTCTGCTCCTTGGTATTTAGAATCTGCTTCCGCCCCGGAGAGCAGCGTGAAAGGAATCGGCAAATTACTTATGATCGAATATCTCCTTCCGTTTGAAGTGGCTTCAGTACTTCTATTGGCGGCGTTGGTGGGAGCTGCTATGTTGTCCCGCAAGAGCAAATCATGAATGATCTGAATATATATTTAACTGTCGGTGCCATCCTCTTTAGTCTTGGGCTTTACGGTGTGATTACTCGACGGAATGGTGTGGCAGTTCTTATGGGCGTTGAGCTGATACTTAACTCAGCCAATGTCAACTTTGTCGCTTTTGCCCGCTTTGGAGGGATGAATCTCTCCGGGCACATTTTTGCCATGTTTGTTATCATTCTTGCTGCGGCTGAAGCGGCTGTGGCTCTGGCAATTATCATCAACCTTTATAATAAGTTTGGCACAGTTAACGTGGACGATGCCAGGAGTTTGAAGCAATGATGACTTTCGCACCTTATTTCCTAATTCTGCCGCTGGCAGCGTTTGCCATTCAAATTTTCTTTGGCAAGCGGCTCCCCCGGAAAGGGGATTGGGTCTCCATTACTGCAGTTGGAACCACGCTCTGTCTTGCCATTGCAATGTTTGTGATGATGCTTTTCCTCTACGAGCCGGGTGCTAAAGCTGAACAATCATTTGAGTGGTTTAACTTGGGTGAACTGAGTGTAAAGATAGGTGTTCTCATTGATAATGTAACCGTCATCATGCTCTTGGTGGTAGCACTCGTCTCTGGGCTTGTGCATCTCTATTCCGTTGGCTATATGAAAGATGACCCTCGCTATTCCCGGTATTTTGGATACCTTTCACTTTTTACCTTTTCCATGAATGGGATTATCCTCTCCAACAATCTGCTTTCTATTTACATGTTTTGGGAACTTGTGGGGCTCAGTTCTTACTTATTAATAGGATTTTGGTTCGAGAAGGATTCCGCCGCTAACGCCAGCAAGAAAGCTTTTCTAGTGAACAGAGTAGGTGATATTGGGATGTTCATCGGAATCATGCTCTTTTTTACTGCAACGGGATCGTTCCTATTCTCCGATATTTTCGCTGGTGTCGCCGCTGGAGCTTTACCTCTCCCACTGTTGACAGTTGCTGGACTTTGTCTTTTTGCAGGTGCAATCGGTAAATCGGCACAAGTACCACTACATGTTTGGTTACCGGACGCCATGGAAGGTCCCACGCCGGTGAGCGCACTCATCCACGCGGCAACTATGGTGGCTGCCGGAGTCTATCTCACCTTCAGGATGTTCCCGCTCTTTACACCCGAAGCGCTGACTGTAATCGCTTATGTTGGCGGTGTTACGGCAATCTTCGCCGCTATTATCGCTGTTACTCAGAACGACATTAAGCGGGTGCTGGCGTATTCCACAGTGAGCCAGCTCGGATACATGGTGATGGCCATCGGAACCGGTGCTTATGTTGCAGGTTTCTTCCATCTGACGACTCACGCCGCCTTCAAAGCTGCCCTATTTCTCTGTAGCGGAAGTGTGATCCATGCAATGCATCACGCTTACCATAAGCTGGGAGATCACGATTCAGATCCGCAGGACATGCGAAACATGGGCGGGATGAAAAGTAAGATGAAGATTACATTTCTCACTATGTTTATGGCTACCTTGGCTCTTTCAGGAGTTCCGTTTATGTCCGGATTCCTATCCAAAGACGCCATTTTAGCTGGGACGCTATCATTCGCTTCCCACCATCCTGAGCACTTCTTACTACCACTGTTTGGATTCGGAGCGGCACTACTGACCGCATTCTACATGTTCAGATTGATCTTTATGACGTTCTATGGTAAACCTGCGAAACAGGAAGTACTTGACAACATTCATGAATCGCCGGCAACCATGACTACGCCGTTGATAGTATTAGCAACTCTTTCGATCTTCATTGTTTATACGCTTCCTTATATAAATCCATTTTCTGACCACGGCTGGTTCACGGATTTGATAGTGGCGACAAATTCTGTTGTGCCTCAGCATGTGAATCCTTCTGCACATGAAATTGCTGAGGGGATACACCACGCTCATCTGCCTGCCATGATTATTTCACTCATCGTAGCCTTTACAGGTATCGCGTTGGCAGTGGTTATCTACCTGAAAAAGAAGTTCTCTGCAGAGAAGTTGGCAAAGAATCTGGCGCTTCCATACAAGCTTTCCTTCAATAAATTCTTTGTGGATGAGATTTATGACCGATTTTTAATTAATCCGACTATCAAGCTGGCAAAGGCTGTAGGTTTCTTCGACTGGGAAATCTATGATAAATATTTCATCAACGGCTTTGGTCGTATAACTGAACGTCTCTCCCGATTCATCGGAATTACCATGGACTACGATGTATTAGATCAGCAGATCGTAGACGGTGTAGGGAAGTCCACCCGGTTCTTTGGGGGTGCTCTTAAATTTATTCAAACTGGAAAGATCCAGAATTATCTAGTCTGGGTGCTAGGCGGAATTATTATCATTTTCATCATTCAAGCTATGTAGGGAAGAGAGGAACTGCTTAATATGGATTGGAATATTCTTAGTTGGTTGGTTTGGCTGCCTGTGATCGGTGCAGGTCTAATCGTTCTTGTCCCGAGAGATAAAGGTGATACCATGAAATGGATAGCTGCCGCAGCAACAGCTTTTCAGCTTATCTTCGCTGTTCTTTTGTGGTCACAGTTTGACAGCTCTCATGTGGGATTTCAGTTTCAGGAAAAAATGAGCTGGATTGCTTCGTTTAACATTCAGTACTACCTGGGAGTAGATGGTTTAAGTCTTCCAATGGTATTGCTTACAGCTCTGTTATCATTTCTTTGTGTATTCGTAAGCTGGAAAATTGACAAAGCTCCTAAAGGGTATTTTGCTCTTTTCCTTTTGTTGGATGCAGGAATGATGGGTGTGTTTCTTTCTCTCGATTTCTTCCTGTTCTATGTATTTTGGGAAGTGATGCTGCTCCCTATGTATTTCCTTATCGGAATGTGGGGCGGACCTCAACGGGAATACGCGGCAATCAAGTTTTTCCTTTACACTCTGGCAGGGTCAGTCCTGATGCTGGTAGCAATTCTTGCTCTCTACTTCACTTGTGGACATACATTTGACATGACCGTCTTGATGGCTCAAGCCAATGACGGTTTAGGCTCCATGACTTGGTGGGGATTTAATGCGCTTAAAGTAGTCTGGATAATGCTCTTCATCGCTTTTGCCATAAAGGTCCCTGTCTTTCCGTTCCATACATGGCTTCCGTTGGCTCACGTGGAAGCTCCGACAGCTGTATCCGTAATACTAGCGGGCGTTTTACTAAAAATGGGTACCTACGGAATGCTTCGAATCAGTTATCCCATGTTGCCTGATGGTGCCATCTGGTTCGCCGGTGCGTTGGCATTGTTGGCCCTCATCAACATCATTTGGGGTGCACTGTGTGCTCTGGCTCAAACTGACCTGAAGAAGATGGTGGCATACTCCAGTGTGAGTCACATGGGTTATGTATTGCTTGGAATGGCAGCAGTTGTTGCTGCGGGAGCAAAGAACGGCGGTAATGTATTGGCTGCGGAAGCGGGAATGAATGGCGCAGTCCTTCAGATGTTCAATCACGGTACGATTACAGCCATGCTGTTTATCTTGGTGGGTGTTATATATGATAGAGCTCACCATAGAAATATCGACGGATTCGGAGGTCTTGGTGCTCGGATGCCCATTTATACAGGTGTTGTGGCGTTGGCATTTTTTGCGGGTTTAGGTCTCCCGGGGCTTTCCGGATTTATCAGCGAAGCCATGTGTTTCATCGGAGCATTTCCTGTGTTTAAAACAATCGTTATCATTTCGACTTTAGGTATTCTCCTGAACGCAGCCTATTTCCTTTGGGCTTTCCAGCGGATGTTCCTCGGAAAGTTGAACGAGAAATATGTCGATCTTCCTGAAATCAATAAGCGGGAGTTGTTCACACTGATTCCTTTAGCTGTGTTGGTGATTTTATTGGGAATCTATCCTGCGCCTGTCCTTGATGTCATGAAAGTGACTATGGGACATTTGATTCAAATTATTCAACAGAGTTCACTCTTGGCGGCATTTTGATAAGAGAAAATGGATAATATTCAAAGTATAAAAATGTTCATTCCCGAGCTCATTCTTGTTGGGAGTATGCTGTTGGGAATATTCGCTGATCTATTCTATGACCGTAAGCACTCTTTCCGAGTTGGACATTGGATAATTGGTGGTCTTGTAGTTGCAGCATTGGCTCTTTATCTAACCCCGGCAAGTGAATCGATTACTTTATTCATGGGGACCATTGTAGCAGATCCCTTTGCGCGGATGTTCAAGTATATTTTTCTTCTTACAACTACTATTGTAATCCTCATGTCGCTGAGGACTGATGAGTTGAAAACCGTGAGGACAGGTGAGTATTATCTGCTTATCGCCGCCATAACATTGGGGATGTTCCTCATGGCGTCAAGTGTTGATCTGATCATGATATACCTTTCTATTGAAGTAGTCAGTATTGTCTCTTTCATTTTGGCAGGTTACTTGAAAACTCAAGTTCGTTCTACAGAAGCATCCCTTAAGTATGTTATCTACGGAGCCTTTTCATCCGGTATTATGCTATACGGATTTTCTCTTCTATTCGGTCTTACCGGTACCACCAAACTTTTTGAGATTAGAGAGAGTTTAGCCGCTCTAGATGGAGGAACGCTCACTCTAACGGTGGCTACTATCATGATAATGGCCGGTTTCGGTTACAAAATTTCAGCAGTTCCATTCCATTTTTGGACACCTGATGTGTACGAAGGGGCTCCAACGCCCATAACTGCTTTCCTTTCCGTAGGACCGAAAGCGGCGGGATTTGCGCTGCTCATTCGTGTATTCAATACTTTGTTCACTGGGACTGATGCTTTAACAGCTTCTGTCTGGCAATCTCTGGAAGGACTTCCATGGCAGGAAGTGATGGCTGCTTTAGCTGCAATTACAATGACATTAGGCAACGTTCTTGCTATTCAGCAGTCCAATGTGAAGCGGCTGTTGGCTTATTCCAGCATTGCACATGCAGGATATATTCTAATGGGTATTCCTGTCCTTTCGCAAAGCGGCATTTACGCTGTGATGTTTTACGTGGTAGTTTATCTCTTTATGCAGTTGGGAGCATTTTTTGTGGTGATCACTATTAAAAATAAATTTGGCACTGAAGAGATAGAGGAATATGGAGGCATAGGTTTCAAGTCTCCTTATCTCGGTGTTATCATGGCCATATTCCTTTTTTCACTTACTGGTTTGCCACCTACAGCTGGCTTCATAGGTAAGTTTTATCTTTTCTCTGCGGTGATAGATGCCAAAATGTATTGGCTGGCAATCGTTGGCGCGTTAAACAGCGTCATTGCCCTTTACTATTACATGCGCATTGTTAAAATGATGTATCTACAGGGTGAGCGCGAAGATGAGCTCTATATGCCTTCAAAATTTCAGTCTATTCTGTTGGCTGTTCTTGCAGTTCCAACTATTATATTTGGAGTTTATTGGACTCCCATTGCGGATTGGATTCGCAATTCCTTGGTCTTCTTCCTGCCTTAAGTGTAAATTCGCCTGTACCGACGAGAGAATCAGACCGCTAATTGCGGTTTTCCGTCTGTTATTAATACGTTAAACAGGGAAGATGATGCTGGAAAATTATACTCCGCTACTGTTGGTTTTCATGCTAGCAGCAGGCTTTGCTTTTTTACTGCTGACACTATCACATCTGCTCGGACCTAAAGTAAAGTCAGCCATTAAACTTTCACCTTATGAATCAGGTGTAGATCCTATCGCACCTGCCCATGTCAGACTCTCCATAAAATATTTCCTCATTGCTCTTTTATTTGTCATCTTTGATATTGAGATTGTTTTTCTTTTCCCGTGGGCAGTTATTTTTAAAGATTTTGTGCAATCGGGATCTTTTATTTTCATTGAAATGCTGGTCTTCATGTTAATTCTTCTCTTCGGACTTGTGTTTGTCTGGAAGAAAGGAGCTTTAGATTGGGATTAATTCACGATACAAAGTCTAATGTTCTTACGACTACTGTTGAAGCCGCAGTTAACTGGGGACGCAAAAACTCTCTCTGGCCCATGCCGTTCGGAACTGCCTGTTGTGGGATCGAATTGATGGCTGCGCTGGCGTCTCGATCCGACATTGCCCGTTTCGGAGCAGAAGCAATTCGTTTTTCACCCAGGCAGTCAGATCTTCTTGTTGTTGCCGGACGGATTACTATCAAAATGATGCCGGTTTTGCAACGCATCTACGAACAAATGCCGGAGCCTAAATGGGTCATCTCCATGGGTGCCTGCGCCTCAAGTGGCGGCGTTTTCGATACTTATAGCGTAATTCAAGGTATTGACCAATTTATACCTGTAGATGTCTATGTACCTGGATGTCCTCCACGACCGGAAGGGTTACTTGATGGTCTTATGAAAATACAAAAGCTGATAGAAAAAGAGACATTTTCTGATTACTCCAAACGGAAGTAGATGAGTGGCTATCTCTGATCTCACAACACGTTTGCAGGAAAAATTTCAGGAGTCCATTCTGGATGTTTCCGAGTATAACGGTGAAGTTTCAATCAACGTGAAAGGTCTCGTCATATTGGAGATTTTATCCTTCCTCAAGTCAGACGGGTTCAACTTTCTGGTAGATTTGACGGCAGTTGACAATCTCACTTTAGGCGGATATGATAGGTTTGCCGTTGTCTATCACTTGCTGTCGCACGAAAATGTGGAACGGATTGTGGTAAAGGCGTACGTTCCCGAAGAGAAACCTTCCCTACCGTCAGTGGAGTCGTTGTGGAAGAGTGCCAACTGGCAGGAAAGGGAAGTGTATGATCTTTACGGTATCGAATTTGAAGGTCATCCAAACCTGATCCGCATAATGAATCCGGATGAGTTCGAAGGTCACCCACTGCGAAAGGATTTTCCAAGACAGGGACGGGAACAGCGTAAAGATTTTCCAGTTGTGGAGAGGATGACAAGAGGCAAGAGGTTATGAATCCTCAAGTAACTGCTAAGTCGCTGGAGACTGAGAAAATGGTTCTCAATTTTGGACCTTCCCATCCGGCCACACATGGAACTTTACGCGTAATAATGGAACTGGATGGCGAGACCGTTATAAAGGCTACACCAGAAATAGGTTTTCTTCATTCTGGTTTCGAGAAATTGGGTGAGCATCTAGACTTCAATCAATATGTGACAATTACGGACAGGATGAACTATCTCTCGCCGCTCTGCAACAATGTGGCCTACGCTTTGTCTGCCGAAAAATTGATGAACATCGATGTACCTAAGCGTGCTAGATACATCCGTATTTTGATGTGCGAACTGAGCCGTATTGCTGATCATTTGTTGAGTATCGGAATGCTGGCTGTGGACATTGGTGCCTTCACGGTTTTCCTCTACGGATTTCGTCTTCGAGAGAACATCTACGACCTATTTGAAGCAGCCACCGGCACTCGTCTTACTACCAGCTACACTCGTATAGGTGGACTCATGAGGGACATTCCTGAAGGTTTCGAAACTGGCGTAGCGAAAGTGCTGGATGAGGTCGGTAAAGTAGCTGATGAAATCGAGACACTCCTAAATCGAAACCGCATCTGGCAAAAGCGAACGAAAGGTGTAGGTGTAATCAGTAAGGAAAATGCCAATTCTTACGGCATCACCGGCCCGGCGGCACGGGCTACGGGAGTTGACTGGGATCTGCGAATTAAGGAACCGTACTCCGACTACGATGAGTTCAACTTTGATGTGGTGATTGGCGTGAATGGTGATGTATTCGACCGTTATCTAGTCCGAATGGAGGAGATTCGCCAGAGTGCAAAAATTTGTCGGCAAGTACTGGATAAAATGCCCGGCGGTGAGGTGAACATTGATTCAGATTCTAAATTCGTACTTCCGCCGAAAGAAGATGTATACAACTCCATTGAAGGTTTGATTCATCACTTTGAGCAAATTATGCCTAACCGCGGGATGATACCGCCTAAGGGAGAGTCGTACGTAGCTACTGAATCCCCTAATGGCGAATTGGGTTACTACATCGTTAGTGATGGCTCACGAACTCCGTATCGCGTTCGGACTCGTCCGCCATCACTCATCAACTATTCTATTTTTTCGAAGATCATGGTCGGCGGAATGATTTCTGATGCCGTGGCTATTTTGGGCAGCCTGAACGTAATTGCTGGAGAGCTCGACCGTTGACTAATAATGACCCCAAATTTGAATTTGACAAGCCGGAGATGGTGGAGAATATCATATCTCACTATCCAGACAAACGGTCGGCGGTTTTACCTCTGCTGCATTTGGCTCAGAGTCAGGAAGGTTTTATCTCATCAGCCGTAATGAGAACAATCGCTCAATTAGTCGAAGCAGCTCCAGCGGAAATTGCTGATACCGTATCGTTCTACACAATGCTCTACACCGAGCCACAGGGGAAGTTCAATCTGCAAGTGTGCCAAACGCTCTCATGCAGTTTGAACGGAGCCGATGAGCTGGTGGATCATATCTGCGGGGAGTACAAGATCAATCCCGGTGAGACAACAGAGGATGGCAAGTTTACATTGACTAAAGTGGAGTGCCTTGGTGCATGCGGAACAGCTCCGGTGGTTCAGATTAATAACGATTATCATGAAGGACTCTCGATAGAATCTCTGGACAAACTTTTGGACAGTCTGGAATGAGCGATTTCAAGCCAATTCTGACAGAACACATCCACACGGAAAATTCCCACACGCTGGAATTCTACCGATCCGTAGGTGGCTATTCAGCGTTAGAGAAAGTGCTCAAAACAATGGCTCCGGATGACGTCACAAATGAAGTGAAGGCTTCCAATCTGCGCGGTCGCGGCGGTGCTGGATTCTCTGCCGGTTTAAAGTGGGGATTCATTCCGAAAGAGGGCGACAAGCCTAAATACCTCGTTTGTAATGCCGATGAAAGCGAACCCGGGACATTCAAAGATCGGCTGCTCATGACCAAAGTTCCGCATCAAATGCTGGAAGGGATTATAATCGCCTCCTACGCCATCCAAGCTCAATTGGCGTTTGTTTACATCCGCGGTGAGTTTTACAGCGAGTATCTCATCTTGGAACAGAT
>CEQE01111138.1_pt1 | contig 10038 bp, 11 predicted proteins | sample 356201 | NCBI WGS metagenome assembly CEQE01 (sample SAMEA2619970, study PRJEB7988) | marine metagenome | biome: marine biome (ENVO:00000447); feature: mesopelagic zone (ENVO:00000213) & marine oxygen minimum zone (ENVO:01000065); material: "saline water (ENVO:00002010), including plankton...
ATAAAATGCGGGAAGAAAATTGAAAGTCCGCAAAAATTATGTGATTATTGTAAGATATATGCTGTGACTATAATAAAGCCCGCCTAAACGAAGAAGTTATTTGATGTCCTACCCATATCCTATGCAAATTAGTTAAACCAAAGGTTTGATTATATGCCTTTCCAACCTATAAAGTTAAAAGACATTTCTAAATTATGGCATAAAAAAATTATCCCCTGGTTGTCAGCTCTTCCTTTCGTTAAACGGATTCTTCGGCACAGAGTGCGGATATCAAACGCACTTTCCTTGATATTACTTTATGGGTGCGGTAAGTGGGTCTATGAAATTTATTTTCTTGAAGTAACACCTCTAATCAATTTGCAATTTTTCGTTAAGATAAATTCACTTTCTAGCCAGGAAGGCATGCTGATACTTTTTTCCGGATCTGTAGTTTTATTTGCCTTTTTAATTATATGCTTTTTTCTTATTAAATTTATTTACAATGTTTTATGGGAGCCCATAAGAGACCTATTTCCAATAGATTGGGCATGCATACTTAAACCAATTTTTCTACTCACAATCCTCTGGTTTGCTTTCTCAGGCATTGAAAAGATTAAATTAGTTGGAATAACCGCTCATTACCAAATCAAAAAGCTTGTCAATAAAGCAAAAAAATATGATGGTCGTGTAAGCAGTAAAAGCAAAACATCATCTGTGCCCTTAAAGTTGAAATAAATACGCGAAGGCTGTCCTAAAACAAATATATCTAAGCAAAAGAGCGGATCTTTACACAATCAATAATTTTTCCAAGTTCACACCACCCCTGCGCTTCGCCTTGTAAATTGAACCTTGGCGCTTCAGGCTGTCCGAAAACTGCCTGTATCTTTCATTTCGAGCGAAGCGAGTAATCTTAAGCCATTGATCATCCTGAAGTTACAGATTTCTCCTTTCAGTCGAAATGACAAATTCTACGGTTTTCGGACAGTCTGATTTAGAGGAGGTTATGGATAATTTTTTTCTGTTGTCAGTCATTTTCGGACAGCCTATGGCAGTGGAATCAGCTCGGCGTTAATGATTTTAGTGACCACAGCATTTCATATGTGCCACGCACTTTCAAAGTGAGTGGCACATGCACGTCTCGCAATGTCATTCCCGCATGCCCTTAGCGGGAATCCAGGCTAAGTTTTTATTCTGGATGCCCGATTCAAACACTCGGGCATGACAAGAGAGGCATGTGGTCATTCCCGAATGTTCCCAACATATCATTTCCGCATGCTCCCGAATGACAAGACAGGGCATAGCCATTAGTGACCTGCTTATGAGGGCCAGTTTTTTTTAATAAGGATTTTGCTAAATAATATTTCAATAGGGTGTAAAATATGAAAGGAAAAGTGATTAATATTGTGTTATCCTTCGGCAGAGCCTGTCCTGAGCTCTGCGACAAGCTCAGCACAAGTCCGAAAATATGCTTTTTAGAATCTACTGTTTTGGAGAGTCTGAGCTTTAAAACTATATTGACTATTTCTTTTATTTTTTTAGCTACAAATGCAATGTTGATAGATAAACAGAAATTAATTAAGGCAAATCTTAAAGCCGGATGTATATGTAAAGGTATCAAGCTGAGAAAAATAATGGAAGCAATTAATAATGGAGCTAAAAATTTCCAGGAAATATCTAAAATGACCGGAATAGGAAATGGTTCCTGCAAATCAAAAAGATGCGGAGAAAAAGTTAGGGAACTACTTGGAAAATAATTTTATGGTGGGACATAAAAAGTTAAATAAGCCAATTTTATTGGCTGCGATCCTTCTTCCTTCCCTTTTACTCCATGGCTGCACCTGGTTCGGAGGAAAGGCCCTCCCAGCGGACAGAAATACTTACAATATTGCCCTGCAACGTTCCAACGATGAAGAACTGCTCCTGAACCTGGTGAGGCTTAAATATCGGGACACCCCCCTCTTTCTGAAGGTAGGTAGTATCTCCAGTCAGTCCACCTTTACCTCTTCCGCGAAAGCCAGCGCTACCCTGCCCGTTACCGGAACGGATATTTTTGGATTGGGTGGTGACGCCTCTTTATCAATAAAACCGACTGTCAATTACACACCTCTGCAAGGAAAAGAGTTTAATCAGCAATATCTTTCACGCGTAAAATTAGAAACCATACTTCTGTTAATTCATTCCGGATGGAGAATCGACCGGATCTTCAGCGTCTGTTTGCAACGCCTGGGATCATACGGCAACGCAGTGAGCGCCTCCAGCCCCACGCCTGCCCTTGCCCCTGATTTTGAAGACTTTGCCAGGGCAGCAAAATTATTTCATTTTATGCAGTTCGCGGACGTCTTTGAAATTTCGCTTGTTCAGGTCCCCAAAGAACCAATAAACCCAAAGAATCAAAAATATACCCCTCTCCTCCTTGTGGATAGAAAATCCCAGGGGAAAAAAGGAAATTCCAAATGGTCCAAAACCCACGAAGACATGCTTAAAAACCTTCTTGGTTTGGAAGCAAATGAAATGGGATTTGTTTTAGGAACGGCTAAAGAACTACCCCAAGTTGAGCATTGCCCAAAATGTAACAAATATTTTCAAGGACGAAAATACTTGAGAGTAGAAACCCGGTCCCTGGCCGGAATCATGTATTTTCTTTCCCAGTCCGTGCAAATCCCTGTTAAAGATCAGAGTCTGGTGACACAGACCAAAGATGAAAAGGGCAGACCCTTTTACTGGGAAAAGATACTGGGGAATACTTTGAAGGTTCATCCTGCAAAGGAAGAGCCTCAAAGTGCCGCCGTGAAAGTAAATTACCGAGATAGTTGGTTTTATTTAAATGATGCCGACCAAAATTCCAAATCGACCTTTTCCATGCTCACCCAGATTTTCGCTTTGCAAGCCGGGGAGATTGAAAGCCATGCCCCGGTGTTGACCCTGCCTGTGGGTGGACCCTAAAATTCAGTTGTGTGAGGTTTATCATCCTTCTATTATCTACACTTGTAACTTTGCTGCTTTCAGGATAAAATAACGTCGTTTTTGCAAGTGCTTTCAAAAGGATGTGACATGACTCTATTACCCAAATCTCAAAATCCCTCCTCCGAAGGACAATTTCTCACATCCCGATGGGACAAAAAAAATGCCTCAGGACTCTCAAAGCGTGACGCAGTTCTCCAAAAACTACAGCAAGAGAAAAAATTCACTGACACAAAGGATCTCCGTTATATTCGATTTGAAAAGGAAAATCTGAGTGGCGTTGACTTATCTGGGGCTGATTTAACGGGAGCTTCTTTGAGTGAATCTAATTTTTCTCAGGCAAATTTATCGGGCGTTAATCTTTCCCTGGCAAAAATCGAACATTGCGAATTTATGGGCACAAATCTTTCTGGAGCAAACCTGACCAACGCTATCTCGAACTTTTCTGGATTTGGTGCCGCGAATCTCAGCGAAGCAAATTTTTTTGACGCTCAATTAGAGCAAGTTACCTTAACGCGAGCTAACTTGAATGGATCCGATTTTCGAACAGCCACTCTTCGTGGAGCACGTATTCGTGACGCAAACCTAAAAAATGCCATTTTTATTAATGCCAATCTGCAAGAATGCGAATTTGCAGGCACTTCAGTCAAGGGCACGGATTTTTGGAATGCAGACCTCAAAAAAGCCTCTCTCAAGGGACTGAGGGATTACCAAAAAGCAAATTGGATCGGAGCAGACATTCGTGATGTTGATTTTCATGGGGCTTACTTGATTCGTCGCTTTATTATGGATCAAAACTACCTCTATGAATTTCGCAACCAGTCCAAACTTCATGAATCCATTTATAAAATTTGGTTGATTACTTCGGATTGCGGTAGAAGTTTCATTCGATGGGCCATTTTTGTTGCTTCTTTTACCATTTTTTTTGCTATTCTCTTTAGCTTTGTTCCAATGAATTGGGGTGTCCACGAGGATAGTTTTTTTGCTCCTTTATATTTTAGCGTCATTACGATTACAACACTCGGCTATGGAGATATTACACCAACAACCCTTATAGGTGAAGTTCTCTCTGTGATTGAAGTTATCATTGGATATTGTAGTTTAGGCGGTCTTCTGAGTATCTTTGCTTCAAAAATGGGAAGAAGAGCAGATTGAAGCTCCCCACAGCAGAGCTACGAGGCAAGCGCTCGCTAAACACTTTCGTAGCAGTCATTTACCGAGCAGCCATTATCTAAGCTTAAAGGAATTTAAAATGTTTGAATTCTTTGTTGCGAAAAACACGGATCCGAAGGCAATGCTTAAAAAAGTTCTCGGAGACTATAATCTTCCGTCCTTTCCTGATGTAGTTTTAAAAACTCTTGAAAAAACTCGAGACCCGAATGTTTCTTCTCATGTCATTGCTCAAATTCTTGCTGAAGATCCGGGCTTGACCGTAAGGGTATTAAGAACTGTTAACTCGGCTGCTTTTTCACCAATACAAAAAGTTGAAAATCTCACACAAGCCATCTCCCTTTTGGGGATGGCTTCTCTTGAAAGTCTCGTTCTTTCAATGGGAGTAAGCAAAACCCTTCCAAATGAAGCTGTAGGAGGTTTTGATCCAAAACTTTTTTGGCAAGGTTCCGCTCGACGCGCGTATATTGCAAAAGCTTTATCTCAACATTTGCATCCTCAAAAAAACATGGAAAGCTTCACTGCAGGACTCTTGCAAGATATGGCATTACCTTTTTTGTTTAAAAGAAAAACAGAAGCCTATGAAAAATTCCTAAAAAGCTGGGCAAATGGGGAACGAAGGCTTCATGAAATGGAAAAAGAAACTTTTGGTTGGGATCATGCCGAAGTCGCCACTTGGATGTGTTGGGAATGGAAATTACCTGAAAGTTTGGCTTCTGCAATTGGCGGTCACAATCAACCCGATGAAAAAGGTGAACATGAACGACCCGCAGCGGTTTTTCTGGTAAGCCTTCTTCGAAATTCAATGGACAATTCAGGAACTGAACAACTCACGCAAGTAGCTCAAGAAAAATATGGCTTGGAACCCGAGATGCTAAATGCACTGGTTGAAGAAAGTTTCGAGCAAGCTGAAGAACTCGTTAATATTATTGGGCATTGAGGAAGTAGCTTTAGAAGTCTACCCCAAATTCCTACCAGCGATAGAAATGGAAACATTAAGAGAAAGCGGGCAAGGTCAACCCATTTTTGAAATTTTATTATTCATTTCATCCAGCCTGTTGACCAATATATTGATGACTTTGTCCTTTACTTTACTTGGGATTTCAGGATTGTTTTCCTTAAAAAAACTTTGCCCGATCTCTAAAACCAAGGTTTCACCTTGATAAGCCTTGACATCCGTTGTCCTTTGGCGTTTGGATACCAAGGACATTTCACCAAAAGGCGATCCCTTCTCAAGGATAGCTAAGTGAACATCGGGGCTAATCCTTTTTGAAACAACAGCCCTACCGTTTAAGATAATATAAAGGGACCGATCATTCCCCCCTTCCATGATAATGTATTCGCCTGCTTTGAATTTTTTAAAATGTTTGGGAGCGGAGGCAATGTCTCTTAATTCGTTATTGCTCATTTCATTAAAAAAGTCGACCTTTCTCAATATATTGAAATAGGTTTTATCTTTTTTATCCACATTAATTCTCCTTCTTCTAATGAATTAAATCACAGAAGGATTTCCATTAACGGTCGGAATAGAAAATAGTGAATCATAATATAGTTTGTAAGTCAATCAAAGCGATTCTTGTTTAATCTCGATAAAAAAAATATAATTACTCAATTGATGGGCCATGAAAAACAATTCTGTGATAAATGGAAAGTTGATGGTCTGTAGAAGGCTACAAGAAGAGCATAAATTTTAGCTCATTTTTTTGCCTTTGCAAGGAGGGTTTCAATTATTGGCTTAATCGATTCGGATACTATAGCGAGTTCTTCATTAATAGATTCTTCCCAATCCCTGGGTGGAGAAGTTTGTTGTGTGACCTTTAAGAATTCGTTCATTAAAGTGTTGGCAAATCCACCCATACTGGAAAACAAACTTTTTAGCTTGGCTTCATCTTCAAAAATTTCTTCCCATTCTGGATCTTTAAATAGTTCATTTGTTAGCGAATCAGCTGCATGCAATATCATCCCAACCCTGAATTCATCTAAATCGTCTTTTAGTCTTTGAGGCTCCTCATGGAAATTGATTATGCAAGTCATATCTTCAGGAAAATTCCACTTTTCTGTCAGCAGTTTTCCAATCTCAGCGTGAGAGAATCCAATAACACTTTTTTCAGCATCAACTGGTGACAAATTGTCTTTTTCAATTAAACTTTGAATTTTTCTGTAGTCATTTCTAAAGTACAAAAGGAGTACTATTTCTCCTATGTCACGAGTAAGCCCTATGGTATAGATTTTTGAAAGATAAGGATTTTTTAATATCTTTCCGAACATCATGGCTAATTGTGTTGATGTGATGGTTTTATGCCAAAATTTATTATACTCAGAATATACTGCATCGTTAGAATCCACACTAAATAGGCTGCAAATACTTAATCCGAGAACTATATCGCGTATCTTGTTTCTGCCGAGAATGGCTATTGCATGCTCAATACTCCCAACCTTTCGCAATCTACTATAATAGGCAGAATTTGCGATACTTAGTATGCTAGCACATGTAGAAGTTTCAACTGAACTAACTATATTGTTCACAGAGCTATCAGGGTTATCTAAAATGCGAATTAATTTAAGTGCTGCCCCGGGAATAGGAGGGATATGGTCAAGGTTAAGAATAGTTTCTTCTGCGTTAGATTTGCTCATAATTTTTAAAACCAACTACAACTGCTCGGAAGCGGATTATTATGCCCTGACAGGTAATTTAAATACAAGTTTATTTGCCAATGCCCTTTCCCCATTACCATTGAAAATGGTATCATACCAAATTAATCGTTGAGAACAGGTAAGCATAAACGTGTTCTGTTCTTTTTTTAATTAATTATTTTTTGTGGAGGGAGTTTAAGATGAAAAAAATAGCTTTTATATCTTCTTTATTCATAGCTACTGTTCTGTGGTCATCTGCAAGCTCTGCTGACTCATTCATAAAGGTTGGACTCTTGAAATGTATTAAGAGTGGAAAAGGAATCAACATCCTTATCCATTCACAGTTTCCTGTACGGTGTCTCTTTAAAGATACTTCTGGTGGCAAAGAGAAATACAGAGGAAAAACTGGCGTTGAGCTTGGCTTAGACCTTCAAAAGTTGGAAAAATCAAAAATGGTTTTTACAGTCCTTTCTGTCGGAGACCTCAAAGCCGGCAAAAAATCACTTGCAGGCAGGTATCTTGGAGGCACTATAAACTTAACCGTTGATGTGGGTGCAGGTGTTAACGCTCTTGTAGGTGGTGGTAAGAATCATATTGCATTACAGCCTATTGCTTTAGAGTCTACAAGAGGAATTGGGGCTGCTGCTGGAATTGGTTTTTTAGACATTCATTAAGTTAGGCATTAATCTTCACAGGAAGAGAGATATGAAGCATCATCAAAGGGCAGTGTTTGTTTAAAAACAAAAAACCTGGACCTCAGGGCCAGGTTACTATTGGCTATGCCCTATCCTTCCATCCCTAAATGCTCCCACGTTGTCATGCCCGAGTGTTTGTATCGGGCATCCAGCATAAAAACTTGCCCTGGATTCCCGCTGAAGGCATTCGGGAATGCCATGTTGGCTGCATGCAGGGATGACATTGCGAGACGTACATGTGCCACTCACTTTCAAAGAGCGTGGCACATATATAATGCTGTGGTCAATAATTCATGCCCTCTGGGCTTATTCCAATGCCGGCCCCTCCGGGGGTCGGATTTTCATTATGCTGGGCTGAAATAATAATTTTCACCATTCAAGATATTTTTTCGCCCAGTAGTTAATCAATAAACCGGCAGCCTGTGCCGGTGGACTGGCCCTGGTTCCTTTCAGTTCGTTTATATGGAGACAAACGAGAATAATTGATTTTTTAGGATCCTTTTGATCTGTTGCAAACCCTGCGAACCACTGATAATGTCCGTCAACACCTTCTTTTGTGCCTGTTTTTCCTCCAATTCGAAGTCTTTGGCGATTATATCGGAACAAAACTTTTGGATTTTTAAAAAAGCTGCGTGCTGAACCTTTTTTTACGGTTGCCTCAAACATCCGGTTGAGACCGTAATAAGTATTTTTAGTAAGATCAGGTAAAGGAAGTCCAATAGATGTCTTTGGGGCATATTCAGTCCCAACAACTGGAGACCATGGAATTTCCGGAGCTTTTCGCTGCAGTACAGAGCGAACAATAGCCGCTGCCAGCAATGGAGAAATGGTAATATCTGTTGTGAATCCACTGGCAGCCTCAGCAACAGCAAAGCCTCCATCAGGCGGATTAAAGTTGCTTCTTGCAGGAATTCCGTCAGTATAATCTCGGTTGAAACCAAGTTTCTCTGCTGTCTTCCTCAGCGTATTACCACCAAGCTTAAGCCCAACGATTCCCATCGGTGGATTCATAGACGAGGCAAAGGCTTTTTCCAGGCTGATTTGCCGCCCATTATAATTTTTTGGCACCTTTAATTGACTACGATATAGCGTCACACTTCTTCCGATATAAGGAATAAGCGTGTGGTTTGAATAACGACGAGATTCCAGCGCTGCTGCTGCAGTCACAATCTTAACAAGGCTTGCGGCAGGAAAGGAACTGCTCGGTAGATAGGTCGGCAGAGCGGAAGCTTTGAATTTATTCTGCTGACCCCAGGCCAGAATGCGGCCGGTGGTACCATCTACCATTAGATAAAACGCCCGGAATGGTTTCTGTGAGCTAAGAACATTTAGAAGATCTTCTCCTAAAACCTGATCCGGCTGTCTTGACAATAGCTGAACATTAGCGGTCTCTTTTAAAGGTTCTGTTGCAGTAATTTCAGGCTTTATAAGCTCAACCTCTGTTTGTAAATTGAATTCGTCTGTCTTTTGAATCCGGGCAGGGTTTACAGGATGGTTTAACTCATTTTCCGAAGAATGAGAAAAATAATTGTAGAGAATATAGATAAAAGCAAGAACCAGGATAATACGGATAAGTGGAAAACGACGAGGCTTCAGGGGATATTTTAATTTTGAAAGATTATATCCATGGTGGTAGTCCACATTACTATCTGCAGATAAAAGAGTTAAGTTTTTAAGTTGATACCTTTCTACCAGAGATTTTCAAATGTGTCAACTGACAAAATAGACATTAAAAAAAAATAGACAATAAAATATGAACTGCGAAGCTTGAAGTTACTGTCAGAAGAAAAAACTCAATAACTGAGCTTACCCTCCAAATTTGCATTTCTTGCCGTTTCTATGACACAAAATTCCCAGATAAAAAAGGGCTATAAGTGGAAACTAATTTCCTGGTATAGGTGGAAAAATTATCCTGTATATGCAATTAATACAGCAAAAATTGTTAGAATTACTTTTTTAACAATACCCATATTAAGATTTCAGAATCACAAATAATTTTAATAAAGATAGGAAAATAGCCTGGAAGTACTGATAGTTATAGCTACAGATGTCTAACCTGAGGGTGCTATCAACTCACCTCGAAAGCCGAAAAATCCTTTGAGTGGCATCTAAATTGCTAATTAAATGCATATTAAGCCAATTTCCTGAGAAATTATTAAAAACCCACTAAAGGGGAAAAGAAGGAGGTGATATAAATGTCAAATAGAAAAAAAAGATGGCAGTGGTTTAAGAAATACGGTTTTTCTCTTGTTGCAGCAGTAGTGATATTCGGGCTGTCACTAATTATTTATTCTGCTGGGCAATACGATAATACATTCGAGACAGTGTCTGTTGAGCAATAGAGATATTACATTCAAGGCAGTGTCTGTTCAATTTTAATAATGAAAAAATAAGCAAAGTAAAAGAAAGAAACCCTTTAGTAATATTATTGAAAAACACGCAGGTAGAAATCTTAACGTTTCAGCTTAATCTATTCTAACCAGCTTATCTGCCAACTCTTTTTTAAAACAGGAACACTCATTCCCCTACCAGCCCTGAATATGCTATCATTGCGCATTAATCCTCATAGGACTAGAAACACATGAAGCTGTTCCGTACT
>CEQE01140169.1_pt1 | contig 10033 bp, 11 predicted proteins | sample 356201 | NCBI WGS metagenome assembly CEQE01 (sample SAMEA2619970, study PRJEB7988) | marine metagenome | biome: marine biome (ENVO:00000447); feature: mesopelagic zone (ENVO:00000213) & marine oxygen minimum zone (ENVO:01000065); material: "saline water (ENVO:00002010), including plankton...
TTTTAAGTTTGGAATCTCTATATTAATATCTTCATTAATTTTATAAATTTCATTTAAACTTAAGTAAAAATTTTTATCTAAATTGTTTATAGGGTCAAAATTTATAACTTTTTTAATAAAATTTTTTTTAGGTATTATATTTTTTATTTTTTCATATTGTTTAAAATCAGAAATAAATATTAAAGAAGGAGCACAATCATCTATTATATATTCATAATCTCTTTCGACATAAGTTGTGTATGCTGGAACTGTAATACCTGAAGCCAACATTATAGATAGGTCCGTTATCATCCACTCAGGTCTATTTTCTGAAATTAATAAACACCTATCTCCTTTATTTATATATTTAGAAATTTCCTTAGATAGCTTAATAATTTTTGTAAAAGCCTGTTCCCAAGAACATTTATTATCAAAATCTTTTAATGAATTTAAAAAAATATTATTTTTATCTTGATTTCTGTATTGAATAAAAAATAACTCCACTAAACTATTTATTTTATTTATTTCCATAAAATTTTGGTGGGCGAAGAGAGAATCGAACTCTCACTTCTTGCAAAACACGATTTTGAGTCGTGCGCGTCTACCAGTTCCGCCATCCGCCCTCATTTTTCTTTAGTTAACCTTTTAAAATTAAATAGTATAATGAAGTAAATTTGTATTAAAACCAAAAAATGTTTAAGAAACTATACGAAAAATCTTTAAAATTAGCTTCACACAAAAGTTCAAAATTTTTTTTAGCTATTGTGTCTTTTGCTGAAAGTTCTTTTTTTCCAATTCCACCTGATATTTTAATTATTCCAATGGTTATTGCAAAAAAAAATGATTATTTGAAAATATTTTTAATTGCTACCTTATTCTCTGCATTGGGTGGACTATTTGGATATTTTATTGGTTCAGCATTTTTGGAACTAGCTATGAAAGTTGTGGAGTTTTATGGTTATGAAGAAAAAATTATAGAACTTCAAAGTAAATTATCTAGCAAAGGTGGTATTTTTTTTTGGTTGGGAATATTATTTCTTGCAGGCTTTACTCCATTACCCTTCAAGTTATTTACTATAACAAGTGGAATAATAAATTATAATATAATTATATTCTTTATTATCTGTTTAGTTTCACGTGGCTCAAGATTCTTTATTGTAGCTTTTCTATCGGTAAAACTTGGTAAAACTTTTGGTCCTATATTAAAAAAAAAAGGAGCAAGATTGTTTTCGATTATTGGTATTACTATTGTGGCAGTTGCTAGTATTATATATTTTATTTTAAATTAAAATGCCTCAGGTAAAAAATAAAATAATACTTATGTTAATATTATTTTTTAGTATTTTTACCTTGAGCACTGCATATTTCATTGAATATATTTTAAAACATGAGCCTTGTAATCTTTGTATTATTGAAAGAGTGCCCTATATTTTTTCAATAGTAATTATAGCTTCAAATTTGATTTTTAAAAAATTTGAAAAAATTACTTTTTTCTTCCTAGGTTTAATTTTTATAATAGCAACCATAATATCTTTTTATCATTTTGGTATTGAACAGGGTTTTTTTAAAGAATCTTTTGTTTGTAACTTAGATAATAATATTTTGAATTTATCCAAAGAAGATATATTCAAAGAACTACAAGAAAAAACGATTAGCTGTAAAAATGTCAGCTTTACAATAATTGGATTATCACTTGCTACAATAAATACAATTATATCTGTTTTTTTAAGTGTTATAACAATCAAGCTTTTTTTAAATTATGAAAAAAATAAATAAAACCAAAATCGAAGAATTTATAAGAGTTAACCATGCTGGAGAACGAGGTGCTATTAAAATATATGAAGGTCAGCTATTAGCATTAAATACTATTGTTAAAGATGAAAATTTAAAAAAAATAATCGAAAAAATGAAAATCCATGAAAAGGAGCACTGTGCATTCTTTGAAGATGAAATAAAAAAGAGAAATATTAAACCGACAAAATTTTTACCTTTGTGGGACCTTTTGGGTGTTACTATAGGCTTTAGTTCTACAATACTTGGAAAAAAAGCAGCAATGCTTTGTACTGCATCTGTTGAAGAGGTCATTGATGAACACTATCAAAATCAAATTAATCAACTGAATTCTGATGAAAAAAAATTGAAAGAAAAAATAACAAAATTTAGACAAGATGAGTTACATCATAAAGATATTGCTTATGAAAAAGGTGCAACCAAAAAAGGGTTATATGGAATTCTAGATAAAGTTATTAAGACAGGCTCTAAAATAGCAATAAATATATCTGAAAAAGTTTAACTAAGGTTCTAGTTCAACATCCCAATAAAGATAATCCATCCAGCTTTTATGAAGAAAATTTGGTGGAAAATTTTTACCATTTTTGTGTAAATCTTCTGTTGTAGGCTGAAAAGGTTTTTTGTTAATCATCATGCCAGAAATATTGAGTAGTCGACCACCTTTTTTTACATTACAAATTGAACAAGCTGTTACAACATTATTCCAATCTGTCTTTCCACCTTTTGATCTCGGTAATAAGTGATCAAAAGTTAATTCTTTATTACTTCCACAATATTGACAAGTAAACTTGTCTCTCAAGAAAACATTAAATCTAGTGAAATTTGGATTTGATAATGGTCTAACATAATTTTTTAATGCAATTACACTTGGCAATTTCATAAATAATGAAGGGCTTCTTACTACACGATCATAATTGCTTACAATTGTAACTCTATCTAAAAAAACTGATTTAATAGAATCTTGCCAACTCCAAAGTGACAAAGGATAGTAACTTAAAGGCCTATAATCAGCATTTAAAACTAATGCTGGGCATTTTTCCAAAGAAACATTTTGATCAATAAAGGTCATTTTTCTATTTAGATTAGCTTAAATTATTTTATTAATCAATAGAACTAAATTTTTATTAAACTTTTAGGTTTTTTTTTATAAAATTGAGCGCTAAACTGGATGCTTCTGTTGGAATATGATGTTCACAATTTTTTATCATTTTTGTTTCAACTTCTATATTGTTTCTAATTAAAAAATCTTTTGCTTCTAATAAATTTGTTGATGAAACAACATTATCCTTTTCTCCATGCATTAAAAATATTTTGGTACTTGAATTTTTTCTTTTAGAAAGATCCTCTTTATTAATAATTTTTCCTGAAAAACCAACTATACAATTAAAGTTTTCATTACCAGTTAAACCTAAGTTAATAGCCAACATACAACCTTGGCTAAAACCTGATAAACAAATCTGAGAATTTTTTAGTTTATATTTTTTTTTGACTTCATTAATAAATAGATGAAGTTTTTGTTCAGCTTTTATAGATTGTTTCAAAATATATTGATCATCATCTTTAGATAAATCAAACCATTGAAATCCTTTTGGATTTATTGAACATATTTCATTGCCGTTAGGGCACAAAAAAACAGTATTAGGTAGAAATCTTTTCCAATTTAAAGTTATAATGCTTATATCTTTGCCGTCACCTCCATACCCATGAAGCAAAATTATTGCACTATTAATTGGATTATTTTTTTCAGGTTTTATTAATATTGTATCAAGACAGAATGACATATTTTTCTAAAAATTTCATATTAAATATGTATAGTTAAATATCATGAGCAAAAATAAAAACAACCAAGCAATATGGGGTAGTAGAATTAAAAAAAATACGTCCTTATTATTTGAAAAAGTCGGTAGCTCTATAGATATTGATAAAAGACTTTATAAAGAAGATATTGCAGTTTCAATTGTACACGTTGAAATGTTATTTAGACAAAAAATAATATCATTCAAAATAAAAAATAAAATTATTTATGGTTTAGACAAAATTGAAAAAGAAATTACTAAGAAAAAATTTGAGTTTAGCAAAAAATATGAAGATATTCACATGAATATAGAAAAGAGATTACACCAAATAATTGGTGAAGATGCTGGATATATTCACACTGCAAGATCTAGAAATGACCAAGTTATTACAGATTTTAAAATTTGGATAAGATCGGCAACAAAAGAAATAAATAAAAGTTTAGATAATATTATTAAAACAATATTAAAAGTTTCTGAAAAAAATATTTATACAATTATGCCTGGATTTACACACTTAAAGAATGCTCAGGCTATTTCTTTTGCACATTACTTAATGGCATATGTTGAAATGTTTAATAGAGACAAACAAAGATTTATAAATAATTTAAAAAACTTATCTGAAAATCCTCTTGGAGTAGCTGCCTTATCAGGAACTTCATTTAATATAGATAGAAATTTTACAACAAAAAAATTAGGTTTTATAAAACCAACAAATAATTCAATTGATACTGTTGCTGATAGAGATTTTGTTTTAGATTTTTTATACAGTGTTTCAGTGTGTTCTTTACACATCTCAAGAATGGCTGAAGAATTCATAATTTGGAATTCTGATGGCTTTGCTATTATTAGTCTTTCAGATAAGATCGTTACGGGTTCATCAATAATGCCCCAGAAAAAAAATCCTGATTTGTTAGAATTTCTAAGAGGCAAATCTGGCGTTATTTTTGGAAATTTGTTTTCTATGCTTACAATTTTAAAAGGTTTGCCGTTATCTTATTTTAAAGATCTACAGGACGACAAAGAAATAGTTTTTAAATCAAATGAGACATTAAATAATTGCATTGGAATACTTAATGAAGTTATAAAAAATTTTAAACCAAATAAACAAAAGATGCTAGATCTTGCTAATACTGGATACATTACAGCAACTGATTTAGCAGATTATCTTGTAAAAAATCATGAAATGTCTTTTAGAAAAGCATATCAAGTCACAGCTTCTGTTGTAAATTATGCAGAAAAAAAGAAAAAAAAATTACATCAATTAGATATTAGTGAATTAAATAAAATAGAATCAAAACTTACAAAAGATGTATTAAAAATTTTTGACTTAAAAAACTCAGTTAATTCAAAAAAATCTTTTGGTGGAACTTCTTTTGATAATATTAAAAAGATGATAACTAAATATAAAAGGACATAAAATGACAAAAAAAACAATATTAATCGTTCTGTGTTTACTTTTTTTATTTTCCTGTGGAAAAAAAGCAGACCCTGAATATAAAGCAAATATAAATAATTTTTTTATTACAAAAACCTAATGAAATATTTAAATAAAAGCTTTTCAATAGAAGGCATTAGAGTTGAAAATATTGCAAAGAAATTTGCAACACCCATTTATTGCTATTCATATAATAGATTAGAAAAAAATATAATCAGCTTTAAAAAAAATTTTAAATCCTTTAATCCGTTAATTTGTTTTTCTGTAAAATCAAATTCTAATGTAAATTTGTTGCGTGAAATAAGAAAATTGGGTTGCGGTGCAGATGTGGTCTCTATGGGTGAATTAATGAAAGCTTTAAAAGCAGGAGTTAACTCAAAAAAAATTGTCTTTTCGGGTGTTGGAAAAACACCCAGTGAGTTAAATTATGCTATCAGAAAAAATATATTGTTAATAAATACAGAATCTAAAAGTGAAATAAAAGAAATTGAAAAAATAGCTAAAAATAAAGGAAAAATTGTAAATGTTGGTATTAGATTAAATCCAAATACAGACGCCAAAACGTTAAATCAAATTTCAACAGGTAAAAAGGAAAATAAATTTGGTTTAACAGAAAAAACTTTTTTTGAATTGGCAAAATATGTAAAAAATTCTAAATATATGAATCTAAAATGTCTAAGTGTTCATATAGGTAGCCAAATAGTTTACAATCAACCTTATGAAAAAACGCTAAGAATAATTGATAAAATTATAAAAAAAACAAATCATAAATTTGAATTTATTGACTTGGGCGGAGGTATTGGAATTTCTTACAATAATAAAATTAAAAAATTTAATTATAAAAAATATAATAATGCAATAAATAAATTTTTAAAAACTCATAATTCTAAAATTATTTTTGAGCCAGGTAGATCAATAATTGGCAATGCTGGATTGTTAATTTCTAAAATTATTTATATTAAACAAACTAATAATAAAGATTTTATAATTTTAGATGCTGCAATGAATGATTTAATAAGACCGGCACTTTATGGAGCAAAACACCAAATAATTCCTGCCATAAAAAGATCAGGAATTTCAAAAAAAATATACGAGTTTGTCGGACCAATATGTGAAACGACCGATAGTTTTTTAAGCGTAAAAAATTTTCAAAAATTGAAAGAAAAAGAACTAATAATAATTTGCGATGTTGGCGCTTATGGAAGTTCTTTAAGTTCAAATTATAATGTAAGACCAAAACCAACTGAAGTACTAATTAAAAATTCAACGGTTAATATTTTACAAAAGAGACAAAAACTTAAAGATTTAATTTAATTTAAAATTAAGATAACTTAATGATAAGAAACGTTCTTTTTTATATTTTTTTCTTTCTAGGTATTGTTCTGATATGTATTATTTTTCTTCCTTCTTTTTTTCTTCCACAAAAAATAGTTTTATTTGGTGGAAGAATAATGGGGTACTGGGCCGCTATTTGTCTCAAGATTTTTCTTTCTACTAAAATATTTATTAAAGGAAGAGAAAATATTATAAAAAATGATAAATTTTTTATAGCATCTTCTCATCAATCAATGTTTGAAACTTTTTTTTTACAAACGCTATTTAATTCACCAGTATTTATTTTAAAAAAAGAATTATTAAAAATTCCAATATTTGGTTGGTATTTAAAAAAAATTGGCTCAATTTCTATTGAACGAAATAAAACAACAAAAGAAAATCTTGGATTTTTTGATGAAATTTTAAAATTAATTAATTCGTCAAATAGACCTTTAATAATTTTTCCTCAAGGTACTAGGTTAACTCCAGATGATAGATCCCCATTTAAAAAGGGAGTAAGCAGAATTTACGAAGAACTTAAAATTAAATGCCAACCAGTTGCAATAAACTCTGGATATACTTGGCCCAAAAAAGGATTATTAATACCAAAAAAAAATTTAACAGTTTCAATATTGAAGCCTATCGAAAGTGGAATAAATAAAGAAATTTTTTTAAAAACTTTACAAGAAAATATTTATTTAGAATTAAATAGTCTAAACTAACCTTTCATCGGCATTATAACATAAATACTATCAAAGTCTGAAGGATCTTTTATTAATGCTGGTGAGCCCGTATCATTAAAAAAAATCTCTATCTTGTCACCATCCAATTGAGATGCCACATCAATCAAATACCTTGAATTAAAACTTATATCTAAATCATAATCAAATTTTACATTCAAACTTTCTCTGCCATCCCCACTGTTGGCATTGTTAACTGACAAATTTAAGGTATCTTTTATTAAATTAAATTTTACTCCATCTTTTTTATCAAGAGAAACTGAAGCTACTCTATCTACTGAATCTAAAAAAAGTTTTAAATCTACTTCTAATTTTTTTTTGTTATTTTTTGGAATTACTTGAACATAGTTTGGAAATTTACCATCTATCAATTTTGAAATTAAAATACTATTATTTAATTCAAATTTAATCTTAGATTTTATATTTGAGATTTTAACATCACCCTCATAATCTTCTAAAAGAGAACACAATTGAAATATTGTTTTTTTTGGCAAAATTACTGGTTCAAATTCAATTTTTTCATTCAATCTCAATTTAGATATAGACATTCGATGACTATCAGTTGCAGCAGTAGTCAAAAATATTTTGTCTTCAATCTGACTTTGATGAAAAAAAATTCCACTTAAATAATGCCTAGTTTCATCATTTGATACAGAAAATTTACACTTATTAAGCAACTTTAACAATTGTTTAGATTTTATCGAAAATTCATTTTTGTTAAAATTTTCATCTGTTAAAGGAAATTCATTAGCATTTATGCAATTTAAATGGAAAATAGATTTTTCTGACTCAAGTTGTAGCTTATTTTCAGTGTTTAATGACAAATTAATTTTTTTCCCTGAGGAAAATTTTCTTATTATATCATACATTATCGCAGATGATGTTGTAGTTTTACCTTCTTCAACTACTTCGACATTATTTATTTTATGAATAAAAATTAAATCTAGATCTGTTGCTGTGATAGTAAGTTCTGAATTGCTAACACCTAGTAAAACATTCGATAAAATTGGTAAAGTACTTCTTTTTTCTATTACACCTTGGCAATAATTTAATGACCTTTGAAGATCTTGTTGATTAACATTAAATTTCATTTTCTTTATTATATAAAATCTGATTTTTTAGATGATCAATATTATTATTTAATTCAGTGTCATTTTTTTTCAACCTTTCAATAGTTTTGACTGAATGTATTATTGTTGTATGATCTCTATTTGAAAATTCTCTACCAATTTCTGGTAGTGATTTTGAAGTAAGAATTTTTGCTAAATAAATTGCTGTTTGTCTTGGTCTTACCAAATATCTAGATCTTCGTGCTGACAACATTTCATTTTTACTTATTTTGAAGAACTTGCACACAATTGATTGGATAAGATCAATTGTAACTTTATTTTCTGATAAATTTAACAAATCCTTCAAAACAGTTTTGATCTCAGATAAATTTGGGGTTTTATTGTAAATTCTTGAAAATGAAACAATTCTGTTAATTGCTCCTACTAATTCTCTAATACTAGTTTTAATTTCTGAACTAATAAATTTTATAACTTCTTCTGAAATATGTATCTCATTTGAATTCAAAATACTTAATTCTTCAGATTTATTTTTCGCTATTTTATATCTAAGCTCAAAATCTGGTTTTTGAATATCAACAACTAAACCTCCTGCAAATCTTGATTTTATTCTTTCTTGAATTCTAGACAGTTTGTTGGGTGCTCTATCAGCTGAAATAATTACCTTTGAACCTTTATCTAATAATACATTAAAGGTATGAAAAAATTCTTCCTGCGTTGCCTCTTTTCCATTCATAAACTGTATATCATCAATTAATAATATGTCTGTGTTTCTAAAATATTCCTTAAATTTAACCATTTCATTAGATTTAATAGATTTTACAAACTGATACATAAATCTTTCTGCTGAAATAAACATGACTTTACTTTTTTCTTTTAAACTTAATCCAATGGCATTTAACAAATGTGTTTTCCCCATTCCTACACCACCATAAATATACAAAGGATTATAATTAGAAGTATTTTCAGTTATCTTATTTGAAGCTTCAAAAGCAAGTTTGTTGCTTGATCCAATTATAAAATTGACAAAGTTTTTGTTAGGATCAATTCTATTATATTGAAGAAAACTGTCTTTTATAAAAGACACATTTTCATTCTTATTTAATAAATTATTTTTCTTATTGTAGATTTGATCTATCTCTAAATTCTTTTTTTCATCAACTCTCAACTCAATTCTATTAATGTCTTTATTATATTCTTTTATAATTTGTAATATTTGATCTAAGTATCTGGATGTTATCCAATCTCTAATGAATCTTGTTGATACCGACAATAATACATAATTTTTTAATTCTTCTACAAATTCAATCTTTCTAAGCCAGCTTTCATAAATATCTCCACCCAATTTATTCTTCATGTCAGCTTGTACAATGCTCCAATCAAGCTTCTTTAAAGAAAATTCTTCCTCTTTTTTGTTTAACATATTTTTATTGTTCATGATGTGAAGAAATCCCACTTAAAGCTATAATATAATTAATGCAATAAAAACTTTATAAAATTTAAAAAAAAATAAAATCTGCGGGTGAATATATTTTGTCGCAACCTGCTAACGAAAAAAATATTTTTTTAAAATAAAATCTCAGGGTGAAAATCAAAGACTATTAATTATTAAAAAAAATTATTTTAATAATTCAATCAAGATATAGTAATAGTTTTAAAAATAATTTTATATTTAGTAGAATACTTTTAGTTGTAGTTTTTTATTTTTAAATCAACCATGAGTAGCCTATATAAAATATTTGAATCAACTATAAGTAGCTAAATCTATAATGAGTTAATTTTTCTAGTTATTCTTGAAACATTTCTTGAAGCATTTTGTTTCTTAATAATTCTCGTCTTAGCAACTTTCATCAGTTCAGAATTAAGTTTAGGTAAAAAAGCTAAGGCTTCTTTCTTTTTCTTAGAATTAAT
>CEQE01069059.1_pt1 | contig 10030 bp, 10 predicted proteins | sample 356201 | NCBI WGS metagenome assembly CEQE01 (sample SAMEA2619970, study PRJEB7988) | marine metagenome | biome: marine biome (ENVO:00000447); feature: mesopelagic zone (ENVO:00000213) & marine oxygen minimum zone (ENVO:01000065); material: "saline water (ENVO:00002010), including plankton...
ATTCGTCTGAAGCAATCGGTAGGCAATTGCCCTAGATGTGGAAAGGGTCCAATGGTAATAGATTCAGCTGGAGGCGAGGTATCCTGTAGTCAATGTGGATTTGTGGTGAAAGAAAAAATTGAAGAATCAGGACCCGAATGGAGAGCATTTTCAAAGGAAGAAAAGGATGACAGAAGTAGAACAGGTATACCGGCATCTCTTGCGATGCATGACATGGGTTTAGCTACTGTAATTGGTATTGAGAATAGAGATGCTTCAGGCAAGTCTTTGCCTACATCAATACGATCTACGATTGAGAGACTCAGAACTTGGGATGGTAGAAGCCAAGTTCATGAGCCAGTAGATAGAAATTTGAGACAGGCTTTCAGCGAACTTGATAGACTTACAGATAAACTAAATGTTGGTGACGCAGTGATTGAGAAATCCGCGTATATTTACAGGAAAGCACTTGAGAGAGGGTTAGTCAGAGGCAGATCTATATCTGCTCTGATAGCTGCATCTATTTATGCTGCCTGTCGGGATACTGAAACACCAAGAACACTAAAAGACTTTGCAGCTGTTAGTAACGTTAAGAAGAAAGATATTGCGCGTTGTTACCGTCTTTTGCTTAAGGAAATGGATCTTAGGATGCCTGTTGTGGATTCGACTAAATGTGTTTCAAGGATAGCGAGTAAATCTGGGCTCTCAGAGGTTACCAAACGGAAGGCATTAGAAATATTAAAGAAAGCTTCTGAAACCATGACTTCAGCTGGAAAGGATCCTATGGGATTAGCTGCAGCTGCATTATATGTTGCTTGTGTAATGCAAGGTGAAAACAAAACTCAGAAGGATGTTGCTGAAGCTGCTGGTGTAACAGAGGTTACAATTCGGAATAGGTACAAAGGTCTAAAAACAATACTTGATATTTAATACCCTAAATTCCTTTTTACATCTTATTCTTATCTTCAAATATTATTTCACAAATCTCTAATAAACAATGATTGTCTATCACTTATTGTGTATCAAATTAGATACTCTATTAGCTGCTTTTTTCTTTAGATTCTCTTTATTGAATACTTCTTTGAAAGAGTCACTCAGTATTTGTACATAGAGATTTGTTTCTTCAGAAGACATATACTGGAACTGAAACTCTCCGGCATATGGCGATGGATGGCCCTCTCTTGTGATGAACTCGATATGCATTAATGGGTCACCTCTCTTAATAGTAATTGGCTGACGGTCATTACTTAGATTAACGAGCTCTAATGCCAGACGTCCTACAAACCCGCTATGAATCTTTGCAGCATTAAGAAACGAGAGCCCCATTCTACCAAATTTGCTTTTGGCTGTCAAGTGTGCAACATTATCAGGAGGCGTAAATACTACTTCATTAGATATCAAGTTTCTATGCTCAAGATAATGGAGCGTAGTTTCATCTCTTACAGTCAAAATATAACCATCTCCATCAAGAAGTCTATCGTCAAAAGGATTGATGCATTTATACGAATCTATTAGTTTGATTAGAAGTTCTTTACCAATTACCGACAACTATTCACACTCCCATCTCTCTAGCAGTAGCGAATAATAACTATTCCCGTTGAAATAGTTAAGTTTTATTAAGAATTCAAATTCCAGATGAGATTTAAATAATCAAATAATTTTGTGCAATGATATGTGGAGCCCTGTTTATCATCTAAGCAATAAATTATAATTAATTGACAGTGATATAGTACTGATAGTGAATAAAAATTTAAAAAAAAGATTTTATTGACTTTAATAATATGCAATTATTGATGCAAATATCTATTCAGTATGACCATACCAATTGAAAGAACACCAGTGATCAAGAGCAGTGCTTGAAATGCATTTATTAGAAGACTACTTTCTGCTACTTGATTACAAGTAACAATTGAAATGTTAATTGCACATTCAAAGTAAACATAGGCACCTGGAAGAAAGTTGAATGACCAGTGTAATATTACAGCTGCCGGAAAACCAAGTGTAAAATATATCCATCCCAGTAATATTCCTGCAATTATTGCTGATGGTAGCTTTCCTATTGCCCAAGATGAGCCATATGCTAGATGAGAAGCACCGAAGAAAAATCCTGATAGAAGAATGATGAATATTATGGACCAGCGGTAATTATTTGGATGCAGAGATGTGTTCTGTTCTAGATACTTTGATGGATGCCATAGTGCTTTCAGAGAACTTAAATTATTACTTCTTCCGAGAAGTATGAAGAAAACTACTCCCCCTATCAGAGTTGTTCTGAATCCCACTTCTTCAACAATGGGAGCGATGGATACCATCGTGAACGCTCGAATAGGAGTATCTTGTGGTGTTGTACCCATTGGTATTCCAGCTTGATTCTGAATAAGTTCTATAATGGAAAAGATTATTAGCATAATTGAGAAATAAACAATAACAGTGATTATTGCGTTTTCATTAAATAGAAATCGATTTCTTTTTTTAATGCTTTGTATAGTATTAACTACAGATAATTTGGGTCCATTTAACGCTACCACGAATAATATTAGATATATTGACCATATTCCAGAAAAAATTTCTCCCAAAGTAGTTGAAGTGAATATTGGAAGAGGTACTCCGAATATAAATAGAGAAAAAAAAGCAATGGGATTTGTGATCTCTGTAGCACCGAGTTCAGTACTAAAGACTGTGTATCCTCCTAAAACAAACGAAAAAAACATAGATACAATAACGAGCAAGCAGGTTGCAGCAAAAAAATAGGAATATATTTGGTGAATTTTTTGCCTCATTCTTATATTCTGTGATCTTACCATTCAGGACCGCCCTCCAATATTGTATTTAATGAAATAAATCTCTAAAATTCAATTCCCATTTTCTAATGCAACAGAACCAAAATAGCCACATAAATTGCAAGAATATTCTTGCGGTAATAACCATCCTGCTAAATTTGAAGTAGGCTTAACTTCCTTAAGACATTGAGGACAAAGTTTTTTCTTTTTAGATATCACTCGTCTTATTCTGATTTCATCCACCGTAAGCAGACCTCATAAAGAAAAAATATTTTTTCCTATTGGACCTCTATGGAAGATTCAATAAAGCCAAGCTGAACTAACTGATCCTTTATGATACTTCTATGATCTCCCTGAAGAAGGATATATCCATTTTTTGCAGTTCCGCCGCAGGCAAATTTGTTTTTTAGTTGTTGTGCAATCTTCTCGAGATCGGTTCTTTTAGGATTCAATCCTTCTATCATTGTAGTTGGTTTTCGAAATCTTCTCATTTCGAGCCGAATAACTATTCGTGTCTCTTCCTTTTCTAGCTCTTCACATACACAGAGATCAAGTGGTAGACTACAGCTTTTACATATTTGTGCCATTAGTTAGATCTCACGGTCTACCGCCGAGTTGATTTGTTGTCAGAAACGGTATGTGTTTTTTAATCAGTTTTCTCAGAGATACTCTAAGCATATACAGGTTTAATTCCTTAATAAGACTATTTAAGTTTTTTAATTTTGTTTAATCTATAGGCTTTCAAAATTGTACATGACATCCTATTAATAGGAACACAAGGGTTTTTTAGGGTCATTTTTTTATTGGAGCAAGGTGTCACTTTGAAGGAAGATATAACGGTAAAAGCATTGGATAGGTTGTCTGAACTTATTCAGGATACTAAGACAGGGTTTGATCCTGATATCTTAGCTAACTGGTACAAGATAATAGAATCTGAAGCCAAGGAGGCTTGTCCTGAGAAGTTCAGGGATAAAATTAAGGTATTACAAGATCCATTATTACCAATGAAATTTGAATTAAAATCTTCACGTAAATCTGTGAGATATATTGTTGAGGCAATTGAACGAAATTTACCAAATATGCCTTTCTCTACCAGATTATATTTCCAGAAACTGGAAGAGATTATTGATAAAGAAGCTGCTTTATTTGAAAACCGGAATCAAGACTGAGATTCTTAGAATTGGAATTAATAATAATTCAATAGTTTGCTATAATAAAGATATCATTGCGTTCTGATCTGGATGATAATTGAAACAATAACTTAAATCCACATATGTATTATGCAATTTTCATTAAGAAACAAATAATAAGATATTTACAATGGTGAAAAATAATGATCTACGGGGTGTTATTTCTTATCAAGTAATAATTTAAGGAGCTTCAAATATTATACAGGTATTGATAATGCATTAAAAAATATTTTCAAATCTATGAAACAGATTAGTATTAACAAACAAAAAATTTCTCTAAATGAATCTTTAGATCGAATAACAGCGTCAAATATTATTTCAAATGTGAATATCCCAAGTGTAGATAAAGCCGCTATGGATGGATATGCTATCGTCGCTGAGGACACATTTGGTTCATCACAGAATAATCCCGCCATACTTGAAATAGTGGGTGAAGTTGGTATCGACGAAATTCCAAAGATAATTGGGGGAATAGGGAAATCTATAGCAGTAGCAACCGGATCCAATATGCCAAAGAAAACTGATGCGGTAGTTATGATTGAATACACTAATGTGCAAAGAGGTGATTTGCAGATAGTTAAACCTGTAGTGCCTGGACAAAATGTTTCAAAGATTGGTGAAGATGTAAAGAAAAATCAAGTTGTTCTAAAAAAAGGGACACGAATAACCCCTTATGACATCGGTATTCTAGCTGCATTAGGTTACAAGAATGTGGAAGTTATGCAACGGCCTAAAGTAGCTGTGATATCATCTGGAGATGAATTAATAGATCTTGGTGAAATACAAAAAAACGCAAAAATATATGATGTAAACAGGCATATGGCTAAAGCATCCATCATTAAATCTGGAGGAGACCCCATTGATCTTGGAATAGTCAAAGATGATTTTGAAGAGATAGAAAAACGAATGAAACAGGCTATCTCTATTTCAGATATTGTAGTGATATCCGCTGGAACCTCTGTAGGTGAAAAAGACATTGTACCAACTGTTCTTACTTCTCTTTCTGGGAAAAATAAATTAATCCACGGAGTCTCATTGCGACCTGGATACCCTACAGGTTTAATCGTAATAGATGAAACACCAATAGTATCACTTCCCGGATATCCTGTCTCAAACGCAATAGCTTTTCGTGTCTTTGTACGGCCGTTAATAGCTTTTTTTTTGGAAACGAATGAAAATTTTGAGCCCAGTATTAAGGCGAAATTGTCTAGAAGAATTGCCAACTCCGGTGGATTGAGAACATTTGTACGAGTACGAATATTTATGGATAAAAATGAGTTGATCGCTGAGCCCATTATGGCTTCTGGTGCTGGTGTAATTTCGAGTCTCACAAGAGCAAACGGATTAGTCGTTATACCAGAAGATAAAGAAGGAATTGACGAGGGGGAAAAAGTAGAGGTAAGATTATTGAGACATTTTGAAGCGTGATAAAATGGGAGAAAGGAAGATATTCAAGACATTAATGACATCTGAAGAGGCCCTTGCCAAACTTGATAAACATTGCAAAATCATACCCATTGGTATCGAAAAAAGACCACTATTAGATTCTTCAGGAATGATACTTGCTGATGATATCGTTTCAAGTCTCGATGTGCCGAACTTTGATAAAGCATCTATGGATGGTTATGCTCTAATAGCATCTGACACATTTGGTACTAAAGAAGACCAACCGATCACATTAGAAATAATAGGAATATCTCAACCAGGTTCATCTCCATCTGGAGAAGTAAAGACTGGTCAAGCAATTGAGATAGGTACTGGTGCTCCTATGCCTAGTGGAGCTAACTCAGTAGTCATGGTAGAATATACTCAGGCAATCAATAACGCGCTTAGGATTTTTAGAGCAGTTTCACCGGGTGAAAACATTACACCTGCGGGAAGCGACAAGATGGCTGGTGAGTTGCTCCTTCGCAAAGAACAACGAATATCTCCAAGGGAAATTGGTGTTCTTGCAGCAGTTGGCATTGATAAGGTTGCAGTTTATCGTAAGCCTAAAGTTGCTGTAATTTCTATTGGCAATGAGCTAGTTGAACCAGGAAATGTGTTGAAATATGCTCATATATTTGATATAAATTCCAATACCATATCTGCATCAGTATTGGAGAATGGTGGTTTACCTCTAAAGCCTGTTATAGTAGCGGATGATAAAGCTAAAATTAAGAATGCAATAAAAAATGCTCTACAAGAAGCTGACATTATTCTAACTTCAGCTAGTACATCAGCAGGAGCAGGTGATATGCTCAATAAAGTTATTGAAGAACTTGGTGATCCTGGAATAATCGCTCACGGATTAACATTAAAGCCTGGTAAGCCAACTTTAATTGCGGTTATTAAAGAAAGACCTCTCATAGGTCTTCCTGGATATCCAACATCTGCGCTTATGATATTCAATTTGGTTGTGGCACCTATAATACGAAGAATGGCAGCTCTTGCAGATGAAAATGAAACACCTATCATTGAGGCAAAAATTGCTAGAAAGGTTTTTTCAGATAAAGGAAGACGTGAACTCTTGCCAGTTCATCTTATTTCATCTTTGGATGGTTTTTCTGTTTACCCGGTTGCGTACGGTTCGGGTGCCATAAGCACTATATCCTTAGCTGATGGTTATGTGGATATTCCAAAAAATCAGGAGTTTCTTGAAGAAGGTGATGAGGTAAAGGTTAAGCTTTTCAGTCCAAAGGTACAACCAACAGATTTGCTGATAATTGGGAGTCATTGTACAGGAATAGATCTGCTTCTTCAACATATGTGCATCAGAACACCTAATTTAATATTCAAGGTTGTAAACATTGGATCACTCGGAGGCTTCGAAGCTGTAGTGAGAGGAGAAGCAGACATTGCTGGCTTACATATTCTCGATGAACAGACGGGTGAATATAATGCACCATACCTTAGACATCAAAACCTGTCGGGTCAAGTTTCTCTAATTCGCGGTTATAGTAGAGAGCAGGGACTCATTGTTGCAAATGGTAATTCTAAGGGTATAGTTAGTTTCGAAGATATACTTCGAGATGATGTCATATTCTTGAATAGGAATCCAGGATCAGGAACACGCATGTTGATAGATCTAAAGTTAAAGAAGTTAGCTAAATCCAAGAAAGTATCTTTTAATGATTTAAAGAAAAAAATTGGTGGATATAACATAGAAGCTAAATCTCACCAAGCTGTAGCAGCATCAATCGCACAAGGAAAAGCAAATGTTGGAGTGGGAATAAAGACAGTTGCACAATTATATAATCTGGAATTCATTCATTTAGCTAACGAGATGTATGATTTCCTTATCCCTTCTAACCGTGCAGAAAAAAAATCTGTAAAACTTTTTTTTAACACATTAAGATCAAAGGAGTTTAAGAATGATATTCTAAACAAGATGCCTGGATTGAAACCGGATTCTTTGGCTGGTAAGATTATTGATGAAAATAATATCGATATGTAAGTTGGATTTTTTGCATCTTAACAAATATTGTCTTGCGATTAAGCGGTATAATTGCTAAATCCAAATCAAATTTTCTTTGGGATTAAGTTAATATATGTTCAGTCTAAAGCCTTTTATATATACATTACAACAAAGATGAATGTAGATTAAGTTTGGCCACAGACATTTCCCTCTTCTTCATCGAGGATTTACTACAGCTTGTAGGGGCTTTTGTGGTTTTTTCTGTAGCCTTTGTATCATATTATGGCTACAAAAAATTAGAAAGTCCAACTATGCTGCGACTTACGATAGCCTTTCTATTATTAGGTGGAGGTTTTACGCTTTCAGGAGTAATTGGTTTAACAAACTTGGATATTCAGCCTCCGATCTCTTTATGGGTATCAGCAGTTGTTATTGGTGCGTCTTCCCTTGAGGCGGCAGGATATTTCTTTCTCGCCTTCTCATATATGATGAATGCAAGAAGTGTTGGGAAAACAACTTTAGTTCCTGCTTTTGCACTTATAGCAGTGGTTCCTGTTATTGCATTAAAAGCTATTGCAATATACTTTTTACTTTATGGTGTAATAGAGACCCTAATATCATATCTAAAGGTGAAGAAGGCTGAAACACTAACGATAGCTGTAGGGTTGATACTGATTGTTTCAGCAGAGTTTATCCGGTGGATAAGCTTCCTTTATCCAACAGAAGCCACTATTTTGGCAATATCTTTGGTTGTAAGAGTCTTTGGGTTTATCATACTATTTGTTCCAGTGGTAAAATTTATTTCTATTCGGGGTAGATAGAGTTGATGTATCGAACTCAAGTAAAGATAATAGCAGATGTTCTTTCGGCTACCAATGAATATGATTTCGACAATATGGGAATAGGGGTAACAACAATAATTCGAAAGGCAAATTTATCTCATCCAAGACTAATGAAGATTCTAAGTGATCTGGTTAGTTCAGGTCTTCTTGAAGAAACTGTCAAAGGAAAAGTATGTAAGTATAAATTAAGTATGAAAGGAAAACATTTTCTGTCAGAATATAATAAATTCCATGAATTCGCAACTACTTTTGGGTTAAGGCTTTAATATCTAAATATATTCAAAAAGAGAAGATTATTTCATCAACAATATATCGATCATTTCATACATTTTTTTATAGGCAGTATTGTAATCTTTATCTTTTTCTAGTGTTCTTTTTAGAGTTCTGAGTTTTGAGATCAATTTCTCTTTATCATTCTGGAATGTTAGATTTCCTAGGTATTCAGCTACTTTCACAAACTTTTGCACTTCTTTTGCAGCATAATTGTTATCTAATTGAAGAGTAGCCAGAAATTCTGGTTCATTGTGTAATATAGATTCAGCTAAAGTTAATTGTATATTAAAGGTAGTACCTGATAGTCTTCGTAAACTCCCAAGATCCCTCGAAGACATAATAAAGGCATAAGTAAAGTTGATGAAATAGGTAAGCGATAGGATTGTAGCCATAGCTTCATCATGCTCTTTTGCAGATGCTGACACAACATCTGCTTCAGGGAATATTCGTTTTGCTTCCTCTACTTCCTGTTCGGAATCCATAACAGTAACAACAATCATTTTAGAATGCAAAAGATTCTTGGCACCTGGTCCAAACATAGGATGAACAGATAGAAAATTCATATTTTTTTTCAATTTTTTTTTGCAGACATTAATTATTCTTTCTTTGAAAGATGCAATTTCAATTATAATGGCGTTTTTTTTCATCAACTTTGCTACTTCCGATACCGTATCAGCTGTAACAATTATTGGAACAGAGACCAAGATTATATCAGCCTCTCTTACTGCTGATATCATGTTTACTGTATTCTTTGCATTATATTCTTTGGCAATCTCTTCTGCTTTATTGTAGTTTAAATCAAAAACTGATATTTCATTTCCTTTTCCTGTAAAGTAACGTGTAAACCATGCACCCATCTTACCTGCTGCGCCAATTATTGTGACTTTCACATTAGAGCATCCTCCATCCTTTTAACAGCCTCTGCTATCTTCTCTTTAGGCTGACATAAAGATATTCGTAGATAATTTGGAAAATCTCCAAATGCAACTCCTGGTGTAATGGATACATGTTTTCTTTCTAGTAAATCAAGAGCAAAAGTTTCAGAATTGAATCCAGGTTTATTGATTTTCGGGAATACATAAAGTCCACCATCTGGAGTATAATATTCAACAGAAATATCATCAAGAAGATCACATAAATACATGGCTCTAGAATGGATCACATCCATATTTTTCTCTACAGTGTCCTGACTTTCAATGGCTTTTATTGCGGATCTCTGAATAAATTCAGGCATACTTGTTAAAGCAAGATTCTCAATATTTGCCATACGTAATATATCCTCTTGTGAACCAATTGCGTAACCAATTCTGAATCCAGTCATACTGTAACTCTTTGAGAATGATGATATGAATATGGACCTGCATTTATCATATTCTAGAATACTTTTACATTTTGTGAAGGCGTAATCTTTGTAAACTTCATCACTGATTATAATAACATTTTTTTCTGAAGCATTTTTTGTTAGTTGATTGAGGACATCGCTACTCAGATTTTTCCCAGTTGGATTAGATGGTGAATTAAGGATCATTATATCAGGTGGGTCATCAAATAAATCTTCAATAGTATCTA
>CEQE01324384.1_pt1 | contig 10025 bp, 8 predicted proteins | sample 356201 | NCBI WGS metagenome assembly CEQE01 (sample SAMEA2619970, study PRJEB7988) | marine metagenome | biome: marine biome (ENVO:00000447); feature: mesopelagic zone (ENVO:00000213) & marine oxygen minimum zone (ENVO:01000065); material: "saline water (ENVO:00002010), including plankton...
AAAATCAATTCACAAACTAAAGAACTTGGTGCAGCAGCACACCATATATTTTTGCTTGTTCCAACTGGGAGAGGAAAAGGAATTGCTGAAGAAGAAATTTCTCCAGATAAATATGAGAGTGTACTTAATTGGATGTATGATGTAAAAGATGATGGAGTAAATATGAAAGCTACATGTGCTCCACATTTTGTTAGAATTTTCCATAAAAGATCTAAAGCGGACGGGATAAAATTAGCTCATAAAAAGAAAGGTATGCATGCTATGATGGGGGGATGTATGGGTGGTACAACCTTTGCATTTATTTCTCGAAAAGGGGATGTAGACCCTTGTGGATATCTACCTCTTCATGCAGGCAATATACGCGAGAAGCCTTTTAACGAAATTTGGGAATCGGGCAATCTCTTCCTGAACCTTAGAAATAGAGATGAACTAAAAGGAAAATGTGGTGCTTGTGAGTACAAGATTATTTGTGGGGGATGTAGGGCGCGAGCATATGCTAAATACAACGATTACATGGATGAAGAACCGTACTGTGTTTACACTCCACCAAAGTTAACTGGGAATGAAAGTTAAAGTATCCTTCAATTCAATCTCTAGGTCATTGAGTGGTTCATCTACTAGCTCTTTCTTTGCCCTTAGGAGAAAAATAAGATGTCCGTCTCCTTGGGGAATTGAAAACATATATTTTAATCCATTTTCATTTATCTCGAGTTTTCCAATGCTTTCACCAATTTCTAGTTTAGAAAGGTGCGACTTGATAAGTTCAGCTTCAACCTCAGGGGTGTCACTCGTAGAATCTATAAGGATGCCATCAGGAGTGATTATAGTTACACTTTCCATTGCGTATTTTCCAATAATGTTTTCTAAAGCACTTCTAAGATTCTTGGGTTCAACCTTTTCTGATGGAATTCCCTCTAATTCCTCTAAGGTACTTTGAATCTCTGTTTCTCCTATTGCATCTGTAGTAGTAATTGGTGTTTTTAAATCAATAGTTGTTTGAGGATCTTTTAGCATTATTTCAAGTGGACCCATTTTCATGTCTACAATTATTCTATCTTTCTTTTTAGGAATAGCTACGTTAAAAATAATCTTAATTATCCAGAGAAATAACAATGATGATAATATTATTCCACCTACCAAGTATTCTACTCCAGTGCCATAATTGTCAGCAGTGACATATAGATATCTATAAGTCTTTTCTATTATCACCTGAGTTTCCATATTTTTCAGTACATTTTGACACTTATATATAGGTTTTCTTAATTTTCTTAATTTATAGACATTTTAATGCAAGTTCTACTGCTGTCTTTGCATCTTCAACAAAATGTAAATTATATTTTTTCTGTAGTTGGAATTTTTCGGATATTTCAGCTATATTTACCATTTCTTCAATATTCTTAATTATAATCACTGGCTTATCCATTTTTAATGCTAGAGCTATCTCAGATAAAGTTCCCATACTCCCTTTTACTGCTATTAGAGCATCTGCACTCCATGCAATAATCGTATTTCTTGCATGATTCATCCCGGTAATAATCTTAATATCCATGTATTTGTTTGCTTCATCTTTGTTAATTCCTGGTAAAATTGCAACAGTTATGCCTCTTTCCGCCTTTGCTCCTTTTGCACTAGCTTCCATTACACCTCCAAGACCACCACAGACTAATACATTTCCACTTTTAGCTATCTCCCTCCCAACTTCAGTTGCTATATCCTGGGTTATTTTATCTGTTTTCCCTCCACCTATAACACCTATTTGTATCATGAGTTGTAATAATATTCGCCTTTGGCTTTTTGTTCTTTATCCTTCTGACTATTAAGCTTATTAGTTCTAGGTCTGCCGTTGTTAGAATCTCGTCGAAAAGTGATATTGATATCTTTTAAAAAGGTGTTCATTCCTTCATTCATAGTTAGAGGTTGAGTCGAATATCCTTTTTCTCCGGGAAGACCTTTAAATACCATTATCCTATCAGATATATAATCTGTAAAGAGCAAATCATGGTCTACAATTATCCCGGTTGCTTCTTTTTTCTCTATTACTCGACGTATAATTTTTGCTACATTTAACCGTTGCTCAATGTCAAGATAGGCTGATGGTTCATCCAACAAATAGATGTCAACATCCCGGCTTAGACAGATTGCTATTGCCACACGTTGCAGTTCACCCCCACTAAGTTGTGTAATCTTCTTTTCTTGTAACAGATCAATTTGTAGTGGTTTGGATACTTCTCCTTCAAAGAAAGGGGATCCGTTTTCTTTTAGAGCTTTCGAAACAGTTTCAAAAACTGTTCCTTCTTTCCCTGGCGTGATGTACTGTGGTTTGTAGGATACTTTCACTTTGCCATCAACTTTCCCAGAATCAGGTTTTATAATACCTGCAAGCATCTTTACAAATGTGGTTTTTCCAATAGCATTTGGCCCTAAGACACCAATAACCTCCCCCTTGCCTAATGTTCCGCCAGATAAATTTAGATTAAATCCTTTATACGACTTTATTAGATTGTCAAAATTTAGGAGTGGAATAGCATTCCATTGTCTTGTGTACCCTTTGACATCAAATTTTACAGGGTTCTGTCTAAATTTCAGATTCTCTTCTCGGATATAACCATCCAAATAAATATTTATTCCTTGTCTAACGGTCATTGGATGTGAGACTATCCCATACTCGCCAACTCCCCCAAATACAATATTTACATAGTCAGCAAGATAGTCTAGGACAACTAGATCATGTTCAACCAAAAGAACGCGTTTTTTCTCAGCAAGTTTTCGAATAATCTTAGATATATTCAATCTCTGTCTAACATCTAAATAACTTGAAGGTTCATCAAAAATGTAAATGTTTCCTTCTCTAAGTATCGTGGCTCCAATTGCTACACGTTGAAGTTCTCCTCCAGATAATTCTTTTATGCTCTTTTCTTTTGCATTTTCAAGTTCCAATTCTAAGAGTACATTCCTAATTTCTCCTCTCTCATCTACCTTTTCAAGCAACTCGCCTACATTACCTTCTACAGATTTAGGAATAAAATCCACATGTTGCGGTTTGAATACAGCTTTTAAATTTCCATTATAAAGTTCTTTGAAGTAATGATTGAACTGTGTCCCTGAGAAGTGTTTTACAACTGTCTCTTCATTAGTTGTTTTCCAGTCTCCTAGATTCGGAACAATTTCCCCGGATAATATTTTAACAATACTGGTTTTTCCAGTTCCATTCTGCCCTATTAACCCTGTAACTGAATTGTTTCGAGGATAAGGTAAGCGGAATAGGCGAAACATATTTTCTCCGTACTGATGCATAATATCTTCCTGGAGCTCCTCTGGTAGACCTATAATCGAAATAGCTGTAAATGGGCATTTTTTTGGACATATCCCACATCCAGTACAAAGTTTTTCTGATATAAGCGGCTTGTTCATTTCTTCATTGAATTCGATAGTCTCATCACCTATTCTTACACCTGGGCAGAATCGTATACACTCTTTAGAGCACTTTCTTGGCTGACATCTATCAGTATCAATAATGGCTAGGCGCATTGAAGAAAAATTAAAATTTAACGTCTACATTATGTATGCTGCGTTTGAACTGCCCAAAGTCTGTATCTATTTCAATGTCAAGTTTGCCATTTAGTTCTCGATCAGATTTAGGGCAAATAATATTTGGAAGAAATTTTTTCTTGAGTTTGCCAAACTTTGTTGCTGAATGGTTGGCCTGAAATAATTAAAAAATTATTTTTGTGTGCAGGTTTTCTGACTAAATCTTCATCTAAATAGTCTGAAAATATTCAGAAGAGAATATGAAAGGAGCATGGTTTAGATAGATAAGGCGTTGATTTTTTTATTTATTAGGATTATCAGAAATAAATTTCCAATTTTTAATACCTGTTAAATCGAATATTTCCATACTTAAATTCATTAAATCAGCACTGCTCTTCAATCCTTTAGTAGAGACCTCTAATGGTATTTCGCTTGAAATTAATGAATGAAATTTATTTTCAATTTTAAGTAACTCAATTAAAGGAATATCTGAGCTAGGGTTAACATGTAAAGATGTATATCGAGCTCTGCCTCTTGCATCAAAATCGACAATTGCTTTACCCGAAAATTTAGAATAGTCCATCTTTGCCATTCTAAATGCCACTTCATTATTAGGGCACAATGTTAAAGTCCAATGTAGACCCGTTTTTCTAGACCATTCTTTAATTTTAGTTGATATCTCTCTCAGGACTTTTAATCCAAAATTCATTGCAAATTTATTTTCATGAATCGCATTTCCGGTGTGGACTTTCACCAATTCGTTAATTCCTACATATCCGATAGCATGAATGAAGTTATCAAGTGAATGTTTATCAATGCTGTTTTCGGTTTGGGTTAAAAATGGGAGCTGTCCTCGACGTAATCGTTGTTCTATAATATCTCTTTTTATAATTATGACATCTCTTGCCATCTCTAGCCGTTCATTTAAAATCTCAAATAATTTCTGATCATCTCCTTTGGCCTCATAGGCAACTCTAGGGAGATTGATTGTTATTATTCCCAGTGTACCTGCAACTTTTAGTTTATTTAGATTTCTTGAAAAAATAGGAGTTTGAAATTTGTAACTTATCTCGTGGGCTTTTGAGAAAAAATCTTTAAAATCAGCTTTGTTAAAATCTTTTTTATTGGAGGAATAATAGGGATTAGGAGTTAAAATCATCCTTTTAGAGGGGTCTCCTTCCAAGAATAATTCTGTCAATGCTGTAGCTATGGCTTTTATCTCAAATTCTAAATTTCCGTATAAGGCATCTTTTAAAAATTCAGGGCAGGTATATTCTATTTGTACCTCTATTTTAGCTGTGGTTCGAATCTGGCTCTCTAATAAAAATAACTTGAGGAGTTGTTTAATTTCTTTAAAATCCATTCCTCGTACATATGGAGCTAAAAATACATTGAAATGTTTTAATACTTGTTTTCTAGATATGTCACTTTTAGAGGCGTACAAAACTTTTGCAGCAATTAAAAATGCAAGGTGAGGATTATCAGCTGGACCAGTTGTAATTACTTTTTTACCAGTACCTAATTCGAGACCTTTCTCAAAGAACCATCGTAAATCATGTTCAATTGAAAAAGGTCTTGAAACAAAGTAATCTAAGTCATGAATGTGAATCTGTCCACGCATGTGTGCATCAGTTAAGTAAAGTGGCAATACCTTAAGCAAAGTGTACTCTTTAAATATACTATCAGCCATATGGAGGTGAAGTAATTCGGGGTCAACAGTTGAAATATCGTTACCTTTAAGTCCAATCAGAGTAGTTGCATCGTATACAGGTATTCCAAGGCGGGTATAATCAACTCTCGATTCTTCAAATCCATGTTCAAGGAGTTTAACGTTGACAACTTCTCTAATCAAAGGCGATGATGCGAAGTCAAGTTTTAAACGCCTAATTTCCATTTCACTTTCTTTTGAAATAAGCTCTGCTAGTTCTTTAGGGAGATTTGTTTCTTTGATAAGTGAGGATGTTATTTTCTTTCTATCGAAAGGTTCAATAGTATTTCGCGATGTTCTCACAAGTAAACTGTGGAACCTCTTGAATAACTCTGCAGATTCTGGGTGTTTTTTGTACAGTACCTCTAATGTCGAGTCTTTAATTTCTTTGGTTGATATACCATCATAAATCTTTTGAGATATCTCCATAGCTACCTCTGCAGCTGTAAAGAACTCAACGCCTGCTTCAACACATTCTTCTGTTATTACATTTGGGTCAAAATCTTCAAAGTCACCTGAAGTTTTTACCACTCTGATATCCAATTTTGGATTTGTCATATGGTCACTACTATTCCTACAATTGTAATTCACATTATTGGATTAATCCCTATTTTGTTTTCAATCCCTATTTTATGAATCCAATCGCATTGGCTACAATCCCAAATATCCCATTCAATCTTCTGGCCGTCTCTCCATATCACTTTTTCATGGTGCATTAACCGCGTATCCAGAAACACTGTCTTAAATTTTCCACCTGTCGATATCTCCATGCATGGATAAAAAGGGCAATAGCAATATTTACAAGTCTGCCCTTTGAAATGACATGGATAGTATGTACAATCAAGATTTTTCACAACTCACATACCCCGCTTTCACAAGTATCTAAAACTTGATTGTTTCTAGATTTATCGCGGTAAACTGTTATCCCTTTACATCCTAGTTTATGCGCAAGATCGAAAACTTTTCTTACATCATCAGTTCCTGTATTGCTGGGTAGGTTCACGGTTTTGCTCACAGCATTGTCTACGTATTTCTGAAACGCTGCTTGCATTTTAACGTGCCAGTCTGGAGATATATCATGAGCTGTAACAAAGATTCTTCTAATACTCTTTGGGATATCTTTAATTTCTTGAATAGATAGAGCAGATGACACTTTTCTTAATAGGTCTTCACTGTAGAAACCCTCCTCTCTTGCAATGGATTCAAAAGTGGGATTTATTTCTAAAAGTTCCTGTCCAAGCACTCTTCTTTTATAGGCTACAGCAAATAGAGGCTCTATACTTTGACTACAGTCCCCAAGGATGCTCAGTGTACCTGTTGGCGCTATCGTAGTCAGAGTTGCATTCCTCATAGGAGTTTTAAATGTGCTCTTATCTATATTTGGAAAACTCCCTTTTTCCTCTCCAAGTGCGATACTTGTTTCTAATGCTGTATCTGAAACCAATTTCATTAATCTTTCCGCTATTTTTAATCCTTCATTAGAGTCATATCTAACTCTAAGTCTCAATAGAAGATCTGCGAAACCCATAATGCCCAATCCTATCTTTCTATTCTCTTTTGTTAGATCTTCTATTGCCTTTATTGGATACTTGTTGACGTCAATTACACCATCAAGAAATCTTACACCAGTTCCAACTGTAGTTATTAGAGATTCTTCATCTATTTCTCTAGAATCAACAAATTTGGATAGATTAATGGATCCTAAATTGCAGGATTCATATGGTAACAATGGCTGTTCAGCACAGGGGTTCGTTGCTTCAATTTCATCTAAATCCTTAAGAGAATTCCTCTTGTTTATTGTGTCTCCAAAGATTACTCCCGGGTTTCCGTCTCTCCAAGCTCCCATAAGAATCATTTCATAGATTCTTCTTGCAGATTCACAAACTTCAATTCCAGTGGCATCTGTTAAGATATAATCTTCGTCTTTCTTAACCCGTTTCATAAAGTCATCTGTAATCCAAACACTGGTGTTGAAACATCGGAACATATCATTGGTATGAATATCTTCTCGCTTGAAATCTATAAATTCTACAATATCCGGATGATCAACACGAAGTATCCCCATATTGGCTCCCTCTCTCTTCCCTCCTTGAGTTATAAGATTACTTACACTATTGTAGTGTTTTAACACTGCAACTGGTCCACAAGCCCTCCCATGGGTGGATGATATTGGGGAACCCTTATGTCTTAGACGTGAAAAATTGAAACCCGTACCACCACCGAACTGGAGAATATAAGCCATTTGAGAAGCGGTAGTCATAATGCTTTTCAGGTTATCTTCAATTGGGAGAACAAAACATGCGCTTAGAGTTCCTCTCCCCGTTCCCGCATTCATCATAGTTGGTGAGTTTGGGAGGAATTTTGTGTTGGCCATAACACTAAAAAATTCGTCTTCATGTACTTCTCCATCACCATTGGATATAGCTTTTGCAACTCTTCTAAATAGTTGAGATGTTGATTCAATTACTGAATTAGAATCATCTCTTAAGAGATATCTCATTTGAAGCGTTTTTACTGCATTGTAAGAAAGTTTGAGTTCATCTATAACCCCTATTGATGATTTCGCCTCTCTCAGTTCCCTTCTTTTTTGTCTATAGAGGATGTATGCTTTGGCGACATCTACCATTCCTGCATCCATTAGTGAGACTTCGACAATGTCTTGAACATCTCCAATCCTTGGAATTAAATTTTTAGAGTATTTTTTCTCGAGACTTCGAACAACTTTGTTAGAAATCTCAGGCACTGAGTTTACATCGCCATTAACTTCTTTAACTGCCTTTAAAATAGCTTTCGCGATTTTTTTCCGATCAAATGTTACTATGTCTCCCTCTCTTTTTCTTATTTTAGATATCAATTGATGCCTCCGTTTTTTTTGTAAGATTTCCCCCTAAAGAAGTATTAAGGGAAAACTTTGAAACGCTTGTTAATAAATCTAATTTTGAGTTTAGATATAGTTAATATATAGCTGTTATAATAATTATTTAAACTTTTCTACAATGTTTTATTAATTACTTTTTTTATTTTGATTAATAATATTAATGTCTGGAAGTACATTTACATTCATAATAAAAAATTTTAAAAAATGATGAAGCTTTAGTAATAGAAGGAAGTTTGAAATTTTAACATCATTTAACTTAAGAATCCAAATTTTCTATTTCTATCGATTTGATATACATTACTATTTTTTTAATATGGAATTAATCTCAAATTACGTTATTATTTTTTTTAGATTTTTTTTTATCTAATAAATCTCTTACTTAGAAATAATAACTTCAAGTCAAACTTATTATATATTTAATTAACAAATCTTATAATGGTGGTTAATAAATGGATGAAATCAATATGAAAATCCTGAACGTTCTACAAATGAATTCTCGGATAACATATAAAGAGATTTCTAAAATTGTGAAAATAAGTGGTGTAGCTGTAGGTAACCGAATAAAGAATATGAATAATATTATAAAGAGTTTTACTATCCTTGTTAATCAAAAGGAGTATGGAAAGAACATAACAGCTATTTTTGATATCACATGTGAGACTGGAAAGTCACAAGAAATCGCCAAGAAAATAGCAAGTATAGACGATGTTATGGAAGTATATACTACTTTGGGTAAACATGATATAGTGGCAAAGGCCCGTACCAAGAATTTGGAAAGTCTCAAAGGCATTGTAGAAAAGGAGTTCTTCAAGATTAAGGGTATCAATGAGATAAGGACGAGTATTGTATTTGATTGCATCAAGGAAAATGTTAGTCTGATAATGTAGGACAAACCTAAATAAGCATCTTCGGGGTGGGGGAATAGAATTTGAAGGCATGTCTTTCAATGTTTTTTTTCAAAATGTATTTCTAAGACCTTTAGAAGATACTTTTGATGATTTAAACAGTGCTTTTAACCTAGAAATTTCTGTATTGAATACAGTGGGCGTTCACCTAACGGTAGATTTAAAACAGATAGGAGTAAATATACATATCGGTTAAGACAAGCATTTTCGTGTTGCTCGGACTATTTTACTGGGAGGAGGAGAAGTTGAGTGATATGAACATAGCCTTGTTGAAAAACATGGCATATCTGTTTTTTGAACCCAGGACAAGAAGAATGAAGGCAGTGATTATTGCAGCTGGAAATGGAAGAAGGCTTAGACCTTTCACGGAGGGGATTCCCAAGCCCCTCGTACCCCTGGGAGGTGTCCCTCTGATCGAGAGGATCGTGCTTTCAGGGAAGGAAGCCGGGATAAAGGAGTTTTTAGTGGTTCTTGGATATTTGGGGGACAAATTAAAAGAGGGGTTAGGGGATGGGAAGAAGCATGGAGTAAGGATTGATTATGTGAAAAACCGGGAATGGGAGAGGGCTAACGGTGTTTCCGTATATAAGGCCAGGCAGGTGTTAAAGGAAAACTTCATCCTTTTAATGGCGGACCACATCTTTAATCCTCAAAGGCTATCTGCTTTTAAGGATTCTGAAATCGGTGCCAGGGAGTGCACCCTCTGTGTTGATTATAACATTGATAGCTTCTTTGACAATGATGATGCCACTAAGGTGTTGGTGGAGAATGGGAGAATCAGATTTGTTGGGAAGGATTTGAAGAAATATAACGCCGTAGACACCGGCATGTTCCTATGCTCTCCATATATCTTCGAGGTCCTTCAAGAAAACATCAGTAAAGACAGATGCTCGCTTAGCGAGAGCATCCAAACCCTTGCTGATCAAGATCTCATGAAGGCCTATGACATAAAGGGATCACTTTGGTTTGACCTGGACACAAAGGAAGACTTTGAAAAGGCAGAATC
>CEQE01116216.1_pt1 | contig 10022 bp, 8 predicted proteins | sample 356201 | NCBI WGS metagenome assembly CEQE01 (sample SAMEA2619970, study PRJEB7988) | marine metagenome | biome: marine biome (ENVO:00000447); feature: mesopelagic zone (ENVO:00000213) & marine oxygen minimum zone (ENVO:01000065); material: "saline water (ENVO:00002010), including plankton...
AGGCCAAGATTGGCGATGAATCATGGATAGATTTCACAGCGCGTCTTGATGAGACCGGTTCCCACCTGATTCAAGCATCAAATGAGCATGATGCAGGTCAACAACTAGATGGCCTTGGCGGGGCAATCGCTTTGCTACGTTGGAAGATTGATTGACTCTATGAAAAGAGAATGTATGCCCCAATACCGAACATTGCAACATCGACAATGGCATGAGAGAGATAACATGGCCAAATGCTGCGATATCTATGATAGAGCCATGACCAAATTGCTCCGCCACAGAACACCCCAAAAGAGGCTAGAATCGCTAAGGGTAGAGGGAACATTACTACTACACCAATAAAATGGTGAGCCGTGAAGACCAATGCAGATAGGATGACTGCGATTTTCCCATCGACGAATGTCTCGAACTTCTCAAAGATAAACCATCTGAACAGGTACTCTTCCATTACTGAGTTGATGAATACCCAATAGCAAAACAGGGCGAAGTACATCCAAGGATTCAACAATCCAAATGGTTCGACATATCCCTTAATTTCAGATGCGTCCAAACGATCGCCTAAGAGCCACCAAGAAACGAACATTACCAAACTCATTCCGATTCCTAAGCCTGCTGCGATACCCCAGCCTCCTTGGTTAACTGGAGACCAAGAGATCTCTTTTTTTTCTACCTTGGTACGCCACAAAACGGGCAGTCCCATCTGCCAAAGTTTTCCTGCTGCGAATACAATAGAACCTAGAGTTCCAGCGAACAGATTGGTGGCCAGAAGAGCAATCGATGAAGCCGGAGTAGAAAGTAGGAGTGCAACAGCATCTTTTTGTTTTTCATCCAAAGTCATTCCTCCTGTTCGAGTTTTCCATTTTCTAATGATTCAAGGAATTCATCAACATCTATGACACCATCTTGGTTGAGGTCTATTTCGTGGAATAAGTTTCTGACATGGAAGTGTTTTAACTCGGGTGCGAGAATATTCATTGCGCGAGCGAATTCATAAAGAGTCAAATGACCTGGATGTTTTTGGTCACAACAGGCGTGGAACACTAACCATCTCTTCTCGCGTTCATGCTGGTCAGCATCCGTGAACTCAGTCCTAACTGTACGCCACGGTGTAAGGGTAGGGTGTGCTCTTGATTTCCCGTAAGTGTAGTAGGTTATTAGCCCCAAAATTGAGCAACTAGCGGCTCCAATTACCGCCTTCGACCCCATGACATAGATTAGCAGTACACCACCTAGAATTCCAATAATTTGTGTAAACGGATACAATGGCGACTTGTACTGAGGCTTGTAACTTGAAAATGATTTCGAGGCCATACGCATTACGATAACACACGAGTTTATCACCACGAAAATCATAATTTGGAATCCAGATGCTAACTTAGCAACATCATGGACTGGTAGCAGTAGAATAGCTAAACACATCGCAATTCCCGTTCCAATGATTGACCAATGCGGAGTTTCAAATTTGGGATGGACGTCTTCTAGTGATTCTGGCAGAAGGTTATCTCTGGCCATTGCGAATAGGTATCTTGACGCTGCCATTATTCCGGCTAGAGCCATCGATGTCATGGTCAGAATAGCAAGTATGGCTGCTATGATTCCTACGATATCTCCTCCTACTGCATTTGCGAACACAAAGATCGGATCTTCTCTAGCGTGCCCATCTGAGATGAAAGATTCTGCATCTATAGTGGCCATCATGACATACAAGATACCACAGTACAAAACCGTGCTAATTAACAGGGAAAAAAGCATTCCACGAGGGAGATTGATCTCTGGCATCTCAACTTCCTCTGCAACAGCTGCAATTTTTGTGACTCCTGCGTATGAGACGAAAACGAATGCTGCAGTCTCAGCAAGAGAAAATATACTGCCACCGAATGCTCCTTCGGAGATTGGTTTGGACCAATCAGGTTCGTTCGTAAGTGCTGCCCAAATTGAAATAGTAACTAGAAAAATTACGGATAGTGCTACAATAGGTGTTTGAACCTTCTTTATGAGTTTTACACCAAGTATGTTGACGATGACGATTAACAGCAATAGTGCTATGGCAGCTATTTCGATGTTGATTGTGATTCCGATGTAAGGCTCTATGACCCAAAGGTAAGCTGAGAATCCAATTAGGGCAAAGGCAGCCTTGAGCAGGAATGATGCCCAGAGCCCGAGACCGGCGACGGTCCCCATTAACGGCCCATATGTACGTTCAATGTAGATGTAGTCGCCTCCCGAAACAGGCATCGCAGTCGATAATTCAGCCTTAGACAACAGACCTGGTAGAACGACCAACGCAGCTACAAAGTATGCAGCCCAAATTCCAGGCCCCCCTAAATCGAGCATGGCAAGTGCTGGAAGCACGAACAGGCCCGAACCAAGCATAGCAGAGAGAGAGATAATGACGACCGACCAAATTCCTAGCCTTCGTTCTAGGGTTTCAGAAATGAGTTCTACTTCTCTGTAAACGAAGTCGATAACTTTCTTAGGTCCACTAGAGGTCATGCTTGCTCGAGTAGCAGGCTCTTTTAGAGCCTGTGTCTTAATTAGATTAATTTGTGTTGGTTTCTGTAGGCCGTAATGGTGATGGTTTGCCTATGGCGCGGATGATTCATGGCGGAGGGCACTTCTGATTCAGTCATTGCAGACAGTTCTTCAGATGAACAGTCAGAGATTGTTGAAGTTACTACTACTGAATCGAATTCACTACTTGTGACTTGGCAGGTTTGGCAACCAATTCCTCTCGCCTTGTTAGCAGCACTTCTTGCAAAGTTGTTCTGGGTCGATTCAGTTGCTCCTTTTGTTGGTTTGACTTCTCAATGGTGGCTAGATAATGGGGTGTTGTTATTCAGTGGCGATATTTTCACCACATTTCTAGCACTTGGCTCATTCTATTGGTATGATGACTGGTCCAGTAGATTTGAATTGATTATTGCAGGTGGGCTGACAACCACAATTGCCCTTGTTTTGGTAATAGGTGGCAAAATACTTTGTTGGCCATTTCTGATCGCTACTTGGGTCCTAATCACAGTTGTTTGGGGGCGCTATAACCTCTCAGCTAGAAGAACAGGTGTTTGGCTTGCAGTAGGCGGTTCCGTAGTTCTAGTTCTTGGCGGAATTATGGCTCATGTATTACTCTGAATTATTCATTCAGATTCGTCATTATTTGACCAAACATGTGAAGGTAGTGAAGTGTACCAAGACATCCCGCTTTTCTTCACCCTTACTAGACGATAGACCACATTTCCAGTAATCCATAGTGAAGGAATACTTAGTAAATAGGCTGAGGTAACTGGTGCTTTATGGTGGTAATCATTGGAGATTACCACTTCAATAACACCGCTGTCTTCATCTCCTGGGTGGTGCATGACAACGAGCGTCCAAACTTTTGGTTGATCCACGGTTATTGTGACTGTATCACTTGGTGCAATAGTAGTGACTTCTGACATAGAGGATAATTTCTGCCAATCAATTTCACCCTTGACCATAGCATTTTCACTGTTTTGAGCGATGATTAGTAGCACTTCCAATGGCTCCTCATCATTCCAATTTGTGATAGAGACATCAACGCTCTCATGATAAGAAATTTCTTGAACGATATCGTATGTAGAATCGCCGGGTCCAAGCCGAAAACTAGGAATTTCTTCCATTCTTTCCTCTTGAATAGATACAGCACCTACAATGGCTGCAAGTAAAAGAAGGCCAACGAATCCTTCTACCAAAAAATGATCTTTCCATTTTTTCGCAGTGAAGCCGCGGAAAGTTGTACCGTAACCATTACGCAAACGTGGTTGTCTTTGATGAATAAAGAGTGCACCGATTCCCCCTACTGCCATTCCTAAGGGTATGTCGACAATCCAATGAATTCCCAAGTAGAGAATAGTGAACATGAAGAGTACTGTATTGGCAAAAATGAACACATGATATCGCCAATGTTCCCAATCCCGTAGTAGTATCCCCTTTTCTTTTACATGCAACCAATTCAGCATTAATATTCCAAACGGAATTGCAACATGGAGTGAAGGTACAGCATTGTCCAAAGGGTCATGGCTGGCATAGAAAGCGGTGTAGGTTCCATCATGGTAGAGCAGTGCCTTCATCCCAGGAATCCATGATGAAGTGACTTCAACATTGAAGAAGAGGTAGTAAGGTACCGCTATAGCGTAAATCAGTAGGTAGTTCAATGTCACTTTATCGGTCAAGTCGCGTTCTCCTGTAAAGGCAAAATACACAGTTGTCACATAGATAAGGAAGAGATAGATGAAGAGGTAGTGGAAATTGAGAAAGGCGGTTAGACTTGCGTTCTCAAAGGCTTGCTGAATCCAGAGAACAATTTCCCCTTCAAGACCATACACTAAATCTGTCCAGTGCCCAGTATGGGCCTTGATTGGTTCGTTCAACCCGTCAGTAATCCTCTTCCATACAATGATTACAATATACCCCATAATATGGAGGTAGTAGCGCTGATCATGAATCATTTGTCCAACTTTTCCAAGTGGTGTTCTCATCGATGGTTTGTGTGCTGTGAAGACCCAGCAGATGATTGGTGTGAGCAGGAGGATAATTCCCATCATCACCCAGTAGGGGCTCGCCATACTCATTCGGCGCCCACCTCTTATCCTTCATGGTTGCCCTTAGGGGGCGTATGGAAGTTGCATACGTTCGACAGTATCACTATCAAGGTGTAACCCTTTTTCTGTCTCTTGGAAATAGGACGGTTTCCCTTACATTACCAGAACCCGTCAGTACCATCAGTAGTCTTGCAACTCCAAGACCCCATCCTGCGTGGGGTGGTGCACCGTATCTGAAGCCGTCAACATAGAAGGCAAAGTCAGGTGGATTTAGGCCCATATCTTCGAGGTTTGAAATCAAAACATCTGTGCGATGCTCGCGTTGTCCTCCAGAGCACATTTCATCACGACCATAGTTGAGGTCGAAGCCGCGGGAGAGTTGCCCCCCATCTGGCCCCTTCTCGTCCTCATTATGGTAAATGTAGAATGGCTTCATGCTCATTGGCCAGCGAGGGAGGAAGTAGAATCCAGGATATTTTGCTGCAATCATATCTGCATGGTGTGCCTCAATATCGTCACCCCAAGAAATCTTCTCACCAGCTGCTTGAATGATTTCGATAGCATCGCTATACTCAACCCTAGGGAAAGGCAGGCTCGGGACCTCTACTGAGATGGGCTCAAGAGGTGGCTCTTGTTCACCTCGCCATTGGTTGATAATGTCAATCAAGTTCTGGTCATTTTCCGCCACGCACTTCCAGATGTGGTGAATCATTCTTTCTTGAACATCCATGACATCGTCATCGTTTGCAAATGCCATTTCGATATCAAAGGAGATGAATTCGTTGAGGTGGCGGTAGGTGTCGTGTTCTTCTGCTCGGAAAGCAGGCCCAACCTCAAACACTCTCTCCAAACCACCAAGAATTGCAAGTTGTTTGTACAATTGAGGTGATTGGGAAAGGTAGGCATCGATCTCAAAATACTTCATCGGAAAGAGGTTTGTTCCCCCTTCACTGGCACTAGCAATAATCTTGGGTGAGTTCATCTCACTGAAGCCCTCTGTGATGAGGTGCTCTCGTCCGTATTGCAGAACTTTTCCACGTAATTGGAACATTGCATTGACATGACTGCGGCGTAGATCTATGTGTCGATTATCTAGTCGGGTGGGTAGTTCAACATGCACCTTGTCGGTGACTCCCATTGGCATTGGTGCCTCAGCAGCAGATAGGATGGTTGCTGAGTTTGCCACAACCTCAAACTCAGGAGGTGGTGTTGGTTGACCTTCCTTCACTTTTGGAGGTCGCTTTTGTGCCACCTGTCCGGTCACTTGGATGATACTTTCACGGTTCGCAGATTGAATCGTGGTGAAGGCATCTTCATCCATATTGTCCTTCTTGAGGAAGGCTTGCAGATGGCCTGTGCCATCACGTAGCATTAGGAAGCAGATGGCGCCGCGGCCACGTACAGCCTCAGCGTAGCCAACCACTGTGACTTCTGAATCAATCAAGGGCGCTCCACCTCTAGCGATTTCACCTAGCGTGTGAGTGCGGTATGAGGTTGGCTCCCATGTGGAGCCATCGCGGCTTGTCATGGTATTGGGCGGGAGACTCCCTCTCTTCAATGCCTCGCATAAAGGGCTCAATCTATCTATTAAATAGCCAACTATAGAGGGTAGCGCTGAAAGGTGCAAATCATCATCCAGTTACCTAAAAAGTGGTATATGAAGGGGTGTTAATGGTATTTTACACCGTATGTCCATTATATGGGGGAGTACCACGATATACTAGGTGGCAAAGGGTATGAGCACTAATAGCGGCTTGAGAAGAGGAGTGATTCTTGCACTTTCGATTGTAGTATTGATGATGAGTTCTAGTCTAGCCGTTGCGCAAGATGTTTCAATTACAGAATCAAGTCAAGAAATCGATTATACACGTGAACTAATTGAGGTAGATAAGAATATCGAGGAAGGTAAAATTTCACTTAAATTGGGTGAAGCTGAAATGTATGTTAGTTACGGTAATGGAAGAATAATTTTAGCCTCAATACAGACAAAATACATGGGTATTGCAGATATTTATGATGATAATAATCATGGATTTAAGAGCCGTGTAGGAATCCCAACCAAAACCGTATTTGTCCAGAGTTTAATCGGTGCTGGAGAATATGTTGATACCAATGAAAATGGTTTGTTTGATGTCACAGGTCCAAAAGTGGCTGGAACTATCGAAGAACTTGAAGATGAACATGTTAGCCATGAGGAATTATTGAAGTGGGTGGATTATAATGATATTTCATGGTCCTTATCCGAGTGGAGTCAGACAGCAAATGACAATGAAGTCAACATCAATTTTGTAATCACTTCATCAAACATTACTTACAATAATAAATCACAAATATTAGATGGTCAAGTTATTGAATCGATTTCTTACATATTCCACGTGACAACAGTGGAAGAAGAAATTCATGTTGAGGCAGTACCACATTACGAGGTTTTTGCGCGACAAGATGCAGCGTTTGGCGACCGAATTGACAGTTCTGAATTGATAACAAAAACCAATGTTACTGGGCACGTTCTTAATTCAACATGGAAGTACGATCAAGTAATTGATGGCTGGGATATAGCTACCGATTCTGATGGCAATGAACGCAATGACACCAGGTTAGTCGTTCTAACTGAAATGTCCTATGGTGTAAGCATGCATTCGATGGTAGGTGAATGGATGAAAGAAGAATTTGGCGGTTTATTGTCTCCTAAGGCTATTGCTGGAAATGCTCCTCATCGGTTGCTACCGCCACAAGGGGTGGCACCCCCGCCAATGCCTGAACATGATATATCGGGCCATCCATTAGATTGTGGCCTTGCATATTTTGGGCCTACTCCTGCACCGGCAAATGGTCGTTCATCTGATAATTCAGATAATGGTGTTAGTGAAAGCCAAGAGAATAAACATGGTGTCCATGATAGAATGAAAGAATATCAAGATACAGCATGTAAGCAACGAGGCGAAGAAATCCAGATGTCAGATGAAACCCGTCCCGAAGCAATTCGAGCAGGGGCTATCCACTTTGAGGACAACGGGGCAAATCTAGGGCGAATTCGTTGGGTTTCAAACGCGACAGTTGATGGGGTAGAAACTGAGGTATTATTCCAACTACATGGGGCCCGTCCAGTACTTCCTAAAGATGTGCGTCAAGATCCACGAGAAGATCCAATGATTGATTGCAATGAAAATGAAAAGGAAGATGCTGTAGACATTTCAGTAGGTACATCTGATGATTATAATGAAAACGGGATTCCCGATGAATGTGAAGATGGTGTAATTTGGTCAGGAGTTAGAATTGTTGGAGGTTACAACTATGTTCTTGGCTCATCAGTATACCACGACCCTGAATTTTCATCTGATGTTCTTACCATTGAAACCCAGTCATTTGGTGACCCGATTGTTTATGGGAATGGCAATTTTGCTAAGTTAATTAGTAATTTAGTACAAATGATTCCAATGGCTCTAGGTGTTGTAATATTGGCAGCAGTAACTATTGGCGTAGCATCGTCTCGTAGTCGTAGAGAGCAGGCACCTATACCTTCTCAACAGCAGTATGTGCCAGCTGGCGCTTGGGCTAGCGATGATGATTGGAGCCAATATCAACAGTGAGGGGTGTATATGACAATAGTAGAATTTGGTTCATTTCGCCTAGCAGCACTTAGATTGGCACTGGTCTCTGATGACGAATTTGCCATATGCGATGGTTTTCAGTACTGGGTTGAGTTATTCGCTTCCAGCGAACTATCTCTGGCTCCCGCACCACTTGAAGTTCCCCTAGAAGTTACTTGATGGCCTATTGCCTCTTCTAGTGCAGGCGGAGTCGTCTCATTCATGAATAAGAAGCCGCCTCACAAGTCTCGTATGGGAGGTGCTCCACGGATTACAAATCGCGAGAGGGTACTTCTCGCACTAGTGGATGCACCTGATTTCCATGATCAATATGAATTGCCCCGCAGGTTCAGTCAGGTGGGGTTATCCCAGCGATTAGGGATGGCACAATCTCATGTATCTCGCGCCCTGAATGTGCTTATCGAGGAGGGCTTACTCACCCACAAAAGGAAGAGAGTGATTGGGGAAAGACGAAGGGTCACTACATACTCTCTTAGTGATGATGGGATAGACCAGTTGCATGAATTGATTGACGACATTGAGCGGGCTGATGTACTAACTCTAGGTGAAGAGGGTACACTTGATCAGATTGAACTTAGAAAATTGGTGGATAAGTGGACTAGGAGAGGTGGTCAACAATATCCCGATGCACTTTCTCTTGCCGAATTGTTGCGAGAAGCAACAATCCATGATGGTTTACCCCTGCTAGAGGCTCCTCCAGTGGAAGCCCGTTCTGAATTAGATGATGACCTCTCATCTGAGGCAATTGGATTACATCTAGAATTAGCAGAATTACGTCGAAGTCAAGGTGATTTAGCCTCAGCCCTAGATCATTTGGACAGGGCGGCGAAATTACATCACAAACGGGGTAATCCACTTGGTCAAGTTCGCTGCGTCTTAGCGGCTGCAAGTCTTGGAGCCCAAGTTGAGAATCCAAGCGCCCTCATAGATGCTGTCGCAACAATTCGTGAGCCGACTGAGAAAATGGATGCTTGTTTGATGTTGCACGATGCTTTACTCTCTAGTGTGCCCGATTCTGCTGCAAATCTCCTTCAAGAATTGCCAACATTCCACCCAGAAGTTGCCCTCAGACAAGCTGAAGCCGCGTTAAGGAGGGGCGAATCAGTGTCACTTACTGATATTCCAAAATCACTTCCGGGTGCCACAGGAATTCGTCAGGATTTATGGGGAGTCAGTTACTTGAGATTACAATGTCGCATTGCTTTGACGATAGGTACGGGGTGGCCAATTCCTATTGAGGTAGATTCTGCATTGTCTTCCATTAGTAATGATTCAAAACAACCGCACTCTATGTTGTTTGGTGAATTGACACTAGCTCACCTGAAAAATCCAATATTGGAAATCGATGAGAGGCAACGATTACTTCAGGCAGCATGGGATATGCAACCGCCATTACCTACTATTGGGCACATTGGTTTCCAGTTGGCCTCTTTATTGCCATCACCTGATGCGATAATACTGTTAATCAATTTACAACAGAAATTCCAATCAATTGGTGATGAATCAGGGGTTGCTGTTTGTAATAAGAAACTGGAATCTCTTTGAATCATAATTACTGTTCTTTATGGTCAGGTTATTATGGGCCCCCTAGACCCCATGCAAGCATGGGGAGAGGTAACTTGTTGTTCACGTCGGAGTCGGTCACTTGTGGCCATCCCGATAAGTTGTGCGACGCCATCTCTGATGCGATTGTTGATGCCTGCCTTTCGATAGATTCAGCGGCACGCGTTGCAGTTGAGACACTGGTCAAGAGTGTTGATGGAAAAGGATACATCGTACTTGCGGGTGAAGTGACGTTGAATGGCCCCATTCCTGATTATGAATCAATTGCTAGAGAGACGGCTTCAACCAT
>CEQE01031535.1_pt1 | contig 10018 bp, 8 predicted proteins | sample 356201 | NCBI WGS metagenome assembly CEQE01 (sample SAMEA2619970, study PRJEB7988) | marine metagenome | biome: marine biome (ENVO:00000447); feature: mesopelagic zone (ENVO:00000213) & marine oxygen minimum zone (ENVO:01000065); material: "saline water (ENVO:00002010), including plankton...
CGTCCTGAACGTAGCGCGTCTACCGTTCCGCCACTTCGGCACTGTTCGCGGCCGCGTTCCGGGCCACTTTGGGTGGGCCCGCTTCCGAGGCCTCGCAATGGTGGGCGATCGAGGATTTGAACCTCGGACCTCTCGCGTGTGAGGCGAGCGCTCTAACCACTGAGCTAATCGCCCTCGCGGTTCCTGCAGGTCCCCGCGGTCCAGACCGCTTCGATGCTGGTGCTTCTCAAGCGTGCGCTCTGCCGATTCGTCCGAGCCCGGATGTCGGTCCACGGCGTGGCAACGACAGGGTTCGAACCTGTGACCTAGCGCTTATGAAGCGCCCGCTCTACCGCTGAGCTACGTTGCCACCTTGGTGACACCCTGATCAAATTCTATAGTACGCCTCAATTGAGTGTCAAACCTGATTCGAGGCTGGAGAACGGGCACAACGCCGGTTGCCCCGATCGTCAAATGCGCTGTCGCCGCGTCGGTATCGGTTCGCGACCGAACGGCGCGAGATAAGCTTCCGGCCGCACCTGCGCTCACCCTCGATCTGCTCCCCGCGCTCGAACTCGGTGCAAGCATCCTACGAGATGAACAAGGTTAGGGATCCTCGCCGGTCAATGGGAGCGACCTTCGCAGCCGCCTCGGCATGCTCATGAGAAATCGTCCCCAAGTGGGCGGGTCGGGTCGAGCATCGAGCAGCTCGCCGAGAATCCCGGCGCCCCCGTCCAACAGTGGGCTGCCGTGACCTCCGCAGACGGCGTCGAAGTCCATGCCTGCCAGCCGCTTCAGCGAGTTGCGATAGGCCTGATCGTCGTACCCGAAGAAAGGGACGGACCTGCTGATCCGCGTGCCGTCACTGAATATCGTATCTCCCGAGAACAGCGTCTTGGTCGACTCGTCGAGAAAGCAGACGCTCCCGTCCGTGTGGCCCGGAGTGTGTATGACCCGGATCCCGCCACCGATAGAAAGCAACTCGCCGTCTTGCACAGGAGTGACGATCGGCATCCTCCCCAGAAACGGCATCGGGACAGGCAGAGCGCCGAAGATGCCCATGTAGCCGAGAGTCGAACCGCCTCCTCGTCGACTGCGTGTATCGTCGCCGTGGGCGACGACGGCGGCCCCTGTCTTTTTCGCGACACGGTAGATCCCGCCAGTGTGATCGGGGTGACTGTGAGTCACGAGGATGTGGCTCAGTTCTTCGGGCTTCCGACCTATCGACGCGATGTATCGGAGCACCGTCCTTCCGTGCCACGGTAAACCGGCGTCGACCAGCGCCAGGGTCTCACCCTCGATCAAGTATGCTTTCGACAACTTGACGCCTGGTATTGTGTGTATCCCGGGCAGGATCTCCAACGATTCTTCTCCGGCGCCTGGATCGGAGCGAATGCCAGGCCGATTCCGCTGGCTGATTGTATCCGGTCGTCCCGCCCTCGGTACAGCGCCGGTGTTGTCCAGCGCGTCACGACTGCAGCCAACCATATGCGATTGCCTGTTGTTCAAGCGGGCCTTCGGCGTTACACTTTGTGACACGGCTTCGAAGGAACAACTGGAGGGGATGCCATGGCAACCAAGTACGATTCCGAATCGTTGAGGCTGAAGTCGCTTCGCTATCTGTGGATGCACAACCGCGACTGGGTGCAGATGGCCGAGGACGGCGAGCCGATGATAGCTATGGAAGGCCAGGGAGTCCGGATCATCGACTCGGAAGGCAAGTCGTGGATCGACGTGAACGGCGGTTACAACTCGGTGAACGTTGGCTACGGTCGGCAGGAGATCGTCGACGCTGCTTATGAGCAGATGATGAACCTGGCGTACTATCCAGCAGGCACGGTCAACGTGCCTGCTGTCCAGTTGGCCGAGAAGCTCGCGAGCCTGACCCCTGGATCGCTGAATCGCGTGTTCCCGGTCAGCGGCGGATCCGAGGCGAACGAGACCGCGCTGAAGATCGCCCGCGCTTACCACAAGCGACGCGGAGACAGCGGTCGGTACAAAGTGATCAGCCGGCGCGGTTCCTATCACGGCACCACCGCCGGCGTACTTTGGCTCGGAGGCGTATCTCCTTCGATCCGAGAAGATTTCGATCCGATGTATCCGGGCATGGTCTACGCTCCGCAACCCAACCCGTATCACTGCGAACTCGGGGGCGAGACCCCGTCCGAGTGCGCGGTCAGGTGCGCGGAGGCAATCGAAACGCTCATCCGGTCGCACGGCCCGGAGACCGTAGCAGCCGTGATCGCCGAGCCAATCTCGGCTGCGTCCGGGGCTGCCGTGCCCGGCGACGAGTACTGGCCGATGCTTCGCGACATCTGCGACCGCTACGGAGTCCTGCTGATCGCCGACGAGGTAATCACCGGATTTGGCCGCACTGGCGAGACGTTCGCCGTGGAGCACTGGGACGTGGTCCCCGACATCATGACGGTGGCGAAAGGCATCATCAGCAGCTATCTCCCGCTGGCCGCGACAATCGTGAAATCAGAGGTCGCCGATGCATTTGCGGGCGGAGACAACTACCTTCGCCACGCCCTGACCTTCAGCGGGCACCCGGTGTCGGCCGCGGCGTCGCTTCGAAACATCGAGATCATCGAACAAGAGGGAATGGTCGAGAACGCCAGAGACGTCGGCGCTTACCTGAAAGAGCAACTCGACGGGTTGTCAGGCGACCACCCGATCATCGGCGATGTCAGAGGCATCGGCCTGCTGGCGGCGCTCGAGGTGGTGCAGGATCGTGATACGAAGACGCATTTCCCCGCCGAGGCGGAGATTCCGAAACGCCTCAACGAACGGTTCAAGAAGTATGGCCTGATCCTTCGCACGAGCAACCCCATCATCAGCATTGGACCGCCCATATGCATCACCCGGTCGGAGGTGGACGAGATCGTCCACGGCCTGGATCTGTCGTTGTGGGAGCTCGAGGGCGAGCTTGGGATCGCGCAGTTGGCGTGACGATATTCCTACGATACGTTTTCGATGACCTCACGGACGTGAAGGGAGCGATCATCCGAAATGGTTGACACCGATCAGATAAGACGCAGCGCGCTGGACCACCTGTGGATGAACAACCGTGACTGGGTGCAGATGGCGGAGGAGGGCGGTCCGCAAGTCATCGTTGAAGGCGACGGCATCCGCGTCACCGACACCGACGGCCGCGAGTGGATCGACGCCAACGGTGGTTACGCATCAGTGAACGTCGGCTACGGCCGAACCGAGATAGCCGAGGCGATGCGCGAACAGATGAGCCGGCTCATCTACTTCCCGCAAGGTTCGACCACCGAGCCTCTCGTGAACCTCGCCGCGAAACTGGCCGAGATCACGCCCGGAAACCTGGAACGTAGCTGGCCGGTCACCGGAGGTTCGGAGGCGAACGAGACCGCCATCAAGATCGCCCGCGCCTACCACAAGCGACGGGGCGAGGGAGGGCGCTACAAGATCATCAGCCGCAGAGGTTCGTATCATGGCGCGTTGGGCGCCGTGATGTGGGCCGGCGGGGGTGGCATGCGCGAGGATTATGAGCCGGAGTACCCGGGGATGCTGCTCGCGCCTCAACCCAACCCCTACCGTTGCGAAAAGGGAGGGGCCACGCCATCCGAGTGCGCCGTGCGGTGCGCTCAGGCGATCGAGGATATGATTCAGTTCCACGGTCCGTCCACCGTGGCGGCGGTGCTCGCCGAACCGGTGTCGGCGTCGTCAGCGGCCGTCGTTCCGGGCGACGAGTACTGGCCCCTCGTGCGCCAGATCTGCGACCGATACGGCGTATTGCTGATTGCGGACGAGGTGATCAACGGATTCGGCCGCACCGGCAAGATGTTTGCGTCCGAGCACTGGGGCGTTGTCCCTGACATCATGACCATGGCCAAAGGCCTCACGAGCAGCTATCTGCCTGTCGCCAACGCCATCGTGACGACCGGCGTTGCGGACGCCTTCGCCGGAGAAGACAGTGTGTTCAAGCAATCTCTGACATTCGGCGGACACCCTGTGACCGCCGCCGCGGCTCTCAAGAACATCGAGATCATAGAGTCCGAAAACCTGGTCGGCAATTCCGCCCGAGTCGGGGCATATTTCCTCGAACAACTGGAGTCGCTGCAATCGGACCACCCTATGATCGGCGACGTGCGAGGCATCGGGCTTCTCCTGGGCATCGAATTGGTTCAGGACCGCGACACGAAGATGCCATACCCGCAAGAAGCCGGAGTCAGACCGCGACTGGACCAAGCGTTGCATGACCAAGGCTTGATCCTGCGTTCAGCCGGAGGCAGGACAATCTCCATGGGCCCGCCTCTCTGCATGACCGAAAGCGACGCCGATGAGGTGACCGCCAGGCTGGACCGAGCCATAGGCATCGTCGAGAAAGGACTCCAAACGCCCTAGCAACCGAGCGCTGGCATCCGATATCGTGGTCTTGGGCGGCGTCTGTTAGCCGCCATCTTCCGGACGCGGGTTCTCTCATGACATCACACGCTCACAACTCCGACGCCGCGCGGGCTCAGCGGGTGGCCGTTTTCATCGACGGCAGCAACCTGTATCACAGCTTGGAAGAGAACTGCGGTCGCTACGACGTCGATTTCGGTGCGTTCTCGTCAAAGCTGTGCGCCGGCCGATCGCTTGTGAGAACGTACTATTACAACGTTCTCCGTGATCCGAATCGCAACCCGGGGGCTTACCAAGATCAGCAGAAGTTCCTGACGGCCCTGAACAGCACCCCGTATCTTGAAGTGCGTCTCGGCGGGTCGAAGTTGCGAGGAGACATGGCTGTCGAGAAGGGCGTCGACATCATGATCGCGACGGACATGCTGAAGGCCGGGTGGGACAATCTCTACGACGTCGCCATCCTGGTTAGCGGAGACGGCGATTTCGCGTACGCCGTCCAGACCGTCAAGAACATGGGCAAGCACGTGGAGGTCGCAGCATTTCGACCAAACCTCTCGGCGGAGTTGATGCAAGCGGCCGACGCATTGGAGGCGTTCACGCCCGACTACTTCTCCGATATTTGGACCCGACGGCGAAGCCCCGCACTTGATCGAGACCGCAACACCCCCCCCGAAAACGAAGTTACTCACAGGCATCCACAGAGCCCCAGGCCTCGAGGGCACGACTCAACCGAGCGACTTCGGCGCCAGGATTTCCTGGACGCTTGACGGTGCGATCTCAGCGGCGTGATCGAGCGCCATTCAGCCCAGGCAGCATCCGTCTCGTCCGTTATGGCTGACCGCGATCTGCACCGTCCGACGCCGAAATCGCAAACTCCGGGACGATTCAACTTCCAACGAGCCGATGCATCTGGTATACTCCGCCATGCGATTCCGATAGATTCGCATGGAAGTCGTCCGTTAGCCACTCCAGCCCGCTCGCTTCTGAAAGCGACCTGCGTGCCGGAGAAGTTCGCGTGCGCGATAGCTGCATGTAACTTTCAAGGGGATGGGGTATGCCTGCATACGCAGTTTTAGGCGCTCAGTGGGGTGATGAGGGCAAAGGGAAGATCGTTGATTTTCTGGCGAGAGACGCCAACATTGTCGCGCGCTTCGCTGGTGGCAACAACGCCGGACACACCGTGGTCAACGACCAGGGAACGTTCGGTTTTCATCTGATTCCATGCGGGGTCCTCTGGCCCCAAACTCTCAACCTCATCGGAAACGGCGTCGTTGTCGACCCGGACATTTTGCTTCAAGAGATCGATGAGCTGAGGGAACGAGGCATCGACATTGCCGATCGCATCATACTCAGCGAACGGGCTCACCTGATCATGCCCTGGCACGTAAGGTTGGACGAGCTCGCCGAAATCTCGAGGGGCGAACGCGCGATCGGCACCACCGGCAAAGGCATCGGTCCCGCCTATAGCGACAAGGCCGCCAGAACCGGCGTGCGGGCGGCGGATTTGCTGGACATCGAAGCCCTGCTGCCGCGACTCGATGACATCCTCGAATACAACAACGCCGTGATCACCAAGGTGTTCGACGGAGAGGCAATCGACAGAGATGAAGTCTTCGAGAAGTGTCGCCAGTGGGGCGAGCGGTTGGCGCGGTATATCGGTCCGGTCGAGAAGATCGCCAACCAAGCGTTAGCCGCGGGCCAGCATGTGCTTCTGGAAGGCGCGCAAGGCGTCCTGTTGGACCTGGATCACGGAACCTACCCATTCGTCACATCGTCCAATCCGACCATCGGCGGGGCTTCGGTGGGCATGGGGATCAGCCCTACGCACCTGACGGGCATCACCGGTGTGTTCAAGGCGTACAGCACTCGCGTCGGCTCCGGACCGTTGCCGTCAGAACTGATGGACGAGACCGGAGAGACCATTCGCAACCTGGCGCAGGAGTTCGGGACGACCACCGGCAGGCCTAGGCGCGTCGGCTGGTTTGACGCCGTGGCGGCCAAGTACAGCGCCCTGATCAACGGCTATACGTCGGCAGTGCTCACGCGACTGGACGTGCTGGATGGCTTCGAGTCGGTCAAAATCTGCACGGGCTATGTAACGGACGACGGCGAAGAGATCCCGGACTTTCCAGGCGGCGTCGCCGCACTGGAAAAGTGCCGGCCGGTCTACGAGGTTGTTCCGGGTTGGGACGAGCCCACTGCCAGCGTCCGCCGTTTGGAGGACCTGCCGGCCGAAGCCAGGGCTTATGTCGACCGCATCCAAGAGCTGATCGACTGCCCGATCGACGTCATATCGACCGGACCGCATCGCGACGAAACGATCCTGGTGCGCGCCTTGATTGACGCCTAGCCAACCGGCGCCGGCGTTGAGCCATGGGCATACTTCACAGTAACCCAAACGGGGCAGGTCGCAGACCAGCCCCGTATTCATTTCAGATGTCGTGGATGATCGTGTCTAATCCGGGATCGGCAAATCGACGTGGAACTCGTCCATGAGCGGATCGAACTTGCGCTTGAAGGCATCGTCGGGGCCCCACAGCGGCAGTCTGGTTTCGCCGATGTCGAAACCGGCCCGGTTGACGGCGTACTTGATGGGCACCGGGTTGGTCACCCAAAAAATCGCCTTGAAGAACGGCAGCAACCTTCGGTGTTCGGCGGCCGCGCTCTCGACGTCGCCCTCGAGTATCTTGCCCATCATCGCCTGGATTTGATTGCCGATGATGTGGGCCGCGACGCTGACAACGCCGTAGCCTCCGGTGCACATGATCGAAAACGTCTCGTCGTCGTTGCCGGACCACACCCTGAACCCGTCCGGCGCGCCGTCGATCACCCGCGTGATCTGGACCGGGTCGCTTGACGCCTCTTTGACGCCGACGATGTTGTCGACTTCGGCAAGCCGCAACGTCGTCTCGTCGGTCATGTTCAGCGCTGTTCTGGACGCCACGTTATACAGGATTCCGGGGAGCGAAGTTGACTCGGCTATCGCTTTGAAGTGATGGTACAGGCCTTCTTGCGGAGGCTTGCTGTACGCGGGCACCGTCAACAGTAATGCGTCCGCGCCGACCTTTTCGGCTTCTTGTGACAACTCGATGGACTTGCGGTGGTTGTTGTCCGTGGTGCCGGCGATGACAGCCGCGTCCTCGCCCACCTCTTCTTTGACCTCCGCGAAGAGCCTGATCTTCTCGTCATCGGACATCGACGGCGCTTCGCCCGTCGTTCCGCCGATAACCAGTCCATCGGTTCCGGAGTTTGTCAGCGCCTTGGCGAGCTCGCGCGCCTTAGGATAGTCGATGCCGCCGTCTTCGTCGAAGGGTGTGACCATGGCGGTCAGGAGTCGTCCGATCTCAGCCATGACTTGGTCCTCCTAATTGGGTTAGAGAAGCAGCCCTCGCTCCAGCATTTCCTCGGCGATCTGGATCGCGTTGAGCGCCGCGCCCTTGCGAAGGTTGTCGCACGACAGCCACATCGCGATCCCGTTGTCCAGCGAGAGGTCTGTGCGGATTCGCCCGGCGAACACGTCGTCCTGTCCTTCCGCCTGGATTGGCATAGGATACACGCCTGACTGTGGTTCGTCCACCACGGCAACGCCGGGTGCATTGGCCAGGATTTCAGTGACCTCGCCGGGGCTGATCGGGTCCGCGAACTCGACGTTGACGGCTTCGCAATGACTGACCACAACAGGGACGCGCACGCACGTTGCCGACACCCGCAGGTCCGGAGCGTGCATGATCTTGCGCGTCTCGTTCTGCATCTTCATCTCTTCGGTTGTGTAACCGTTTTCCAGAAACTCCTCGACCTGAGGCAATACGTTGAATGCGATCTGGTGAGGATACACATCGTGGCTCGCCTCGCGACCATCCAAGACCTGGCGCGACTGGGCGATGAGCTCTTCACTGGCGGCGGCGCCGGTGCCGGTGACCGACTGGTAGCTGGCGGCGACCACGCGTCTGACCGCATTGGATTCGTGCAGCGGCTTGAGCGCCATGACCATCGGCGTGGTGGTGCAGTTCGGGCTGGCGATGATCCCATGGTGGTCATCCAGGTCTTCGGGATTCAACTCCGGCACCACGAGAGGCACATTCGGGTCCATTCTGAACGCAGAGCTCTTGTCGATCACGATGGCGCCCTGTTTGGCGGCGACCGGCGCCATCTGGCGGCTGATCGAGCCACTGGCGGAGATGAACACGAAGTCAACCTCGCTCATCAGTTGCTCGGTTGCCTCCTCGACGATCAACTTCTCGCCGCGGACCGTGATCTCCTTGCCGAAGGAGCGAGGGGACGCGCAAAGGCGGATGGTCGAAGCAGGGAAATTTCGCTCTTCGAGGATTTGCAGGAATACTTGCCCGACGGCGCCCGTTGCGCCAATAAGGGCGATTTTGCACTCTTTCATCGCTCGCTCCGGTTGGCTGAATGTTTCCACGTAGATGATAACGCGTGGCACGTTCGGTTTCCAGCGGAGCATGAGCCGTGCGGTCGCAGACGGGTAGGGCGCCGGGCGTGTGGTGGAGAAGGGCTTGGCCGTGAACGGCCAGAGCACCGGTTGTGCCGGTGACAGTGGCGGCCTCGGCCTTCAGGCCGAGCCTGGGAACCAGCCTAACGACCCTACAACCCCATGATCTTGTCGAGGCCTACGGTGAGACCGGTGCGGTTCACCACCTCGCGGACGGCCAAGGTTACGCCCGGCATGAAACTCTCGCGGTTGATGGAATCGTGCTTGATGGTCAACGTTTGGCCAAGAGCGCCGAATACGACCTCGTGGTGGGCCATGAGGCCCGGCATTCGTCTGCTGTGGACGACTACGCCTTCGTAATCGCCGCCTCGCGCGCCAGCGATCAGCTCCTGCTCGGCCTTAGGCGCCTTGAAAGGAGCGGACTGTCCCGCGACTACGGCCCGGGCGATGGCCACGGCAGTGCCGGATGGAGCGTCGATTTTGGCTTCGTGGTGTCCCTCGGTCAGGTCGGCGTACTCGAAGTACTTGGCGGCCAATTCCGCCAGGTGGATCAACAGAACCGCTCCCATGGCGAAATTCGGTGCGATTATGATGCCGACGCTGTTGTCATCGGCAAGCTTGCTGGCCTCGGCGTAATTCTCGTCGGAGAGGCCGGTGGAGCCGACCACCGCGTTAACGTGGTGGGCAGAGGCCGTGCGCAGGACGCTCATCGCGCCCGCTGCGCTGGAGAAGTCCACGACAACCTGTGCGTCCGACAATGCGTCGGCTAACGAGTTGGAGAGTGGGATGTCTCCGGAACCGTCCGGAAGCGCCAGCATGCCGGGTTGCGCCCGCCCGTCCGCAGCGCCGACGGGTTCCATGTCCGGCGCGTTTGTGACAGCCCTCAGCACCTCTTGCCCCATTCTGCCCAGAGCGCCATGGACCACGACTTTGATTCCAGCCATTGTCGTCCTCCTGTCAGCGTGTCGCGTATGAGCGACTCATAGAGAGGGTCTCGAAAATTCGAGACGATCCCGCGTGCAGCCCAGTGTGGGCGAGCATGGGCCCCAGACACTGCTCCGAGCCAGCACTCGCTGCCGACAAACTCGACCGCGAGCGGGCTCGGAGATAGGTAAATCCTTGTTAGTCTCGGGGTCGACGATCACCGCCGCCACCGCCGCCGGATCGGTAGCCCGGCCTTCCGCCGTCGCCGCCGCCTTGGCGTCCTCTCGGCGG
>CEQE01116028.1_pt1 | contig 10011 bp, 6 predicted proteins | sample 356201 | NCBI WGS metagenome assembly CEQE01 (sample SAMEA2619970, study PRJEB7988) | marine metagenome | biome: marine biome (ENVO:00000447); feature: mesopelagic zone (ENVO:00000213) & marine oxygen minimum zone (ENVO:01000065); material: "saline water (ENVO:00002010), including plankton...
AATTATCACGCGATATCGACAGCTAGAATCAAATGCCCTGGAGAGCGTTCGTGAGGAATTAGACAAGTTCGGACAATACTTGGACCAAAAAACCAACAAATCAGATTAGTCAGCCGATTTTTTCTATCCGGGCGGCGGCAAATTTAACTTCCGCGATCTTCCCGTACGGATCTAATGCCGGGTTAGTCAAGATATTGGCCGCGGCTTCATTAAAACAGAACGGCATAAAGACCATTCCCGATGGAACGGACGGCTCGTGCCGGACAGCAATTTCCAGACTTCCACGCCGGGTACTGATGCGAACGGCTTCTCCCGGTTCGACGTCAATGCGCGCAATATCTCCCGGTGACATGTGGAGATACGCCTCTGGTTCGATTTTGTCCAAATTGACCGCGCGCCGCGTCATTGCCCCCGTATGCCAATGCTCAAGAATTCGTCCCGTGGTTAAAATCATCGGGAATTCCTGATCCGGTAGCTCGTCGGCCGGTAATACCTCAGCCGGCACCAGCTTGCCGCGACCGGAAGCTGTCGGAAAGCCATCACCAAATATAACTTCATGGCCCGGTTCATCATCACTATCAACCGGATAAGTGACTGCGCCCTCCTGCTCTAATCTTTCCCAGCCAATATGCTCCATTGACGCCATGCAGCCTTGCATTTCCTGGTGCACGTCTTGGGGGCCATCATAATTCCAATCCAACCCAAGTCGTTTGGCTATTTCCTGAATGATCCATAAATCCTGTCTCGCCTCACCGGGCATTTCCAAAGCTTTTCTGCCGAGTTGAACGCGGCGATCCGTATTGGTCACAGTGCCGTCTTTTTCCGGCCAGGCGGAAGCCGGCAGAATTACATCCGCGAAGTTTGCCGTTTCCGTTAAGAAGATATCCTGGACAACCAAATGATCGAGCTTTGCCAGCGCTTCTCTTGTGTGATGTGAGTCGGGATCAGACATTGCTGGGTTCTCTCCCATCACATACATCCCTGAAATCTCATCAGCCAAAATAGCGTGGATAATTTCAACAACCGTGAGTCCTATTTCAGGATTGAGTTCTGATTCCCAATAGCTCTCGAATTTTTCTCTCGACTCTACATTGGTAACGAACTTGTAATCCGGATACATCATCGGAATAAGTCCAGCATCCGATGCTCCTTGGACATTGTTCTGACCGCGCAAGGGATGAAGCCCAGCGCCAGGCCGGCCAATTTGGCCGCAAATAAGTGCCAGCGCGATCAAACAACGCGCGTTGTCCGTGCCATGAGTATGTTGCGCGATACCCATGCCCCAGAAAATTATGGCGGCACCGGAACTGGCGATTTTCCGCGCTACGGTACGAAGCTCGTCTGCTTCGATGCCACATAGCGGCGACATTTTATCAGGTGAGAAGTTGGCGATGTGAGTGACGAAATCGTCAAATCCTTCCGTATTGGCTTCAACATATTGCTGGTCATACAGTTCTTCTTCGACAATGACATTTAATAATGCATTGAGCAGGGCAACGTCACTACCGGGTGTGAACTGCAAAAAGTGATCTGTGTATTTCTCGAGACTATTGCGCCGCGGGTCGACAACGATGAGTTCAGCTCCTTGATCGACAGCATTTTTAATGAAGCTCGCGGCAACCGGATGATTTGATGTCGGGTTGGCGCCAATGACGACAATCAAATCAGAATCGAGACAACTGATAAACGGGGCCGTAACGGCACTAGATCCAATCGTTTCCAAAAGCGCAGCTACCGAAGATGCGTGACATAGACGTGTGCAGTGATCAACGTTATTGGTTCTAAATCCCGTGCGTGTCAGTTTTTGAAACAGATAGGCTTCTTCATTGGAGCCCTTGGCTGAGCCGAAGCCAGCCAATCCACTCGCCCCCTTAAAGGCGAGTATTTCCTTGAATCCCTCGGCTGCTCTATCGAGCGCTTCTTCCCAGGTCGCAATACGAAAATGCTTGAATGGGTCGGATGGGTCGATATCAATCTCAACTGTCTTGGCTACATCATCTTTGCGAATTAAGGGGACGGTGAGCCGTTGGTCATTGCTGACGTAATCCATGCCGAAGCGGCCTTTAACGCATAGCCGATTGTGATTGGCTGGGCCATTCCGCCCTTCGACATTAACAATAGCGTTGTCTTTGACATGGAACGTCACCTGACAGCCAACACCACAATAGGGGCAAACACTATCGACCTTCTGATCGGGTATTATCGGGGTGGCCGCTGGTAACAACGCACCGGTTGGGCATACTTGAACGCACTCACCGCAGGCGACGCAGGTACTGTCACCCATTCCATCCCCCATATCAAATGAAATGAGACTATGTGAGCCCCGGGCGACCATGCCGATAACATCATTGCCTTGAATATCGCGGCAGGCCTGAATGCAAAGTTTACATTGAATGCATTTGTTAAGGTCGACAACGATTGCCGGATGAGACTCGTCTGTTGGCTCTGCTGCTATGCCGGGATAGCGACTTTCGGAGATGTCCATTTCCTTGAGCCAGTTTCTAAATTCACCATCGGGCTCGGTTTGGTCGGCCAGCAGTAACTCGAAAACCATGTCACGCGCCTTGGCAGCTTTTTCTGACTGAGTTTGAACCGTCATGCCGGGCTCTACTTTGCGAATGCAGGAGGCCGACAACGCCCGTTCACCCTCGACTTCGACCACGCAAGCGCGGCAATTGCCATCGCCCCTGTAATCCGTTGCTTGGCGATAACATAGATGAGGGATTTTAGTGTTGAGGCGCTCGGCAACCTGCCAGATCGTTTCCTCCGGTGATGCCTCGACTTCCTGTCCATCAATGGTCAAAGTTACCGCTTCAGTCATCATAATTCCTCGCCAAAGAATCTCAGTGCCGAAATAACCGGATTTGGCGCTGCCTGCCCCAAACCGCAGATCGATGCATCTCGCATGACGCTGCTAAGATCGTTGATTAATTCTTCGTTCCATTTCTCAGGCGCCATCAAGCCTATCATTTTCTCACAGCCAAGTCGGCACGGTGTGCATTGGCCGCAACTTTCGTCTTCAAAAAAACGCAATAGGTTTAGCGCAATGTCGCGAATGTTGTCTTGATCCGAGAAAACGACAATTGCCGCCGAGCCGACAAAGCAACCATGATCATCCAAACTGCCGAAATCCAGCGGTTCATCCGCCAATGCTGCCGGCAGTATTCCGCCTGAAGCTCCACCCGGCAGAAAGGCTTTTAAGCTATGACCTTCCAACATTCCGCTGCAATGGTCTTCAATTAGTTGCCTCGCGGTCGTGCCCGAGGGAGCTTGCACAACGCCTGGATTGTTAACCCGGCCTGAGACCGAATAAAACCGTGGGCTGCCTGAGGATTGATACCACTCGGCGCCGTTCGCAAGGATTTCTCTGACCCAGTATAAAGTCTCGACATTATTTATCAGTGTCGGCCGCTGAAACAATCCTTGTTGAGCCGGAAAAGGCGGCCGGTTGCGCGGTAATCCTCGTTTGCCTTCAATACTTTCCAATAAGGCGCTTTCTTCGCCGCAAATATAGGCCCCGGCGCCCCGCCGTAGATAAATATTAGCGAATGATGAAATTCCCGCCAGTTCAAGCTTATCTATTTCGATCGTCAGAAGTTCATGAATTTGAGGATATTCGTCCCGTAAATAGATATAGATTTCCTCCGCCTCGATGGTCCATGCCGCGATCAACATACCTTCCAAAATTTTGTGCGGTGACGTTTCAAAGCAATATCTGTCTTTAAAGGTTCCTGGTTCGCCTTCGTCGGCGTTTACCACCAGCACACGCGGTTTTTCAGCATTTTCCAAAAACTGCCATTTTCGCGCTACCGGAAAGCCCGCGCCACCCATACCACGCAATCCCGCCTGATCAATCTCGCCAATAATCGCCGATCTTTTTTTGCTTCCTTCCAGACAGGATTTTAATATTTCATACCCGTCGTTCTCGGCTTGATATTTTTCCAATGTTTGATAATTAGGCAGTAGGGGTGTCGATTGATCTTTTTCCAGCGCGACACCAATTTTTTTTGGATCTGCAGCATCGATTTGTCGCTTACCATAAACGGCAACAGGTGCATTCTGACAGTTGCCGACGCAGGGAACGGTGGTTATTCGCACTGCCTCAGCAAAATTGTATTTCACTTTTTCAATGAGTTCGTTGGCGCCGGCCAATTCGCAAGCAATACTGTTGCAGATTCTAATAGTGTATTCGGGAACTTCACCCGCCGCATAATCGGCGACCTCAAAGTGATGGTAAAAAGTTGCGACCTCATATACCTCGCTCTGAGATAATTTCATTTCCGCCGCTAAGGCCGTCAATATATCGCGTGATAAATGGCCAAGTTGATCTTGCAGCACGTGAAGATTTTCGATCAAGTGCTGGCGGTCTCTGGCACGCTCACCAAGTAAATCTTGAACCAAATCCAGCGAGGCTGGCTTGACCTGACGCCCTTTCGGATATGATTTCTTTTTACTGCGTTCAATTATATCGGCCATTTCTATATTGCTCTGCGGTTTACGACTTTGGTTCGGGTTGCCAAGGTTTGAAATATATGGGTTAAGTTGGAGTAACAAAAGCAGCAGGTTTCTAAAACCATTTTTTTTATGGGTGATGGCGGGATGGTCGGCAATTTAGAATTGAAAATGACCGAATTGTTATGTTCAAAATTATGTCACGATTTGATCAGTCCAATTGGCGCTATTAATAATGGATTGGAATTTCTTCGAGATGACACTTCTGGCATGTTGGATGAAGCTACTCAATTAATCGGCAGTAGCGCGCAAAAGGCTGCCGACCGCCTGGCCTATTATAGATTGGCCTTAGGTGAAGGGGGATCTAGCGATCAAATCGAGTTTTCTACGATAAAGAGCCTAATCGAAAACTTAGGTTTGGAGAAAAACTTGGAAATCGAGTGGGCGGGTTTGGATGAAGCCGGCACATCAAATATACGAAAATCCAATGGCAAGCTTTTATTGAATTTGACTCTCATAGCTGCTGACTGTCTGCCGCGAGGTGGAAAGGTTGTGATTGCATTAGAATATAGTGATGATAATCCGAATATCACGGTCACGATAAACGGGGAAAAATGCACTCTGCGTGAAGACGTAAAATCGGGTTTAAACAGTCAAATTTCAACAGCATCGTTAACAGTTCGAAACGTTACCGCCTTTTATTGCATGAAACTCGCGTTTAATTGTGAGAAATCCTTGAAAATTCAGGATGAATCCCCACCTTCAATCATATTCAGAGTGTCGTAAAACAGCAGTTTAGATGCCGTTTGCGTCACTACGGAAAAGAAAAGTTACATTTTATTGCAATTTGGGGGTTAGAAATCGGTAATTCGTCCCCATGTTGGTGTAAGCGGATGATTTTAATCGTCCATATTGTAAAAGGTGCCGGAGAGTTAAAATGGATGATCTGTTAACCGAATTTCTAACAGAAACGGGTGAAAGCCTAGCAGTGCTTGATGTTGAGTTGGTTAAGTTTGAGCAAGATCCTAGTGATGCAGATATTTTGTCGAATATCTTTAGACTGGTTCATACCATTAAAGGGACCAGCGGATTTCTTGGTTTACCTCGATTGGAGAAGGTTGCCCATGCTGGTGAAGATGTTCTTGGTAAATTCCGTGACGGTGATCTGGAAGTTACGCCTGAAGCTGTAACATTGGTGCTAAAGACTATTGATAGTATTCGTGATTCTCTCCAAGGACTTGAAGATACCGGCTCTGAACCTGAAGGTGATGATAATGAATTGATCGCTCTTCTGTGCGCGATGGCGGACGGTGAATCCGCTCCAGCCGAAGAATCTGCCCCTGTTGAAGAGGCGGCTGCCGACGAACCTGAAGCAGCAGCTTCCTCTGGTCCGGTATTGAATGAACAAGGATTTCCAGTTGCCGCCGAATTATTGGATGAAGTTGCTGAGGCAACCTCGCAAGGTGTCAAAGCTCCTAGTGAAAAAGAATTAGAAGTCGAAATGGCAGCCGAAATGGCGGCGGATAAGGAAAAAGAAGAAACCTCGCCACCAGCCGCAGCAGCAAACGTTCCAGCAGAAACAAGAGCGGCAGATGTCCCGGCCGAGAAAAAGGAAAAAATGGCGGGAGAAAAATCAGTTGCTCAACAGACCATTCGTGTGAACGTCGATCTGCTTGAAAATTTAATGACACTGGTCAGCGAGTTGGTATTAACCAGAAACTCACTAAACCAAATGGTTCGAGGTCGTGATGACAGTGAATTTGTCGTGCCGTTACAGCGTTTGAGCCATATTACGTCCGATTTGCAAGAAGGCGTGATGAAAACGCGGATGCAGCCGATCGGTAACGCTTGGGCTAAATTGCCGCGTATCGTTCGTGACCTTGCGTTGGAAGCGAATAAGAAAATCGATCTTCAAATGGTTGGTGCAGAAACCGAGCTTGATCGTCAAGTTTTGGAACTCATCAAAGATCCGTTGACGCATATGGTGCGGAACTCAGCCGATCACGGTCTTGAAAGTCCAACAGATCGCCAAGCTGCCGGCAAACCGGAGACCGGCGTTATTTTACTGCAAGCGTTTCATGAAGGTGGCCACATTGTTATCGAAATCGGTGATGATGGCCGCGGTCTCAACCTTGAACGCATTAAAGCCAAAATTATTGAAAATGGTTTGGTTAGTGAATCCGAACTGGATGCCATGCCCAATCAACAAATTCATCAATTTATCTTCCATGCTGGATTCTCGACTGCCGAGAAAGTGACTTCCGTTTCAGGTCGCGGTGTCGGTATGGACGTTGTCCGGACCAATATTGAAAAAATTGGCGGTACGGTTGAATTGAAATCAGAAGAAGGTAAGGGTTCCACTTTTACCATCAAGATTCCGCTGACCTTGGCGATTGTTTCGGCGCTTATTGTTGAATGTGCGAAAGAGCGTTTTGCTATTCCGCAAATCAGTGTGTTGGAATTGGTTCGCGCCTCTGCGCATTCTGAAAACGCCATTGAAATGATTAATGAAGCGCCGGTGCTACGTTTACGTAACCGCCTGTTGCCGTTGGTCAAACTGCAAGACCTCCTCTTGCTGGAAAGTGAAGAAGAGGTAGAAGCGCTAATGGAAGAACCGCTTGCCTTACCGCCAGCTAAAACTGAAGAAATCGAGGTTTCTGAAGTAGTTGTCGAAGACGGTGAGATAGCGGAAGAATCTTCCAATGTCGTCGCCAGCGAGGAAGTTGATGATCTGCTGGGATCGAGTGATCCAGAAAGCGAAACTTTCATTATTGTTAGCCAGGTTGGTAATTATACCTTCGGTATTATTGTTGACCGGGTATTTGATACTGAAGAAATTGTCGTTAAACCGGTTGCTCCGATATTGCGCGATATTGATCTGTTCTCTGGTAATACGATACTCGGTGACGGTAGCGTAATAATGATCCTTGATCCGAACGGCATTGCTTCGGCAACAGGAGAAATCTCCATGGGCGCCTCCAATGCGGAAGCAGTTACGGCGGCGGATGCAACTCATAGCTCCGATCGTCAAGCCATGCTGGTCTTCCTGGCCGGTGGCGAGGAACTAAAAGCAGTGCCATTAGCTTTGGTTGCTCGATTAGAAGAAATTGACATGGCAACCGTTGAATTTTCCAATTCTCAACGCGTCGTTCAATATCGTGGCCAATTAATGCCGCTTATTGCTTATGACGAATCTCACGAATGGAAAACTGAGGGTTACCAATCAATACTCGTCTTTACTGATCGTGACCGCAGCATGGGGCTGGTGGTTGATCAAATTGTTGATATCGTCGAGGACGAAATCAAAGTGGAACTACAGTCAAGCACTCCAGGTTTGGTTGGCAGTGCCGTAATTAGTGGCAAAGCCACCGATGTGATTGATGCTGGGTATTATTTGACCCAGGGTTTTTCGGATTGGTTTTCCGCCCCGGCGGTCAGTTCTGGTAATGGATCGGGCGCCAAGCGCCGTGTCCTGTTAGTCGATGATAGCCCATTTTTCCGGAATTTGATGACGCCATTACTTTCGGTCGCAGGATATGATGTGACAGCGGTGGAAAGTGCTGATGCAGCGTTGGATATTAGGGAAAAGGGATCTGCTTTTGATGTCATAGTCAGTGATATAGAAATGCCTGAAATGAGTGGGTTTGATTTTGCGAGAAAAATAAAAGAAGAAGGCCCTTGGCAGGATGTTCCACTGGTCGCCTTGTCCTCCCATGCGACAGAACGTGATTTTGAAAAAGGTCGCGAGGTTGGATTTAGCGATTATGTTTCAAAATTTGATCGCGATGCTTTATTGGAAACGCTGTTACAAACCATGGAATAAATAGGTAACGGCTACATTTAAATTGTTAAATTTGGTGTTAATCATCGATTGAGTTGGCTGGTGGAAAAATATTGATTCGGAATACTAGGGACCGATTGATAAATCTCTTGGTTTTTGTATCCAAATAAACTCGAATACTTGGTGGCTCATCATTAGGAAATGCGAAAAATATTATGAAACTTTGTTTGATTGTGGACGATTCAAAAGTCATTCGCATGGTTGCGAAAAAGATTTTACAAGAACTGGATTTTGAAACAGGCGAAGCTGAAGATGGGCAAATCGCCTTAGATTCGTGTAAAGAACGGTTGCCGGATGCCGTACTCTTGGATTGGAATATGCCAGTTATGAACGGCATTGAGTTTTTAAGGAAACTCAGAACTTTACCGGGAGGCGATAAACCAGTCGTTGTATTCTGTACGACTGAAAATGATGTAAATCATATTCAGGAAGCGATGGAGGCTGGTGCAAACGAGTATATTATGAAACCGTTTGATAGTGAAATTATTCAAGCAAAATTCTCCCAGGTTGGGCTACTTTAAATCGTTGGTCAGTACCGATTTAATCGGTCAATGCCGCTGATAAGGCATCGGAATAATCGTGGATACATCTAATAAGAATCCAATTCTTGTAATGGTGGTAGATGATTCAGCCGTCGTTCGAGGTCTTATTTCCCGGATGTTGGAAAAAGATAGCGATATTGAAGTTGTAGATACAGTTTCAAATGGCGAATTGGCGGTTAAGCGGGCTCAAACTCTTGATCTTGATATCATTATTTTAGATATCGAAATGCCCGTCATGGATGGACTCACGGCACTGCCGGAAATTCTCAAAGTAAACCCGAACGTTAAAGTGATTATGGCGTCCACTTTAACGATGAAAAATGCCGAGATTAGTTTAAAAGCATTGCAGGCTGGCGCATCTGAATATATTGCCAAGCCGACTTCCAGTCGTGAGATGACTGGTGGACAGGATTTCGAGCACGAACTACGGGAGAAGGTCAAGGCATTAGGTGATGATCGTCCGGTTCGCGATGGCGGATCACCGGCGGCTAAAAAGCGAGCGGCTGCGGTTACGGCGAAACCTAAAAAGCCGTCCGCACCGATTACCCTAAAGCCCGAACCGATAACCCATCCAAAACCTAAAATCCTGGTAGTGGGCAGCTCAACCGGGGGGCCTCAGGCTCTGTTCGAATTATTCAAAGGCTTACATGGCAAAATCGATGTGCCGATTGTTGTGACTCAGCATATGCCACCTACTTTTACGACAATTTTAGCCCAGCATATTACCCGGTCGTCCGGCATACCGGCGGCAGAAGCTGCAGATGGCGACGCCTTAGAACCCGGCAAAATATTAATAGCTCCGGGTGATTACCACATGCTGTTGAAAAAGCGCGATGACAAGATCGTGGCTAAATTGAACCAAGATCCACCGGTAAATTATTGTCGGCCTGCTGTTGATCCGATGATGCAAAGTGTCGTCGATATTTACGGTAACAAAGCTTTTGGCGTTATTCTGACTGGTATGGGCTATGATGGTAAGAAAGGCGCTATGGCCCTGGCAGAGGCCGGAGGGACTGTCTACGCTCAAGACGAAGAAACGAGCATCGTCTGGGGAATGCCGGGAGCAGTAGCTGAAGCTGGTATTTGCTCGGCAGTATTGCCTCTCACTCAACTTGCCCCGAAAATAATTGAGTTTTTTGGCAAAGGTGTCGGATGAGCCCGGAAGATTTCGGCTTT
>CEQE01133887.1_pt1 | contig 10009 bp, 9 predicted proteins | sample 356201 | NCBI WGS metagenome assembly CEQE01 (sample SAMEA2619970, study PRJEB7988) | marine metagenome | biome: marine biome (ENVO:00000447); feature: mesopelagic zone (ENVO:00000213) & marine oxygen minimum zone (ENVO:01000065); material: "saline water (ENVO:00002010), including plankton...
AGATTAATTATAATAGAATCTGCTTCATTAAAATTCACCATGCGGATTTTGGCATTTTTACTGAAGTCCACGGCCACATGGCTAGCCATTGCAGCACTACCCCCGTTACCCATGATCATGGTCTTGCCGCCTTTTTGGTTAATCTGTTCATGGTCCCCTTTCAATTCCAGTAATTGATTGAAAATAGATTCATCAAACAGCAGTTTCTTGTATAGTTCAAAATATTCTTTAAGCCAAGTTTCGTTCATTTAAACTCCATTTTCATAAGTTTTGTCAATAAGTTTCATGACCTTCAGGGCGTCAGTTGAGCTGCCAATACTAATGGGTGTATCATCAATGATAACATCCAGAAAATGATTGATTTCTGATACCCAGGAGACATCGGTAGGAAATGTAATGTGCTCTTCATCTTCCCAAGTTGCAGCAGGAGCTGTGGTCCTGTTTTTAGCAATTGATAAGATTTCATCACCGTATGTACCTGAAGATGTTTTGAGGCCATTCAAGACTAGGTAGCCTTTTTCAAGGAATACTTCCAAAGAAAACAAATGTCTCCATTGGGTCATGGTTGAATGTAGTGAAGCCACAACACCTGTTCTTGTATTTTTATAAATGGCAAACACATTATCTTCGATTTCAAGGTTCCAGTAGTTGCTGGACACATCTGCTTTAACGGAATCGAAACCGCTACCCAACATAATAAAAAGATCAAGCATGTGGATGCCTTGATCAATCAGGATGCCACCACCAGATAATTCCTTTTTTACGCGCCAGGTATCAAAAAAAGATTGATCCACACTCTTGCCGTAACGGCCCCTCATCCAGATTATTTTACCGTACTCTTTTGATTCAACGAGTTTTTTCATGTATTGAATGCTCTCATGATGACGATGATTAAACCCATACATAATTTTTCTACCGGATTCTCTTTCAGCAATAATAATTTCTTCTACTTCCTTGCTGTTAAAAGCCGGCGGTTTTTCACAAAAAACATGCTTACCTGCTTTTAGTGCCTGAATGGTAAGCGGTTTATTTAGGTAATTTGGTGTACAAATAAATATGGCATTAATGTCTGGATTATTAATGATTTCATCTGCATTTTTTGAAACCGTATATGTCAAATCATCGGGAAGGGTATTTTCATCATAAACAGATAAAATATTTGCCCGACCTGAATGCTTTAATGTTTGGGCTCGGATTTGTCCCATTTTCCCAAATCCAATAATGCCTATATTTAACATATAAAAACCATATAAATTTTATTTGAGCAAAACCCGCTCTTTTTTTACATAAGATTGCATAAGATTCTGATATAGTTGCTCCAAAATATTAACTACTTTTTTAGGGCGAAATTCTTTGGCTCTTTCATATGATTTTTCACTCAACGATTGAAGTAGAGTACTATTATCCATGACTTTTATTATTTCTTTAGCACAGCTTTCTGCATTACCAGTTTCAAAATATAGTCCAAACTTTCCATAGTCTATAATTTCCATAAGAGGAGGGATATCAGAAACTAAAACAGGTAATCCACAAGCTATGGATTCAAGAGGAGCAATTGGAAAACATTCACTTTTAGAAGAAAAAACAAATAGATCAAACTGTGAAAGAAAGTCACCATCAACAATTTTATCAACATGGAAACAGACTGTTGAATTCAAGTTCAGATTGTTTACTAATATCTTGCATTCTTCATATAATCCAGAATTTCTTTTACTCCAGGCAGGACCTCCAACTAAATGCAATTCAACATCGAGACCACGATTCTTCAGAATATGCAATGCATTAATCAATGTTTTTTGATCTTTCTGCCATCTGTACATACCTGTCATTACGATACGAAATGGAATTTGTTTTTCAGAAAGAGACGGTCTCGAAATTTTGTAAAATTTATTATCATCATAACAGTTATAAACCACGGCTAATTTTTTCCAGGGTAATCCCATATTGAAAAGATTTAATCGTTGGGATTTACTTACACATATAATTTTATAAAAATATTTTAGCACTTGTAGATTTATTATATTACGCCAGGAATAATCGTAAGCATGAACAGTTGAAACCTTTTTTAATTTTAATCCTTTTGAAGATAAAAAAACATATAATGAACTTATCCAATCATGGGTATGCACAATATCAATATTATTATCTCTCAAATATTTTCTTAATTTAATTATTGACTTTATATCAAGTCCGATTTTCCTCTTTAAGCATTCATAATAATCTGCTTTTTCCTGAGCAATTGGTAGTAGTTTGCCTATATCAGTTTGTGTTACTAAATGAACAACATATTTTGTACGATCAAGGTATTCAAGGTGCACAAGCAATAAAGATTCTGCACCTCCAAGCGGTACAGAATCTTTAAGTATAAGTAACTTAAGACGATTTCGATTCATTAAAAACTTTACAATAAAAGTTTGAAACTATTAATATATGGATCAAGACTAGAACAGCAGGGGGTTTTGAAAGATTTGCAGAATAAATTGAAATGTTTTTCGTGCCTATAATTGAAAATGAGCTCACGATTTTTCAAATGTAAGTCAAACGACTCTTTTTTGAGTTACGAAATTTTGCAAGCCATATTTTAACATAGCCCTAGGTATATGTCATACACAAGAATATTTATATCTTCTTCCTCATTGAAAAAGGTATGTTTTCATATTTTTTATCTATCATATTTAATTTAATTAGACAATATTTCACTGAAAATTTGATTACATTAATATAATTGTTCAACAGGATTTTTTTTCTTATTAAGTAAGATAAATTTTCGCGTTTTAATACCTTTTCTCTGATTCTAATATATTGAAGTAAGTTTTTCCCTGACGTTTTTTGATCTTCATGTCTTCTAAAATAACAATAATTTTTATTAACCATTTTAGGGGGTGATATTTTTAACAATCTTACCCAAAGCTCATAATCCATCCCCTCATGATATTCTTCATCCAAGCCACCCGCTTGCTCTAAGAGAGATTTTCTATGGAAAGTACCGGGTTGTCTTGTAAAATCAGGATTATGTAATAGAATTTCATAATTAATTGCAGGGCTTCTAATAAATTCTATGTGATTTATTAATTCATAACAATCTGCTGTATTACCCACAATCCAATCCACTGTTAAATCATTAAAATGTTCATTAACATCCTTAAAAATATTTTTTTCATAAAAATCATCTGAATTTACCCACCCTATAATTTCTCCAGTAGCCATTGCTAATCCTTTATTTAGAGCATTGCTCTGGCCATTATCTTTTTCAGATATCCATTTAAGGTGAGGATATTTTCTTAATGTTTCAACAGTATTATCAGTTGATCCTCCATCTATTATAATGTGCTCAATATTCTTATAATTTTGATTCAGTACGGATTCGATAGTCTCTTCAATAAACTCTCCTTGATTATAGGATGGAGTTAAAACCGAAATCTTATGCTTTTTCATAAATCTATCCTTATTTTATGTAAATATATTTAATTAACATAACTTGAATTCAATTATTAAGTACAAAATATATGCCCTTCTTTTGCATTAGAGGCATTTGATTCATTAATCATTTTGCCTAATTCAACATGAAAAATCGAATACTTGTTATTTAATAACATTTTTACAATTCTTTTTATATTTTCGACTTTATCTTTGATGTTTGCACCATGAATCTCAATGAAAAGTTTTGGTTTTATCTTTTTCATAGTTTTTAGCATTCCAATTAGAACATCATATTCCAATCCTTCAACATCGATTTTAATTAAATCAGGTATTGGGAATTGTTTGGTTTCGATTAAATAATCAAGAGAAAAAACTTCAATGTCTATGCTTATTACTGATTTACTCCTATCTATTACTTGATTCTTAATCTTATGATTTATACTTCCAGTTCCTGTATGTAATGGATTATAAATTAATTTTTCTTTAGAATTCTCTTTTCCTAATGCAAACTGATATGCCTTTGTATGAGAAAAATTATTTGCTTTAAGGTTATTAATTAATTCTGAATAACAAACTGGATTTGGTTCAAATGCAATCACTTTTCCTTTAGGACCTACAGCTTTAGTAAAGAATAAAGATAATAGTCCGATATTTCCTCCAACATCGTATATATTTTGACCGACTAAATCCAAATCTAACAGAAACAAATCTTCACTTGTAAGCTTTTTATAGGTTGGTATAAAAGCAAATCCGCCTTTGCGTATTAAACCTTTGGCGATTCCATTGCGTATTTTATAAACTCTATTTGGAAAAAAAATACTCAGTAATTTTTTAATTAAATTTCTCATTTAGCTATTATTAATCGAATTTGTGAACATTCAAACATGGTGTTGCCACCCATTCACAGAACAGTTTATTAAGGGGTGGTCGAGGATACCAATTTTGTACAACCATCAAAGATACGACGCCTTCTTTTTTTTACAGTGGTTTATTGTTGAAAGGTCAAAATATTATTATTAAACCCTTCATAGCTAGAATATCGTTGTATAGAGTGTAACAGCCCTGCAAATAAAAACATGTACACTATTAGATCACTGGGGAATATAAATATAGTTTGCCAGGTTATACCCTGGAGAAATACCACAATAATCATAACCAAGAGAAGTAAACCGTTTTTATTTTTTGTTCTTCGAAAACTTTTTAATCCTGTAATTCCTAAATACAGGTAAAAAGATAAATAGATTAAAAAACCCAAAATACCCTCTTTAAACCATATAAACAAGTGCCCAGCGTGGGAGCCTGCGGTCCCTCCAAAAAGGGCTTTAGAAGAATGTTTAATTTTTATTACTTCTTCCATTTTCTGGTTACCATGACCTAATATTGGTTTCCTCATAATATTTTCATAAGTATCTCTAAAAACCAAATCATGTCCTGCAAGTGAGTTCGGATTCCCAAATTCACTATATCCTGTCAATTGTTTGGACGGATTAATAAACGTTGTTATTGAATAGAGCCGTTCAACAACACCTGTCATAGTTCCACCATAAATCCTGTTAAAACCGTATGATAACCCTGTATAGAGCAGAAACGAAATGACAACTATGTACGCTATATTCTTTAAACCTTTTAAAGAAAATATTGGAGTTGTAAATATAAACAAAACTGTCATAGTAGCTATAATTTCAACCCAGAGGACCCGCTTTAATGAGAAAACAGCAACTAATACTGAAAGTATTATCCCTAAAGTATTTATTGAGATCAATTTTTTTTTCTTTGATACATATAAATCCAGATAACATATAGAAAAAAGCAGGGGCATCAAATGTGAATAATGACCGTTTATAACCTCTTTTCTCGCTGCCATTAAGATAATCTCGCTGGAATTCAAAACGATAAAGCTAATTATATTTATGCCTACTGCTATTAACAGATATTTTATGAACTTTAGAACATCATTTATAGAAACATGCCCTTTAACATAAGATAACCAGGCAAAGACAAACAATATCAGTGGAAGAAGTTCCAAAATAAAGGTTCTTATTATCTGCTGTATGGATACACTTGTATACAAAAATGCCAATGCTGAGGCAAATGGGAGAATAAATATCCACCTAAAAGCAAAAAGTTTAGTGATAAAATTAATATTGAGAAGTTTTATTAACCCATAATGACATGCAGCAAAGAAAAACCATATAAAACAGATTGCGGAGAATATATCTTTTCTGTCAAATTTTCCATATAGAGAGCTAGAATAAAAAGGTCCATAAACAATATCCCTGCCTGAAACTGCTGCATCCAGATCGGTCCCAGCCATTTTCCCTCCTTCAGGAGAGAACCATACCGCGAGAAATAATAATAAATAAAATATCAATGCAGGTGCCTTTATATATCTTCTTGAGATTGATATGGTCATCGTATCATATCTTTGTTAAAATAAAAAAACATCTATTCTTACAGAAAAATCTAAGGACAATTAATGAACCACATGATCCACTTCACCACAGTTTAGCGTATCGCAGCTACCTGGCTGTGTAACCTATTAAGGATTATATCTTTACCATTTTTCAATTCACTGCGCGTAAATACAATAAATGCTGAAATAAAAGTTATTGTCATCAAAGCAAATAGTTTAAGAATAATGATTGAAATATTCACATTATAATTATCTTCAGAAATGTATAAATAAAATATTATTACGAAAAATGTAAAACCATAAGTTATAGAAATTCGATTTATTTTATAAGGGATTCGATATAATTTACTGCTGAAAACAAAAAGAAATAAAGAAGCAGTGCAAAAACCTGCTATCAATCCAAACGCAGCTCCCAAACCACCAAATTGTGGAATAAGCTTAATATATATTAAGGAGGCAACGACTGCTCCCATAATTCTTGAAACTGATTCATAAATAGTTTTTTTAGAAATAATAATTCCCTGACCCAGAAAATAATTGAAATAAAAAGTCATTATCCCAAATGCAATTACACCTGGATAGACAAAGGCAGGGTAATACTTTTCCGTGGTCAATATTATTAAAACCTCTTTGGCAAAAAACGTGACTCCTAAAATTACTATGGAGGTTACAAATAAAAATAGCCTGGCAATTGAATCGTATACATAATGGTGTGGCTTATCATTAATGAGTTTCATGGCTATTGGATCCCAAGCCAGAAAAAACACCCCAATAACCATTGAAGCTATGCCCGCAATGCTAAATCCAATTGAGTAAAGACCTACTTCCTCCGATGTGTGAAATGCCTGTAGAAAAAACCTGTTTGATTGCATAAGATACATATTCATAAGCCATCCCGGTATTAAAGGCAAGCTGAAGGCTATACAATTTTTTACAAAACCTAGGTTTAGTGCAAAGGAGTAATACTTTTTTAACTTAAACAAAAGCATGAATATCGGTATTATATACGCAGAGATTATCCCAAGAAACACCCCTGGTATGCCCAACCGAAAATAAACCACAAAAAGCAACATGAAACCTAAGTTTAATACCAGTTGTATTGATGAAAATACAAAAAAATACTTGGGTTTATTTTGATACCTTAATAGAGTCATAAAATGTTCAAATAGTTCGACAATGGGAATCTGGATTAATGCCAGTATTATAATACCGGTGAATTTGGTTGTACCAAATATTAAACTGGATATCTGTCCTGCAAAAAGAGACAAAACAAGGACCATTGACACAATAATAGTCATTTGGGAAGTAATACCAGAAAATAATAATACTCGTCTATTCATGTCATTCATTTCATAGTAATGCCTGAAAACGCCGGCATTAATCCCTATACCAATAACTAACCCAGCAAAAGCTGCTGTAGTTAAGATGAGGCTGATTACTCCATAGTCAGAAGGAGAAAATATTCTGGTCATAATTGGAGCTGTGACAATTGAGAAAAAACGCCTTACAGCTTGCCCTGAACCATAGTAAAGAGAGCTCTTTGACAAGTGTTTAATAACTTGGGATATCATGAATATTGGTAGTGTCTAATTACTTAGTTCTGGGAAATAACTAATGAATTATTCAGGTTAAACGATGTTTCTTCCGTATTCTTGGCCATTTTTTAAAGTATTTAAAAAATATACCTTTTAACAATACCCTAGCATAACCCCAACCAGCGCGAGAGAATACAAACTTAGATTCACCTGAAATTCTTCTACCCTGTCTTCCTCTTATCTCAATGATCCTTGATTTATGTAAGAAACTTTTAATTGTAAGTTCAGGGGAAATCTCAAATCCGTGGGATTCAATTTTCATTTTTTTAAAGTGCTCAATATTAAAAGCACGATATGCATAAGTTATATCCTTCATCTTCATACCTAAAAAAAATTTACAAAGAAATCTATAACACCATTGATAAAATTTATACAAAAGAGGTATTGTTTCTGAATCCGTAGAATCTATGTATCGGGAAAGTAAAGCCAAATCATAACCTTCATTTACTATTTTCTCATAGAAGTCTGGGATGGCATGAAGGGGATCAACCAAATCTCCCATAAGAATAATACCCATTTTACCCTTAGCATGTTTCACCCCAAATTTAATTGCATTTCCTATACCTCTTGGCAAACCTTTATGTATAGCCATTACATTAGAGTATTTAGACTCGGCAATTAGTGCTTCTTTAAAGGTATAGTCATCGCTTAAATCATCTACTATAATTATCTCAGCTGACAGGTTATAATATTGAATTACTTCCTGTATTTTTTCAATGAGCAATGGTATGTTTTGCTCTTCGTTCAAACATGGAACAATGAGGCTAATATCAGGATTCAAAGCAATACTTCTTGTAAACTATATTCATTGCTTATAAGGAATAAGGAACATTTGCTTTCGAAAAGTCTATCCTATGGATACACAAATATACTATCACCTGCGTGGTTGCCTTTATGATTTCTTAGTTTGTAGTAAATGACGCATTTGTAATGCTAAATTTTTTGAGGGTATAATATCCCATTTGCTGACAATCCTTTCAAGAATATGCTCTACAGTTCTAATTCTTTGTTTTTCACTTAAACTTAGTGTCGGATTCATAACTAATTGTTTTTCAATATTATCAGGTAATAAATCGATAGCATGAAATGCATAGTTCAATGGTATGGATTTATCCCATAATTTTATACCCCAGTTAAATAATCTCAATCCGAACATAAAAATAAATGTGGAATGAAATGGGAATCTAATCATAGGTATTGTGCTATTCGGTAATTCTATAATACTCTCTGCCTTTATATTTTGTAAATCATGTTTAAAGAAAAGAAAATTATCCTTGGGATAATAAGGATTCAAAGGCGCTAAGCCAAAAGTAAACCGGCCAAACTTCTTCTTACTTATATAACCTCTTGACAAAACAAATCGTCCAAGTGCCATAAAAGGTGAAAAAAAAGTTGGAAAAAGCGAGGAATCATATAAATAGCCTAACCTTGATAAGATTTTAAGTGTATCTCTATCTAAATACCACCCAGGCGACTTATAACCAATTAAATCTGTGTTACAAACTGAACGTAGAATCATGTCAGCACTTTTAATTTCTCTTTCTTTTTCATCAAAACTTAGAGAATGAAATGTTTGTAAATGATTCATAGTGTGATTTGCAATCTCATGTCCCCTTTGAAGAATTTCCTTCAACACACGTTGTACCCGTTCATCTAAAGCATCCTTTCCAATACAAAAAAAAGTAGCTTTTATATCAAATTTATCGAATAGATCAAGAAATCTTCTAACACCATACTCATAAATTGCAGTTTTATCTGCAGAATCGTCAACTACTCCAATATCTGCGAGGTAGCACCATAAGTTATCAACATCAACCTGAATGGTTGATATTGGTTTAGGAACAGGCATATTTACCACTCAAAAATAATGGAATGAAGATCAATCAATCACACCAAATGCAGGCCCAAACAAAACGCCAGATAAGATTGTTGAAATAGTTGAGATGTTACGATTGGAGTTATATAATCAGGTATTGTTATCAGAATTATCTTTTTGTAACGTGGGCGGACTCACTAATGCTTCGCCCTCCAAGACTATGATACCATCTTGGTTAATGCAAGTGGTTCTTAGTCTCACGCGATTTGACTTAATAATAATTTCAATAACTTCAACTTTAGTGGTGATAGTATCTCCTATATAAACAGGTACTAAAAAAGTTAGTTCTTGGTGCATATAAATAGTACCTGGTCCTGGAAGTTTATTCCCTAAAACATTGGAAATAAAACCTGCTAAAAGCATTCCATGAGCTATTCTAGATTTAAAAAATGTCTTTTTTGCATATACTTCGTTTACGTGAGCAGGGTTAAGATCACCTGTAACTCCCGCAAAAACGTAGATATCTGATTCTGATATGGTTTTGGAAAATTCTTCTTTATCATGCACTTTAATCTCATCAATAAATTTTCCTACCATTAAATTTTTCCTTTCAAATATGCTGCTACCAAACCGTTTAAAATTTTGAGCGGACTAATAATAATTTGCAATTCAATTTTATTATACCATTCTAATTTCGTTTGCTTCTAAATCAATTCTAAACAAAATTATTCATCAAATATCTGGTACCGTCACTTTATCACGCTT
>CEQE01083191.1_pt1 | contig 10008 bp, 4 predicted proteins | sample 356201 | NCBI WGS metagenome assembly CEQE01 (sample SAMEA2619970, study PRJEB7988) | marine metagenome | biome: marine biome (ENVO:00000447); feature: mesopelagic zone (ENVO:00000213) & marine oxygen minimum zone (ENVO:01000065); material: "saline water (ENVO:00002010), including plankton...
GTGTCAAGGGCGGAGAGATAATGTACCGGCAGGGCGGAGTAAAACTGTGCCACTGAGCGCAGCTGAGTATGTATCAATACCTCGGGGTCTGTGAGAGTTAGGGTTAGTCTACTGCCTGATCCTGGTTGGTGTTCTTGCTTTGTCTGAGCCTGTAGCTCTCTCCGTTCATCTCCAGGATGTGAACGTGGTGAGTGAGGCGGTCCAACAACGCCCCGGTCAACCTCTCGGAACCGAACACCTCAGTCCACTCATCGAAGGGCAGGTTGGTGGTGACCATGGTGGAGCCACGCTCGTAGCGTTGGCTGAACACTTCGAATAGCAGTTCTGCTCCAGTCCTGGATAACGGAACGAAGCCCAGCTCATCGATGATCAGCAGCTTTAGGTTGGCCAGTCTCTTCTGCATGTTGAGGAGGCGTCGTTCGTCCCGAGCTTCGATCAACTCATGGACCAGGGCGGCAGCGGTGGTAAAGCCAACACTCAGACCTTTCTGGCATGCTGAGAGTCCCAGGCCAAGGGCGATGTGAGTCTTGCCAGTGCCGGAGTTGCCCACGGCGATCACGTTATCCTTGCGGTCGATGTATTCTGATCTAGCCAGTTCGTTGACCAGAGTCTTGTTAAGATTGAATGTCCAGTATGACAATGATGGTATCTTCCTCTACCGGAAGAAGTTTAACTAAGGGCATGCAGCGTTAGCCCGAACAAGTCATTGGCTTGGAAGGTCAGGATCTAGACGGCCAGGGCATGCATTATTGAGGAAGCATGCCCTGGCTTTTCGGATGGCCTTATTACGCCGATCGACGTCTGAGGACCGGAACGTCAGCAACCACCCCGAATTCGCGGAGACGCTCAAGGTACGCGGCGTCATCGATTGATTGAGTGTTTTCTTACATTGAGGCTTGGGGTCTTGCAGACAGCGCGACTGATGATGTAGCGTTGAAGTGCAAACCCGCATCTCGGTCTTCATGCTTCTTGACGTAAGACGAACTCATTGAGTATCAGCTAATTTCACAGCGAACTTGTGGGACGGAGTTTTGGATGGGGTAGTCTGAAAAGGAGGTCAGAACTTGAGGCGGTTGTCAGGCATGGCTGAAGCGTGCCGGAAAGTATGACCTAAAGCAAATCTATTTATTCACGTCAGTTCTTGTTCGTTGGCGGTGCAACCAGGCTCCAGATGGACATGGTTTTTGATTCGACTCATTCGTGAGGCAATACCCCTGCCGCACTGCTCTACCCGTCGCCCAGACGAAGGACACTCTGGAGCGACATTCGATGGATGAACCAGATCACGCCAGCGATAATGATCGTAAACACCAGCCCCATCACAGCGTACGTTATCGCCAGGTTCACCCAGTCCACGTGTATGGCAAATGGCGGCAATACCTGACTACCCCTCTCGTCATGACCCAGGAATGGCATGATCGTCGCCCCCAGTCTTCCTCCCATCCAGGTGCCCAGAATCATCCCAACCGCGATTACCAGAGCTTGTTCAAGGCTCATCAGGGCAATCAACTGTCTCACAGAGAACCCCATTGTCCTCAGCAGCGCAAATTGCAACTGGCGGCTCTGGAATGACATGTATGCATGCACCAGGAATCCCAGCGCGCTCAGAATCAGGATTGCGCCGAAGGCGATGAATAGCAGCGCGTTCCATCCAGCGCCCACCAGTGGGTCCAACTGGAACGTGGCGAGATCGGCGTCTCGATCGCGTATGGACCCAGTATCGAATGGAACGCCATCGGCGAGCCGGTCCAGCAACTGTGATTTTTCGGATTGGTTGCCTGTGGTGGCTAGCCAAAACTCATTGGGCACGACCTCCCCAAAGGAGTTCCCGACGTTGGCGTACTGCATCAGCAAATTCGTGTCTGCAATCAGGAATTCTTCGTTGATGGTGTCCAGTGTTGGGAAGAACGAGACAGAGTTGGCGAGACGCACTGGGATGCGTTCACCCGAGACTGAAACTTCAATGGAATCGCCGACGGTGTGCCCAGTTTTGTTCAAGAACGATTCGCTGGCCAACGCCGGCAATGGCGCCGACGGCGGCCCGGGGAATATTCCACGGCTGAGACGTGGCGGGCCTCCTGACCATGTGAACCTTGCAACAGATCGCGCATCCCCTTCAACAGCGAGTTCAGAGACCTCTAATTCGTCTGCGTCTGTCTCCGGAGTGGTGCGCAGAACGTTCCAGCCCGTCGGATCGGCAAATCCTTCGATTTCAACGATTTCAACGGTCGATAGGCGCGCTTGGACAGACTCGATCAGTATTGAACCGGGTTGAAGCAATCCATTGGAATTCGTTTCGTAAATCGAAACAGATGTCAAACTCAATGGACGAGAAGGAGTCAACGCTCGGCTAACGCCTCCAGGGCCTACTGGATTGGACAGGTTGGACTCCATCGACTCCCACGAACCCGATTCGAGGTTCCCCATCACGTATGAAAAGTAACGGTCGTTGGAATCTTTGAGCCGAACGATCAGAATTACCGAAGGGTGCGACCGGTTGGGCTTAACGTTCACGATGACGGCGCGAGTGTTGTCCGGGAGAACGATATTCTCGATGGGGGAGTCAGCCTGAAGAGCGCTCAGAAGGTCAACGATTGGCGCTTCGGCGAAATCGTCGCGAAACCACGCTACGTTGCCCAGGTTCGAACTATCAACACCCAACATCTGGTAGCGTTGGCCTGGCAGCCTGGTCAGGTCCTGACCAGTCCCTCTGAATGCAGGACTTGCCACCTCCACCCCGGGCATTCGTTGGATGTCCCTCCTCCAGTTCCGGCTGATGCCAGAGTTACCAAGTCGCACGTCCTCCAGCCTGATCTCGCTGCCATTCGCGTATAAGACACGATCCACAAAACTCACCTCGAGAGTGCCTCCGAAGCTCGCAGCAAAAATGCCCAGGCCTGACATTAAAATCAACAGCAGTGACAGCCTCGCGTAGTGAGTCGGGTTTCGGGCCATTTGCCAGAGGCCTATAACCAGCCCCGGTGGCAGGCCAGGCGAAAGAAACCGACTTGCCAGGTTCATCACCAGTGGAAATGCTCTCAGCAAAACCATCGCGGCGCCCACCAGAATCAACGCAGGCATCACAAGCAACAGTTGATTGACCGCAACCTCTCCCAGAACATCCCTGGCCGCCACAGACCCTTGCTGGCTCAGCTGTCGCAACAGGATGATTCCGCCCACCAATAGCAGCACATCGAGATAGTACTTTTGAACCGCAGACACGCTGGCGGGGCGCGAGGCTTCCTGCCAGTGACGAGTGACTCCAATTCTGACAGCGTCAAAAGCGGGAACCATCAAAGCCAGAAAGCTCAGAACTCCGCCCAAGGCGCTCATCATGTACGCGCCGCCGGATACCGACACGGGCAGTCTGGAGTTGTTGGTAAGTTCTGAGAACGCCGGAGTGAAACCCAAGAAACTGACAGCCGTTACTGCAATGAGAGGCGCAATCACAACGGCCATCACCGAGATTGTGGCTCCTTGAAGCACGTACACCGCCAAGGTCTGAGCCGAGGTTGCTCCTCTGCTTCTGAGCATCGCGATCTCGCCGCGCTGCTCTTCGACCAGCAACGCTGACAGAGTTATGACGTAATAGAGAATGACCACGGCAATGAGAATGAGCACCACAAACATCTGGAGTTTGGTGAACAGAAGCTTCCGATCATACTCAGCCAGCGCGCCATCCAGCGATGTGTTCTGGACGTATCTCTGAAGGTCCGACTTCAGCCGTTCCTCCATCAGTCCCATATTGGCCCGCGTCGCCGAAGTGTTTCCCGCATTTAACAAATCAGTATCGACATCCAACGCCCAGGCGAACCGGCTTTCCATCCTTGGGAACTTCAGACCCAATACGTCCAGGAAAGTTGTCTCTGAGATATAAAATTGTGCCGTCTGATGGAGTGATGATGACTTGAGAAATATCTCGTCGTCCAGATGCCAATACGGGTCAGCAGGGTCCATTTTCTGGAACACGCCGCTGACGGTAACCTTCACGTGCTGGGTGACGCCTTGCCAGTTCTGGACTGCCGAGAGTTGGTCGCCCACCGTTACGCCAAATGACTCCGCGGTAGCTTGCGATACCAGAGCTTCAAGCTCCAGGTGAGTTTCGGATGCGCCGAGCGCCTGTTCTTGTGGCGCAGTTCCCGCTAATACTTCCGTATGAACTCCCAAACGCGGAAGGAACACAAAATATGATCGTTGGTCACCCTGGCTGGCCAGAGGCTCGTTCCCTGGGGTTGTCAGGAAAAACGTTGTGGACTTGCCGCCTCGAATCCTGTCTTTCAGAAGCCAGGAGATATTAGCGTCAATTTCGCCGTTTGTGCGGGTCGACACTTTCTGGTATTCAGCGCGAGTCGTGGGAGCGCGCGACGAGTGCGTCAGAATATCCAGATCCGTGGTGTTGTATTTACCAAGCGTGGTGGCGAGCGCCAGGTCCTGGAGCGCCTGGAAATATATGACCATTCCGGCCATGATAGTGGAAGCCAACAGAACGCCGACAATCACGGACGAGAGCAGCCGCCAGTGGGCCAGGCTTCGCTTGACGACCAACTGCCACGCGGTGAACAGCATGGACAGAGTTTGAGCGATGCGCATGATTTACCTTTGTTCAGGTTCGGACGCCTGTTCCGATTTCAAGTTTTCAGCCACGGATCGACCTACCCGCTTATCCGGGACAGCGTTTGAATATCCAGGCGCTGCATGTGCCGGTTCAGCCTGAATAGAGCAAATGACACAATCGCGGCCAGCACGACGTAGACTGCTATCATCAGTCCCCAGTCGGTTGTCAATAAAACTGGCGGCACGGCGCTCTGGCCAGACTCGGTGACGGTGACTGAAGAAACCATAAGATTGCTCATCTGGAAGCCAGCCCATGTGCCCAGCGACACTCCTGTGAATAATATGACGAGATGTTCGATACCCCACAGCCCTATCATCTGGCGGTGTGAAAGTCCCAGGGAGCGCAACACGCCCATCTCGCTTTGACTCTTGTGCGCCACGGTCAACAGATAGGTGATGTAACCAAGGCCCGCAGTAAACACCACGATGCCCAGCGACAGGCCTTTCATAGCGCGCCATCCGGCGGTTATGAAAGGGTCGAGGCGGACCGACGCTAACTGAGACTCTCGGTCCAGCACAACCACACGATCGGCTGGATTCAGTGACGTGAGAATCGAATTTTGCGTCGACTTGTGCGCCGACGGATCGTGTGAGATAAATATCTCGTTTGGCGCAACCCCCGACGAGCCAGTCACAACGTTCATGTATGCCAGCAAGCTGTCAAGGTCCACGATCCCGAAACCCAACCCGTTGGGGTCCATCGTCGGGAAGTGCTCCGCCAGCGCTCCCACCACCACCGGAACGGGAACGCCCATGATATTCGCAATAAATGGGGAGCCAATTTCCAGACCACTGGCTTGCAGCAACAACGGGGTGGCCACCATGGATAGAGGCCCAGCGGTGGGGCTTTGATAGAACCCTCGGACCCCCTGGTTCGTGTCGGTTCCGAATGAAAACGACAGGGCGCTGCCACCGCGGGCATCTTCACTCTCGATTTCGAGCATGTCCGCGCCGAGATTTGACGTCGCCAGCACCGTCCACCTCATATCCTCGTCAAAGTCTTCTACGGTGGCGGGTTGCTGACCAGGACCAAACGACACCTGTATGTCGTCAAGCAATACGCCGCCGGCGCTGCCAGTCGATCCTGTCACGGGTTCGTACACCTGCACCGACACCAGACTCAGAGGCAATTCCAAGTCGTCTGGTAGTTCTGCGGACATCTGATGCCATCTGAGAGGCCCCATTTTCCCCAGTGTGACAACTTTATTCCTGCCGGTGGCGTCTTGTACCACCATCCACAGCGACATTATTGGATAGACGCCTTCAGGCTTGGCCCACACACTGATGCTCGTCGCCCCTTCAGGAATTAACAGAGGGTCGATCTTTTCAACTCCGTCGATGATCCGCATCAGGCCATCCAACCGCTGCGCGGAGAAGTCGTCACGAAACCAGGAGAGCCCCGAAAATTCCTGAGGCTCTAACGCAAGGACCTGAAACTGTGAACCTTCCTGAGCAGCGCCGAAATTCCCTTCGCCTCGACGCGCCATCGACACTGTGGTGACGCCAGGAATGTCCAGATAGCTGGCCTTGAGAGTTGAGCGTGTTCGAGCGATGCGAGCGGGGATGTCTGAAAGCCGAAAATCAGCCGCGGTATTGTAAAGGATGCGTTCCTGGTTGCTTCTATCCAACGTGCCGCCAACGGTGTTCGATAACACCCCCAGACCGCTGACAAGCACCAGCAGCAGTATCAGCCAGCCGTACTGAAGCGGATTCCGGGCCATGTGCCACAGGCTCATGGACACCCAGACAGGCGCGCGCTGCACTCCTCGCTGGAATGCCAGATACAGGAGTTGAGCCGGCGGCAGGCTTATCAACGCGATCTGGGGGATCAAGATCAACTCATCGAAATCCAGCGGTTCCGCCAGCATCACGCCGGCGACCAGCGAGGACTGAACACCCAATCCGACCAACCATGGTATTGCGGTTCGCGCCTGCTCGGTCGCCCGGAATACTGCCAGCACCGCCCCCAACAAGACCAGGGTCCCAATCCAGGCAGACCCTTCGCCATCCTGCACTCTTGACACACCGACACTTACGCCCAGCCACACGGCCGTCGCCAGAGCCAGCGGGCGCAATAGCGCCTGCGACTCTCCGCTGAAGTAGCGAACGACCTGCGGAAAGAACCGCAAGAACAACAACGCCACTGCGAAAAGGAACAATACCGGGGCCAGCAATGCGGCTTCGTTCACCTGAGTTTCACCGAACAGGCCTTCCGAAACTAGCTGCCCTCTCGCTCGGAACTCCCAGAAGATCATGCCTCCCACGATCAGCAATCCGATGTCCAGGTAGAATCTCTGGAATACGGGCGCCAATGGTGGCCTTGAAGACCTCAGCCTTTGAGCGATCAGTCCTGCCCGTGCGCCCATGACTGCGGGCACAACAAAGATAATCAGACTGAGCAATCCACCGACGCCTGCCAATAGGAAACTGGTTCCGTTGAAGCCCACAGGGAGAACGCCGCCGCTAGTAATCGACCTGAAATATGGCAGCATTCCAGCAAACGCCACTGCTCCCATCGCCAGGAATGGAGCCGCAACAACTGGAATAACCGTGAGAACAAGACCTTCAATCGCGTGGAGTCTGAAAACCTGGAAAATACCAGCGCCTCTGCTCATCAGTAACTCGCCGCTGCCCTCCCTGGTAATAGCGAGGTGGGACGCCACCATGACCAGGAAATACAAAAGCGTCGCTGCCATCACGGTAAACAGCAGCACGAGCGTGATGCTGGAGAGAACGCCGCTTCTGCTCAAGTCGTTCACCAGGGCCTTAATTCCGGTGCGTAACTCTGATGCGGGAATGAACTTTCCGATGTCGAGCTCGAAGTCATCTATTTTCTGTCGGCTTTCGGTTACCGACCAGCGCTTGAGACCTTCTTTATCGACAGAAATCACCCACTCCGCTTCCACCAGCGTGCTGGGATACGCGTTGCCAACGCCATCGACCAGCGCACCGCGAGAGATGAACAACAGCAATGGCGGTTCTTCGGGATCAAGGACGGCAGCGTCGATTCTGGTCGGAGGCAGCGGCCTTGGGGCGAAGAGCGAGTCGGAATCGTTTCGCCAATAGTCGTCAGAGAGGTCAGCAGGCTCCACGATGCCGACGATTCGCGCTGAGACGATGACAGGCTCTCCAAGCGCTGGAGTCACCTTTGCCACTTCACCGACACTCAACCCAAACATCTGGGCCGACTGCGCCCCGATAACAGCGTCTAGTATTGGACCTTCTGGGCCTTCTGCAACAGTGTCTTCAGCTTTTCCACCCACTGTGATAGTGACGTGTTCAAAGAATCCCGCCTCGTAATGAAACATTCCTCGAGACACGCTTGCGCCCTCGTCGTTTGCTTCTGGCAGCGGTTGGTCTGGCAATCCAACTACTAATGGAGGCGTCTCCATTTGCTGATTCACGCCCCTGGCAACACCGGCCAGGCGCGCTTCGATCGCGCGGTCCAGCGATTCTTCGATGTTATGGAGCTTGTCCGATTCCAGGGGCAGCACCCGGCTGATAACGACCATGTCCAGGGCCTGATCGGTTGCCGCGTCGATCGCATTGTTGACGCCGACCTTCTCCAGGGCGTCGAGATACACAGGGGGGCTGGAGATGAGAGTGGTGGCGACTACAATGCCCACCAGTATCGTCAGCGGCAGTTTCCAGTCATCGGCGAGCCGCCGGACCGCCAATCGTCGGGTCGATAGGTCGTTCATAGTTTTGCTTTAGAGGGCAATTACTTTGTGGCTCCTGTGACCAGCTGTGTTCGACTGATTGCAATACTAAAGCTGACGGCCGGGGCGCTACCGGCCAGCGAGCGTCTTGGACACATTGATTTCCGCTTGGGGGAAGAACGCGCCGCCATCAAGCTGCAAAATGAGGCCAATTACACCGGCCAGGTCAGTCTTGGTGAATCTGATCTCGATGTCCGCTGCGTCCGTGAAGAATCTCGTGGTGGTTTCTGGGGAAATCTGGAATTTCGGTAGATCATCGAACTCCATGAATAGATCGTCCCCCTCTCTGGTCACGGTTATGAACCCGTACTCGCCGACGTAATCGTCAAGTTTCTCAGAGTCTAGCACGATTGCTTCATGTTCTTCGGGTATTGTGTACCGGACGTCCAATAGTAAGGCGGCCATATCAAATGTCATTTTGACCACTGGTGACAACGATCCGTTTGACATCACGATGATGACTACGTCGTCATCCGTCAGTCGCGAAATCAATTGCTTGTAACCCGCAACAGGCTCGAAGCCCCAGGATGCGGCGTTGTGGCGATGCATGGCATGGATGTTCCAGCCGTATGCGACATTCCCTGCGAGTCCGAACTCACGGTATCTGGTAAACATGTCGTTGATACTCGCCCGGCTCGCCAGTTGTTCGGTCAACAATGCTCTGTCCCATCGATACAGGTCTTCCGTGGTGGAGTACAACCCAAAGGCAGAATACCCGTTGGACAGATCGAATGGTTGTTCAACTGCTGGTTCGCCACCGGTGAATGCATACCCCAAGGCTTCATCCGTAATAGTTGGGTCAGAGAGGTTGTATCCGGAGTTTGCCATGCCCAGCGGTTCGAAGATATTTTGCTGTAAGTATTCCTCATAAGCCATCCCGGACACCTGCTCTATGATGGCTCCCAACAGCACATAACCCGAATTGAACCCACTGAATGATTGGCCAGGATTGGTGAACAGTGGCTCATCTTCAAACAGCGCGATCAACTCGTTAACTGAGGTTGGCGATTCAGCGACATCTTCGAATTCCGGGAGTCCTGTGTAATCTTCGAGCCCCGAGGCGAATATCAACGCGTGATGGATTGTCATCAGTTCGCCGTTGGGGAAATCAGGGAGGTACTTCGCTATTGGATCATCGACCAGGAGCAGCCCTTCCTCTTGCAACTGTAGAATCACCATTGCGGTGAACTGCTGGGTAAGCGCCCCCATTCCAAACTTTGTCTGAGGCGTGTTGGGAATGCCCTGGTCGTAGTCGGCCATCCCATAGCCCTTGCTCAGGATTACGTTGTCTCCTTGGGCCACCAGAACCGACCCGCTGAAGTATCCCAAATCAACATATGCGGTTATGTACTCATCCAGCTTGACCGCGGCGTCGGGCGGTATCGTTACAGGCTCGACCTCAACTTCAGGCTCAGGAGTAGCGGTTGGAGACGGGACTGGCGGCGCCAGCGGAGCCGCGACGACAGTCGCGGGCGCACCTGTGGTCGGTGTCGGCACAGTCGTGGCTGTGGGCTGGGCGGCAGGTCCAGGCGAGGTAGCCTGATCGCTGGAACATGCCACAGTCAATAGTCCGATCAAACATATGAACGAGGCAATCACAGTGGTCCTTGTTAGCATGAACGCTCTCCAGCCGGTATTTCCCAGATGGACTGAATCTCTTCAAAGACGCAACAAT
>CEQE01148594.1_pt1 | contig 10004 bp, 8 predicted proteins | sample 356201 | NCBI WGS metagenome assembly CEQE01 (sample SAMEA2619970, study PRJEB7988) | marine metagenome | biome: marine biome (ENVO:00000447); feature: mesopelagic zone (ENVO:00000213) & marine oxygen minimum zone (ENVO:01000065); material: "saline water (ENVO:00002010), including plankton...
TGATAAGGGCGTTAATAAGGGCGCACACGCAGGTGCGCCCCAACGAATAGACGCGCCCCAACCAAGGGCGCCCCAACGAATAGACGCGCCCCTATCGGAAATAATTCAATGGTTTAAAACGATGACAACGAATGAATATATACGAAACGTGAAACAAAACGGATGGCAACCATTCAATAAAAAATTATGGCAGCGTAATTATTACGAACAGATTGTTCGCAGTGACCGGGATTACGAAAGAATCACGGAATACATTTTCACAAACCCACAAAATTGGAGAAATGACAAAAATTTTCAGGAGGTTTTATGAAACAAACAATATTAATTGCATTATTTTCAATTCCAATAATTTTTGCACAAGACACCACACTTGTAATCTTCGGTGAATCTGAAATTTTCACCGTTGACAGTGAAAATCCAACCGTTGACTGGCAAACCCCAAACGGCGGTGAAGAATTTGAAAGCGGAGAAATTGTAAATGGCGAATGGACAGCGTCCGATTCCTATTTTGATAACACACCAATTTCAATATTTCTGTCAACGGTCATCGGCGGTAATTTTGAGCCGTTGTCAGGTGACATTCCCAATGAGAGTCCGGCAGAGTTGCAATTGCCGGTAACAGACGCTGCATTTTCAAGAATAAAAGTAATAGCAACGGATCATTTCGGGAACACCGGTGAAGATTTCAGCGATGGGTATTTTGTAATCGGCAATCCCGATGATGGAGGAGGAGAAGACAGTACTATCGTCATATTTGCAGAATCTGATATTATTACCGTTGACAGTGAAAATCCGGCGGTTGACTGGCAGAGTCCAAACGGCGGTGAAGAATATGAAAGCGGAGAAACTATAACCGGTGAATGGACAGCGTCCGATTCCTATTTTGATGACACACCTATTTCAGTGTATCTGTCAACGGTCATCGGCGGTGATTTTGAGCCGTTGTCCGAGGATATTGCCAATGAAAGTCCAGCGCTATTGGAATTGCCGGAAACAGACATTGCATTTTCAAGATTAAAGGTTATTGCAACGGATCATTTCGGAAATACCGGCGAAGATTTCAGTGATGGTTATTTTGTTATCGGCAATCCCGATGATGGAGGTGGCGAAGACAGTACGGTGGTTATATTTGCAGAATCCGACAGTTTTGTAGTGGACAGCAAAAATCCCGAAGTGGATTTAATTGCGCCGAATGGCGGACCGGATGAAATATTCACCGGCGGTGAAGAAATAGGAGTCAGCTGGACTGCAAGCGATGACAGTTTTGGCGATGGACCAATTACGTTGACATTAGCAGATTATATTGGTGATTGGTTTCTTGATTTAGCCATTGAAATTCCAAATTCCAGCCCATACGATGTCATTGCACCGGACACTACACTCGATTTTGCACGTATGCGTGTAACCGCTGTTGATGGTTTCGGGAATGCATCAATAGATGAAAGTGAAGATTATTTTCAAATCATAGAAAGTCAGGAAGCAACCCAAGTTATTTCCTATAACGACTCATGGAATATTGTGGGTCTGCCTCTTACGGTGAGCGACAGTAATTATCAAACTCTTTTCCCAGAATCAATTGAGGGAACCCTCTATGGATACAACGGCATTTATACATCTGAAACTGACCTTGAGATAGGAAATGGCTACTGGCTGAGGTTTTGGGAGAGCGGTTCAACCACGATCACAGGCAGTCCATTTTTGAGTATTACAATACCCATTTCTGAAGGATGGAACCTTATTTCCGGCACATCCGCATCATCAGGAATTGTTGATCCGGACGGAATTATTATTTCCGGAACTTTGTACGGGTATAATAATGCATATTACAATGCGTCAAGTCTCGACCCGGGATTTGGCTACTGGGTAAGAGCCACTGCTGATGGGGAAATCATAATTGATTCCGATTTAAGCAAAAAAACAGTAATTGAATCACCTGTGAACATTGCCGGCACTAACATTCTTTCATTCAGAAACAGCCAGAATCATGAAGCATTAATCTACTACGGGATGAAAATCTCCGAAGAGGATAAACTCAATTTTTCTTTGCCTCCGGTACCTCCACCAGGTGGATTTGATGTCCGGTTTGGTGGAGATATAAAACTGGTGGAAGACGGCGGGGAAATTTTGATTCAGAATGAATTGTGGCCTTTAACTATTTCACTGGAAAAAGGAGTTGGGGATAAGGAACTGGTAGCTGGTGAGTGGTATCTTGTGGATGAGTTGAATGGAAAGGAATATTCATTTAATGAAAGTGGAACAATTGAAATAGCAGAGCCGACTCATCGGCTCACGTTGAAAAGGAAAAATGTTATCCCTGAACACTTTGCACTGCATCAGAATTACCCAAATCCATTCAATCCCATTACTAAAATCCGGTACAGTCTGCCGGAAATATCTTACGTTAAACTTACTATTTATGATTTAACAGGCAGGCTTGTTAAGACACTTGTAAATGAAACACAGCAAGCGGGAGAAAAGAGTGTTGTTTGGAATGCGCGTGATGTTGCCAGTGGAATTTATATCTATAGGATACAATCAGGGGAATTTACACAAACACGGAAAATGGTGCTTTTAAAATAGAGGAAGATACTCAGACGTTTTTTAAATCACTGATCTGAACTTTCCCTGTCAAAAACCTTTACTGACGAACACGGCTCCCCGTAAAGAATATGATCAGCGAATTGAGCAAGTTTTGCAGTAATAATTAGGTATGCCCAAGTTGGTACCGGAACATCTGTGCATCCTTTGATCAGTACACGTTTCCCGCCATAAGTTGACCAGTCTATTTTATCCACACCGGTTCTAAAAGATTCTTCTTTCAGAATACCTCCATCGAGAAAATTGTCTAAATAGATTGTTTCCATTCTTTAAACCGAAAAGGATGTTCCGCAGCCACAGGTGCGATTGGCGTTGGGGTTGTTGAATTGGAAACCGCCTGACAGCATATCGATGGAAAAATCCACTTCCATTCCTTTTAAATAAAGGAGTGATTTCAGATCAACCACAAGCTTAATTCCATTGGTTTCAAAAATTTTGTCGTATTCACCCACGGTTTTATCCCATTCCAGGTTGTAATTAAGTCCCGAACAACCGCCTCCCTTGACAGATGCACGAAGGTAATCGCCATCATCTTTAGTTTTGATTTGCAGAAGCCGCTTTGCAGCTTTTTCTGTGACCTTGACTTCCTGTAAAATTTCTTCTTTTGTTTCACTCATAATTTATTCCTCTACTATTCCCAGTTGTCCTCTTTTTTTTGCTGGAGATCTACTGGTTTTGGTTCAAAACCCAATTTCTTTTTTCCTTCATCTGTCATCATTTCAGGCGCCCATTGAGGATCGAAGGTTATTGCCACATTGGCGCCGCTTACTTCAGGCAGTGCTTCCAATTTTGTTTTAATATCTTCAGCCATATAGGTGCCCATGCCGCAACCGGGAGTTGTCAAAGACATTAAAATATCTACATAGGATGTTTTTCCTTCGTCTTCAATCTGGACATCGTAAATGAGTCCCAGATTCCACAAATCAATGGGAATTTCAGGGTCGTAGCATTGTTTTAATACGTCTATTACCTGTTCCCTATTTATTGCCATATTTACCTCTAATGTGTTATGTCGTGAACGGAAATGCTGTCAAACATGTTTCTCACTTTATCATTAATCCTTTTTATGGGAGTCTGAATATTGCAAATATCAAGCTGCTCACATGCGGAGTCAAAATAACAGGCCATAATACCCAGCGGACCTTCAAGTATTTCAAATAATTTTGTCATGCTGATATTATCCAGCTTTTTTTGCAGTTTATATCCGCCTTTTGGTCCCTGCACCGGCTCAAGTATTCCATGTTTTGCTAATGTCTGCATAATTTTCGCAAGGAGCGGCTTGGGAATATGATACTGTTCGGAAATCTCTTTTGTGCTGGAAACCGTATCAGGAGTTGCATTTTCAATATGAGCCAGCGCAATGAGGGCATATTCGGTTTTGCGTGTAATTTTAAGCATAGTAACTCCTATTTTTTCTCATAAATTATTTCGAAAGTTTCATCCACCTGTTTTTTCAACGGAACCGTTTTAATGGATGGCCTCACATTTACCAGTTTCAGTCTGATTGCTGCAGACACAATTTTTTCAACAGCGAACTGGATTTCTTCATCCGTGTTAAATCTGCCTACACTAAGGCGGAGGGTAGAGGAAGCTTTTTCAGGATTGAGGCCGATTGCTTTTAAAACATGAGATGGCTCAAGGGTAGAAGACGAACACGCCGAACCAGTGGAACAGGCAACTTCATCTCCGATTGCAAGCAGCAATGTTTCAGCATCCACATCAGGAATGGTTATATTCAAGGTGTGAGCTAAACAATTTTCACTACTGTTGTTAACAATTACATCCGGTATGGAATCCTTAATACCTTCTAACAGCTTATTTTTTAAAATAGTTAATTTTCTGTTCTCAATTTTTCTGTTTCTTCCATAAATCTCTACAGCTTTTGCAATGCCGATTACGAGCGGAACAGCAACCGTCCCGGCCCGGAATCCGTATTCGTGACTTCCTCCATCAATGAGAGCTTTCAATTTGATTTCGGGTTTTCTCCGCATGTATAAAAATCCGATTCCCTTTGGACCGTAAATTTTATGCCCCGAAGCAGCAAGCAGATCAATATTCAACTCATTTACATCAATGGGAATTTTGGCAAAGGATTGTGCAGCATCCACAACAAAATAGACCTTTTTCTTTTTGCAGATTTGTCCAATTTTCTTGAGTGGATTAATTGTGCCGAGTTCATTATTGGCATGCATGATAATGACCATGAGAGTCTTATCTGTGATGGCAATCTCCACAAGTTCCGGATAAATACTGCCATCCTTCTCAACAGGGAGGTAAGTAATGTCAAATCCGTCATTCTCCAATTCTTTGCATACATCCAAAACTGCCTTGTGCTCAATGAGATTTGTAACAATATGATTTTTCTTGGAATCCGCGTCAGACTTCGCCAGTCCCTTGATTGCAAGATTCATTGATTCCGTAGCTCCGCTGGTAAAAATAATTTCTCTTGAGGCAGCATTAATTTCACCTGCAATCGTTTTTCGTGCTTTGTCAACCGCTTCTTCAGCCTCCCATCCATACAGGTGATTTCTGCTGGAGGCATTTCCAAACTTTTCTGTGAAATAGGGAAGCATGGTGTTCATCACTTCAGGGTCAACGGGAGTGGTTGCATTGTGATCGAGATAAACATTTTTATTCATTTGTCATAAACTCCTTTGCTTTCAAAATACAATTAATGAGATGATCAATTTCTTCTGTTGTATTGTAAATGTAGAAACTGGCTCTTGTGGTGGCTGAGACTTCCAATTTTTTCATGATGGGCTGTGCGCAATGGTGCCCTGCCCGGACGGCAATCCCCGACTGATCAAGAATCTGTGCCATGTCGTGGGGATGAATTCCATCCACATTAAAGCTGATAACGCTGCCTCTTTCGGGAGCGTTACCGTAAACGGTCATTCCGGGGATATTTTGGAATTTGTCCAGTGCATATTGTGTGAGCATCTGTTCGTATTCTTTAACTGCTTCCATTCCCAGTGTTGATAAATAGTCTACTGCGGTGCCGAGCCCGATTGCTTGGGCAATGTTGGGAGTCCCCGCTTCAAACTTCCACGGAATTTCATTCCACGTTGATTTCTCCATGGTGACAGTCTTTATCATTTCACCCCCGCCCAAGAAGGGGTCCATACTTTCCAGCAATGTCTGCTTACCGTAAAGGACGCCAACACCGCTTGGTCCCAGCATTTTATGTCCCGAAAAAGCGAGAAAGTCACAATCCAGTTTCTGTACATCCACAGGACCATGCGGGACACTTTGAGCGGCATCCACCAGAGTGACGGCGCCTACTGATTGTGCTGCTTCTACAATTTTTTCAATCGGATTCACAGTTCCAAAAACATTGGATTGATAAATTACACCCAACATTTTTGTTTTTTCTGTTAGAAGATCATCAAGCTGTGCAAGGTCAAGGGTGCCATCCGTGTGAATGGGGATGTATTTTAAAGTAGCTCCTGTATCTTCAGCAGCAAGCTGCCACGGGACAATATTGCTGTGGTGTTCCATTTCTGTGATAAGAATTTCATCTCCCTGTTTCAGATTGCGCCTACCCCAGGCGTAAGCAACGAGATTGATGGCTTCTGTGGTACCCCGTGTAAAAATGATATTTTGGGGATTTTGGGCGTTTATAAAATTGGCAATTTTACTTCGTGCTTCCTCGAATTCATGTGTGGCTTTTTCTCCGGTCGTATATATGGCTCGATGGACGTTTGCGTTGTAGTTTTTGTAATATTCGTTCAGCTTGTCCAACACTTGTTGTGGTTTCTGTGTCGTTGCGGCGTTATCCAAATAACAGAACGATTTCCCATTTGACTGACTTTTTAAAAAAGGAAAATCCCCTCTGATGGATGCAATATCGAATAAAGATCTAACCGATGTATTCTTTTCTATAATTGTTGTTGGTTTGAAAGTAGCGAAAGTCATTTTAAGAGAACCATCTTTTTTGTATTTTGAAAGTTTCCTACATTTATTTTATAAATATAAATTCCACTTCCGACTGATTTTCCAAAATTATCTTTACCTTCCCAGACAATCTGGTGATAACCTGCAGGTTTAATCTCATTCAGAAGTGTAACTACTTCTCTTCCGAGTATGTCATAGATTATTAGCTGAACTTTTGAAACGGTGGGAATGCCGTAGTGGATGGTGGTGGTGGGATTAAACGGATTTGGGAAGTTTTGGTGTAGTAAATATTTCTGTGGAATAACACTATTGTTTATGCTCCTTAGTCTCATTCTAACATTTCCATTATTAGCAGTATTTTCATTAATTATAATTTGAACAGAATCGCCATTAGTTAATGAGTATGACATCTTAACATTTATTGCTTCACTTTCATTAACTGTACGTCCCAAATCTTCAAGAATATCTAAAATATATTCATTACCATTTAGATCACCTTCCAATGAAACTGTAACAAATTCCGTATAATCCCTTAATTCAATAATATCATTCTCATCTTCTATATACCGTTTGGAATCTGCAGTTCTAGTATCAAGAATTGGAATAAAATCCGGAGGTAATAATGGCTTGGAATAATTTGGTTTAGATTCTGCTGGTATTTCAACACCAAAGTGCAGTCTGCATACATCACCATTTGAATTGGTGAATTTCAGGCAGGATTCACCTTCTAATAAATCTACAAATGAATCATTTGATTGATTTTGTGAAGGATAATCACTAATTGTTATTGACCCTTGTGAATTAGCTCTAACGAAATATCCAAATCCGGGCTCCATTATTTGTGATTGTATGTAAGTATTATTATAGCCAAAAAGTGTACCTTCTATTAAAATTCCATTTGGATCAAAAATTTCATTAAAATTAATGTATTGTGATATACCACTTATTAAATTCCATCCATCATTAATATTTATATTAACTTCATGGATTGGAATACCGGTTACTTCTTGAATTACTGTTTCAGGAAAACGTAACCAATATCCTCTACCCAGTTCTAATTCTGGCTCATTCTGATAACCATTATTATAATAAAACAATGTACCAGAAATTGCCGTAGGAAATAGAACTGAATAATCTGCATTTTCAACTTCAAAGGGTAGTCCAATCAAATTCCAATTCTCTATAAATTCAAATTCATAATTGTAGTTAGCAGTTTTTAACAGAGCTTTTAATGCATTAATCCTACCATAGCCGAGATATGGATTCCAAGCTTCATTATCATATGGGAACTGACCAACTTTATCAACAGATGATTTTATAATATTTTCAATTTGATAAGGTTTTAAACTGTTATCAATACTCAACATAAGTCCAGCTAAAGCAGAAACAAAAGGCGCAGATAGAGACGTCCCTTTTTGATAAGAATATCCATAATAATTCCCAACTGGGTTAAGTATTCTGATATACCTTCCCGGCGCTGATACATCTATTGAATCACCATAATTGTAATCATAATAAACTAAAGAAGAATCCAGACTATCAGTAGCAGCTACTCCTATTACGTTTGCATCCCAGGCAGGATACAATTCATAAGGACCAGGACCACCACATTGCACTACTAGTTTATTACCTCCTGCTGCAACAATAACAACTCCCTGACTTATTGCCCACTCTATTGCATCTGAAACACTTTGAAACCGTGAGGGACAGGCGTATTGTAAAGTACTGTCATAAAATGATGTATGAAAACTGCAATTAATAATATCAGCACCTAATTCTACTGCTGTTGTTATGACTGTAGGTAAAGTTAATAATGTTGAATCTTGATGGTCAGAAAAATATCTAAATCCCATTAGAGATAATTGCCACCCCAAACTTGCAACACCACTCTCATTATCAGTTGAAGCTCCAACTACGCCTGCCACAGAAGTACCATGCGCTGCCGAACCATAATAGCTTTCATCCCAATAAACATATTTATCAGCAATTTCTGGATGATTAAAATTCACACCTTTCGATTCAATAATTGCTATCTTAATCTGGGAGTCACCTTTATTAATTTCCCATGCTTGAGGTGCTTTAATTTTAGCTAGTGACCATTGTTCTCCAGCTTGGTATAATGAGTCATTTGGTTCTATATTTTCCACTATTTGTATGGGACCATGGACATATTCAACAATACTCATATTTTTAAGAGTATAGACGACACTGTCAACCGGAATAAAATTAGTAAATTTTACTGTAAACAACTGCGACAGATCAGGTACGACTACAAGTTCACCGGAACGCTTATTAGTTCTAATATTTTCTCCCCAAACACTATTAGGAACCTGTTTAATAAAATAAAAATCACCATAATTTGAACTGAGATTTTGGAACGACTCAATTACATTCGGAAATTCAACATTAAGTCTGTTCATTGACAAAATCCTTTCACCTGACTGAGATGGTAAAATGTTTTTGTTAAATTTTACTGTGATGCGGTCTGAAAATTTTATACCATTTTCAAAGATAATGGGGGCTTCTGATACTATATTTGTAGGTTGTGAATATAATTGACATAGGACTGTGGATAAGATTAGTATCGTTTTTCGAACACAATAATTATTAATAATAAACATCACAAATTTCCCTGGTACATAACTAAAATAGGAAAATTGAATTTGTTAAATATTATTCCTGGTTCAGGTACAATAATTTCATCAATTACACCATTATAGTTATGAATAAGATGACTTTTCAATCCAAATGGTATTTTACTGATATTGTAATATCCTATCTCAGCAAAAATAGCTGGTATATAATAATATTCACCTGGTTTTATTGTAAAGTAGCCAGGTATGCATGGGGGTGATGGGGTACCCTCCACACATAATGAAAGCCATGTTGTAACATTTAACGTTTCCATTGTGTTTAATGTATCATAACCCCTATCAATATCAGATTCTTCAAAATAATATAACGATGAGTCATCATCTAATATGTTATAAAGCACCCAGTCTCTTACATTAGTTGAATTTTGATCACTTCTTGTTCCTAAAATAATTGTAGAATCGGATAAATTTGTTATAAATAAATTTCCGAGAAGAGTGTCAAATTCTACTACTTGATTCTGGTTAAAACTCATTGACAGGTTTATTAGCTGCTCTAATTCAATATCAACTAATGTTTGAGAATTTCCTTCATCTTGAGTGTTAATAATAATATCATTGCCCTCTATATCAACTACAAAAGAATCAATTTCATAGTAAGCATGATAAAAATATAATGGATAACTACCATCAATATTTACTGTATCATGAAGAGATAAAGAATAAAACCCCTCTTCATCTGTAACAGTACTAACTTCAGGCCCATTCAGATATACCACCACACCAGAATGATCGGTTTGATTTTCAAGAATAACGCGTCCTTGGATTTTATTGGGAGATATTTGACTTTTCGTATCGCCCCCGCACCCGATAATTAATAACAGACATAAAAAGTACAAAATATTTTTAAATTTCCCCCCC
>CEQE01145581.1_pt1 | contig 10002 bp, 8 predicted proteins | sample 356201 | NCBI WGS metagenome assembly CEQE01 (sample SAMEA2619970, study PRJEB7988) | marine metagenome | biome: marine biome (ENVO:00000447); feature: mesopelagic zone (ENVO:00000213) & marine oxygen minimum zone (ENVO:01000065); material: "saline water (ENVO:00002010), including plankton...
GGCGGGGCCGGGCCGCGGCTCGATCCGCGGCTCGCCGTCGCGCAGCGCCTGGGCGACGTCGCTGCGCATCATCGGGATCCGCTCCGGATCCCAGGTGATGCCCGCATGCGGCACCACGTTGGCCAGCTCGGGGACGAACTGCTCGGCTTCGACGCTCGGGATTCCGGCGACCGCGTCGACGATCGTCTGGACGCGCGCCTCCCAGTCGGCCCACTCGGCGTCGTGATCCTTCTCGACGTACAACTCGACCGCGCGCATCAGGCCGACGATCTCCTCTTTGCCGACCTTGGCGATCCGCGCGATCGAGTTCCCGTGGGGTGAGCCGTTCAGATAGGCCGCGTCGATGAGATCGCGGCGTCCGAGCAGCAGGCCCGAGCACTGCGGCCCCCGCAACCCCTTGCCGCCGCTGAACGCGACGAGCGAGAAGCCCATCCGCGTGAACGCGCGCAGGTTGTCGGCCGGCGGCACGTCGGCCGCCGCATCGATGAGTGTCGGGATGCCCGTGGCCTGTCCGACCTCCGCGAACTCCTCGCGGGAGATCTGCCCCTGGTTGGTCGCGGCGTTCAGGTAGAAGAGCATCGCCGTGTCGTCGTTGACCGCGTCTTCCAGCTCGGCGCGCGTCTCCACCTCGACCAGTTCGATCCCGACGTTCCGGATGGCGTGGTCGTAGCCGAATCGGTGCGACCGCTGGATGACGACCTGGCTCTTCAGACCGGTCGTGTCGGGCACCTGGCGGATCGCGTCCTGATCGCTGCCGCAGACGCAGGCCGCGGTCGCCTGGGTCAGCGCGGCCGCGGCACCCGAGCTGACCAGCGCGGCCTCCGCGCCGACCAGCTCGGCGATCCGGCCGCCGGCCGCGGCATGCAGTTCGGCGAGCGCAACATACTGCCGTGAGGCGGCATCCATGGCGGATCGAACCTCTTCAGGCAGCAGGGAGGCCGTCAGGGCGGTGTAGGTGCCAGCGGCATTGATGAACGTCCGGAGGCCCAACCGGGCGTAGATGTCTTCGGCGACCTCGGCCGGCGCGGGCTCTGGCGGCGCGCAGCCAGTGGCCAGGAGACCGGCGACCGGCGCCGTGCCGGCTGATGCCAGGAACCGGCGTCGCGACCAATTCTGGGGCGTGTAACTCGTCGTATGCGGCATGGGGCCTCCCTCCGCCGGCATGGCGGCGTCTCTGTGTCGGCTATAATTCCGCCTTCGCGCCGCGCGATCAACTCTTCCGCGCGGACCGACCTCCGCCAGGCGGCCTGGGGTCAGATGAACCTGAACGCTCTCAACGTTACCCTGGTCGGCATTCCGTTCGACGAAAGCTCGTCGTTTCTCCGCGGGCCGGCCGAGGCGCCGCCCAAGATCCGCGAGGCGTTGCACTCGCCGTCAGCGAATCTGGTGACCGAGTCGGGTCGTGACCTCGGCGCCGAGAGCCGATTCCGGGATGCCGGAGACCTGCAGCTGCCCACCGGCGCCGCGGCGTTCGGGGCGATCGAGCAGGGGGTCGCCGAGTTGCTGGAGACCGGCGACCGCCTCGTCGTGCTTGGCGGCGATCATGCGATCACGTATCCGCTGATCCGGGCGTTCGCCGGACGCCACGACAACCTGACGATTCTCCACCTGGACGCGCATCCCGATCTCTACGACGAACTCGACGGCAACAAGCTGTCCCACGCCTGTCCGTTCGCGCGGATCATGGAGGCGAATCTGGCGACCCGTCTGGTGCAGATGGGGATCCGGACGATGACGCCGCACCAGCGCGAGCAGGCCGAACGGTTCGGCGTCGAGGTTGTGACGGCACGCGACTGGTCCGACGCGGTGGTAGGATCGCTCGAGGCGCCGCTCTACCTCTCGCTGGACCTCGATGTGCTCGACCCGGCCTTCGCTCCCGGTCTCTCCCACCACGAGCCGGGCGGCGTCACCGTGCGCGACGTGCTGACGGTCGTGCAGGCGATTCGCGCGCCACTCGTCGGTGCCGACATCGTGGAGTACAACCCGGTGCGGGATGTCAACGGCGTCACCGCCATGGTTGCGGCGAAGTGTCTGAAAGAGGTCGTGGCCCGGATGCTCGAATGCTAGCGGCCGACGATCCGGTTGGGCGTGGAGCGCGGCCAGCTCGCAGGGGGTTCGGCCGGTCACGCCGAGGGCCGGAGGCCGGCCACGAAGTTATGGGCCTTGATCGCGGCGAGCAGCGCGGCGATTCGAACGAGCGACACCGGACGCGATCGCACCTCGACGTGCCCCGCGCGGATCGCCGCGCAGATGGCGTCCGGCGTGGACGCCGAGTCGACCAGCGAGCAGGTGTGTCCGAGCTGCCACAGCCGGTGGACGTCGGACGAACCGACCAGCGGTTTGTCGTGGGCCTGTGCCCACCGACGCGCCGCGCGGTTGAAGTCGATGAGCGGCGTGTGAAAATAGCTGACCTCGACGGCGTCGATGAGAGCGGCGTGGCGATCCATCAGGCCCCGCAGACAGTGGGTCAGGGGGAAGAAGAGGTGCGGCGCGATGACGAGTCCGGACGAGCACGCCTTCAGCTCGGCGATCTCGTCGAACGACACTACGCGTGCGGCCGACGGCGGGAAGTTCAGGAGCAGGACGTGGCACCCGTCGACCGTCCGCTCGACACCGGGAATCAGCGTGATTCGGCGCGACGCGGCGTGCGCCGCGAACTCGCGCAGATCCAGCTGGCGATCGTGCAGCGTCAGCGCCACGGCGTCGTAGCCGAGCGCCGATGCGCGGTCGATCAATTCGACCGGCCCGTACGGAATCGCGTCCTGGGGATCGCCGGCCGTGTGGGTGTGGAGTTCGACTTTCAGCACGACGGGCTGCGCTCTCGGAGAGGTTCTCGGCTCCAGCCCTGACGTTCTGCACTGCGCCGGTCACCGACCATGTCATGTCCGTTTCCGTTCGCCTCGCTCTGGTCGTCGCGCTCTGTCTGATCTGGGGCTCGACCTGGCCCGTCATCAAGATCGGCCTCGAAACACTGCCGCCGTTCCACGGCGCGGGGTTCCGGTTCGCCCTGGCGGCGGCTGTGCTGTTCGGCCTGAGCTGGGCCCAGGGCGTCGCCATGCCGCGGCGCATCCGGACCCATCTGGCGCTGCTGGCCCACGGACTGATCGGCATCGGCCTATCGTACGGCGCGGTCTACTGGGGCGAGCAGCACATTCCGTCGGGATTGAGCGCCGTCCTCTTCGCGACGAACCCGTTCTTCGTCATGCTGCTCGCCCACCTCGCGGTCGCCGGCGAGCGCGTGACCAGCCGGCGCCTGGTCGGGATGGTGGTCGGATTCGCCGGCGTCGCGCTCATCTTCCGGGACGATCTCCAGATGGCGCATCCGCTCGCCGTGACGGCAGCCGGCGTGACCCTGCTGTCGCCGCTGGCGGCGGCGGTCAGCAACGTCGCCATCAAGCGATGGGGCGGGCACCTGCACCCCTATACCCTTACGGCGTTGCCGATGACCTACGCGTCGGTGGGGCTCTTCGTCGCGTCGTGGATGACCGAAGACACGACCAGCGTCGCTTGGACCGCGACCGCGGTGGGCAGCGTCGTCTATCTCGCCGTCGTGGGCTCGGTCGCCGCCTTTGTCACCTATTACACGCTCCTGAAGCACGTGGCCGTCAGCACGCTGGCCTTCGTCACCTACACGTTCCCGGTCGCGGCGTTGATTCTGGGCTACCTGCTGCTCGGCGAAACGCTCGCCGCGCAAGCGCTCGTCGGCGCGGGCGTCGTGGTCGTCGGCATCGCCGTGGCGACCGCCGCGCCGCGTCGTCGCTGAGGGGCAGTTGCTATCATGGATGACGCGGCTGTGCTGACCAACCAGAAGCACCTCTTCTCACTGCCCGACGGCGAGCACTATCTGAACTGCGCCTACATGTCGCCGACGCCCAAGCGGGTCGTCGAGGCCGGCGTCCGCGGCATCATGCGGAAGACCGCGCCGAGCGGCATCCACGCGGAGGATTTTTTCCGCGACAACGAGACGGTGCGGCAGCTGTTCGCGCGCCTCATCGGGGCGTCGGCCCCCGAGCGCGTCGCCATCATTCCCGCGGCCTCCTACGGGATCGCGACCGTGGCCCGCAACCTGACATTCGCGCCGGGGCAGAACATCGTCGTTGCGGAAGGACAGTTTCCGAGCAATGTCTACGCCTGGCGCGAGGCGGCCCGCCGGCACGGCGTGGAACTCCGCACGGTCATGCCGCCCGATCGTGTCCCGCGTGGGGAAGCCTGGACCGCGCGCGTCGTCGAGGCGATCGATGCCGAGACGATCGTCGTGGCCGCCGCCCCGCTGCACTGGACCGACGGCACCTGTTTCGATCTCGAGGCGATGGGCGCGCGCGCGCGCGACTGCGACGCGGCCTTCGTCGTCGACGGCACGCAGGCCGTCGGGGCGATGCCGTTCGACGTCGCGCGCGTTCAGCCCGACGCGCTCGTCTGCGCCGGCTACAAGTGGCTGCTGGGCCCGTACTCAGTCGGGCTCGCCTACTTCGGTCCCCGCTTCGACGGTGGCATCCCGCTCGAGGAAGGGTGGGCGGCGCGGCGGGGGAGCGAGGACTTCCGGCGCTTGATCGACTACCAGGACGACTACCATCCGGGCGCGCTGCGTTACGACGTGGGGGAGCGGTCGAACTTCATCCTGATGCCGATGCTGCTTGCCGCCCTCGAGCAGGTGCTCGAGTGGGACCTGCACGACGTGCAGGCCTACTGCCGGTCGATCACCGCCGAACTGTTCGACGCGGTGCGCGACCTCGGCTTCGGGGTCGAAGGCGAGGCGGGCCGGGCCGGCCACCTCTTTGGTCTGCACGCGCCGGCCCACGTCGACCTCGAGGAGGTCAAGCGAGAGCTGCAGGCGCGCCGCGTATCGGTCTCGCTGCGAGGCAGCGCGATCCGTGTCTCGCCCCACGTCTACAACGACGCCTCGGACGTGGCGGCGCTGCTCGAGGTGCTGCGCGACCACGTGAGCCACGCCGCATGACAGGGACCGCCGACACCCGCGCCTTCACCGGGTTTCTCTCGACCTATCTCGACAGGTACCGCCCGCTGCATCTGGAGAGTTCGTACGCCTGGTGGGACGCTAACGTCACCGGCTCGGACGAGGCCTTCGCCCGCAAGGCGCGCGCCGAGGCGGCGATCATCGAGCTGCAGAGCGACCGCGCCGTCTTCGCCGACGTCGAGCGGTTCCGCGATGCCGGGCTCGACGACCCGGTGCTGCGGCGCCAGGCCGACGTGTTGTACCGCACCTTCCTCGGCCGGCAGGCCGACCCCGGCCGACAGAAGCGGATCGTGGCGATCGAGAACTCGATCGAGCAGACCTTCAACACGCATCGGAGCACGGTCGACGGGCGGTCGCTCACCGAGAACGAGGTGCGGGAGGTCCTGAGCGGCTCTGAGGACAGCCGCGCGGTCGAGGCGGCGTGGAAGGGCTACATGGCGGTCGGCGCCGAGGTGGCCGACCGGGTTCGAGAAGTCGTCGAGCTGCGGAATACGATCGCGCGCGAACTCGGCTATGCCAACTACTTCGCCATGGCTCTCGACCTGCAGGAGGTCGACGTCGATGCGCTGCTCCGGTTGTTCGACCAACTGGACGACCTGACGCGCGCGCCGTTCGCCGCGCTCAAGGACGCGCTCGACGCGCGCATGGCCGATCGGTTTGGGCTCGCGCCGGCCGCGCTCCGGCCCTGGCATTTCGGCGACCTCTTCTTCCAGGAGGCGATCGGCCAGGGCGAATCCGGGCTCGACGCCATCTTTCAGGACCGCGACCTGACCGAGGTCGCCCGCGCCTACTACGCGAGCCTGGGGATGCCGGTCGAGGCGGTGCTGGCGCGCAGCGACCTCTACGAGCGCGACGGCAAGAGTCCGCACGCGTTCGCCGTCGACCTCGACCGCGCGGGCGACGTCCGGATCCTGTGCAACCTGAAGCCGAGCACCCGCTGGATGGACACGCTGCTGCACGAGTTGGGGCACGCGGTGTACGACGTCCATCTCGATGCCGACTTACCGTTCGTCCTGAAGGAGGCGTCGAGCGCGATCACCACCGAGGGGATCGCGATGATGATGGGGTCGATGGCGAAGAACGGGGAGTTCTTGGTCCGGGGCCTGGGCGTGGCGCCGAGCGAGGCGGCGCGGCTGGTCGCGGCGGCGCGCCAGAGCCTGGCGGCCGAGAAGCTCATCTTCAGCCGGTGGGCCCAGGTGGTCGTCCGGTTCGAGCATGCGATGTACGCCGGCCACGACGGCGATCTTGGCGCGCTCTGGTGGGAGTTGAAGCAGCGGTATCAGTTGCTGCCGCCTCCCGATCGGCTAGCACCCGACTACGCCGCGAAGGTCCACATCGCCGTCTATCCGGCGTACTACCAGAGCTACGTGATGGGCGACCTGTTCGGCACCCAGCTGCGTCACCACCTGGCCGAGACGGTGGCCGGTGGCGCGGATCCGGCGGCGACCTGTTTCTACGATCGGACGGAAGCCGGCGCCTACCTTCGTGACGCGGTGTTCGCGCTCGGGAACCGACATCCATGGCACGAGCTGACCGAGCGCTGCACCGGGTCGCCGCTCTCGGCCGAAGCGTTCGCCAGTCTGTATGTCTCGTAGCACGAGCCGCCTCGCGGCGCTTCTGATCGCGACGGTGCTGGCGGGCACCGTTCCCGCGCCGGCCCAGCCGACGGCGCCGATTCCGGTCTGGATCGACGTCGATCCCTCGGCGGCCGGCGGCTACGGCCTGGTCATCAACGACGACGGCCTCGCGCTCGCGCAGGCGTTTCACTCACCCGAACTCGCGGTGCGCGGCGTCAGCGCCACGTTCGGCAACGCCGCGATCGACGAGACGCTCAGGATCGCCCGCGATGTCGTCGCGCGGTTCGGGCCGGCAGGCATGGTCGTCCATCGCGGCGCGGCCGGCGGCGACGAACTCGGCCGCGAGACCGCCGCGTCGCGCTGGCTGGCCGGACCGGCCTCGGGCTGGCTCGAATGGTGGGAGCGGCGGTTCGGCGTCGAAGGCTTCTATCCGTTCGACACGCTGGCCGTGGCCTACCTGACCTCCCCGGCCTGGCTCACCTGCGACGATCTGCCCGCGGCGATCCGAACGGCGCCCGACGACGTGAAGGTGCCGTCGATGGGTGCCGCCGCACCCGACAAGCCGTATCTCGTCGTTGCCGAGAAGTTCGCGCCGGCGCGGCGCGTCCGGTACTGCCATGATGTCGCCCCCGCCTTCAAGGCCGACCTGATGGCGCGGCTGATCCGCTCGAGGTGAAGCCGGCGGTATAATTCCGGCATCCGCGCCCGCACACCGCGCGCGCCACGAGACCCCATTCGACGATGCGAAACCTGAATGCCGGCAACGGCTCGAGCTTCGACCCCTCGAAGGTGCGCTACACCCGCGCCACGATCGATCTCGCCGCCGAATCGATCGCGGTCGAGGAAGTGCCCTGCGCCAATCTCGAGGATGTCCTCGGCGGCTTCGGCCGATCGTTCCAGATGCTGATGGGGCGCGAGGTCAGCGATGCGCTCGCCCCCGACAACCCGCTCATCATCAACACCGGGCTCCTGACCGGCACGAACGTCATGACCGGCCTCAGGACCTACTTCTCGGCGTTCAGTCCGTTGAAGCACTCGGACTCCGGGCTCCCGGCCGCCATCTGGTCGGCGGCCAGCGGAAAGTTCGGCTCGAAGATGAAGTGGACCGGGCTCGACGAGATCGTCGTCGAAGGCCAGGCGAGCCGGCCGTTGATGATCGTCATCCAGACCGGCGACGACGGCCCGCGGGTCACGTTGAAGCCAGCCGACGCGCTGCTCGGCCTGGAGACCCACGACAAGATCATGGCGCTCCAGACGGACTACGCCGACGCGCACTTCGCCGTCATCGGCCCGGCGGGCGAGGCCTACCAGTCGTGTTACTTCGCCGCCGTGGCGCTCAGCACCGAGAACGAGTTGAAGTCGGGCGACGACAAGTGCCGGTTCGCGGGTCGCGGCGGCATGGGCACGGTGATGGGCTCGAAGAACCTGATCGCGCTGGTGGCGCAATCGCCGGACAAGCGAGCGCAGCTGGCGCCCGAGGTGAAGGAGATCAACAAGAAGATCTCGACCGGCCCGGGCTCGGTCAAGTTCCGCGAGGCCGACAAGGGCGGACTGGGCGGCACCTGGTCGAATTTTCCGATCCTCGAGAAGTTCCACGCGCTGCCGCAGGACAATTTCCGCCCCAAGGCCGACGGCTCGGTGGAACGGCTGTTTCGGGAGAATCTCGAGGGCGACTTCGTCATCAAGGCCGAGTCGTGCTACCGCTGCGGCATCAGCTGCCACAAGAACATCTACGAGAAGCAGGACGACGGCTCGCGCGGTGCGTTCCGGGCCAAGTTCGACTACGAGCCCCTCAACCTGCTGGCGACCAATCTCGGCGTCCACGAGAGCGAGCAGGCCTGGCAGCTCGTGCAGCTCGTCGACAACCTCGGCATGGATTCGATCTCGTGCGGCTCGACGGTCGGCTACGTCCTCGACTACAACGGCCGCCATCCCGACGCGCCGCTCCTGAACGGCGCCACCTTCGGTGACTTCGAGAAGATCCGGGAGCTGATCGAGGGCGCCGGTCGCGGGACGATGCCCGAGGTGGGGCAGGGCGTCAAGCGGCTGTCGGTCAAGACCGGGGAGACCGGCTACGCGATGCACGTAAAAGGCCTGGAGCTGCCGGCCTACCTGCCTGAGACGAACCCGGGCTACCCGTGGGCGATCGCCGGCGGCCATATGACGATGGGCACGTTCATGGCACTCGTCATGGAAGGCGACACCTCGATGGACTACTGGGTGAAGGCGATCACCCAGAAGGGCCTCTACCAGGTGCGCGACGACCTGCTCGGCACCTGCAAGTTCGCCGGCATGGGGCAGAAGATGGCGATCGGCGCGGTGCAGGTGGAGGGCGGCATCGACATCCCGCTCGAGGACCTGCTGGCTGCGGTGCGCCGCGCCTACCTGCGTGGCCTGGCGATCGAGCGGAAGCAGGGCTACGGGCTCGGCGAGTACACGCTGCCGTCCGACGCGTTCGACGCGCCGAATCCGAAGGTCACGACCCCGTCCTTCATCACGCGTGACTTCTTCGCGGAGTTGCAGCAGAAGGTCTGGGAGGTCTTCGAGCCGGAGATCGCCGCGCTGTGAGCGTGACGGTGGCGTTCCCGGCGCTGTTCGCCGAGCGGATCGGTGGTGGCGATGCCATGGAGTTGGAGCTAGAAGGGGAGACCGTTGGCGCGGCGCTCCGCGCCTTGACCGAACGGCATGGGGAGTTGACGTCGTTGGTCTGGCGGCCCGAGTCCGAGCTGAATCCGGTGATGGCGGTCTTCCTCAATGGCCGGCAGCTGCGGTCCGAGGAGTTGACGACGCCGGTGCACGACGGCGACAAGATTCAGATTCTGTCCGCCCTCGAGGGCGGCTGAACGTTGATACGTTGACACCTTAATTTGAGGAGAGGTCATGAACGCGAACAGGTGGCTTGTCACGAGCGCGGTGGTCGTCGGTCTGGCCGTCGGCACCGCCACGTCGGCGCAGGATGCCGGCCAGATGGTTCCGGCGCCCGACCGGGGCGACCAGGGCGAGGGACCGTTCGAGCGGCTGATCATCCGCGGTGCGATCGTGATCGACGGCGCCGGCGGTCCGCCGCAGGGCCCAATAGATCTCGTCGTCGAGGGGAACCGGATCGCCGAGGTGCGCGGCGTCGGGGCGCCAGGCTCGCCGATCGACGACGAACGTCGGCCGCAGGACGCCACGCGCGAGATCGACGCCGAGGGGATGTACGTCATGCCCGGCTTCGTCGATTTGCACACGCATATCGGCGGCGTGCCCAAGGCCCCGGAGGCCGAGTACACCTACAAGCTCTGGATGGGCCACGGCGTCACGACGGTGCGCGACGCCGGGGCCGGCGCGCGCGACTTCGTCTTGAACGAACGCGAGCGCAGCGCGCGGAACGAGATCGTCGCGCCGCGGATCGTCGCCTACGGCCGGCCGGGCACCGGTGACGGCTGGGACGGCGGGTCGATCCGCACG
>CEQE01147729.1_pt1 | contig 9996 bp, 8 predicted proteins | sample 356201 | NCBI WGS metagenome assembly CEQE01 (sample SAMEA2619970, study PRJEB7988) | marine metagenome | biome: marine biome (ENVO:00000447); feature: mesopelagic zone (ENVO:00000213) & marine oxygen minimum zone (ENVO:01000065); material: "saline water (ENVO:00002010), including plankton...
GATTCTGCGCCTCCTTCAGGGTGTTGCAGACGCTACCGATGGCTAGGAACACACTTGCGTACAGAAGGTAGCCCAGTATGAAATAGATCGCGAACATGGGGAGCAGCCTTGATGTCTTGAGCGCCTCATACCCGGCGAGGGCCATATCGGAATCGGGCTCGCCAAGGAAGAACAGTAGCGCCACCAGGAATAGGGACGCGATCCAGGCAGCCAACATGGTAAGCCCGATGCTCGCAATACCGACGAGCTTACCTAGCATCAGTTCGCTGGCTGTAACAGACGACAGAAGCACCTCTATTGTCCGGTTGGATTTCTCCTCAATGGTATTGTTTAGCAGCATTGGTGAGATGGTGGAGATGGCAATCCATAGCAGGTAGGCAAAGGCGAGAGGCGCCCATTGTCGAACCCGATCCGCTACATTGACCTGCTCTGTTCCCTCCTCCTTCTTTGGGTTGAGGGTTACGAATGGTACGTAGGTCCTCTCTACTTCAGACACCACCCTCGCGTCCATACCCCGGGCAATGTACTCTCGCCGTCGAGCTTCCTCATTAATCACCTTTTCAACGACGATACCGGGATTACTGTCGGCGAGATTGGTAGACCAATACTGCACGCCGTCTGCCGATCCCTGGCTGGGCAACGAGTATGGACGCACAATGGTATCGTCGATGTTGGCGGGAATCTGAATGAAGGCAAACAGATCGTGCTGCTGCCCGTCAATCGTCATCGGCTTGTTCCCGTTCAGGTATGGCTTGATCAACCTGGCGGCCTCGTCCAGGCTCGTGCCGACGGTCACATCGTCCGGCAGTGGAACAACCTGGTAGCGCCTCTTCGGCAACTTGAAAGCTGGTGCGTCCTCACTGAGATACGGTGCAAGTGTATTCAAGGCGTTCTCTGTTCCGCCCTGCCCGATGAACCGATCCAGTGCTTCCTCGGTGTCCAGAAACTGAGCAAACAGGTCTTCTTGGACTGATGAAGGCATCCGCGACGGATTCACTGCAGGGCCATCCCATCGACGACGGTTTGTGTATTTCTGCGCGTACTCGCTTAACGCTCTGAGCGTGTCTCGTTGGTGCAGGCGCTCCATCCCTTGTTGGACGTTCGACAAGTATCGACCAGACTGGTCGTTCACTGCGATGTATCTTATCGGCGTGGCTCTGTCGAGCCAGGACATCATCAACAGACCGACTATTACGAATAGGGGTAGCAGGAATAGCCCTATCCAGAACCCCTTCGTTCTGGCGCTTTCGTGGTATTCACGCAACGCGATCAGAAACACACGCCTCATCGGACGCGTCCATTCCTGGCGTCGTCGTCGACGAGACTGACAAATACCTCATGCAGACTTGGTTCGGCATAGTCGAATCGACGCAGCCGAATCTGGTTGTCGAAGCAGGCCTTCAGAATCTCTTCCGGATCTGCACGATCGGTGATCTCAAACTCAAAGTGGGGGCCACAATCCGAAGCTTTCCCATTAGCATCAGTCGCAGACGCGCTCACCACTTGATCCAGCCTCTTCAGCGGTGTGATGTCACCGTCGGTCTCTATCCGAACACGGCGCCGGACGGTTCGTTTTGCCTCGTCCAGCGAGCCGTCAAATACTTTCTTCCCTTCTGCAACAACGAGGAACCTGTCGCAGATTCGCTCAGCGTGCTGCATCACGTGGGTGGAAAACAGGATGGTCTTCGAGTCTGACGACATATCCTTGATGACCTCCTCCAGCACTTCCTGATTCACCGGATCAAGCCCTGAGAAAGGTTCGTCGAGGATGACAAACTCGGGTTCGTGCGCAATGGCAGCCAGCACTTGCACTTTTTGGCCCATCCCCTTCGAAAGCGCCTCGGTTCTCTCGTCGGCGAAGTCACCGAGACCGTATCTCTCGAGCAACTCGTAGGCTCGCATTCTCGCTGCGCCGCGATGCATGCCTTTGAGCGTGGCGAAATACGCGATGACTGAACAGGCGGTCATCTTCCTATAAAGACCCTTTTCTTCGGGTAGGTAACCGATGCGGTCGCGGACCAAAAGGGAAGACGGCTGGCCCAACACCGTCACAGTGCCGCTGGTCTGATGAATAATCTCAAGGATGATTCTGATAATGGTGGTCTTTCCGGCACCATTTGGACCCAGAAGGCCGTATATCGAGCCTATGGGAATGTTCAAGCTCACGTCATCCACGACTCGCAGGTCGCCGTACATCTTGGTGATCTTGTGCAGTTCAAGGGCGTTCTCATTCATAGCGAGAGATTCACATCCGACACTTTGGTCACTCGTTGCTCGTAACGCTGTAATCCTTGTGATCAAGCTGGTGCCAAACCCACTGAAGCTCAATAACAAAGATCACTTGGGAGAAAGCAAGGAGCAGACGGTACGCCGGGCAACAGCGGAGGCACAGTCAGTGTGGCAATGACGTCATGTGTGCCCGGACCCGGGTTATTCAGCTAAGCTCCATCGCTACTGGGCTCTCATGTGTATAACTTGACTTATACACCTGCTAGGTGTATAAGTCAAGTTATACACATGCGTGGGCTCAATATGTTCATCGTTGTGGACACCAGCAGCGGCATCCCGGTCTACCGCCAGATCATGGATCAGGTTCGGTTCCATATCGCCAGCGGCCTGCTGGAACCGGGAGATGCGATCCCTTCGACCCGAAACCTGTCGGCGACGCTCGGCGTAACATCGATGACGATCAGCAAGGCGTTCAGCCTGCTGGAGGCCGAGGGGTTGCTGGAAAGGCGTCCTGGTTTGCCATTGGTGGTAAAGGGGAGAGCGTCCGATCTGGTGGCTGCGAGCAAGTTAGAGCAGCTGCGCACGGCGCTTGCTCCTGTCGTAACCATGACGCGTCAACTTAACATCGACAACCAGCACGCGGCTGAGCTGTTTAAAGAGTTACTCGAGGATTCGTAAGAGGCGGTCATGGACTATGCAGTGCAATTCAAAGGGCTCACCAAGACATTCGAGCGGACCACGGCACTTGATGACGTGACGCTTACCATCGGCAAGTGCGCACTGGTCGGTCTGGTGGGACGCAACGGCAGCGGCAAGACGACGTTGCTTCGACATGTGGTGGGTCAGTTGCTGCCCACAACAGGCCAAGCCGAGACGCTCGGACAACCAACGAGTAGCCTAGGGCGTGACGAGTTTGAGCGGATCGGCTTCGTTCCCCAGGAGATCCGTCTTCTCGACTGGATGACGGTAGATCAGCACATCCGGTACGTCGGCGGCTTCTACAAGCGCTGGGATCGTGAACGCGAATCCCGGCTTCGCGATGAGTTGGTGCTCGATGGGGACACCCAGGTCGGTGCCCTCTCGACCGGCGACGTACAGAAGCTGGCGGTCGTTCTCGCGGTGTGCCACCACCCGGAATTACTCATCCTGGATGAGCCGGTGAGCAATCTCGATCCGATCGCCCGTGCGCTGATGCTGCAGTTCCTGCTCGAAGTGATGGGCGAGGACGATGCCACCATCGTCATCTCGAGCCATGTGCTGCGGGATATCGAGCGGATCGTCGATTGGGTGGTCTGTCTGAATCACGGTCGCGTCATGACCGACGCAGCCCTGGACGAACTGAAGGAACGCTTCGCCGAGTGGCACATCACGACGCACGACGCCAATCTGCCGACGAGCTTCAAGGAACCGTTTGTAGTACAACAAGAAGTGAACGGACGTGAAGCCCGACTCATCGTCCGTGCAGAGGGCGCAGACGCGGAAGCTTTCAGATCCACCTATCGTTCCGAACTGATCGTGCGGCCGCTGAATCTGGAACAGCTCTTCCCGGTACTGCTGGTGGCGGACAAGCCATGAGGAACCTGCTGGCGTTCACGGGCCTGATTGCCCGCCCCGCTACCTTCTTGTGGGGACTGCTCGCCGCCATGCTGGTGGCCCTCGTTGTTGCAGGTGTGATGGAGCCGGACGTGCCGGTCGTGATCACTTCGGATCATGCGTTCCTGGTCTGCTTTGGCTACCCATTCGTCGGCGGGACCCTGGCGGGCATGGCGTTGCGCGAGGTTCAACACAGTTCGTTTGCCTGGACACTGCCGGGGGTGCGCTGGAAGACGGCATACGGATTCCTCATATGCGGTCTTGTGCTATCCGCGATCGTGGTGGGTCTAGCGGTCGCTAGCGGCGCCGCCCGAGACCCTTTCGTTCTCGTTGGAATCAGCATCGCCACCTACTGCCTGGGTGCAGTGGCCGTTCACCCTGCGTCGCGATGGCTGATTTTCCTAAACATCCTGCTGGTGGTGTTCGTTATCGCCGAATCCGGGCACATGGCCAGGCTCGCCCATACGTATGCGTTGGCAACGCATACTCTGACCACCGTGCTTACCGGCCTTTGCATCTGGCAACTATTCAGCCTTAAGGTCGCGCGTCTCATGCCGTCTATTGCCACCACTCCCATATTGGGGTCCTATTCGCTACAAAACAGCCTGCGTATCGAAAAACGGAAACTGGTGGCCGCACGATCGACGGGTATGCGCGAACCACCACTGACTGATCGCAGCGTATGGTCATGGGTTCGCGCTGCCGCCTATGAGAGCTACGGCACGCAGCCCTTGAAAGAAGCGCTTCGTGTCGTGTCGCGTCTGGGCTTGCTGTTTGTCCTCATCGTCTTGCACTCGCTGCTCGAGCCGCGCTCGGGTTCTCTTCTCGAGATGATCGGGAAAGTCACCTATGACGCCCTGTTGAGGCCCCCGCATCTGGACCCGATCGGCGACCGACCGCCCTACGTTGCGGTGGTACTGTGGATCGCGGCGATCGGAGCCGGCTTAGTGTTCGTGGCGCCGTTGGCGCTGCGGTCGAAAGTGCTCTACCCCCTTTCGCGACGAGAGCAAGCGCGCATCGCCTATCGCGCAAGTCTGGTGTTGAGTGCGGCCTTTGCCATACTGATGGCCGCTAGCTTCCTCATAGTTGGTCACCTGGCCGGCTGGCTGGCGGATTACCCTTTGCGCATGGATTTCATCCCGTTTTTCACTCGGCCGCTGCTTGCGACACTGGTCCTTTTGCCCTGCTCGCAGTACGTGAGCGTGCTCGCCTTAACTTCCGATTTCAGCAGGCAGTCCGATGCAGCGGTCATTCTGATAGCCGGAGTGATCGCCTTCATCGTCGTCGTGCTGGCATGGTCGCTCGCCTTGCCAACCGCTCTGACGGTCACTGAGATGACTGTGTCGGCAGTGATGCTGATCGCTTCCCAGCTCGCTTACCATCGCGCACTCATCAGACGTTACGCGACGGCCGATCTGATTTGAGCGCTCAGTGGCTCGCGATCGTGACGCCAGCACGTCAAGGGTCCAGAACTAGGGCGACACCTGCTCCATGCCATAGAAGTGGAGACCTTCAGTCTCGAGCTTTTTGACCTCCGTTCCACTGAATTTCATCTTGGACACGGGAACGGCAGCGACCAGCTCTTCGATCCTGTGAAAGCAGTCGAGGGCATCCGACGGTTGATCCTTGAAGGCGAAGTTGCGCCGGTCGCGATGATCCATACAGATGGCATCTCTGGACGTGACACCAAGATTCTTCACATGGATGGGGAGTTCCCAGATGGGAAATCCGGACCGCTCATCGGGATGACTCGAATCCAACAATTGTCCAGAGAACACGAACGTGACGATGCCAGCGTCCAGCCTGACTTCTGAAAACTGACCGTCCAGCTTTACGGTCTGACCCTTTGCATGACATAGGTTGCCGACGACTAACAGCAATGGCGCAAGCAGGCCAACCCCGAGCTTTGAATGTGTCATGACGTTCCCCTAATCTCCACTCTCTATCCAAGGCATTATCCGCCAATCCGCGCGGATTGCAAACCTGGCCTGTCGAGCAACTGGCCCACAGGTAACATCCTCATGATAGGCAGCTATCAACTAAAACCGGCTGTTGAGAAAATTCATCGGCCCTCGCTCAGCCCCACAATGATCCTGCCCTGAGTCAGAAAGATGCAATCATTCACCAGCGTCATATTAATGATATACTTGCCCATCCGAAATCAATAAGAATCTGACTTCTACACAGCGCAACGATAGAGATGTAAAGACTTGCCAACAGATAGACGTTTTCCTGCATCCAACGAAGGTGATCAGGTTGCTGGGACCTCTATTGAGTTTACTGCGCAGGCCGTCGTAGTGAGGAAGTACGTATTGGAGGGGAGAAATTGTCACAAGCTCTCGATGGCATTCGCGTATTAGATCTGACCTCCGGTCCCGCTGGCGGGATCGCCACCATGATCCTGGCCGATTTCGGCGCCGACGTGCTGACTATCGAGCGACCTGACGGGGACCCCCTGACGGCACTTCCAGCAGCACGCATGTGGCGCCGCGGCAAGCGAACGCTGACGCTCGACCTTGCATCCGAAGAAGGACTTGAAACGCTGCACGAACTGTGTGCCGGCGCCGACGTGCTCATCTGCAATTGGCGCGCCAGTGCACTCGCGCGCAAGGATCTCGACTTCGACAGCCTGCACGCGCGTCACGGACATCTTGTGTTCTGCCATATCAGCGGCTTTGGCAGTCTCGGGCCGCGCGCCGATTATCCTGGCTACGAGCACCTCGTCGCCGCGTGCACCGGTCGTATGCGCCTCTTCGCTGCGATCGTGGATCGGGAGGGACCGGTCTTTTCCGCCCTACAGGTTGGCGTGCACGCCTGCGCTCAATCGGCTACCACCGGGATTCTGGCAGCGCTGCTGGAGCGAGGTGAAGACGGTGAGGGTCGGCTGGTGGAGACCAGCATATTGCAGGGGCTGATCGCCTATGAGCAGGGCGCGATGCTGGGTGTTCAGTTCCGTGACCACTTTCAAGATCTCATTCCCGCGGGCCCGCCGCCGTCGAATGAGCCACCAATGCCGAGCCTATACTATCACCCCGCCCAGGCCGGCGACGGGCGCTGGATGCAGTTCGGCAACCTGCTGCCGCATCTGTTCGACAACTTCCTACGGGTAACCGACCTGCTGGATATCCTCGCGGATCCAGACTTCAATCATGAGCAGATGATGCTTCCCGAGGAGAAACACGAGGCCTTTCGCGAGCGCATGCTCATGCGCGTCCAGGAACGCCCGGCGGCGGACTGGATGACGGATATCGTGGCCGATGGCAATATCGTGGCAACAGCCTATCAAACGACTCAGCAAGCCCTAAGCGATCCCGATATCATCGCCAACGGTCATGTCATCAATCGTCGCGATGGTGGCGTGCAACTCGGGCCGGTGGCGCGTCTCACGCAGACTCCGGCCAACCCGGGTGAAGACGTCGCACCTGACGACGGCTTGCTGGACGCGTGGCGCGCGACACCCCGAAGTACGCCCGCGCGTGCCAGGGGAGATGAATTACCGCTCGCGGGCGTTCGGGTCATCGAGCTTGCGACCATTATCGCCGCGCCTCTGGCAGCGTCCTTTCTCGCCGACATGGGTGCGGATGTTATCAAAGTGGAACAGATCGGCGGCGATCCCTATCGCGGCTTGGGACTGGGCATCGGTTCGGCCCGCGTAAACGCCGGCAAGCGCAGTATCAGCGTTGACCTGAAATCGGAAGCCGGCCGGGAGATCGCGATGGGCCTGATCGGTGATGCCGACGTCGTCATCCACAACTTCAGACCGGGCGTGCCCGAACGCCTGGGCGTTGGCTATGACCAGATCGCAGCACTCAATCCACGCATCGTCTACCTGCAGGCAAACGGCTATGGTCCGGACGGTCCCGGTGCCAAGCGGCCAAGCACCCACCCCATTCCCGGTGCCGCCATGGGCGGTGTCCTCTACCAGATGGGAGAGCGCGTTCCGCCCGAAGTGCAGGACATAGAGGGGCTGCGCCTGTGGACCAGGAGGCTCATGCGCGCCAACGAGGTCAATCCCGATCCCAACACCGCGTTGGTGGTTGCCACCTCGACACTGCTCGGCCTCGTCGCCAGGCAGCGAACGGGCCAAGGTCAGCAGATCTTCGTCGACATGTTCGGTGCCAACGCTTACGCCAATCATGACGACTTTCTGTCCTATCCCGACAAGCCAGGCCGAGCAATGCCGGACGCCGACCTGCTGGGACTGTCGGCGACGTACCGACTCTATCCCTGTGCCGATGATCAGTGGGTGTTCCTTGCGCTGACCCGCGAGCGTGAATACCATCGCTTCATCGATGCGCTGACCGAGGCCGGCATTCCGGCCCCCAGCGCCGAGCTGCTGGCGCAAGGTGGAGGTCCAGCCAGCAAGGTGTTGGCTACGCTCTTTGCAGGTAACGATGCGAGTTTCTGGGAGAGCCTGCTTGCGGGAGCCGGCGTGGGTTGCGTTCGGGCTGATGCATTCACGCCGAGCGAGTTCTGGCTGACCGATCCCCAGCCCGAAGCATTAGGTCTTGCCATCGAGACAGATCATCCTCGTTGGGGACACTACCGCCGTCACGGTCCCTTGGTCCTGTTCGACGGCAAAGGACGAGACCTCGGGCCGCCGCCATTGGCGGGCCAGCACAACGAAGAACTCCTGCTGGAACGCGACTACGACGCTGAGCACATTGCGAACTTGGTGGCTGATGGCGTTCTGTGGCGCGAGGAGTTGTCGTAAGAGTCTTCGCAGGCATGATATACTCTCCCCTATGATGATTATGGTTCAATTCTACCGTGTCCGCCCGGGGTCGGCGGACCAACAGACGTGCAGATCTATCCCAGCACTTTCTGCGTAAGGGGGCCACACCAGCCCGGTTGGTTCGAAGCACGTCCATTACATCATCGGATCTCGTCGTCGAGATAGGACCTGGACGAGGCGCTCTGACGCTACCCCTCGCCCAACGCGCGCGCAAGGTCATAGCGGTAGAACTGGATCCGTTCTTCGTGACCTACCTTCGTGATCTGCTCGATGGGAAAACTGAGATCGTCCATGGGGACTTCCTGCACACGCCGCTGCCGCGCGTCGCCTACAAACTGCTTGGGAATCCACCGTACACAAGAACGACCGATATCATTCGCAGACTGCACAGTACACCGAACCCACCTGAGGACGCGTGGCTCATCCTGCAACGCGAGGCCGCCCAGCGATTTGTCGGTATGCCCTATGTTGACGAGACGTTGTGGTCGCTGCGCCTTAAGCCCTGGTGGCACGTTGAGATCGTGGACCGACTGCATCGCCACGACTTCGATCCACCGCCTTCGGTTGAGTCCGTGCTGATCTGGTTCAGCCACCGGACACGTCCCCTGCTTACCGAACGGGATACCCGAGTATTCCGTGGCATCACGGAACGATCCTACGGACAGGGCGACCTGCGGCGCGGCACCCGGCCATGGCTGACAGAGACCCAGCTTCGCCGGTTGTCCCGCGACCTGCATTTCGAAATCAACCGTAACCCATCGAGTCTGAAGTTCGAGCACTGGTTAGGGCTGGTACGATTCATAACGAGGACGAAGGATCAGCGAGCACACCGGAACTGACGACTAACGACTTAGCTTATCCTCGGCGTTCTGGATCTTCAGCCCGAAAATGGACACGCTATAAAGCCTGTCGTCCATCTCACAGACATCGGGAAGTTCCCCCCAAAGTTCAAAGCCATGATTCCTAAACAGCTTCAGACTGGCGACGTTGTGAGAGTAGATTCTGGCGATGACTATCCTTATCCCCAACGAGGGCACTCGAGTTAACACTTCCGACAGTATCGTAGTGCCAACTCCTTTACCTATGTGAGCATGGTCGATATAGACGCTAAGCTCGACAGTATTGCTATATGCGGGTCGCTCATTGAAGCTGTCTATGCTTGCCCAAGCACAAACCTGATCTGACTCCTCATATACAAATAAAGGTCTGTTATCTGCGCGCGAAGTGAACCAGTGAGATCTGCTTTCAACTGACACAGGTGAAGTATCAGCGGTTGAAAGGCGCCATTCGATGGATGAGTTGTATATTTCAACGACTCTCGCCAAGTCGGCGTGTCTGGCTTTGCGAAGGCTCATACTTGGCGGTTCACAGCTTCATTGTCGACCCAATGAAATGGTGGAGCCGATGAGGATCGAACTCACGACCTTCGCATTGCGAAT